>Ga0335072_10008978_pt1 | contig 14459 bp, 12 predicted proteins | sample Lox_Sample_21_FD_206725 | JGI IMG/M metagenome (GOLD analysis project Ga0335072, IMG submission 206725) | Soil microbial communities from Loxahatchee National Wildlife Refuge, Florida, United States - Lox_Sample_2.1 | ecosystem: Environmental > Terrestrial > Soil > Wetlands | place: USA... | reverse complement strand
GGTCCCGATCGATCGCAGGACTGGATTCGGCGTCCTCTAGGCGGATATTTCGAACAAGGCAGCGGCGTTATCATGGCAAACGGCGCGCAGCCAATCCGGGCCGAGTCCGGTCCGTTCGAGCGCTTCAAGCGCATCTGCGTAGGTGTAGGGGATATTCGGAAAGTCGCTACCTAGTAGCACCCGGTGACCAAGGTCACGCAGCCGCGGCAACTCGGCGGGCGGGAAGGGGGCGCCGGCGTCGTCGATGAACGGCGTGAACGCCATCGTGGTGTCGAGCAGCACGCCCGGATAGCGCCCGGCCAGGGTCAGGAACTCGGCGTACTCGGGCATGCCGAGGTGCGCGACCACCAGCCGCAGCGCCGGGTGCCTGGCCAGCAGCCGCGCGATCGGGGCCGGCCCGGTGAAACGGCCGGCCACCGGGCCCGAGCCGCAGTGCGTGACGACCGGGACGCCCGCCTCGGCCAGCAGCCCCCAGGCCGCGTCGAGGACCGGGTCGTTCGGGTCGAAGCCGCCGACCTGGAGATGGCACTTGAATACCCGCGCGCCCTGCTCGATCGCGCGCCGAACGTCGTCGGCGGCCGACGGCTCGGCGAAGAACGTCGCGCTGTGCAGGCAGCCCGGCGTGCGGGCGGCGAAGTCCGCGCCCCATTCGTTGAGCGAGCGGGCCATGCCCGGCTTGTGCGGGTAGAGCAGGGCGGTGAACGCCGCCACGCCGAACCCCCGCAGCGTCGCCACCCGAGTCTGCTCGTCCTCGCGGTAGGTGATCGGCCACGGCCGCCCGATCAGCGGCCCGGCCGCGTCAAAGTACGCCCGCACCGCCGCCAGCAGCCGTTCGGGCATGAAGTGGGTGTGCACGTCGATGATCGAGTCGAGCCCGGCCCGCCGCCTGAACGCCGCGACCCGATCCACCTCGACGTCCCGCCCCGCCTGCTTCTTGCCGTGATCGTCGAGGAAGATCTGCGCGCAGAGCGAGCCCCGGCCGGCCGCCTCGGCCAGCACCCCGGGATCGGCCGCGTAGCGCCACTCCACGTACTGCGTCACCGACGCGTCCGCCTGCGGCACGACCGGAGTGCCGTCGACGATCGTGGCCTCGTAGTCCGCGAGCACCAGCAGGTAGTCGCCGCGGTCGGCGCTCGCCTCGCCCAGCCGCCCCGCGGGCGCGAGCTCCACCCCGAGCTTGTCCCGCCCGACCCGGACCGCGGCCGCCCGCTCGTCCTCGCCGTCGGCCAAGGTCACCGCCGGCAGCCCCCACACCCCGGCGAGGGGGTCGCCCGGGTCGTCGGGCCGCTTCACCACCAGGAACGTCCCCGCCTCGGGCCCGCGCACCACGACCGCCACCGAGCGCTTGATCATCGCCACGGCTCTAGTTTCCCAGATCAAGGACGCAACCCATTCTCCCGAACGGACCCTGCGTTCCCCGTCATCCGCCACCGCGCCGCCGCCCGTGGACGACGTAAGGTGGTTGACATGGCAATAATCCCGGACGGCGCCGCCGCCAGGTCGCGAGGCGTGCGGTGGGCCATGGCCGGGGTCGCGGTCACCGTGGTCGTCGCCGACCAGGTCACCAAGTCCCTGGTGGCGGCGGGCCGGATCGCCGACGGGTCGGCCTTCGGCTGGGTCACCGTCCGCGTGGTCAGGAACCACGGGGCGAGCGGCGGCATCGCCTCCGGGTACCCGGTGCTGGTGACGATCGCCGCCCTCGCGATCACCGCCCTGGCGGCGACGCTGGCGCTGCGGGCCGGCGGCCGCACGGCCGCCATCTGCCTGGCGGCGGTGCTCGGGGGCGCGCTCGGCAACCTGTCCGACCGGATCTTCCGCTCCCCTGGGTTCGGCCGCGGCGGCGTCGTCGACTGGATTCACTTCGCGGCCGGCGCAGGCAACGGCTCGCTTGACGTCGCCGACCTGGCCATCCAGTTCGGCGTCCTCGGCGCCGTGATCGCGATGCTCGTCACCAGCGGCGCCGGCGCCCGCCGGGCCAGGAAATCGCCGGACTCGCTCGAACAGCCCGAGCCCCGCTAGCCCCAGCGGGGCGAGCGTTGGCAGGCGCGGCACGGCACCGCGCTGCGCGCTTCTTGCTGTTATCTAGCCGGTGACCCGATTGCGCGCGTCCCCCGCGGGCGGAAAGAAGGCGAGCGTGAGAGAGTCAGCGAGGTCCGTTCGAGATAATCCTTATGGTTTTTTCTGATCGCCGGTGCTGCGAAGGGTGCGTGTCATGCTCGATGGGGTTCTGTTCTTCCCGGTTACGCCGTTCGCGGCGGACGGCGCGGTCGATACCGGCGTGCTGGCCGAGCACCTGCGGCGCGGGCTGGCGGCTGGCCCCGGCGGCATCTTCGCCGCCTGCGGCACCGGCGAGTTCCACGCCCTCGCGCCGGAGGAGTACCAGGAGGTGGTCGCGACCGCCGTCCGCGAGGCCGACCACCGGGTGCCGGTCTTCGCCGGGTGCGGCGGGCCGCTGCCGACCGCGATCCGGCTCGCCCGGATGGCCAGGGACGCCGGCGCCGACGGGCTCCTGTTGATGCCGCCCTACCTGGTGGCGGGTCCGCCGGCCGGCCTGATCGCCTACACCAGGGCGGTCGCCGCCGCGACCGAGCTGCCGGTCATCGTCTACCAGCGCGGCAGCGTCATCTTCGATCCCGCCTCGGCGGTGTCGGTCGCGGCGCTCCCGACCGTGGTCGGGTTCAAGGACGGCCTCGGCGACCTGGACCGGCTCGGCCAGATCGTCGCCGCCGTCGGCCGGGCGCTGCCGGACAAGCCGTTCCAGTTCTTCAACGGGATGCCGACGGCCGAGGCGACCGTCCCCGCCTACCGGGCGATCGGCGTCGACCTGTACTCGTCGGCCGCGTTCTGCTTCGCGCCCGAGGTGTCGATGGCGTTCTACCGGGCGCTGACCGAGGGCGACACGGTCACCGAGCGGCGCCTGCTGGCCGAGTTCTTCTACCCCCTTTCGCAGCTCCGTGCGCAGGTCCCTGGGTACGCTGTCTCGCTGGTCAAGGCGGGGGTGGGGCTGCGCGGGCTGGACGCTGGCAGCGTACGGCCGCCGCTGGTCGACCCGTCGCCCGAGCACCTGGAGGAGCTCGGCGGCATCCTCGCGGTCGGCCTCGCGGCCGTGGGCGCATGAGCCGCGGCGCCCTGCGGATCAGCGGCGTCACGATCACCCCGGTCGCGTTCGCCGATCCGCCGCTGCTGAACGCGGTCGGCGTGCACGAGCCGTTCGCGCTCCGCGCGGTCGTCGAGGTCCACACCGACGGCGGGCTGACCGGGCTCGGCGAAAGCTACGCCGACGACCACCACCTGGCGGCGCTCCGCGCGGCCGCGGACGCCGTGCTGGGGGTGGACGTCTACCACACCGAGGAGGTCTACCGCCGGGTCGCGGGCGTCGTCGGGCAGGGCGGGCACGCGATCGCCTCAGGGACCGTCGGCGACGCCCCGGCCGCCGACCCGGTGTTCTCCCCGTTCGAGGTCGCCTGCCTGGACATCCAGGGCCAGGCGGCCGGCCGCCCGGTCGCCGACCTGCTCGGCGGCGCGGTCAGGGACGCGGTGCCGTTCTCGGCCTACCTGTTCTACAAGTGGGCCGCGCACCCGGGCCAGGAACCGGACGGCTTCGGCGAGGCGCTCGACCCGGACGGCATCGTCCGGCAGGCCCGGCGCCTGGTCGACTCCCACGGGTTCACCGCGCTGAAGCTGAAGGGCGGCGTGCTCCCGCCGGAGGACGAGGTCGAGGCGATCCGGGCGCTGCGGGCGGCCTTCCCTTCGCATCCGCTGCGGCTTGACCCGAACGCCGCCTGGTCGCCGGTCACCTCGATCGGGGTCGCCCAGGCGCTCGACGGCGTGCTCGAGTACCTGGAGGACCCGACCGAGGGCATCGGCGGGATGGCCGAGGTCGCGGCGCACGCCTCGATGCCGCTGGCGACCAACATGTGCGTGATCTCGTTCGCGCAGCTGCGGCCGGCCATCGCGGCCGACGCGGTCCAGGTGGTGCTGGCCGACCACCACTACTGGGGCGGGCTGCGCCGGGCCCGGCTGCTGGCCGGGATCTGCGAGACGTTCGGCCTCGGCGTGTCGATGCACTCCGACCCGCACCTCGGCATCAGCCTGGCCGCGATGACCCACCTGGCCGCGGCCACCCCCAACCTCGGCTACGCCTGCGACACCCACTACCCGTGGCGGCACGAGGACGTCATCGCGGGCTCGCCGCTGTCGTTCTCCGGCGGCTCGATCCGAGTGCCGTCCGGGCCCGGGCTCGGGATTTCGCTGGACCGGGACGCGCTCGGGGCGCTGCACGAGCAGTACCTGCGGTGCGGGGTGCGCGAGCGCGACGACACCGGCTACATGCGCACCGTCGACCCCTCCTACCAGCACATCCGCCCCCGCTGGTTAAAGCCTCGCCTGGGCCAGCGGGGCTCCGTTCGCCCGGCTAGAGCTGGGGCGCGCCCCGGTAGGAGCTGGTCGTCCGCAGGCGGAACCAGCGGTCGCGCAGGCCCACGCGGCGATTACCCAGCCACGTACCCCAGCCGACCGTCACGTTCCTGAGGGCGACGGTGCGGCCGGGGCGCGGCCGACGTCGGCGGGCCACCGCCACCGCCCTTGCCTGGGCCCGGTCGCGTGGGCTCGGCGGCGGGGGGAGGTCCGGCCGGGCCCGCTCCACCCGCCGTCCGACCTCGCTCGCGTGCTGGCTGATCAGGGAGTAGCGCTGGTCATCGTCGAGGGCGAGCCGGCCGGCGACCCGCCACGCCTCGTTCCGCTCCAGATGCAGCAGCGCGTCGCGATCGGACGGGCGGCGCAGCCTGCCGACCGGCAGGTGGTCCTGGCGCCAACGGAGCGCGGCCCAGGCCCGGCCGTCCAGCTCGGCGACCGGCAGCGGAGCGCGGTCCATGGTCCCGGCGGGCGCGAGCGGGGGCAGCTCGATCGGCGGCAGGCCGCGGGCGCCGATGGCCGTGGCCGCCGCCTCCCTGACCGCGGCAGGGTCGAGCCCGGCCTGGCTGAGCACCTCTCGGACCGGCTCCGTCCCCTGGTCGAGCAGGGCGATGAGCAGGTGCTCGGCGCCGACCGGCTCCCCCCGGGACTCCGCCAGGGCCATGGCGGCGCGCTGCGCCTGCATGTGCCGGTGGCCGAGCCCGCCGGAGCGGGACCCGGCGAGCCCGCCGCCGGGTGCTCCGGCATCCGCTGCTCCGGCATCGGGTGCTCCGGCATCGGGTGCTCCGGCATCGGCCGTGACAACGTCAGTCAGGGATCTGCCCTGGCCCGGGTCGAGGGCGGCCGCGGCGGGCCCGTCGCCTTGGGCGACGCCGACCAGGAGATGCGCAGGCCCGCAGCGCTGGCCGAGCTCGTGGGCGAGCAGAAAGCCGCGCCGGATCGCCTCCAGATACGGTCCGTTCATCTCGTTGTCGGCCATGACACCAGGATGCCACCGAAGCAGCCCGTTACCGTGAACCAAGCCCCAGCGTGAGAGCCAGCAGCGCCGGGCGGCTGGCGCCGGCTGCGGCCGCATCCGGCTCGCGTTGCTCGCGATCGTGGTTGGCCTGGCGAATTGCCGCCGTGTGAACGCCCGCGACGGCACCGCATTTGGGGCAGGGACCCTCGGCGCCGTCGAAGGAATAAGAGCATCCGCAGAAGCAGGCGACATTTGTCATCGTGCACCCCCGTGCGTTGGTGATGGTGGCTCAAGTGCACCATCGCCCGGGGCCTGGCCGCATCGAGCGGACACGCCATCTACGGATGGCCCGATCGGGCCATCGCGGCGGCCTCGCAATGGGCGGGCGACGGCAGCCGGGTTCCGGTGTACAGTGCCGAATCGTGGCGGATATTCAGTGGCAGCCGGACGTTCTCGGCGACGGTTACACGCAGACGGTCCTCGAGCTGGGCGCCGATCCCGACCGGGAAGGGCAGGTCGCGGCCGTGCTGGTGCGACGGGAACCCCGCGACGGCGAGGCCGCCGAGGGGGCCGTGCTGTACGTGCACGGGTTCTCCGACTACTTCTTCCAGACCGCGCTTGCGGACTTCTTCGCCGCCCGGGGCCTGGCGTTCTACGCCCTCGACCTGCGCAAGTCAGGGCGGGCGCGGCGGCCAGGGCAGACCGCGCACTACGTGTCCGATCTCGCGCTGTACGACGATGAGCTCGAGCGCGCGCTCGCGATCGTCGCCGGTGCCCATCCCGGCCAGCCGGTCGTCATCGCCGCCCACTCCACCGGCGGCCTCATCGCCGCGCTGTGGCTGGACCGCCGCCGGGCGGCCGGGCGGGTCGCCCCGGTCGCGGGCCTGGTGCTGAACAGCCCGTGGCTCGACCTGCAGGGCAAGCCGGTTCTGCGCGGCCCGGTGACCCAGGCGCTGCGGGTGCTGTCCAAGGCGCAGCCGATGCGCCTGATCAAGGGGATGCCGGGCGTGTACGGGCGGACGCTGCACGTCAGCGGCACCGGCGAGTGGGACTTCGATGTGGCGCTGAAGCCGCTGGACGGCTTCCCGGTCACGATGGGCTGGCTCAACGCGATCCGGCGGGCCCAGGCCCGCCTGCACCACGGGCTGGACGTCGGCGTCCCGTCCCTGCTGCTGCGCTCCACCCGGTCCGACTTCTCCGGCCAGTACACCGAGCTGAGCGACCGCGCCGACACCGTGCTCGACGTGACCCAGATCGCCCGCTGGGCCGGCTGCCTCGGCGGCGAGACGACCGTGGTGCCGATCGACGGCGCCCGCCACGACGTGTTCCTGTCGCTGGCCGAGCCGCGCGAGCGCGCCTACGCGACGGTGGACGCGTGGCTCAAGCAGCACCGTCTCCCCCGGGTGGTCACGCTCGTCTGATCACGGGCATCGCTTCTCACCGGCTCGTGCTCACATCGGTCCGCTGGCGCGGCCGGGACACCGGGCTCCGCAGATGCCGCAGGCCGAGGAAGCCCACGACCCCGGCCGCGACGAGGATCGCGGCGGCCAGGATCAGGCTGAGCTCGAAGCCCCGGAGAAAGGAAGCCGTGGCCAGGTCAAGCGCGCGCTGGCCCGCGGACGCGGCGGCGACGTGGACCTGACCGACGGCCACGTCGGCCCCGACCCGGGCTGCCCGCTGCCGCTCGGCGGGAGGCAGGGATCCGGCCTGGCGGTGCCACTGGGCCAGCGTCACCGCGGCGCCGATAGATCCCAGGATGGCCAGTCCGGTCGCGGTGCCGATCTGGCGGCAGGCGTTGAACAGGCCTGACCCGATCCCCGACGATCCCTGCGGAACCTCGGCCATCGCCGCGGACGAACCCGCCGGGACCATCAGGGCGAAGCCCACCCCCACCAGGATGTAGCAGGCAGCCGGCCAGGCAAACGGCGTCGCCGTCGTCAGCTGGCTCATGCCGGCCGCGCCCGCAGCGGCGATGAGGCACCCCCACCCGACGGCCGACGACACCGTCATCCGCCGCTGGACCCGCTTGCCGAGCTGGGCGACGGCAAAGTACGGAATGCAGAAGAAGAGCCAGGACAGGCCGGTGCGCAGCGCGGACCACCCGTCGGCATTCTGAAAGAAGAGGGTGACGTAGTAGATGAATCCCGAGAACGCCAGGTAGGCCAGCAGGTACACGGCGCAGGCTCGGCCGAAGCTCGGGGTTCGCAGCAACGCGGGCGGCACCATCGGGAACGCCGCCCTGCGCTCCCACCCGAAGAAGGCCACCAGAACCGCCGCCCCCGCGACGACGCCCGCCGCCACCGCCGGTGAACGCCAGGTCGCGTCGGAGGCGTCGACGAACCCGAAGGTCAGCAGCAGAAGCCCGGAGGCGCTCAGCGCCACGCCGACGGTGTCGAGGGGCCGCGGCACCGGATCCCGGGACTCGACCACCGCGAACCAGGAGATCGCCAGGGTCACCACCGCGATCGGGACGTTGACCCAGAAGATCGATGACCAGGGGAACACGCTGAGCAGCAAACCGCCGACCACGCTGCCGCCCGCGACCGCCAGGCCGCTGACCGCGGCCCAGAGCCCGATCGGGCCGGTCCTTGCCTCCGGCGGGTAGGCCTCGGTGATCAGCGCCAGGGTGAGGGACGACATGACGGCGCCGCCGACTCCCTGGATCACCCGGAAACCGATCAGCATGCCCCCCGAATCCGAGAGGGCACAGCCGATCGAGGCGAGCATGAAGACAGCGACCCCGCTGATGAAGACGCGCCTGCGGCCGAAATGGTCGCCCAGCGCCCCGCCCGCCGGGATCAGCGCCGCCAGCGCCAGAGCGTAGGCGCTGACCACCCATTCCAGGCCCGCGGGGGAGAGATGCAGCTCGCGTTGCAGGGACGGAAGGGCGACGCTCACGATCATGACGTCAAGCACCATCATGACCTGAGCCGTGCACGCCACCGCGAGGGTGAGCCGCTGCGTGGGCTGTGTACGCGGCCTCATGACCCAACCGTGCCCGGACCGGCCACCGCGAACCGCCGCTGCCCGCCCACGGGAGCCTTCCGGCCGGGAAGGCGCGGCGTCAGAGCAGGACGGCACCGCCGTCGACGGTGAGCACGGTGCCGGTAACGAAGCGGTTGCCCATCAGATAGAGGTGGGCGGCGGCGATCTCGCCCGGCTCGCCCACCGTCTTGGTGATGGTCCGGTTGGCCAGCGCACCGAGCAGCGCCGAGCGCCGCGGTTCCGGGGCCACGTCCCACATCGGCGTGTGAACCGCCCCCGGGCGAACCGCGTTGACCCGGACCGGAGCCAGCTCAACGGCCAGCCCCCGGGTGAGTCCCTCGATCGCGGCGGCGCCGGCGGCCATCAGGGCGGCGCCGGCCGAGGGCCGGACCGCGACCGTACCCGACGTCAGCACGACCGAGCCGCCCGCCCTGATCTTCGGGGCGGCGTGCCTGACCGCGGCGACCGCACCCCAGAAGCGGACGTCGAACAGCCCGCGGGCCTCCTCCAGCGGCACCTGGTCGAGCGGCCGCGGGGCGACGCCGTCGCCGGCGGTGTACACCAGGTGATCCAGCTCGGCGATCCCGGCCAGCGCCTCGGCCACCGACGCCTCGCTGCGGGCGTCGACGACGACCCCGCTGCAGCCGCCGGGCAGCGCGGCCAGGGCGGCGTCGAGCCGGCTCCGGTCGCTCGACGCGATCGTGACCTTCGCTCCCGCCGCCGCCGCGCCGGCCGCCGTGGCCAGCCCCATTCCCGAGCTGCCGCCGATGATCACCACGTGCTTGCCTTCGAGGTCCATCGTTCGCCCTCCGTGTCCGATATGCTGATGTCTCACTGTGTCATCAGTCTATCGAATGTGATGACCCGATGAGCCATCACTGTAGGATCGGACGTATGCCCCGATGGGAACCTCAGGCCAGGGACCGGCTCCGCGATGCCGCGCTCGAGCTGTTCCTCGCGCACGGGTTCGACAACGTCACCGTCGCCCAGATCACCGAGCGGGCCGGGCTGACCCGTCGGACGTTCTCGCGCTACTTCGCCGACAAGCGGGACGTGCTGTTCGCCGGCTCCGAGGAGCTCCCGGCGGCTCTGGCCGCCGCCGTCGGGCGGGCCGACCGGGACCTCGCCCCGTTCGCGGCCCTGCTGACCGCGCTGACCGCGGTGGGGGACCTGGTCGGAGACGAGCACGCGGCCGAGCGCCGCGCCATCGTCGCGGCCAGCCCGGAGCTTCAGGAGCGGGGGCTGACCAAGTACGCCGCCGTCACCAGCGCACTGGCCGCGGCGCTCGAGCGGCGGGGGGCCGAGGCGGCGACCGCCGCGCTGCTGGCGCCGGTCGGCACCGCCATCTTCCGGGCCGCGTTCGACCGCTGGGCGGAGCAGCCGGAACGCGCGAGCCTGGCCGACCGTATCCGCGAGACGGCGGCCGAGTTGGCCGCCAACCTGCAGCCCGCCGCCCCGCCGAGAGTCACGGCGGCCGGCTAGCGGCCGGGCCTGGCCGGCGGCCGCATGACAGCCCCGGACCTGCACACTGCGGTCCGGGGCTGTTCGGCGCCGTTTCGGCGGATGCGATCGATGCGGAATCAGAGCTTGGTATGCCCGGATCCGGTGATGATCTCCTGGAAGGCCAGCGGCACCCTGGATGTCGCGCACTTTCCCGCGGCTCGGGGGAAGATGGCCCGGACGCTTGCCTGCCACGTTCCGGTACCGCTGATCCCGCGGAATCGCCCGGTGCCGCCGTAGGTCGTGTCGGTGCCGTGCAGGCTCACCGTGAGCAGGCAGGTGCTCGGGTTGAGGGTCTGGGGGCCGGTGCCGGCGCCGTGCCGGGTCTTATACGTGCCGCCGGGGAACACGAGCGTGTCGACGTTGTTACCGGAGTGGTCGACGCCGGCGCCGGTGTAGACGCTGCCCCATTCGATGGCGCCGAGATTGTTGGATGTCGCGGACGTGGTCATGAGCTGGATGTAGTCGTTGACGGTGCGCGCGGTGCTCGGCGCTGGTGAGGCGCTGGCCGACGACGCGAGCCCCAGAGCGGTGACCCCGGCGGCGGCGACCGCGATCACGGAGACCGCGGCGGCCTTCCGCTTGGCCGCCCGGCCGGCCCGCGGTGCGCGGCGGGACTCAGCGTCATGAGCACTGGTGATGTTGTCCTGGCGGTGTGAGCTGAACTCGTCCATGAGTGTTCTCCTCGGTGAGCTTGGTGCCTTTCCGTCGAGGATGCGGCCGCGCAGGCCGGGCGCGTATCGGGCGATCGCGCGGTGTCCGGGCGGGCGGGTCCTTAGATTCGCGGCCGGACGTCCTTAGGCGTGATGGGCCGGCCAGCTCGGGTAAGCCGCCTAAGGCGCTCTGGTCGTGCAGCAGGCCGGCCCGCTCGGCTACCGCCGCTGCCTGGACCCGGCTGGTGACGCCGAGCTTGCGCAGGATGCTGGTCACGTGCACGCTGGCCGTCTTCGGGCTGATGAACAGTTCCGCGCCGATCTGCGCGTTGGTCCGGCCGGCCCCGAGCAGGCGCAGCACGGCCAGTTCCCGGCTGGTCAGCCCGTGGCCGTCCGGCGTCTTGGCGTGCTCCTGGTTCTCCGGCGTGGCCTGGGGCCGGGCTCGCAGCGGGACGCGAGCCCGTAGCGCGAGCCTGCGGATGTGCGACAGCAGCGGCGCGTTCTCCTCGGCCGCTTCGGCCCCGGCCGCCAGGGCCGGAGCCGCCGCCCGGCTCTGGCCGGCGTACAACTGCGCTTCGGCCTGCCGCCACCAGGCGTACCCGGCCTGGTGCGGGCAGCCCAGGCTCTGCCAGGCGGTCGCGGCCGCGTTCCAGGCGTCCGGGTCGCTCGCGTTCACGACTCGAGTGCGCTCGGCGTTCCAGGTCGCGCGTTCCGCCGGGGTGGCGGCCACGAACGGGTGGTCGGCGAATGCCTCACCGTCGGTGTGCTCGACCCAGTCGGCCAGCTCATCGGCGGCGGCGAGCGGGGCGGCGGCGGACAGGTCGCTGCTCGCCCGCGCCCGCTCGGCCATATCCGCGCAGGCCCGCATCCCCGATGCCAGCAGCGGACCGCAGAACTTGGTCAGGTAGGGTGCCTTGCTGGCCAGGTCGAGTCCGCGATGCACCAGCTCGAGCGCCTCATCGGGGCGCCCGGCCCAAAGCGCCAGCTCGGTCATCCGCAGGGTCTGTTCGCGTGCGTTCTCCATGAGCCCGACCTCGCCCAGCGCCTCGATGTCCTGCCATCTCCGGCTCGCCGCCTGCAGGTCGCCGCGGCGCAGATCGATCGCGGCGCGGATCCCGTGCGCGAACCTGTGCTCGGCATCGGGCGGCCCGCCCGTCAGCGGATCGATGAGCGCCCCGGCCTCGGCCGTGCGGCCTTGGCACAGCAGCGCGTCGGCCACGTTGCCGGCCACGATGGAGGTCTTGTAGTAGGCCTGCAAGCCGGACTGGCGGGCCGTCTCCAGCGCCTGCATCCCGGCCGCGGCGGCATCGTGGAACCGTCCGACGCTCTGCAGGGCACTGCCTTCGAATACCGCGACCGACAGGGCAGCATCGGCGTCGCCTGAGCGCGTCGCCAGTGCCCGGGCCCGGTGAATGAGCTTGAACCCGTCCTCGATCCGCCCTTCGAGGAAGCTGCCCAGCGTCAGCAGCGACAGGGTGCGGGACGTCAGCGACATCGCCCTGACGTGCTCGGCGATGTCCAGCGCGCGCTCCGCCGCGGAAATGAAGACATCCGGCTGCGTCTCGCCGAACAGCAGTGCGTAGTAGTACCAGGCCTCGGCCTGGTCAACGGACGGCGGTGCCTGCTCAAAGAGCCGCAACGCGTGCTTGATGAGCGCCAGGCCGTCGTCGGAGCTGTCCGGTCGGCCGAGGAGCGTCACCCCGAGTGCCCGGATCCGCCCGGCGCGCTCGTGAACGACCGCGGCCGTGGCCGGATCGGGGTGACCGGCATACAGCCGGTAGGCCTCGTCGGCGAGTGCGCCGGCCCGCTCGCTGTCGCCCGCCACCAGCAGATCGTCGACGGCTCGCAGGTACCAGCGAGGCAGGTCGTCTCCGGCGGCATCCTCGCCCGAGGTCGACGGCAAGGCGTGACCCAATTCGACCGCCCGCTGCCAGTGCTTAGCCGCCTCGGCATAGCCGAACACCCGCTCGGCGGCCTCGGCCGCCTTGACCCGGGCTGGCAGCTCCTCGGCCGCGCATCCGGCTCCGGCCCAGTGCCCGGCCACCTCGGCGGCGAAGGCCGGCTGGCCGGCCGCCTCGAGCGCCTCGGCGATTCGCCGGTGCAGGACCATCCGCTCGCCGGCCAGCAACCCGCCCGCGATCGCCTCGGCCAGCAGCGCATGCCGGGCCCGGTACCTTCCGATGGAAGTCTCGCTGATCAACCGGGCTTCGGCCAGCTCCCGCAGGCCGATGCGAATCGGGGCCAGGTCGAGTTCCGCCACCCCCCGCAGCTGCTCCTCGGACAGCGGCCGACGAGCTACCGCGAGCGCCGCCAGCACTGCCCGGCCAGCCTCCCCGCAACCGGCGGCCCGGGCGGCCAGCAGCTCCGCCAGCTGGACCGGAAACCCCCGGCCGGCGACGAGCTCGGCGTCGGCCGGGCTTGCGAGAACCGCGGCGACCAGCTGCTCGGTGAAGAACGGGTTACCCTCACCCCGGGCAAACATCTCGTCGGCAACGCCGGCCGCCGCCCTGCCCATCAGGCCCGCCACCTGCTCGGCGACCTCAGCCCTGGACAACGGCCCCAGCCGGATCTCCGTCGCCTGCCCGCCGCTCCGCACATGCGCCAGCCAGCGGGTCACCGCGGGGTCGAGCCGCACCTCGTCGCTCCGGCAGGTCGCCACCACCGGCACCGCCGCCGCCCGCCCGGCCCGGGTCAGGAACGTCAGGAAGTCAAGCGTCCCGGTGTCAGCCCAGTGCACATCGTCGATCACCAGCACCAGGCCGACCTCCCCGGCAACCTCCACCAGCAGGTCAACCAGCCCGGAAAAGAGCCGATCGCGCTCCCACTCGCCCATCGGCCCGGCGGCGCTCGCGTGCGGCGGCAGCAGCCGCGGCAGCAGTCGCCCGGCCTCCATCCGGACATAGTCGGGCGCGCTAGCCAGCGCCCGTTCGAACAGGGCGCCTCCTTCCCGTCGGCTGAGCGCGTCAAGCGCCTCGGCGACCGGCAGCAGCGGCAGCCTTTCCGCCAACGGCAGGCACGCCCCCCGCGCCGACCGGCGCAGCTCGGCCTCGGCGTCCCGCAGCCCCTCGGTGACCAGCCGCGTCTTCCCGATTCCGGCGTCGCCGACGACCAGCAGGAGCCGGGCGCCCCCGCGCAGCGCCCCCCGCACACTGGACAGCTCGGCCTCGCGGCCGACGAAAGCACCCGACTCGGTCACGCTGCCTCCCCTGGCGTGCACCAAACCCGCACCTCAGCACGCCGGATACAGCCGCCAGCCCAGCCCGCCGAACACTCCAAGCGCCTGCTGCCGAGCTTACGCCCAGGCGTCGTTGGCAGCGCCGGGCCGTGGGACCACCGCGAGGGTCTCGGTGGGGGTGTACACCATGCTGTGCATGGGGGCCATCTCCGCCAGGACGGCCGCGTCGGCGGCGGCCGCCTGACCTTCGGGGGACGCGAAGGCAGCCCGAAGGTCTTCCATCGTGTCCCATTCCAGCTCGCCGATCAGGTAATACGGATCGCCGCCGCGCACCGCGGAGGCGTCCCGGGCGACGGTATAGCTGCGCAGCCCCGGCAGGCGGTGGGAGAGGGGGATGTGGACGTCGCGGTAGTACCGGTCGAACGCGGCCGGGTCGGCGGGGGTCCTGTACAAGATGATGAAGCGAGCCGTCATGGCGATGCTCCCTTTCGCGGTTGATGCCACCGGTACATACCGGCGAGGGCACCGCGACTCATCGGCCAATCCCGCTGCGGGGCGGTCACGGTCCGAGCCATTCAATCCACTGGCCCGAGGGGTGGGCGCGGGCGAGCAGGCGGCCGCGGTCGCCGGCCTCGTCAAAAGTGCGGGCTCCAAGCACGGCGAAGACGCCGCCGCGCTGATAGTCGCTGACCAGCGCGGGGGGAAGCGGCAGGCCCTGCACGCTGTCTCGGCCTGCCGGGCCCAGCGGGACCAGCGGATCGAGGGAGAGCCAGGT
>Ga0335072_10008977_pt1 | contig 14460 bp, 14 predicted proteins | sample Lox_Sample_21_FD_206725 | JGI IMG/M metagenome (GOLD analysis project Ga0335072, IMG submission 206725) | Soil microbial communities from Loxahatchee National Wildlife Refuge, Florida, United States - Lox_Sample_2.1 | ecosystem: Environmental > Terrestrial > Soil > Wetlands | place: USA... | reverse complement strand
ACCTCGGCAGCGGCGCGCACCGCCGTGGAGCGTTCGGCGTTGACCGACCGCAAGGTGGCCAGCCTCGCCGCGGCGGCCGAGCAAATCGGCAATGTGGTGCAACTGATCGCCTCGATCGCCAGCCGCACGAACCTGCTGGCGTTGAACGCGACGATCGAAGCGGCGCGGGCCGGGGAGGCCGGCAAGGGATTTGCGGTCGTCGCCGGCGAGGTGAAGGCGCTGGCTGCCCAGACGGCCAAGGCAACCGAAGACATCAGTGCCCAGATCATTGCCATCCGCCATTCGACCGGGGAAGCGGTGGAAGCGGTGCGGCAGGTGGGTGCCGCGATCGGCGACGTGGATGGCGTGGCGACGGCGATCGCCGCGGCGGTGGAGCAACAGGCGGCGGCGACCCGGGAGATCGTCGGACGCGTGCACGCCGTGGCACGCGCGACCGACGAGGTAACGCAGGCGATGACCCAGGTGTCCGACGTGGCCGGCTCGGCTGACACTGTGGCAGGGCGCGTGATGCGCGCGGCCGGCGAGATCGGTGGCACGTCGGACATGCTGCGCCAGGAGGTGGACGCCTTCCTGACCGTGATGGCGCGGAAGGACGAGGCTGAGCGGCGCATCTATGAGCGCATTCCTGGCGGCGGCCGCCGCATCGCCGTGGACCTTCCGGGACAACCCCGCCGCGAGGCGACGATCCGGGATATCTCCCGCGGCGGCCTTGCGGTTCTGGCTTCCTGGACAGAGCAGGCGGGTACCGAGCTGACGGTGACGTTGCCGGGTATTGACCTGCCGGTGCCGGCGCGGGTGGTGCGCGGCGACAGCGGAAGCGTGGCACTGGCTTTTCATCAGGATCCGGCGACCTTGAGCCGGGTGGACCAGGCGCTCGCGGCGATCGGCCGGGGGATAGCGGCGCGGGCAGCGTGACGGCGTGATAGCGTGTGTGCCTGACGCAGGCGGCGTGATGGCGTGCCTGGCGCGGGCAGCGTGATGGCGGGCTGGCTGTCACGGCGGAGCGTCAACGAGCGGCCAAGCCAGTGCAGCCGGGGTTTTCCATCCAAATCTGGACGGATCGTGTTACGCCGGCCGTCGCGCGCGCAGCGCCGCGGCGAGCGTGCCGTCGTCCAGAACGTCCAGCGCGCCGCCCATCGGCACGCCCTGGCCAACGCGGGTTACCGTCACGCCGAGCGGCTTCAGCCGGTCGGTCAGCCAATGCGCGGTGGTGGCGCCGTCCACGGTGGCGGGCAGCGCCAACACCACCTCGGCCACGCCGCCCTCGCGGATGCGCAGGAGCAATGGGGTGACGTTCAGATCCTCCGGCCCGACGCCGCCGAGCGCCGACAACGTGCCGCCCAGCACGTGATACAGGCCGCGATGCACGCTGGCGCGTTCCAGCGCCCACAGGTCGCCGACGCCCTCCACGACGCAGATCATGCTGCCGTCGCGGTCCGGGTCGGTGCAGATGGTGCAGGGGTCGCGGCTGTCCAGGTTGCCGCAGCGGGAACAAGGATGGACGGCGCGGGCGGCCTCGGCGATGGCGACGGCGAGGGGCAGCATGCGCGTCTCCGGCTGCTGCAGCATGCGCAGCGCGGCGCGGCGCGCGCTGCGGGGACCCATGCCGGGCAGCTTTGCCAGCAGGTCGATCAGCCGTTCGATTTCGGGGCCGCCCATGCCTGTGTTCAGTGGGGCGTTGGCGGGGGAGCCGTCAAGCGGCGTTGCTGTCAGGCGGCGGGGCCTTGCCGCGGGGCTCGGCGAGTGGGCTAATGCGGCGGGAATGATCAAGCGGGAGGAGGCCGCCATGCCGAGCTACACCTGGGAGCATATCCATCTGCGTTCGCCGGATCCGGTGGCGACGGCGCAATGGTATGCGGACAAGCTGGGCGCGGAGGTGATCCGCACGCCGCAGCCGGATGGGTCGACGCGGATCGATCTGGATCTGACCGGGCAGAAGATCTTCATCGCCAAGGCCGATCCGGGCAGCACGGGACCGTCGCCGCAGACGCCGTATATGGGGTTGGACCATTTCGGGCTGACGGTGGACGACATCGAAGCCGCAGTGGCCGAACTGAAGGCAAAGGGCGTCCCGTTCACGATGGAGCCGAAGACGATCCGGCCCGGCGTGCGCATCGCGTTCCTGACCGCGCCGCAAAATGTGTCGATCGAATTGATCCAGCGCGGCTAGCCACCTCTCCTGCGGAGTGGGAGAGGTCGGACGTGCAGCGTCGAGGGTGAGGGCGATCGGGTCGTTACCATGGTTTGCGTACCGACCCGACCGCCCTTGCCCGCGGTGCTGGGCACCTCGACCTCTCCAGCGCATAGCGCGGGCGAGGTTTTTGGGCGCTCGGGAGAGGTTTTTGTCGATGCCGATCAATCCATCGGATGGTCCGATCCTGGGCGTGCTCTACGGCAGCGACGCCATGCGCGCAGTGTTCCAAGAGCATGCGTATTTCCAGCGCATGCTGGACGTGGAGGCAGCGCTGGCGCGCGTGCAGGCGCGGCTGGGCATCATTCCGGCCGATGCGGCGCAGGCCATCACGGCGGCGGCATTGTTCCGGAACCTGGACCCCGCCGAGCTTGCCGCCAGTGCCCGCAATGTCGGCTATCCCGTGGTTGGGCTGGTTGCCGGCCTGTCGCGTGCGGCGGGGAAGGCGGGGGCCTGGACACATTGGGGCGCCACCACCCAGGACATCATGGACACCGCGACCGTGTTGCAGGTGCGCGAGGGCCTTGCGCTGGTGCGTGGGGAATTGCTCGGGCTGCTGCGCGCGCTTGCAGGGCAGGCGCAGCGGCATCGGCAGACGGTGATGGCCGGGCGTACGCATTTGCAGCAGGCGCTGCCGACCAGCTTCGGGCTGAAATGTGCGGTCTGGGCGTCGCCGCTGCCAGCGCATCTGCAACGGCTCGATCAGCTTCGCGCCCGCGTAGGGCAGGTGGAGTTTGCGGGCGCGGCGGGGACGCTGGCGTCGCTCGGCGATCAGGGGATCGCGGTGATGGAGGGGCTGGCACAGGAGCTTGGGTTGAACGCACCGGCGGCGCCCTGGCATGTCTGCCGCGAGGCGCTGGCGGAGACGGTGGCGTTTCTGGGGATTGTGTGCGGCACGCTGGCGAAGTTCGCGACCGACATCATTCTGTTGGCGCAGACCGAGGTGGGCGAGGTCGCCGAACCTTACGTCGCCGGGCGGGGTTCGTCCTCCACCATGCCGCAGAAGCGCAATCCGATCGCATCGGAATACATCCTGGCTGCGGCGCGCGGAGCGCAGGCGCTGGTGCCGCTCATGCTGGGGGCGATGGCACAGGATCATGAACGCGCCACCGGGCCATGGCAGGCCGAGGCGCTCGCCGTGCCGCAGGCCTTCGTGCTGACGCACGGCGCGCTGTTGCAGGCGCGCGCGATCGCCGAGGGCATGGTGGTGGATGCCGCCCGCATGCGCCGCAATCTGGAGCTGACGCATGGGCTGATCGTGGCGGAGGCGGTGATGATGGGGCTGGCGCCGCATCTGGGCCGCGGCGAGGCGCATCATGTGGTGAAGCACGCGTGCGATGTTGCGCTGGCCGAGGGGATTGGGCTCGCGGACGCGCTGGCGCGCGAGCCAGCGGTGACGGAGAAGCTGGATCGGGTGGCGATAGAGCACCTGACCGATCCGGCGGGTTACCTGGGCAGCGCCGATGCGTTCATCGATCGCGTTGTGGCAGAGGCGCGGGGGGTGGCGTAACGGGAGTGGTTCGGTCCAGCGCCCTGAGTCGCGGCTCCCCAGCCACGGGATAGCGAGGGACGGAGTCTGGCTGCCGCGATGCGTCATAGATCAGGTCTCGGCGTGGCCCGATCGGTGCCGGCCTCATGCTCTCAGGTAGGTCTCGCCGGCTTCAATGCGGCGATGCCCTCGCTCCTATAGCGCTCGATAAAACCGCGGGTGCGTCTGCGCAGTTCGCGCCTCGCTATCCAGCGCGCGGACTGGAGCAACAACGGGCGTCCGGCCCAGCGCAACGCGATCGGCGTAAAGCCCGCCAAATGACCGGCGATCACCGGCCACGGCCAGCCGCCGCCAAGCAGTCCGGCCAAGCCGAAAGCAGCCTGCAACATTCCGGTAGCGCCCCAACCAACCGTGCGGAGAGCGGCGGTCGGGTCGACCATGCCTGGCATCGCCGCGCCCAGGTTGGCGTCATGCTCACGCAGCAGCCGATCGCGCGACTCGGTTGTCGGATAACGCTGGAACAAATCCGGCGCGACGAAAACCATCGTGTCGCCGTCGAGTTGCATCACGCTGAGAAGGACGGGGTCTGCGGCCGGCGTAGGGACGATGATTGCGCCGTCGCAAAGCACTCGCCAGAGCCGGAGTACCTGGGGCGGCCATTTTCTTACAATGCCTGGAGCGCCGGTCACGGCGCGCCAGGCGCTCGGCGCTGCGGCTAGACCAGCCCCCATATCGCTTTTCCAAGGTCGCCCGCGAGCTTTCCGATCAGGATAAACATGCTCTGCCATTGGCCCAGACTGGTTTTCAGCGCGTCGTTGTGCAGGGCGGCGAAGAATTCCCGCTTCGCGTCCGTCAGTTGCGGCGAGATCCTGGTCACGAGATCACCATCAACCTGCATCGAGGTTTGCATCAGCACGGTCTCGGTGCCGACATCCCATGCCTTGCGGATCATCACCAGAATGTCGGGCCGAACCGACAGCGCCGGCAGCGGGTTGTTCAACAGGGCGCGCACCGCTGCTTCCAAGGTCACGCCGAACAATGGCTGTCGTTGCGCATCCGCCGGATGGTCCCGCGCCAGGAGAATCGCGGCTTCGCGAAGCTGGCGGCCATTGGCACGGATCCGGCCAAGGATGCCGGACGTCTCAACGTCGAAAATAGCGACGCCGCGCGGCAGGAAGGCTTCCTTGCTGATTTGCGCCATGTCTCGCAGCGCGGCCCATGCCGCCCATTGCAGCGCCTCGAACGTTTCCGGGCCGTTGGTAAGGTCGGGCGCCGCCGCGGCCGAGGGGTACCATTGACCGAGTGCGTCGGTGTGCTGCTTCTCGACATTGGCTGGCGTGTCCGCCGGGAGGGCCACGCGCGCCGCCGCCATGTCATACAGGTGCTGGTCTACGGCGTAGCCCAAATCCTTCAGGTATGCTGCATAGGTATCGATGATGGCGTGCAACGCAAGCGGCACATCCGGCATCTTCTGCGCGGACATGGAGGCTTTCTCGACCGTATTGACCTCGATAACGAGCAAACCTTCGCCGATGGAACGAATGCGTCCGCTCCAGTCCGACGTCCATGAGCCGCTCATAGCCGGGCGGCGATGTCTTTGGCGAGCGTGGTCAGGATCGTGATGGTTTCGGACCGGATGGCGCGCGCGGTGGCGATGGCATCCTGGTGCAGTTTCGCCAGATCCGGCTTCGCCTCAAAATCCGGATGGAAGATTTGTGTCACGTCGCCAAGGGCCATGTTGATCGCCGTGGATGCCACGACCTGATCGTTGGCATCGACAGTCACGGCTGTGGCGGCGCCCAGGTTGGTCGCGGAGGCGGGATCGACGCGCGCGGCGGCGATCACCGTGGTCACGCGCAACGTCACCAGATTCTGGACAATCTTGAGCAGCTCGCCGCCCGAGTTCTGTTGGACCTCTTGCGGCAATGGAGAGCCGTCCGGCATCGCAACCTCCCCCAAAGGTTAACCATCAGTATCGACTTTATTCGTGCCGGTAGCAATCCCGTCGCCGGCGCCGTCCCGGGCAGTCGCGGCAACCGGGTAGAACCGCCGCGCCGGCTGCATTGCCGCGTCAGGCCCGAGAATCGGCCAGAGTCGCGCTATGCCGATTACCGCAACGAACGCGAAGCATGTCCGAGGACGCGCGGCCAGGCGGCAGGTGGCCTGAGCGGCGGCTACGGCTCTCCCACCCGCAACTGCGCACCGGCGAAATCGGCGTAGAACTGCGCCAGCGCGGTGACTGTGGCGTCGATCAAGGCTTCGCCGGATTCTTTGGTTGCGGCGGCGGGATCGCCGACATAGCCGACATCGCCGGCGGCGAAGATTGCGGCGAAGTAGGCGCCGGCGGGGCGCATCACGTCGGGCGCGTTGCCGGCGACGTAGGATGGCGACAGGCGCGGCGGCAGGTTGCCAATGCGCGAGGCGATACGGTCCGCGACTGCGGGCGGCCGTAACGCGAGCTGTAAGGCGGTTTCGTAGGCGCAGGCGTGGCCGACGCCGCGGAGCGCGCCGGGCAGCACCTCCAGCCATTGCTTCTGGCCGGGCGCCATGTAGTTCACGTAGCCGACTTCCAGGCCGCGGCTTGCCAGCGCGGTGCAGGAGGACGTCAGTGGCCCCTGGTTGCCGCCGTGGCCGTTGACGATGAGCAAGCGCCTGAAGCCGGTGCGGCGCAGGCTTTCGGCGACGTCGGTGACCACGCCAACAAAGGTTTCCAGCGACAGCGTGATGGTGCCGGCCCAGGCGCGGTGATGCGGCGAGAACCCGAATGACGGCGGTGGCAGCACCAGGACATGCGGGGCAGGGCAACGCTCGGCTGCGGCGAGGGCGATGCGATGGGCGGAGAGCGTGTCGGTATCGACCGGCAGGTGGTCTGAATGTTGTTCTACCGCACCCACCGTCAGTACGGGCAGGGCGCCGGCGTCGCGGGCGGCGGCGATCTCGGCGCGGGTCAGCGCGCCCCAGTCGTGGGTGGTTTGCCAGGAGTCGGACATCGGCGAGGGCCTGTCGGTTGTGCGGTGCGTCCGATTTTGGCCGCGAAGGCCGGGGGCCGGCAATCCGCAGGGCGAAGGCGTCGCTATCGATCCGGACGAGCCGGGCCTGCCTGCGGCGGCCACAGGCCTTTCAATTGCAGCAGGCAGAACGCGGCCAGCGTTGCTGCGTCAACGATGATGCCGTTGGTTGTCATCGAAACAAATTCGCCGGGCGCGAAGGCGCGGGAGACGAGACCTTGTTCCTCGCGTTCGGGAGACGCTGTGCCGGGGCGCAGGTCCTCCGCCAGGAAGACATGAAACCCCTGCGTCGCGTAGCCATAAGCCTGGAGCAGGCGGCCGGCATAGGTCATGCGGCTGGCGAGCAGGCCGGTTTCCTCCTGCAACTCGCCGCGGGCGACGTCCAGCGGGGTCGCATCCGGCGCGTGCTCCCATGTGCCTTGAGGAAACTCCCAATAACGCGCCTGCACGGGATAGCGGTATTGTTCCACCAGGTGCACGGAACCATCGGGCTCGATCGGCGCGATGATCGCGAAATCCGGTTTCTCCACCACGCCGTAGATGCCGTGCGATCCGTCGCGGCGCTGGATGGCGTCCTCTCGCACCTGCATCCAGCGGTTGGCGTACACGAGCTTCGTGCTGGTGGTCACTATCTCGGGGCTGGCATTGCTCATGCGCGCGAAGTCCTGTCTGCCATGGCACTGATCATAGTGTCGCACCAGGGCCTGAAGCGATAAGGGCCCGGAAGCGGTGGACGTTCGGTTGGCGGCAGACCTCGTATCTCAGGGCCGCCTCCAACTCTGTTCCGTGCGCTATACACGATGGTTCGTGTGGCGCGGGCTGCTTTGAATTTTTAACACGGAGGACTACGGAAGCTCACGGAGCTTTCCGGGGGTAGGCAATGGCGAGGCCGACAGCCGCGCTGTCTCCGCGAACTCCGTGGTCCTGCGGTTTCCACTGCGTTAAAATTCCAAGGCAGAACGCGTGGCGCGAGCGTCGCGTCAGGAGCGGCCGCAGCCGGCCTTCGGCCTTGGGTTCGCGGTCGTGCGGCACACCCGGGCTTTGCCAAAACCATCGCTTCGCCTTTACCCTGCTGCCCATGCAACCATCTCGAACCATCCGCAATTCCGTCTGCCCGCACGACTGCCCCTCCACCTGCGCTTTGGATGTGGAGGTACTGGATGGCAGCCGCATCGGTGCCGTGCATGGCGCCGCGGACAACAGCTACACCGCCGGCGTGATCTGCACGAAAGTCTCGCGCTATGCGGAACGCATCCATCACCCGGATCGGCTGACGCATCCTCTGCTGCGCTCCGGCCCGAAAGGCTCCGGCCAGTTCCGGCGCATTTCCTGGGACGAGGCGTTGGACCGTGTGGCCGGTGCCTTCACCGACATCGCGGCCAAGCACGGCGCGGAGGCGGTGTGGCCGTTCTATTATGCCGGCACGATGGGGCTGGTGCAGCGCGATGGCATCAATCGGCTGCGCCATGTGATGCGCTATTCGCGGCAAAATTTGACGATCTGCACGTCCCTGCCGGAGGCGGGATGGCAGGCGGGCATCGGCCAGAGCAGGGGCGTGGATCCGCGCGAGATGGCGGTGTCGGATCTGATCGTGATGTGGGGCGGCAATCCCGTGTCCACCCAGGTCAACGTGATGACGCATGTCGCGCGGGCACGGAAGCAGCGCGGGGCGAAGCTGGTGGTGGTGGATCCGTACCGCTCGCCGACCGCGGCGGTGGCGGATGTGCATCTGGCGCCGCGGCCGGGGACCGATGGGGCGCTGGCTTGTGCGGTGATGCACGTGGCGTTTCGCGATGGCTATGCCGACCGGGCCTATATGGCGCGCCATGCGGATTGTCCCGATGAACTGGAAGTGCATTTGCGGGAGCGCGGGCCAGAGTGGGCGGCGGCGATCACCGGTCTTTCAGTGCAGCAAGTCGAGGATTTTGCCGCGCTGTATGGCCGCACGCAGCGTAGTTTTATCCGTTGCGGCTACGGTTTTGCGCGCAGCCGCAACGGTGCGGCGAACATGCATGCGGTGACGTGTCTGCCGACAGTGACCGGCGCCTGGCAATACGAAGGCGGCGGGGCGCTGTGGTCCAATCGCGGGATGTATCAAATTGATAAAACTCTGATTGAGGGGCTGGATGCGCGCGATCTGCGCGTGCGCGAACTCGATATGAGCAGAATTGGGAGCGTGTTGACGGGGGATCGGCGCGAGCTGGGGGATGGGCCTGATGTGCATGCTCTGCTGATCCAGAATCAGAACCCGTTGACCGTCTGTCCGGATAGTAATCGTGTCCGCCGCGGGTTCGCGCGCGACGATCTGTTCGTCTGCGTGCACGAGCAATTCATGACCGAAACGGCACGTTGGGCGGACGTGGTGCTGCCGGCGACGATGTTCATGGAGCATGACGATCTGTATCAGGCCGGCGGCCATACGCATTTGCAGATCGGGCCGAAGCTGATCGAGCCGCCGGGCGAATGCCGGTCGAACCACGAGGTTTTGCAAGGGCTGGCGTCCCGGCTGGGGGCGCGGCATCGGGGCTTCGAAATGACGGCGATGGAGATGATCGACGCGACTTTGCTTGCTTCCGGGCGGCCGGATGCGGCGACGGTGCTGCGGGAGAAGTGGGTCGATTGCGCTCTGCCGTTCGAGGCGGCGCATTTCCTGACCGGGTTTCCGCGGTCGGGGGGGCGGTTCGCGTTCGCGCCGGATTGGGGGGCGATGGGCGATCGGGACGGCGTGATGCCGCGGTTGCCGGATCATATGGCGACGATCGATGCGACGGGGCCGGAGCGGCCGTTCCGGCTGATGACCTCGCCGGCACGCAGCTATCTCAACACCAGCTTTACCGAGATGGCGTCGGGGCGGAAACGCGAGGGCCGGCCGACGGTGATGCTGCATGGCGATGACGCGGCGAGGTTGGGGATTGGCGATGGGGAGCGCGTGGCGCTGGGGAATGCACGCGGAACGGTGCTGCTGCATGCTCTGATCGTGGAGGGGCTGCAGCCGGGCGTGCTGGTGGCGGAGAGTATCTGGCCGAGCGAGGCCTTCGAAGGCGGCATCGGGATCAATGCGCTGACCAGCGATGATCCGGCGCCTCCGATGGGCGGCGCGGTGTTCCACGATACGGCAGTATGGCTGCGGCCGGCTGTGGCGGAACTGGCGCTGGCGGCGGAGTAGAGGCCGGCACAGGGACCGCCGGCGCGCTAGATTGCCGCGATCACCGCCGTACCAACTTCCCCGCCCCCTCGATCACCTCGTCCCAATCATCCACCTCCCGGTTCACCGGTGCCACCAGCACGTGGTGCACGCCCACCGCCTCGTACGCCGCGACGCGATCGCGCAACTCCTGAAAATCCTTCCCGTTCCAATGCGTCCGCACCGAGATTGTGAAATCCAGCCCCGGCCGGTCCGCGCGCAGCCGAGCGACGATCGGCGCCAATTGCTCCGGCGTCGCATTGCCGCTGTGCCAGCCATCGGCAATCCGTACCGTCCGCTTCAGTGCCGCCTCTGAACTCCCGCCGATCCACAGCGGAATCCTGCTGATCGGCAGAGGCTGCATCGTCATGCCCTCGATCTTTGCCGGGATCACTTTTGACTCAAATGTCACCGGATCCTGCGTCCATACCGCGCGCATCATCGCGATGCCTTCATCCATCCGCCGCCCGCGTTCCTTGAAGGGCACGCCGAGCGCAGCGAACTCCGCCTCGAGCCAACCCACGCCTGCCCCCAGGATCAGCCGCCCACCAGACAGGTTGTGCAGGCTCGCCAGTTCCTTCGCCAGCGGCAGAGGATGCCGCATCGGCAGCACCAGCACGGTGGTGCCCAGCCGCACATGTTCCGTCACCGCCGCGACGTAGCTCAGTGTCACCACCGGGTCATAGAACAACGGCGAGCGCGGAAACGCCGCGCGCGGCACGATGATATGCTCGCTGACCCAGACGTCGTCGAAACCGAGAGCCTCGGCGCGGATCGCATAGCGGCGGATCAGCGCCGGCGTTGCTTGCTCGCCGGCATGCGGCAGATGAATCCCGAGTTTCATCGCGTTCTCCTCTCTGTTTCGTCATCGTCCAACCGATGTCCGCCGTTATCCACCCCGTGCCCCGCGATCTTGATGCGAACCAGTGCGTCCGGCCGTGCGCTGAGCCTGGCCACATCAAGAAAGTACCCGTGCCGGCCTGCGCCGAAGCCTGCATCCGACAAGTCCTGGCGGAATGCATCAGCGACAAAACCTGCCGCCAGCCTGTCATCCAGGGAACAGTACTAACGGGACCGGATCGGCCGCGCCGGTCAATCGAAACCAGCCGTACCGGCGCCCGACCGCAATGCCTTCGATGCGGCCTTCATAGCGTCGCGATGCTCGCATCAGGTACGTCTCGCGATTGGGCTGGATCGCACCGATCAGTCGCCCGCGCAGAGCCGCGTTTTGCGGCAGGCCACAAAAGCGGGCGGCGGCGTCAACCATGTCCGCGGCCTGCATGCCCGGTGCCGCCGGGATGCGGGTTGATGACGACGAAGCCCTTGTTCATCAGGCCGGCAACCGTGTCCACCGTATCGCCGATCCGTTCTTCCGCCGCGGCAAGACTGGGCGTCAGCAAAGCCCGGTCGACGCGCTGGCCGCAAGGTCTCTGTCGCCGGCATGCCGCGAGGTCGCACGCGTGTGGCGTGGTTGTCTGGGGATGGGGAGGTACAAGAATGTTGCGTACCGACCCGATCTCATCCTCACCCTCGGTGCTTCGCACCTCGACCTCTCCCGCGTGAAGTGCGGGAGAGGTCAGGTGGGGGTTATTTCACGGCAGAGTACGACGTGGGGGCGAGAATGAAGTTCTTCACGTTCGCTACGATCGCGCCGTTGGCCTCGGTCTGTGCCCGCGCGTTCAGCCATTCGGGATCAGCGCCAAACGCGTTCCACTTCTTCTCGCGCTCGGCCAGGGATTCCCAGACCAGCATGTAGTACAGGGTCTGGTTCGATTCGCCGATCACCGTGGTCCAGAAGCCGGCCTGCTTGATGCCGTGCTTTTCCCACAGCTTCAGCGTGATCGTGTCAAAGCGCTTGTTGAGGTCCGGCAGGCGGCCGGGCACGCACTCATAAATCCGCAGTTCGTACAACATGACGGGTTCCTCCTGCGGCGGGAGCATGCGTCACGGCGCCGCGTCCGGCAAGCGCGCCACGATGACAGTCTGTGCGGGCGGCTTACGGCGCTGTCGTGGAATCCGGGCGGTGGGCGTCGCTCGCAGCGCCCCAGGGATAGCGCGGATCGCGGGGCGCCGGCGGGGGACGCAGCAAGCGCCCGGTCATCACCGCGGCGCCGACACCGGCCAGCACCGCCGCGGCGAACCACTTGGTGCCCGGATCGTACCACTGCGTTCCCACCAGCAGCAGGAACAGCAGCGTCACCAGCAACCATGCACCGCCGCCGCGCATGCCGCGACGGCGTGCCATCACCGTCAGCACCAGGAACACGGCATAGAGCGCGATCGCCGCGGCCCGCACAGCATCGAAAGCCCTGGCAGAGAGCGTGTCGATCAGGTCGCCGAGGAACCACCATATGCGGGAGAGGAAGGCCTCACATGACTGGATGAAATTTTGCGGGCCGATCCAATACAACGCCACCATCAGGACGATGCCGCCGATCCAGACCACTCCGATGGTTTTGCGATCCAAGATGCCTCCATGCACGTGCCAGGTTCCGGAGCTTGCCGGGTCCCATCGCAATGTGGGGCAGCGCAGAGCCCGCGTCATCCCTGCTGCGGCGGAAGTGCTGCCTGCCGTGCAGCAAGGAAACGGCGCGCCGCGGGATCATGCTCCAGGGCCAGCGCCTGGCCATAGGCGGCTGATGCGGCCTCGCTGCGGCCCAGGCGGGCCAGCAAATCCGCGCGCGCCGCCCAGTACGGTTGGTACGTTGCCAGCTCCGGGGCATCTGCCAGCCCGTCGAGCGCCGCCAACCCCGCCGCCGCGCCGGCCGTTTCCGCCAATGCCACGGCCCGGTTCACCGCGACCACCGGCGAACCCGTCAGCGCCAGCAGAGCGTCGTACAACAGCATGATCGCTGCCCAGTCGGTCCCTCCGGTGTTCCGCCGCGCCGCGTGCGCCGACTGCACCGCAGCTTCGAGCTGGAAACGGCCGACACGCCGCGACGCACTGGCGCGGAGCAAGAGCGATTCCGCCTCGGCGATGGTGGCGGCATTCCAACGCGACGGGTTCTGCGCCGACAGGGGCACGTAAGCACCGGCTTCATCGCGCCTTGCTGCCGATCGTGCGGCCGCGTGCAGCATCAGCGCGAGCAATCCCAAAGCCTCCGGCTCGTCGGGCAACAGGTCCGCGACGACGCGGCCGAGCCACAACGCCTCGTCCAGCAGTCCATGCCGCCGTTGGTCCAGCGCCGCCGGATCAACCCAGCCGGCTGCGAAGACCGCGTAGATCGCTTCCAGCACCGCATCCAGCCGGGCCGGCAGATCCTCTTGCTCCGGCAGGCGGAATGGGATGCCGGCATCGCGGATGCGCCGTTTCGCCCGTACCAGCCGTTGACCCATGGTGGCCGGCGGTACCAGGAACACAGCGGCGATCGTCGTGGCATCCAGCCCCAGCACCGTTTGCAGCATCAGCGGGCTGCGCATGGCGGGGTCGAGTGCGGGATGGGCGCATGCGAACATGAGGCGCAATCGCTGATCCGGTACGCTGCCGGAAGTGCCGGCTTCGGCCGCGGCCTCCTCCAGCGACAACAGCAGACGGTCGCCGGCTGTTTCGCTGGTGTGCCGGCGCCGTGCCATGTCGATCAGCCGCCGCCGCGCCGTGGTCAGCAGCCAGGCCTCCGGCGCCGCCGGCACGCCTTGCGTTGGCCAGGCGGCAAGGGCTGCGGCGAAGGCCTCGGATAACGCGTCCTCGGCCACTGCCACGTCGCGGCTGCGGGCGGCGAGCCAGGCGATGAGCTTGCCATAGCTGTGCCGCGCCGCTTGTTCCGCCGCGCGATGGGCGTCGGTATTGCTCACATCGCCCAGATCGGCCGTACTTCGATGCTGCCGTATTGCGCGCCGGGACAACGCCCGGCCCAGGACAGTGCCGCGTCGAGATCGGGGGCGTCGATCAGATAGTAGCCGGCAAGTTGTTCCCGCGTTTCGGCGAAGGGACCATCCACCGTCTGCACCTTGCCACCCGCGACGCGCACGGTGGTGGTCGCCGAGGTGGGGCGCAGGCGGTTGCCGCCGCGCAGCACGTTGGCCTCCTGAAGCGCCTGGGTGTAGGCCATGTAGGCGCCGGTCCAGCGTTCCCGCTCGGCTTGCGACATGGCGGCGGTCTCTTTCTCGTTGTTGTAGATCAGCAGCAGGTATTCCATCGTCTTGCTCCCTCTTGCGGGACGACCGAACATGGGCGTCCGCTGCCATGACGTTCAGGTCGGGGCGATTTCGACAGCGCGCCGCGGCGCCTGCCCGCCGTTGCCGTAGGCCGCCGGAGTGTGGGATCATACCGGCCGGCCAAGAGGCAGCCAAAAGCGAGCCAAGAGGCAGCCAAAAGAAGGAAACCTTGCCATGCCACGCGCAGCCGTTACGCCGGTTGGATTGAATCACCTGGTCCTGAATGTGAGGGACATGGAGGAATCGCATCTGTTCTGGACCGAAATAGTCGGGATGAAGCAGGTGGGCGAACTGCATGCCACGCCACAGCGGCCGAACCCGCCGAACATGCGCTTCTACAGCGGCGACCATGGCGGCGGCGCGATGAACCACCACGACATCGCGCTGGTGGAGAATAAGGCGCTGCCGGCCCCGCCCGCGGAATGGACCATGT
>Ga0335072_10008975_pt1 | contig 14463 bp, 24 predicted proteins | sample Lox_Sample_21_FD_206725 | JGI IMG/M metagenome (GOLD analysis project Ga0335072, IMG submission 206725) | Soil microbial communities from Loxahatchee National Wildlife Refuge, Florida, United States - Lox_Sample_2.1 | ecosystem: Environmental > Terrestrial > Soil > Wetlands | place: USA... | reverse complement strand
CTTCCGCTTAGCGTGGGGTTACGTGGGGTTTTGACCACGTGTTTTGTAACCCAAAAAGCAACCTAAGCTGCTTTTTTTCAAATGGTTGCGGGGGGTGGATTTGAACCACCGACCTTTGGGTTATGAGTGACCGCGCACTCACGTATGTTGCTGATTTTTCAGACACAGATAGCGACGCGGAAGTACGGAAAAGTACCCTCCGGACACCCTAATGGGAGTCTATTGGGAGTCTGTTTGGACGGTTGGGTTTTTCGTGGGATGGGCATTGGATTTAACCATCGGTTGACGAAGTGTCATGAAACGCGAGACAATGAACTTGTCAACCGGAGGTTTCCCCATGCTTACCTATTCCGCTCAGCCCGAAACCGTCGAACAGGTCCAGGCGGAGATTCAGAACTGGTTTGGAAGCCGGTTCAGAGAGAAGGAGCTTCCCTGCACGTTCCTGCGGAAGCCACGGGAATCAACCCTCCATATTTTTATCTCTCATCATCAGTCGGAAGACATGAAATTTGAGATGGCCGAGCGATGCCTGCTCTTTCAGTTCAAGCAGAAGAGGCTCAGTCTCAATCTCGAGAAATTCCTGATCCGAACCGCCTACCAGGGCGAGAAACTGTGCCTGAATATCGATCGGGACCCGGCGCTCGAACATCGCTTTCTGGCGGCGACACTGCAGCAATTCAGGAAGACGAAGCATCCCGCGTTCTATACGAGGGTTCTCCGGGCAGTGAAAAGCCTTGAAGACGACCTCAGCAACGCGGTTATCGATGAGGCGACTTCCGCTCCGACGGACCATCTGGTGATGCTGGAAGCCGTCAGTTCGGCTCCGTGGGTGTCCGAGCTGGCCTCGGAAGATCCTCTCGTTGCCGCGAAACTTCGCGGGCTCAATCTGCGGCAACAGATGCTCAAGACTGCTGGAGGAGCCCTGACCTCGGAAAAGGTCGCCGACGTGTTGAACATCACCCGTCAGGCCGTCGATAAGCGGCGCGCCTCGAACCAGCTTCTTGCGCTCACACAGGGGAGACGTGGGTATAGCTATCCAGGCTTTCAATTCGAGGAGGGAAAGACGCTCAAAGGCCTGGAGGATGTTCTCGACAAGCTGAGCGCGCTCGATCCCTGGATGCAGCTCGATTTCTTCACAAGGCCAAACGAAAGACTTGGCGAAAGCACACCGATCGAAGCCCTCCGAGCCGGAAAGGTGGACGAGGTGACGAGCGTGGCGAGCGGATACGGCGAACAAGGAGCCCTATGATCGATCGTCCGGGCGATCATCCGCTCCCCCATGCGGAATTGCCCACGCAAAATCCGTTGATCTTCACGCTTTACAAGGGAGAGGTCATCTACCGCCACCACCAGACCGTTCACAATCCGATCTTCTTCGGCACAACCGGCAACTATCGTTTTGACGACCCCGACTGCCCCGCACCGGGGTCGTTCGGAGTTCTCTATGCCGGCGCCGATCCCGAGTGCTGTCTGTTGGAATCCTGCGGCTCGACGACTGGAGTGCCGGCCGTCTCCGGGGCCTACCTCGACGCGCGGCAGATCGCACGCATGGAACTGACCGAGGATCTTCGTTTTATCGACCTCGTGGAATCGGGCGGGTTGACCAGCATTGGCGCGGACGGACGCCTCGCGACAGGCTCCTATAAGGTTGCGCAGCAATGGTCGGCGGCACTCAGGAAACATCCGGCCAAACCGGACGGCATTCGTTATCGCTCGCGCCATGCCCCGGAGCGAATTGCCTTCGCCATTTACAGCCGCTCCCCGGCTACGTTCTCCGTCACTTCCATGGGTTCGTTCACGGATCCAGCCAATGAGGCCCTCTTCAAGCGGATACTGAAGACCTATAACTTTGCCTACATCTGAAGGGGACGCCGGACAATGGCTCTGCGGTATGCCCGCATGTCCCCGCCGGGTGGGTGGGAGATTCTCGATTTGATGAGTTGTTCCGACGACGCCCTAATTCACACCGAGGAAATACCCTGGTGGCTTACCATAAAGCTGCGCCAACTGGATCAGCTCCATTACGTCGATTCGACGTTCCCCCGTCTCACATTTTGAGAGGAACGAGTGTGCCATGCCCAGGCGTTGGGATACCTCGCGCTGCGTCAGTCCTGCTTCCTCGCGTGCGGAGGCCAACCGTTGCAGAAAAGCGTCATAAAGGGCCTGGTGAGGAGTCGTTCGCGCTTTGCGCGATTTTCGGGTTTCGCTCTTTGCGGGCTTCCTCACCTTTCAAGTGTCGGGAACGGCTTGATGAATCCCCTAATAAGGGCCACACTGTGAGTAGATTTGGGAGGGTGTTTTGCCGAGAGATTTTGTGGAATGCAGCGAGATTGCAGGAAAAACGGTGAGCAGCCTCAAGGTCTATGAGGACCCAAGCGAAGACTGCGAGGTAGTTATCGAGTTCACCGATGGAACAACGTTCTCCTGCGCGATGGAACAGAAATTATCGATGAAATCCGTTCTCTACCGCGGTGGAGTCGGCACTCCGGAGGTTCTGCGAGACTACAACCCGTAGTCTGTTATTCCATCGCGGAATAACGGACTTCCGAAAGACTATTGGACGGCTCGAAGGGAACCGGCTTAGGTTTGCGCCATAGCTGACGTCACGTCAGCGGAGGTGCAAAGATGCTCAGAGCCCGCCGTCCATTCCGATTGAAAAAGCCCCTTAATCGGTTATCCATTCAGCCGGGCCGAAGGCTGAGAAAACTGTTCACCAAAGAAGGTCTTCTCGAGGCCGCGCACGTGATGGGTCCGACGTTGACTGCGCTCCTGTTCGCGGGCGCCAGCAGCGCAGTCGCCCACGCCCAGGGAACCATCAGCTTCAGCGGCGCTCAGACCCTGATGCAGACCATCCAGACATTCGCAGAATACGCAGGTGCGGTGATCTGTCTGGTCGGCCTTATATTCGCCGGCATCAACTTCATGAGCGGCAACATTCAACGCGGTGTCATCGGGCTCTTCGGGGCCATCTTCGGCGCCGCCGTCCTCGGATGGGGAGCGGGCTGGATCAGCTCACTGACCGGACAGAGTGTGAGCTGACCATGCACACGGCGAAGCGAGGAGAGCCCATCGCGATCAACCAGGCGCTCAATCAAGCGCGCGAAAAACTCGGCCTCAATTTGCCGACCTGGCTGGCAATCGTAATGGTCTGCGTAGTGGCTTTCCTCGCCAGATTCCACATGTTGGCGGTTGTGTCCTTCCCGCTGCTCGCAACAGGGTGCTGGCTTGTGGTCCGCAAGCACCCAAAGATGTTCCAGCTCTGGGCCCTGAGTCTAAGCCAGAGGTCGTACTATGATCCGCGCAAACAGTGAACAGCTCAAAGATACGCCGTGGTTTGCCAAGGCCGGCGCCGCTTCGAGCATCGTGCCGATTGCGAGGTTTATCGGCCCGAATGTCTTCGCCCTCAAGGGCGGCGGCTACGGATGCCTGTTTGCGCTCTCGGGCATCGACGAAGAGGGATTAACGGACCAGGAACTCGACGCGCGGACGCGTTCTATCGAAGGCGCATTGCGCGGAATGCCGGAAGGATCCTGCCTGTATCAATACACGCGCATGATGTCGGGGTTCGAACTTCCGCGACAGCGGAAATATCCAAACCCGGTCACTCAGGTTTTCGCCCATGATCGGCTGGCATTTCTCGAAAAGACGGCAGCCTTCCGGCGGATCGACCTGCACTGGTGCCTCACGCTGGAACCGCCGACGGTCATGGCATTTGAGCAGAGGCCAAAGGAGCACGCTGCCCACACGTCGCGAATGCTGGCTGACCTGCAGAAGACGGCCACCATTCTGGAAGGGCATCTTGGCAGCGCATTCGGGCTGCGCCTGCTCGACAACAACGCGACGTTCCAGTTTTTCAGCTACCTTTTCAATCTTGAAGAATGGGCCGCGGCCGCAAGGCACGCCTGCAGCACGCCCTGCGACTGCATTTCGGACATCTTCTGCGCCTCGGCGGCATTCAGCAGATTCAACTGCTCCACTTCACTGTTGGTGGCCATCCCGCCGTCAAGCTGCTCGGCAGCAAGGCTGCTGTTGGCGGTGGCGTTCTGCGTTCTCGTCGCCCGGTACTGGCCCACGGCCGTAAAGCAGTCGGGCGAGACAGAATCGGAGGCTTCGATCATGGCAAGCTCGGAGAGCTGGGTGCTGCCCGGCGTCTGCCCCGCCAGATAGCTTGCAGTCGTGCCGTTGACTGGAACCGTAGCCGCCACCCACGCCGTGGACGATGCCGCCGGCGAGTTCGTGTTCAGAGCCGTGGTCATGCCGTTGGTTTCGCCAAAGAGGTTGCGGACATTGGCGTTCTTCATGGTGTTCAGCGCGGTCTGCCACTGTTGTTTGAAGGAGAAATGCTCGATGTTGTTCTTGAGCATGGTGTACTGCGTTTCGAGCGTCGTGAGCTGGGATACCAGGTTGGCGTAGCTCGTCGGGTCAAAGACGATGTCGCCGATGCCGAAAAGCGCGAAACTCGGCGTGGCGGCGAGCAGAAGCACGGCACTGCCGACGATCCATTTCCGATGCGTTTTCATGAACAGCCTCCTTCCGGCTACAGGACTAAAGAGTTGGGTCCATGCGATGTTCGGCATAGGACGGGACCAGGATGTCGCGGCCGACGTAGATGCGGGCGCGCGAGCCTTCCTTGAGGGTGATCACGGGCAAGCGATTGAGAAAATGGTTCAGGACCTGCTCGCCTTCGACAGCCGATTCCTCGGAGATGCCGTTCTGAATCTCCGTGGAGGGCGAGAGAATACTGCCGTTGTTGCCGATCTGGGCGAGGCCGCCAAGGCCGCCGATCATGGCGGCGGCGGCGAACGCCTGAAAATATCCGTGGCTGACTTTGGTGGCAAGGCCCGTAGTCCCAATCTGATCGAGACCGATGTACTTGTCGAAGTTGATCGAGAACCCGTCCGGACAGATGGCGCGATGAAAGGTGACGAACAGCTTGCGTTGCTGTGCGTTGCCGACGCTCTGTACAGTCCCAATCAGCCGAGTACCCTCCCTACTACTGGCGCAACGATTACGTCGGCATCGAGCGGTATTCGAGCTTCCGTGACGACGAACAGCATCTTTTCACGCTCCCGGCGCTCAAACGCCAGCACGAAGAGTTTGCGCGGCTTTGGGACAGGAACCTGCGCGCCCAGGGCTATTACGAGGCGTTTCTGCGCAGCCGCAGCCGGTAAGCTCCGCCAATCTCACGGGCGGGCGCTCGGCAATCGTCCGCCTCTGCCTTCACGCTCGACAACCAAAATAGGAGATTCCTCATGACGAACACAGTTGAAGTCCAGTCCGAATACCGCGACCTGCCGATTGATTGGCTGGTTGAATCGCCCACCAACCCGCGCCAGATATTCGACGACGACGGTTTGCAGGAACTCGCGGCCAGCATTCGTGCCAACGGCGTTTTGCAGCCTTTGCTTGTCCGGCCCCGCGCCGAACGCCGCTTCGAGATCGTTTTCGGAGCGCGGCGTTTTCGTGGCGCGGCGATGGCCGAGCAGGAGACCGTCCCGGTCTGCATCCGGGAGATGACCGACGCGCAGGTGTTGGAAGCGCAGCTTGTCGAAAACCTCCAGCGCCGCGACGTGCATCCTCTGGACGAAGCCCACGGTTACGCCCGGTTGCTGGCGTTGGACGAGCCGAAGTATTCCATCGAACTCATTGCGGCCAAGTGCGGCAAGCAACAGCCTTTACCGTGTCTCCAGATCGCGCAGATGGAAAAGCGCCTTGGCGATTTGGCACCTATTGACAACCCGCAAAAAGTCGTGACAGCGAAGCCAGATTACGAAAACCACGTCCGGGTCCGAGAGGATCTCCTCCGGTTGGCTGACCTTAGGGTTCGTCCGGCGTGGCGGCGCTGCGGTCCGAGTAAGGAAGGAACTCCTACAGTCCAAAGATGGCGTGATCGGCTGTCGGTTTGAGAGTATCCATTAGCCGGCCGTCTTTGCTCGGGCCTTCTGCTTAGCCCACCGGCGTTTTTGCGCGGCCGCGATCCTTGCCCGCGCCTCGGCGCTGAGGGTGCGCCTGCCGCCGCGTGGCTTTGCGCGGTTGACTGTATGGCCGCCGGCCAGGACTGCGCGGGCCTGTTGAAGGCGGGAAATTTCGGAATCGATTTCGGAAATCAGTTGGGCTGTGTCCATGCCGGACAGTGTAACCCCGAGCGCGTTCTTAACCTAGCTGCAACGAAACCATCGAACGCATGGCCGCACACGCAGAAAAGGTCCGCCGAACGACGGCGGGCGCGGAAAATGAACAAGCTGATGATTAGAGGCTCGCAGACACGCGCCTGGCAGTAAAGATTACGGTGGAGCGGATTCATTACCGAAGTCAGACAGTAATGCACAAATCCGGCGTATTATTCCGCACGCTGCCGACCGCGGCACTCACTTTCCACGCCGTCAGCTGATCGGCATCGAACGGCCGAAGCAGGTCAACCGGCCGTTGCACGGGACCGGCGGGAGGAGCCCGCCGACTAGGATTTGGATAGCCAATACTGGCCCATTAACTCATGGGACCAGGCAGGTTGGCGAATCTGCCCGCGCGGAAGGAATTCCGCCATTACCGGCTTGATGTCGAGCACTGGAGTTTCATCGATCGCATCGAGTTCTGATACATAAAGTGTTAAGCCTTCGACTTTCATTAGGCGGCAGATCGTGCTGCCAATCCTATTTGGTCGGTTCTTTCCTCGCTGAGAGAAAATACCGACCTTGGGCCACGCCGGGTTATTTCTCGGATGGCGCGCACCAGTCACTACGTTTGTCAGTTCCGCTTTGTGGAAGAGGAACAGCACCTCTATGTGCGAAAACTCTGTAATTCCTTCGAGCGCTTCCGGTGAGAACTGCGCTGCCAGAGTGATACGAGCCTGTTCGCAGCCCCAAAAGTCGTCCTTCGGATCAACGCGCATTGTTTCGACAAGGCCGATCGCCTCCATCGGTATCGTCATGTTGCCCTCTTTCGGATACTACGACGGTAGCGCCCAGTGAGGACAAACGGCCTTTCGCCTATTGGCAGGCGTACCGCTTTCAATGTCGAGTCACATGCATGAAAAACCACGCCCAAAGCCATCGACAAAGACCGCCTGTCCGTGCAGCGCATGCAGTATGTTCACTCAGACGGGCACAGATGTGATTTCGTAGACGTAAGAATCTCGTCCTGCGGTGTCGGGTCTTGAGCCGACACGAACGCCCCCCAATTTCTCGATCGCCTTTTGTGATCGCACATTCTGCGGGCCTATGAGAAAAACCACGCGTTTCACGAATTGAAAAGCGTGCCGCAACATCAGCTGTTTCATCTCCCTGTTGTACCTGCCGCCCCAGTGCGATCGCGCCAAGAATGTCCACCCTATCTCCACTTCGTTCGCTTGTGTGTTGTAGGCGTGGAATCGGGACGATCCAATGATCCTGCCATCTTTACAATCGAGAGCCGTAAGTGCGCCTCGCGACGCCAGCGATTCACGGAAGAAGGCGCTGAATACGTCGGGCCTATAGCGATCCCGAACCGGATGCTGTTCCCAAATGAGCCGGTCCGACGCGACCGCGAACAGATCGTCCGCGTCACCCGGGCGAAGCGGCCTCAGTTCAACGAGCGCGCCTCTCAGTGTGGGTTGAAAATCAAACGGCATCTTCTCAAACTCGCGATCACAAGCCCACCGTGAATCGGCTGCGTTCTCCCACGGCCAGGAGAGAATCAGAGAACCGCAGGGATGTCACTATATTGGTCAATGCTCAATAGGTCCTGGAGGAAACCACCGCGCGTTCGATCATTTCGAATCGTGACGTGCAAGCAAGTGAGTAACGGGATATCGCGGAGCTCAAGGCATCGGCGGAACCACGCGTTTGATTGCATCTGCAGTTTGTGTTGGTTGTTACAGCCATGGGTACAAACCTGCGCTTCGATCGAAAACCCGCCCATCTACTGACGGGGCCAGACACTGCCAATGACTGCGGCGATGAAGACCAATTGAATGAGAAAACGCGGCACGGCCGGAAGCACAGGTTTGTGGTCAATCGTCAGGCGTTCGCGAGCCGCTCTCAGATTAGCAGGGAACAGGCAGCACAGCATCACGACGGCAATGGCCGCGGTCCAAGGAGCTAGACGTGGCAACTGAAGCCCAATCGCGATCGCAATCTCCGCAACTCCTGTCGCACTCACCCATGTACTGGGACCGCCCACCCTTTCCGGAACCATGCGAACCAGATCGGCTCGCCGTTTGCCCCAGTGAGCCGAAGCCGTGAGTAGGAACATCGCGCCGAGCGCTGCACGAAGAGCATGATGCCAGTCGGCAAAATAACCCCATTCGAGTCCAACGATCCTAAAGAACAGGAACGATGCGGCAAGACATATGAGGGACGCCATAGCGTGATTCTCCGAAGTTATTATCCATGCAAGATCGCAATCTTCGCTCGCTGCAGTCTATCCCAGCCTGGCATATGAAACACGATCTCCTTATCCCCGTAATCGAAAGTCGTCACGAAGCGCGAGAGGATTTCGTAGCCGCCCATCCCATCCATTTGCATTCCGAGGGTCATGCCAATGGTCTTTGCAATCGGGAACGCGGCGAAGACTTGATTCTTGACCTCTGCGTTCCCCACTTGAAGCCTTTTGATGAGGCCGAGAGAGATGGCAGCTCCTCCGAAGACGTAGAGCCCGAGATTTGCTGTTATGTTGCGCTGCTTTGTCATTTAGTGCCGAGGAGTTCAATTTTCAATATCTCTCGCCAAGGCATGGCGGGCAATAGCCACTTCGCACGATTTGGGACCGAATGTGGACAGCGAACGAGGTAATTCCCCGACCGTTTGCATGCCACCGGATTGGTCTTCGCCTTGAGAGGTGACCTCGCTCACACTAGGCAATACCGGAGAAGTCGCGAACCAATGCGGATCGTTTCCGGTCCGATCGGATCCGGACTGCGTAGTCCGCTGGTGAACAAAGGTGGTCGCTAAATTTCCTCGTACTGCGAACACGTGAGCGCGCTCGAACCGGCGAACAGCTTCCAATTCGCGCAAATGGGGGCAGGCGCGATCTATGCAAGCGCGCAGGATATGCTCAATTTCGACTCAGCGCCATCGCGAGGCGAGATCGTTTCGTCCAAGGTAGTGGAAGACTGCGTCACGCACGCTTTCATCATAAGGCCAACACTTTCCTATGGTTGCGGCTGGATGGTGCGGAAGATCGGGAAAGAGACGTATCTTCAGCATGATGACGGGAACAACGGCTTCGTTACCGATTTCGCGCGTGACCCCGACCAGGGCATCGCTGTGGTTGTCATGTCGAATTTGGGCTTCGTTGATCCGAGCGTCTACCCCTATACGCTCATGAGAATCTTGCTGAATTCTCCACAGGGGCGTTGAGAGCACTTCCGACAGGCCCCCGGAAGCGTTGGCCAGGCAGCGACCCCGTTCTTCGGGCATTTACATGCACCGCCAAGCCGCAGGAGCTTTCAGTGCCACTCGGCAGCCATTCTGCCTGAATCCATCTCTCTTCGGATTGTGGTAGGGTTCGGAACGATCAGGGGACGTTGATATCCAGCTTGTTGCGAAGCTCGACCCTACCCTGGACCGTCAATCTCAGAGCACGTGGTACACGTGATCGTGCCAACCAGTTCAGTTCAATCATGCGACGGAGTATTGCCGCGCCAAGAGCGCCAGCAAGATGGGGGCGTCTTTCCGTGTAGTCCAGACACTGCGGGGCAAACTGCCTTCGCTCTCTAAGCAGTGAAGCAGAGTCGACATCGATCGATTTCAGCCAGTCGTCTCCCTTGTCGGTAAGCTGGTAGCAGTTTCCGTCGGGAAGAAGAATCCCTTTGGCCTGTAAGCCAGCGACAATTTCGACACCAAGCTTTCCGGCCAAATGGTCATAGCACGTACGCGCAAAGGCAAATGGATTAAGATCCGAGCGTGCAAGCTGTCTCAGGAGAGTTCCTGGGGAGGCAATGATCGTGAGAGCTTCGATTGCGTGGGCTACAGCGGCGCTCGAGATCCGGTAATACTTGACTCGACCATGTTTACGAACTGTGAGGATCTGCGCATTCACCAGTTTTGAAAGATGCATACTCGCTGAGGTGGCGGAAACGTTTGCGGTCAGTTGAAGATCCCCAGTGGGCCGAACAGTTCCGTCCATCAGGGCCAAAACCATGGCGGCTCGCGCGGGATCCGCAAGATGTCCACTGAGATCCGCGAGCTTCTTCGCATCATCCACAGTTCAACATTACGTGAACTGTACGTGTGTGAGCAACCTCTAGCATGAGCACATGAAGTCCCCTTTACGGAGCCAACCCAGTATGAGATCTACGCGAATGAATCTATGCGCACTTACGATCCTCGGAGCAATCGCGCTCGCTGTGCCAAATTCCGCACATCCAGCCCAAGCCGCTGCTGCGGTTGACACACCTGATTCCGGCGTTTCGGCGACCATCGAGGGCCTGGTGCGTGATGTCGCTTGCCCCATGCAGAACCATAATTCCACGGCGACACATTTCAATCTCAAATGCGCGCAAGCGTGTGCAAGAGCCGGCTCGCCGCTCATCATTTTGACCAGGAGCGACGACATTTATTTCCCGATGACTGACCAAATGCCCGATCACAGCGTTCGCGACCAGTTAGTTCCATACGTAGGCAAGTTTGTCCGGGTTACCGGAACCGTCTACCGTCGAAACGGGACTCGAACGATAGTCATACGGGCCATCAGTGTTGTGAAGGGTGTTAAGCTGGACACGAACTTGGGAGATGACTAAGCAGCGAGTTCGCGAAAGCACTACCGCCAGAGATAGTGGCGGCCATTGTTGATCGAGTGCGGCCTGCGAATTAAGCGGGTTAGGAGTTGTGATGGATGGGTGCCGCGAGGGGGACTGAAGGGGGAGTTCAGGCTCCCCGCGGCGTTCAGGCAGCCTGAGCATCTGAGATCAGCCTGGGCAGGCGGCAGGTTGTGGGCGGCGTAGCTGAAGACGAACTGCCAGTCCACCTTGCCCAGTCCTCACAGCTTCATCTGTCGCAACGGTCCCGTCTGCTTTAGCTAGGCGAAGCTCTTCTCGATCAGCCAGCGTCGGCTGAGGCTGACGGCGTAGCCCGGCCGTCGCGTGGTACGGCGATCCAGACTGCTCCGCTGGTTGGCGGCAATGTGCGGCGTCACATTCAGCTCTCGCGCCGTGCGCACAAGATCCCTGGTGTCGTAAGCCGTGTCCGTGCCCACCGTGATCCGCCGTCTGCGTTTGCGTTGCAGTCGCTGCAGCATCAGCAGCGCAGCATCGCGTTCTCCGTAACCGTCGGCATGCGTGACCATGGCTGCCGCGATCAGCCCGTTGCCGTTCTCCACGAGAGCATGACCCAGATAGCTCAGCTTCGATTCCTTGCCATAGCTCTTCTTGTAGAGCCGTGCATCGGGATCCGTTGTGGACTGATGCGTCTGATTTGTTCGCTTCTGTCCATGGAAGTTAGCGCCATCGCCACCCGAACCATCCTTCGGACGGAAGCTCTTCTGCGAAGCCCATGCCTGAATCAGTGTGCCGTCTACCGTGAAATGTTCGTCCGACATAAACTTCTTCGCCTGCCACCAGCTATTTATGAGATTGGTTCTAAAGGTGATGGGAAGTCTCCGGCCATTTGAATCGGAAAAACTCTTGCCCCAGCAGCATGACGTTGTTTTCCTGCCGTGCCCCGCATTTCTTTGCGACTTTAATTGAGGGGGTATTGTCGGGGTGAATCACGGAAACAATGCGTCGAAACGGCATTGTGGAGGATGCATACTCGAATACTCTGGCCGCACCTTCACTGGCATATCCCTGGCCCCAGTAGTGTCGATCAAAGCTATATCCAAGTTCCTGTTCAAAAATGACGTTGTTATCCAAAGGTACTTGCGATCGCTGATACCATACCCGAGGCAATTTCCCAGATCCCACGTTCACCTCGAGTGCCATTTCGCTGAGGCCACATCGACCGATCAGAACTCCATCAGACTTACGCAGAACAGCGAGAGGACCTAATTCCAAGCTCTTATAAGTCTCGCAAAACGATTCCAATAATGCACGGGTCTCCTGAATGGAACGCGGCCTTCCATTCCCAAGATATCTGGCGACAACTGGATCTGAATGAATACGAGCAAAAAGCTCGAAATCCGACTGTACAATCCTGCGAAAGATGAGCCGCCCCGACTCAATCCAATCGGTACCGTGTGCTAATGTCATCGACCGCAACCTCCAGTCACGCCAGGATCTGTCAGCATTTCGACGATCATGACCCGCAGGCTGTGCGTGCGATCACAAATTCCTGGAAGGTCTCGAGATTCAGCGCCGGGGGTGGCAGAGATGCGAAAGCAAGTGACGATTCGTTCATGCGCGAGCCTCCAGGCAGCCGATGTGTCGGCTATTTGTTAGGGTCGAACCGCGATCAGAGTATTTAGAGGGTCTTACGATATCTCACCAGCCCCATGCCAAAGAATGACAAGACCTCTGCCGTTCGGGAGAACCCACTTTTCTCATAGAACTGCATCGCCCGCGTCAGAGGTCCCGTTGTCTCCAGGGTGACAGAGACGCAGTTCAACCCGCGGAGCTCCGCTTCCACTTGCATTAGGAGAGCGGTCGCGACTCCCCGTCTCTGATACTCCGGCAGAACGGCCATCCCCCGGACGTGTCCATCACGATCCGTAACTCTGAAGGCGACCATTCCAATTACGGGATTTGCTGGTTTCGCCGCCACAAGAATTTGCATTTCCGATTGACGGCGTTGCAACGTTGCCGGCGTGAGCACGGTATCGGCGAATGCCTAGTCCGTGTAACACTGGCGGTAGGGTTCGAAAGCCTGTCTTAGGCAATCCAAAATTCCTTGCGAGTCGTGCCGTGCGGCTCTGCGAATCGAAAACTCCTAGTCTATATTTAACTGTTCGCTTGCCTCCTATCCGTTAAATTCGATTCGATCGTAGTCGATGCTCATGGATGCACCAAAGCGATCACGTATCGTGCCGGATGCCGTCCGCACTCATATTTTGAAGAGCCACACAGCACGTAGCGAGCGCAGTCTCCTTTTCGCAGTCGCAAGACAGTTCCTCCGAACTCGATTGACAACGCGCCCTCGATCATCCAGAGATGATGCTCAAGTCCTGGAAGATATGACGCATCGTAGGAAACTGAAGCGCCGGCCGGAAGAGTCACTTCAATCAGTTCGCCTCGCAACTTCGGGTGTGGTGGGGAGACGACGCGGCGAACGTATCCAGTATCGGGATCTCGCCACGTTACCTGCTCTGCGACAGATATAACCGACGGCGTCGTCTGTTCCGCCTCGACCATCAGCCGTGAAAGCGTCCAGCCATATTGGCCACACAACGTGGCGAGCATGGCCGCGCTTGGGCTCAACTCACACCGCTCCAACCGGGATAAGGTCGCGCGGCTGATTCCGGTGCGCTGCGCGAGCGTCTCCAACGTCCATCCTCGCTCTGCCCTCAACTCCGCAAGGCGGTTCGCGATCCGATGCTCGATTGAGTTCGCTTGAGAACCGACCTGCACTGGAGAGGGCGCTTGAACTGCAATCTCCATCATGAGATAATATCTCACACTAGAGACTAGCTGGCAAGCCATGATCCGGTTGGTCGTCTCAAACGAACGTTGCTGCAGGAGCCAGAAATGGATTTCCGTGCGCTTTGCGAACAGGACCTGGAGCTCATTCGTCGACAGCGTGAAGAAATGTTCCGCGATGCCGGCATAGCGGAGGAAGTTTTGAGCGCGATGAAGCCGTATTTTCGGGCTTGGCTGGAACCAAAGCTCAGAGATGGCAGCTATTACGGATGGCTAGTCTTCGACGAAAATCGTCCGGTCGGCGGAATCGGACTGCTGTTAATCGACTGGCCTCCGCATCATTTTCATCCGACCACTGATAAGCGTGGATATGTACTCAACCTCTTTGTCGAACCTGCGTACCGGAGGCGGGGATTGGCTCCAAACTGATGCGGCTTGCTGAAATCGAATTTGCGAATCGCGGCGTCGGCTTTGCCGTTCTTCATGCCAGTGCCAAGGGAATGCCGCTGTATTCGGAGTTGGGTTGGACGAGGACGAGCGAGATGTCAAAGCCGATAAAGGAAGCTCAAGAGACCGCTGCCATCAGATTTGAATCGTGATCCACTGTTCGTTTCCCGTTTGGAAGTGTTGGGGCGCACCTTAGTGCGTGGCTGGGTGCCTCACCTTCGTACACCTTGCCTGTCTCCACATGCCCCTCGGGCATTTATGAGACTGGTTCTAGTCTCGTCCAATCTTCAAGGTCATGACCCGATCGGGTGACTGCAGCGGTATGGTTTGCCGATTTCCGGCAGTTGGAAATCGAAGCCCCACTCGATTCAGCTTCGACGTCGTTATCAGGAAGCCGCACCCCGGCCCTCCACGGCGGCGATCACCGGAAACGGCAGGGGCTCGATCGCCGCGGATGGGAAGGAGGAAGCGCGGGAAAACGAGCGCCAATCCCGGTGTGGAAATTATCGAAGACGGGTGTTACCTGCGGA
>Ga0335072_10008974_pt1 | contig 14464 bp, 14 predicted proteins | sample Lox_Sample_21_FD_206725 | JGI IMG/M metagenome (GOLD analysis project Ga0335072, IMG submission 206725) | Soil microbial communities from Loxahatchee National Wildlife Refuge, Florida, United States - Lox_Sample_2.1 | ecosystem: Environmental > Terrestrial > Soil > Wetlands | place: USA... | reverse complement strand
CGGACTTCGCCCGATTACGTTCGCTCCATGTACGCTCGCGCGAACATGGGGGCGCCCGCCCAGGGAGCAGGGATAGCGCACAATAAGGATATGGCGGTGGAAACAAGTCAAGTTGAAAGCAGACAGACCGCCCCCATTGCCCTGCGCCAGAACCTCGAACGGAAAACCATTCCCAGCCTGGATGGACTGCGGGGCATCTCGGCCCTCAGCGTGGCGTTAGCACACGCCTGGGGTTTAGGGCGTTGGATCCCTGCCGATTATGCGGTTGTGCTTTTTTTCGAAATCAGCGGCCTGCTGATTACCTGGCTGCTGCTCAGCGAACAGGACCGCACTGGTTCCATTGATCGGCTCAACTTTATGAAGCGCAGGACGCTGCGGCTGTTTCCTGCTTTTTACACCTTATGGCTTCTGACCTGGCTGGTGCCTGATACTCCAGGGCGATGGTGGGCATTTTTTTACATGATGGACTTTCATCAGGCCCTCTACGACATCTCCGGGCGCGACGGCGTTCTCGGTATGGCATGGTCGCTGGGGATAGAAGAGAAGTACTACCTGATCTGGCCCACTGTTTTGAAGAGATTCAAACGGGAAACACTCCTCAAGGCGCTGCTGACCCTGTTCTTTGTGGTCCAGGTCTACCACTCGATCATTTACCTGCGCGGCCACGTGATGTGGGCGGCGTGGGGCTTCGACACTCGCGTCGATTCCATCATTTTGGGGTCCGCCTTGGCGATTGCCATCAAGTCAGGCTGGCTTCCGCCGCCTGCGTTATTGCGTCCATGGTGCTTGTGGGCGTCGGTGGCGCTGGTCATGCTGTTATCCGGCACCGTGTGGGTTCATCGTTTGAGCTTTGGCGTTTTGATTGCGGCCTATCCGCTGGCGATCATCCTGATGTCGGTGATTGCGCGGCCCCCGCGAGTTTTGAATAACCGGGTCGCCAGTTTCTTCGGCAGGATTTCGTACTCGTTGTACCTGTACAACGTCCTGGTCACCTATTTCGTAAGCAAGATCCCTTTGCTCAACGGATTCGCGCGCGTGGCAACGAGTATGATCGCGTCCATCCTGGCGGCGACTCTTTCTTACTACTTCATTGAAAAGCCGTTCCTGCGCATGAAGGACAGATTCCACGGTGCTGCGAGGCCTGCCCCAGCTACCACTTAGAAACAGCCCTGCGCCCAACCATAGGTACTTGTTGGCCGCAAAAACCATAGGATAGTCTCTGGTCTGATTATGAATATCGCGTTTGTTACATATCCGACGGCGGCATTGCTCCCGCCTTACCACGGATCGATGGGCGCCACCATCTACGCCATCGCGCGCGACCTGGCGAAGACCTGCAATGTCGTGGTGTATGGACTGGCGGATAGCCAGAGTGGCGCAGAAAGCGGTTTTTACGAAGGAGTGGAATATCGCTTCCTTCCCTCCTCTGCTTCGGATCGCCTGATCAGCAAGGGCAGAAAGGCGATTTTAAAAGTGAAGCCGCTCAAGACGCCGATTTCGACTTCGGGGGCACTCTTTCCTTCCTTCGGAGAAAAAGTGGCGGCCGACCTTGCCACCCGGAAGTGGGACGTCATTCACATTCAGCATTGCACGCAGTATGTGCCGCCCATCCGCAAGCTGAATCCGTCGGCCAAAGTCGTACTTCACATCCACACGGAATGGTTTTCCCAGAGCAATTTCGCCGTGATAGCGCGCCGCCTGCGCGGGCTCGATCTGCTTCTGACCGTAAGCGACTTCGTCACTGCGAAAACCAAGTCGCACTTCCCTCAATTCGCCGACCGGTGCGAGACCCTGTACAACGGCATCGATTTCAAGGAATTCGCTCGCGAAAAAGACTACGAGTCAGGCCGAACCCGGAAGACCAAGAGGATACTTTACGTCGGCGGTATCTGGCCCCATAAGGGCACGCACGTTGCCATCGACGCATTCCGGTTGGTAGCCGAGAAATTTCCGGATGTGACCATGGACCTGGTGGGCCCGCAAGGCGACTATCCCATCGAGGAAGCCTGCGATCTGCAGGATCGTGCAACCCTGCAGCGCGTGGCACCCTACTTCCAGAAGCAGCAGCAGTTTTCGCTGGCTAAGTTATTTCAGCGGCCTTCTAAGTCCAATGAGTATCTCGCGTTTCTGAAGAGTAAGTTGACGCCGGAACTGCAGAGCAAAGTTACCTTTCATGGATTTGTTTCCCGTCCCGACCTAGTGGATTTGTACTACAACGCGGATGTCTTCGTTTTCCCCCCGGTTTGGAATGAGGCGTTTGGTGTCACGCCGCTGGAGGCTATGGCGGCGGGTGTACCGGTAGCAGTCACCCGGTGCGGCGGCATCGTTGAAACAGTGCGCGACCAGGAGACGGGATTTATTGTCGAACCCGACGACGCGCCGGCACTTGCGCAAGCCATACTGCGATTGCTGGAGGATGCCTCGCTGCGGGAGCGAATGGGCCGCGCGGGGCGCAAGCGGGCTGCGGATTTCAACTGGGACATTGTCACGGGCGGCATGCTGGCCCGCTATCAAACTCTTTCCAAGACCGGCTCGCAAGAGCACGGAAGTCCTCAAAAAAGTCTGGTTACGGCGGGCTAATACATGATCATCACGCGATCGCCTTTGCGCATCACGCTGGGAGGTGGAGGCACCGACCTTCCTTCTTATTACGAATCCTATGGCGGCTTTTTAATCGCCGCTGCCATTGACCGCTATGTCTACATCACGATTCACGACACGTTCCAGCAGGAATTCATCATCAAATATTCGCGCCTGGAACGAGTGAATGCGATCGGGGCAATCGAGCATCCGATCATTCGAGAGGCGCTCAAGCTGACAGAGATCGAAGAGAACGGATCGCTCGAGGTCACCTCGATGGCCGACATTCCGTCGGGCACCGGCCTGGGCTCGTCCGGGAGTTTTACCACTGCCCTGCTCAAGGCGCTGCACGCGCATCAGAAGCATCTCATTCATCCCGAAGAATTGGCCGAGCAAGCCTGCGATATCGAAATCAACAAACTGGGCGAGCCGATCGGCAAGCAGGATCAGTACATCGCCGCATTTGGCGGTATTACGTGCTTCGACTTCTGCAAGGATGGCAAGGTACGTGCTTGGCCGCTGCGCATCTCGGAAGAGATGCGGTACAACCTCGAGGACAATCTGGTCCTGTTTTTTACCGGGTATTCCCGTTCTGCTTCGACCGTGCTCAAGGAACAAAACGACCGCAGCAAGACCATGGACCCCGATATGCTTGCCAACCTGCACTTCGTCAAACAGTTGGCCACCGAGAGCCAGCAGGCGCTCGAGGCCGGCGACCTGCGGGAATTTGCCCGCCTGATGAACGTGCACTGGCAGAACAAGAAAAAGCGATCCAACAACATGTCCAATTCGCGCATCAACGATTTATATGAGCTTGCGTTGGCAAGCGGCGCGCTTGGCGGAAAGTTGATCGGCGCCGGGGGAGGTGGGTTTCTCATGTTCTACACGGAAGAGAAAAGCAAGTTGCGACACGCGATGCGCGAGCAGGGTTTGAAGGAAGTGCGATTCAAGTTCGACTTCGAAGGAACGAAGCTCTTGTCGCAGTGAGAGGGTAAGAAGGAGCTCTAACCGTGAGATATCGTTCGGTTATCGAAAGATACCGTTACCAAGTAGACCCAATTTGGGGCTCGCGGCTACGAAAAACGCACGTGGTGAACTATTCCCGCGCCAACTTGGTTAGTGCAAATAATTGAAAACTAAGAGGGTCCTGCAGCGCACTTAGCGATCGTCCAGTACATCTAAACGGCTATACCAGCGTGCTAGCAGACAGATGTCTTCGATTGCGCCCCATGCGCAGTTCGGCTAGCATTCATGCAAGCGTCGCGATCTTGCTCGCCCTCCCCCCGGGTCTTATCGCCACTCGGAGGGGCGTTTGTCCGTTACCAGTCTGGTTCCGTTTGTCCTGCTGATGACGTTGTTTGTCGTCGCCGGGTACTTCCTCTGCCGGAAAGTTTCGCCCTATAACTCCCTGGTTCCTGAGCTTCTTCGGAAGAAGGGATACTATCAGGAGTTAGAGAGCATGCGCGGGATCCTGGCTCTCTCCGTGGTTGTGCACCATGCGGTTGTCTACTACTTTCTGCTCTATTACCAAACTCCGGAAATCTCCGGACGGAACGCCACATTTTATAGCCAGTTAGGCACAGCGCCAGTTACGTTCTTCTTTTTTATTACCGCTTTCCTTTTCTGGTCGAAGCTCATCGCAGATCCCAAACCGCAACCGGCAAAATTTATGGTTGCCCGCCTGCGGCGTCTCGGGCCGGCCTACCTGGGAGCTGCGCTATTGATGTTCAGCCTGGTGGCCGTGTTCTCCCACTTCAGACTGCACGAAAGTCCCGTTCGGGTCGGAGTCGACATCACCCGTGCACTGCTGGGAGAAACGCCCCAGTTGAATGGCTTGTCTTACGCACCCTGGCTTTGGGGCGTAACCTGGACGCTTCAGTTCGAGTTTCTATTTTATCTGCTGGTTCCGTTTCTCGGTTGGTTTGCGGGAAGCCTGCGGAAGTCATTGCTCTTCATCGCCGGTTGCAACGCTCTTTATGCAGGAACCCTGGTGATCGATCCGGCACACTGGCATCTGCACGGCTTTTTCATGTTTCGGGCGCTTGTGCGCTTTCTGAGCTTCACCTTCTGCATCGGCTTCATCACAGCCCACCTCATGCGGAACGAAAGGATTCGCAACTTCGGCCGGTCGAAGTGGGCAGCACCCATTTCCATTGCACTGGTTCTGGTTGCATTGTTTTTCCTGCCGGCGCAACAGGGGCCGCTGGAATCCATCGTTCTCGCGATTCCTTTCCTGGCGGTCGCGGGCGGATGCGACTTTTGGGGCGTACTCCGCAAGCGCCCGTTGTTGTTCCTGGGACAGATCAGCTATAGCGTTTACCTGATTCATTGCCTGTTGTATGGCGCCATACTGATTCCGCTTTATAACGTGCTCGGAACCGAGATGAGAAGCCCGGCGCTGTTTTGGGCGATTGTCGTGGTGATGGCTCCTTTCATCGTCGGAATGGCGACACTGTGGAATCACACGTTCGAGCTTCCCTTCATGGGTAAAAGAACGGCAGCCCCACGCATGGTGCCAATTAGCAGCAACGTGCCATTGCAATCCAAACCAGTCTGATCGCGCAGCGCCTCCGCCGTTCCTGATCTTCGGCGCTTCCCTATCCCAGCCCTTCGACTGCGCTCTTTCGAAAAATCTGAACCCGTCCGAAGAAGTTCAAGAGCAGCTTGCTCCAGTGCGCGCCTCATATTTCCTGCCAAGGCGGGAAATATGAGGGCTCTACGGCAACTTAATCCGCTTTCTCGAGATTCATTTGGAATTTTCCCCAGCGTGCCGGCGGCAGAGCGCGTGACTGTTACGAAATCGGGCGATGCAGCTGGGAAGTATTTCGCCCCGCCTTTTCCACATCTATATAAACATTTTGTCCAAAGATACTTCACTCCGATTCCTTCGATAACTTTACAGAGTGTTTAGTCCGGCTTATAGTTTGTTTAATAGTCGTTTCCCCCGACGGCTTATAAACAGATAGCTCCCCCGCTTTCGGCTTTTCAGGTTCTCCTCGGATTGCAAGTTCTCCAATTGAGAATCCTCATTTAAACGTTCGCAAGGCTCACGAGGTGTGCGCCGAACGCCGCGCGCAGTATTTTGCGAGCCGTCCGGAACATTGAGGGGCGACGTGCTTGCAAAGAAAAGGTATATCCCCACGCTCGATGGGTGGCGTGGTTTGTCTGTCATTGGTGTGATTTTGTTTCATGGGCGTCCTGGATTCTTCGCCGACGACACTCTCGCGGCGAGGCTGGCAGCTCATGGCAACATTGGCGTTGACGTATTCTTCGCCATCAGCGGGTTTTTGATTTGCGGACTGCTGGTGGAGGAATACCAGCGGACCGGAGACATCAGTCTGCGCCGGTTCTATATCCGCAGATGTTTTCGCGTTCTGCCCCCGTATTACGTTGCCTTGGGCGCGATCTGCGCGTTCTCATTGCTGGGCGTCATACCGGTCAACCACACGCTTCTTCCGAGTTGTCTGCTCTTCTACCGCAATTACATGCCGCTGGGGATTGACGAGCATGGCGGCTTCTATACAGCACACTTCTGGTCGCTCGCGGTCGAGGAACATTTTTACCTCCTCTGGCCTATATTGCTGTTCGTTCTCAAGCCGCGGCGCGCCGGAAAAGCCGCCTTGCTCATCAGCTTGCTGGTGTTTGGCTGGCGTGAGCTGGTGGTCTATCACTGGCCTACCGCGAACTTCGCTACACGAACCGACATGCGAATCGACGCCCTCCTTTGGGGATGCCTCGCAGCCCTTTATTTTCCAGAGATCAAGCGGTTTTTCGAGCGGGTTCAGTTTTCAGAATTGTGGCTTCCTATTGCGGCGGTCGTATTGATTTTGGAAAAGATCCAGCCACCGGGATTGACCCTGTTGCGTGAGATTCTTCTCCCGGCCCTCATCCTGAGCACCGTCCTGCAGCCGGCCAGCCTCCTGGGTCAGATTCTGGAGTGGCGGATCCTACGCTGGATCGGCACCATCTCGTACAGCCTTTACCTGTGGCAGGAACTCTTCCTTCCCGAGCTGGCTTCGACCACGGCAAAGGGCGCCTTTGGCCATTTTCAACACTGGCCGGCGAATGTGCTGGCGATGCTGCTGTGCGCGACTCTGAGCCGTTATCTGATCGAAATTCCTATGACCCGGTTAGGACACCGATTGGCTGCATCGAGGCCGAATCTGATAGCGCCGGCTCATGCGTCCCCGGCGCTCTCCTAGGAAACAGGAAAGATCGCATTGGGCTCCTTCCCTCAGCCAGGCAGCCCGGACCAAGGCGGGAGCAAAGGTGAGAGGACGGGGGGAGTCTGCGCGTCGGGCCGTAGATGCCAAAGCGGGTCAGCTCAAAACTGGAAGGATCACCGCCTGGAGCTCCAGATTCCCGGTTTCCTCTCGTAAGTTGCTGTCGGAACAATACTTCAACACTACTCCATGCCCGCTTAGCCATCTGAAAGTTTGCACTAAGGTGCGAACGCCCACAAGTTTTTTCAATTGCACCAAAGCTGTAGTTCCGCTACGATCCATCCAAGAGTGACGCGTATCTCCCCCCGATCAGGACAGTGCTTGGGAGGTTTTTTGCCGATCACCCGTGCGTTTGCGTTTTATTTTGCTGATGGCAGTATCGGTCGGCGCTGGTTGTTTTGTCTGTCTGGGCACCTCTCCGTGAAACTCCCTGATACCCCAGCTCTCACGCTCGGAAGGGATCGTCAGGAATCAGGCCATTTTTCGACTGCGCATAATGCTCGAATCGGGTAACCGCAATGGCTGCAAGTGAGCCAAGTTTTCGATAAATCCATGACCACCGGCTGGACAGACGCTATCTGATTGTTGGCCAGCGGTCGGCGAAAAGGACTTAGATTCTATGAACACCGCTGAATGTCTTTCCGTCGTCATCCCCGCCTACAATGAAGAGGCAACGCTGGCTTCGGTTGTTCGTCGTGTTGTGGCTCTGCCAAGCATTCATGAGGTCATCGTGGTCGATGACTGCTCAAGCGATCAGACCGGAGCCATAGCCGAACAGTTGGCTAGCCTCTACCCCAAAGTGAGGCTCGCGCGCCATAAGGTTAACCGCGGAAAGACGGAGGCTCTGAAGACTGGTTTTGCGATGACAACGGGTGATATTGTCATTGTCCAAGACGCTGATCTGGAATATGACCCGTCGGAGATCCAAAGCGTCATCGCACCCATCATCGAAGGCAACGCGGATGTCGTTTATGGGTCGCGCTTTCTGGTTCGCAAGGCCACTCGAGTTTTGTATTTCTACCACTACATCGCCAACAAAGCTCTGACCTTTACCTCAAATCTCTTCACCAATATCAATCTCACCGATGTAGAGACAGGCTACAAGGCCTTTCGTGGCGACATCATCCGGAACATGATCATTACCAGTTCGGGCTTTGGCTTTGAAATCGAGGTGACGGCCAAAGTCGCCAAGCTGAAATGCGCAATGTTCGAAGTGCCGATTTCCTACTACGGGCGTACCTACGAAGCGGGTAAGAAAATCGGCTTCAAGGATGGAGTCGCGGCCTTTTGGTACATCGTGAGATTCAATCTGCTGTGCAGCTTGCAGGACTCCTATAGAGTATTGCCCGCCACAGAGATGAAGCAGTATTCGGCCCCGCACGGCGCCAGTTGACCTGGGGAGTTTCAACCACTGCGAGGGTCGCCGAGTGCGATCCCTAATGCATCTGGAACAATGTCACCGTGGTCCAATTCTCATCCTTGCGGGCCAGCGGCGTGCCTCGCCCGTCGAAGTACTCGGTGACGGGAACGGACTCGCCGCGTTTCTCCCAATCTGAGCGACTCACAACCAACCAGTCCCGTCCGGGCAAGACCGGGACGGAAAGGGTGCTAGGCGCGTGCTCAGCGCCATCCACCGCCACCACGTTCAACACCGGATGCCAATCCGGCCAACCCGGCCGGCTCTCGTAGTAGATCACGCATGGCGAGGCATGCGGCGTCGCATACATGCGATCACCCGCCTGCCAGTGAGCGCGCACGAATTGCAGAGCTTTGAGAGGCTCATCCAACAAAGGCGGTGGAACGATATAGGTCCTCAAGGCCGCCACAAAGCACCACAGCAACGCGGCGCAGGCAATCAAGTCGGACCCCAGGCGAATATTCCCTGGAAGCATTTCGCTAAGCCACTGATAGCCCGTAGTGAGTAAAAGGATGAAAGCCGGGACCAGGAAAAGCAGAAATCTGTCGGTGAAGGGATACCTCTGCAGGACGGTGGCGCCAAAGCACGCCAAAGCTCCCCCGGCTGCGGCGACGATCAACAAATTGCGGCGCAAAATCGTAGCTACCAGCCCAAAAGCGATCCCGATGGCCGCGGCGATCGACCAAAGTCCTTTCGTGAGAGTCAGAGCGGAGACCTCGTGAACCTTCCGGATCAACCACCGGGGCGCCTCAGAGAGATCGTGAATCGGAAAGTACTGTAGCGTCCACATGGTTCGCAGGACAGAATTGCCCATGCCCGGACGCATCGAGAAAAAGTAGATAGGTACGAACAGAACTCCGAAGAGTAACAACGCTTCGGCGATTCTGCGCCAACCGCCTTCTCGCGGATTCCATATTTCACCCAGAACGAGAGCGAGACTGATCCCCGCCAGCACGAAAACCGCGGTAAACGAGAACCACGGCAGGAGGCCCAGCACGACAGCATTGATCCAGAATACTTTTGGCCGACAATCCGGATCGAAGAGCGGGCGGCTCAGAAGCAGCATGATGACTGCGACCATCAACTCGAGCGAGTATTGCTTCGTTTGCGCACAGTACGATATCGCCGTCTGGTTGAGACACATCAAAACATTCGCCGCCACCAGAGCCCAACCCGAGAGAATCTGGCGTGTCAGCAGATAAAACAACCCGATGGCGAAGAGCCCGCAAATCAAAGGCACCAGCCTTAAAGCATGCCCGCTGAATCCCAGGACGCCGGTGAGCGCTTTCAGAATGTAAAGGAATCCAAGGGGAGCAGCCTGATCGTAGCTCAGTTGTTGGGAAAGAGCAGCGTAGGACCGGTGTTGGACATTGATCGCAAGCGCGCACTCATCGAAGAAGAGAGAAACGTCGCCCGCGTAGTACCAGATCCGCAGAAATATACCCGCGGCAAATGCAGCAAGCAGCACAGCAATTGTGCCTTTGTGTGTGAGGGTTGACTCTGTTGAAGGGCTCGCCAACGCAGAACCTCCGTTTAAGGTTGTGTCGTATTGAAAGCGGCATTGCCTCAGGGGCAAAAGCCCAAACTACTTTTGAGCACTTGCTGCACGACTAAAGACGTGCCCTGATACAAAACTGAATTCTCACGCAGACTCTTCAGGCGGCCTCTCTCGAAGTCTGAAGCGCACATCAGGCAGTCGTAGCATCCACAGCTGGGTTTTCAAAAACCGGCTCAAAGCGGCGTTTGAGCCGGAGGAACTTCTGTTCAAAGAATCGAAAACTAAGCCAGGCGATTGCATACGTGATGCTGACCAGCACGGCGAGGTACAGGATTGCGTACTTATTCGGCAAGGGAAACGCGAGCGAGAACCATTGCTTCGCAAAATGCTCGATCACGTAGTAGAGTGGCAGGTGATACACGTACATTCCGTAACTGTATCTGCCAAAGGCGCGAATCCACGGGGCTTCGAAAAATCGCACCAGGGGTCCTTCGGATTGGACGCAATATGCGATCAAGACTCCGAAAAATATGGCCAGACCCGAGTAGCCAATGGTGCACATCACGGGACCGCCATATAACAGTTCTTCGCGGCCGCGAAAGATCACGACCAGCACCAGCGTGCTCAAGCCCGCGAGTCCCCAGGTCAGAAGCTGCTTGTAGGAAGGACGATGGCCGGTGGCCAGCAGAGCAGCGAGCCCGGAGCCGACGAAAAGCCCATCCGAACGGGTGAGGGGGAAGAACTGCATCCAGGCCCCGAATCCGAAATGCGCGCCGAGGACGATCCGCAAAAGAAGCGTGAAGCAGAGTGCGCCGGCACAAACCTTGTAGACGGTCTTGGTGGAGAAATGCCAGACCAGCATCGGCCACAGGAAATAGAACTGTTCCTCGCCGGCGAGGCTCCAGAAGTGCGACAAGAGTGTTTGGTGAGCTTGTCCGTGCTGCCAAAGAGGCGCGAGATTCTTGTAGTAAAAAAGGTAAGGCAGGCGGTCCGCCCACGTCTGCATTTCTGCGACCGTTCTTAGCCATGCCAGGTGCTGCTGCGCGATCAGGACAACGACAATGGTCAGGTAATAAATGGGAAAGATGCGCAGGATGCGGCGTGCGTAAAAAGACTTAGCCCGATTCTGGGCTCTTTTGGTGTCGATCAATATGCCGGTAATCAGAAACCCGGAGAGAACAAAAAACAGATCAACGCCCGTCCAGCCCATGGCCAGGACGTGACTTCCGGTCGTAAAAATGTACGAAGCATGAGTCAGCAGGACGCCAATGATCGCCAGTCCTCTCACACCGTCCAGCGCCAGCATGCGCGGTTTTTCTTTGTGGCGAACCACCCGTTCTCCGGGACCCGACGCGACGCCGGTCTTTAACGTTGCGGCCTCTGCCGACATAGACTCTCCTCAGGTTGCGGCCGCCAGGCGAAAGCATTGCTCGATCGCCCGCCGTGTGGGGCGCCTGCCTGGAAAGCCGAAAAACGGGGGGAACAGTTACTATTACCTGCAAACCCTCGACTATTCCACCATAAAAACTTGAAAACGGAGGTTCTATTCCGCCGCGGCTGAACCGAATTCCGGCCGAAAGTTACCTTTTCAAGGTTACAGGTGTTGCCCCAACCGGTCGATGGGCTTTTCGAGCGATGGGTGGCCGGGAATGGTGCAGGCTTCGTATTGACGGCGCCGTGCGTTCAGAGGGACTGTACACTCTGGGAGAGGTTTCCGAAGCATCCCGGCGAATCATGCCGATGGCCTGGCTACACGCGATTCCTTCAGCCACATGGAAAGTACCATCGCGGCGGCGAAAATGAGCGCCAGGGTGAGTCCGCTCCACAGGCCGAAGATGCCAAAGCGGGTTTTGAAACAAAGTACATAACCAATCGGCAGGCCGATTACTCCGTAGGCCACAAGGTTCACCAGCATCGGCCCACGCGTGCGGCCCAATCCGCGCAGCGCGCCCGTTCCAATACCCTGGATTCCATCGAAAATCTGAAACACCGCGGCTACCGCCAGCAGGCGCACACCGACAGCAACCGTTTGCACATCATGCGTGTATATGTGCACGAGGGCGCCGGGCACCGTGAGGAACGTGGTGGCGGCGACCGCCATGAACACCGTGCCGATGGCGATGGCCATGGAGCCGCTGCGCCGGGCGCGGGCTCGATCCCCTGCCCCGATGGCATGTCCTACGGAAATGGCGGCCGCGGCAGAAACCCCCAGGGGGACCATGTAGGTAAGGCTGGCGGAATTCAACACGATCTGATGCGCCGCCAGGATGTCGGGAGCAAGACGGCCGGCCATCAGTGTGGACAGCGAGAAAGCGCCGACCTCAAAGAGCAGTTGCGAAGCTGCCGGCCATCCCAGTTGCAGCAGGCGGCGAAATTGTGCAGGACGCACGCCAGGCCAGCGGGCAAACAGAGGATGTCCGCGATCGCGTTCGTGCTTCCATGCCCACCAGACCAATACACCTGCCATGTAGATGCGCGCGACGCAGGTGGAGAGCGCCGATCCCCGCACGCCCATCGCGGGCATTCCGAACTTGCCGTAAATAAGGACCCAGTTGCCGAACCAGTTGACCAGGTTGGCCGAGATCAGGGCGAAGGTCACCGGCCTGACTTTGCCTACGCCCTGCAAATACCGGCGGAAGGCGACGTAGATGAGCAGAGGGAGTGCGCTCCAATTGAGCAGCTGAATGTATTCCGCGGCGGGAGCGCGCACGGCCGCAGTGATTCCGAGTATCGGAAACAGGTGCGGCGCGAAGCCCACCAGCAGCATGGCGACGGGCGTGTAAGCGATCGCCAGGTAAACGCCCTGGGCCAGCGCGCGATGGCAATCGTCATGGTCCCCGCGGCCGAAGGCCTGGGCCACGAGGGTATCGAGGCCCAGCAGCAGTCCTATCCCGAATAGCGCGGGAGTGTAGAAGATAGCGCTGCTGATGCCGACGGCGCCGATGGCCGCCGGGCTCAGCCGGCCCACCATGATGGTGTCGACGATCGACATGGCCATCCATCCCAACTCCGACAGGACGGTCGGGACGGCGAGCTGTAGCAAGTCGCCCAGTTCCCTGCGGAAGCGGGCGGCAGGCGACACCTGCGTAGCTGGAGCGGGTGAAAGCACGGTCCTTTCACATTAACCGATGGGGCGCGGCCCCGATGTGGGAGGAGGTGAACCTTTGCTGTGGGCAAATCCAGGATGGTAAAGTCAAAGAGGCAGTTCAGGGGCGCGGCAATCGCGTCTGCTCACATGCCGGGAGAGATGGCCGAGTGGCTTAAGGCGCACGCTTGGAAAGCGTGTGTACCGCAAGGTACCGTGGGTTCGAATCCCACTCTCTCCGCCAGCGTATGTCTGTGGTGAACCAACTCCTGCTTCCATCGATTCGTCGTGGCAGACAGCATGGCAGCTGTCTGCGGCTGCACCATTGAGGACTGCAACTTGACGGGTTTCCCGCGTAGTTTCTATTCGTCTGGAAGCCCAAACGCCGCCCTGGTGTTATTTGCCGCGCTGCTCGTGGTGACGCCAGCACATTCACAACACTTGTGAACCAGAGCGCAATCAGTGAACCAATAGCTTCCACGCTGCAACGGTCAGACGACGTTCCGAATGCCTCAGAGAGCTTGAGGGCCGTCTCATTCAGCACAGTAAGAAAGAAGCTTTGGGAGAAGCTCCCGTTGCTCACTCATCAATTTCAATAGCCTTTTGCGTGCCAGCAGGTGGCTCTCGTGTGTTCTCTTCAGCTCTTCGCTGAGTTGCTCAGCCGTAGCATGGAGCACTGTTGCAGCCAGGCAAAGCCGCATGGTGGTTGCGCAGAGTCGGCCGGGATCTGTATCGCCATTTCTCGTAGAAGTGCGCGCTCCCGAGGAAGGAAAACGGCTAACCACTTCATCGTGATCATTGATGCTCGGGAGACTGGGCTTTGTGCGCATCCAACGGTTGATTTCATCGGGGAGGGCGACTACGGCGCTCCGGGATTTGCCAGATGGCCGGTGAACCGGGAAGCCAAACCTACGCTCCCAACGTTGAAGAGTACGCTTTGTCGTACCCGTATACGTAGAGATTTCTTTCCACGAGCGCAGCAAACCAGGTGAGGACACCACGCTACCTCACACGAAACGACTTCCATGCTACACGGCAGTCGCGAGGCTCACAACCTCGATCCGCCATGTGAACGTTTGCCGCTCATTCGCCGGGTTCCCGCCAGGGTGATACTGGTAATCCCGACATTTCACCGCGAGGTTCACGTAGCGGCAGGCTGAGTCAGTACGCACACAGCCCTGCCGACCACCTCAACTTCTGTGTGATATTTCCATCTCCGGCTAGGAGCGGATGACAGTGGGTGCGGGATCAAAGTCAGCCACTGCAAGTCTTCGTCCAATTCGCACCAGCCACAGAAATATGCGTCCATGGTTTTGAGGAAGTAGATAGGCCGTGCAAGTTCATCGGGTGTTGGGTCTTTTCCAGCGAACAGGTCATTCATCTCGGTGTCGATGTGCACGATAGAGCCTGCCTGCAATATCGGGCGTAGGGTCAAGTCGCTTTTGCCGATCACTCCGGTCAAATAAGGAGCGCGAGACCACCCATCCTGTGTCTCGACAATCGTAGTTTCATTAGGAGGAAAAAGGCTGCTCATTACATCTTTAAACGTTAAGCTTTGCAGAAATCCTGCACAAGCGGCTTAATCGCCTCCTCAAAGAGGGCGATGCCAAAAACCTCTTTCTTGTTGCCTTCGCCTTACATCTATTCGTCAAGCGGTTCCC
>Ga0335072_10008973_pt1 | contig 14464 bp, 16 predicted proteins | sample Lox_Sample_21_FD_206725 | JGI IMG/M metagenome (GOLD analysis project Ga0335072, IMG submission 206725) | Soil microbial communities from Loxahatchee National Wildlife Refuge, Florida, United States - Lox_Sample_2.1 | ecosystem: Environmental > Terrestrial > Soil > Wetlands | place: USA... | reverse complement strand
CAGCTGCAGGTGCCCTTTCCTCTCCACCGGCACTCTTTTCCGCAAGATGTTCAGGGCCATCCTTCGTGCAACCGCCAGCCAACCTCACAAAAACCTCTCTCCGAGCGAAACTCTTGACAATCACAGCTCATTTCCAGTTAACATACCCGCGCGCTGCCCCGTGCATCGCGTCCCCAGCTTGTCGAGAGTAGTTGTCGAGTTTCGTTGGTCACTCCCCCGATCCCGAGTTCGATCCACGTCTTCCCGCAGATTTACGGGCGAGTGATTTGCATCAGGCCAACCGAATCAGTGCGAATCTTTCCTGTCCCGGAGGTCCAATGAAGACTGCATGGCTCTCGTCGCGGCATTCACTTCTGGAAAGCATACTGGCTCTTGTGGCGGGTTTCCTCGCTCTTCTCGCAGCCATCTGGCCACAATGGCTCGAATCATTCGGCGTGCGCTTGGACAACGGGAGCGGCGCTCTTGAGTGGATCATCCCCATGGCGCTGGCCCTCATCGCCATCGTCTTCGGCGTCAGAGCCGCTCGTCGCTGGCACATCGCCTTCGCCAAATAATCCACCCCAAAATGGCCGAGAGCGCCGGCCGATTGGGCTCACTCAATGAACAGTCGGTCGCTTCACGGACCGGCAACGATCGATATTTGCCGTCTCGCTCCTGATGAACTTGAACTCTTTGCTGTCCCATTGATAGGTCTCGCACGAGGAGGGTGGAATTCCTGCCCACCAGTTCTCGGCATCTTCCGACTTGTCGGCTGGCACTAAAACATGGATTTTTTGTGTGATCAGCAAGTGCCGCTCACGCCTCGTGTGGAACGTGACAATGGTGTGATCCAGTTTGCAATCGCCTTCTGGCCAGGGGCATTCCCTGCGTTCCTCTGCCGTCGCGAACACCGGCCGAACGCGAAATCCATCCAGCGCAAAAACGCCTAGGCCCCGCTCGTAAAGCCCGGTGCCTCCTCCGCTACCGCGCACCAGAAGAAGTTTCCTGGGCTGACGAGTCTTATCGAACGAGTAGCTCCAGTTCACAACTTCGACAAATGTATCCAGTGGCGCGGATTCATATTTGCACCAACAGGAGAATTCTTCCTGCGGAGGCAACCGGTACCATTGATCGCCTTTCTCCTTGAGCACGATCAGAACTACATCCGCCCCATCAAGTTCAACCGTTAGCAGGGCCTCCGCCTTCTGATCGCCATCCAGATCCTCGAACAGCAGCCGTGCGTCTTCGGCGGCTTTCGTGGGGATACCGAGCGCAGAGAGCGCGGCGGTCTGCTTGTCAGCGCTCTTTTCGTCGCACAGACCGCTGTATCCATGGCAGGCTGTCAGATCGTGGAATAGCTGCATCGGCGGCGGCACTCCAACAGGTCCCGGCGTAGGCTCCAGATAAAACTGAGAATGTGCCAATCGGCAGCATACGATCAGCACGATTCCCGCGAGAATTGAGTGCAACGTACGCTGTCGTGATCCACCAGCCTTCATTAGAAGTAAATAGCGCAGAACGGCCAGCATGACGTGATCTGAGCATTTCTGATGCGTTTGCGATATCCCACCGCAGTGGAACAGGATCAGGACAATTCACTTGAGCGTATCGCCGGCATCTCGGAAATTACCAACTCGACAATCTTCCGGCGCCCGTTCGTCAGGGTGAAGACAAAATAGAGGCAAAAGTTTTTCGCCGCAAGTCGAAATCAATGACTCAAAGACATTCGGCTCGCCGCCTTGGTGCGGCCCGATTTCATTAAAAATCAGATGGGTTAACCCGGTGCTAACTACGAATCGGCCATCAACGCAACGACCGGCCGGCTGACAACCAGCAGTCCAGCCTACGACCCGGTCCGCACCGAGCGCGTGATCACCCGCGTCGACCGCACCGGCTTTTTGCGCGAGGCCACCAGTTTCGGCGTCGATGCCTCTTCCTCTACCCCCGACCGCCGATCCATCCACTCATCGAGCCTTGACTTGCGGAACCGCCATCGGTTCCCCAGCCGAAAAGCGGGAATAAATCCCGTGGAAGCGTAACGATAAAGGCTGTCGGCGCTGATGCCGAGATAGTGCGCGGCCTGTCGAATGTCCATCACTTCCCGAATCTCGGGCGTGGTGAGCGAGGCTTTCACGGAGAGTCCTCCAGAGCGGTGAAGCACGCTCTTTGTACCACACTCCGGAGACGGAAATAAATGCCGATTTCACGGGGTACTTGAGTAAGAACCCCACCTCATCCAACTATCACGCGATGAATGAGATGGGGCAATCTGCTTAAAGCTTTGGCTCCATCGCGCTGATGATCCCCAGAAAGCTCTCGTCCAGCGTCCTGTTCTTCGCGATCGCCTCGGCCAGCGGAATGTCCTCGATCTTCGTCCCGTGCAGTACCACCAGCCGCCCGAACTTCCCCTGATGGACGAGGTCAATCGCCGCCAGCCCATACCGCGTCGCCAGCATCCGGTCGTACGCCGTCGGCGTCCCGCCCCGCTGCGTGTGCCCCAGGTTCACCGATCGCGTCTCGAACCCGGTCTTCTTCTCGATCTCCTGCGCCAGGTGCTCCGCGATCCCGCTCAGCTGCGCATGCCCGAACGAGTCCACCTTCGTTCCCTTCGTCGCCTGCGCACCCGAGTCGGGCAGCTTCGCCCCCTCCGCCACCACCACGATGCCGTACTTCTTGTCGCCCTCGTAATTCTTCTTCAGGATGGCGCAAACATGGTCCAGATCGATCGGCCTCTCCGGTACCAGGATCACGTGCGCTCCACCGGCAATCCCCGCCGTCAGCGCAATCCAGCCCGCGTCTCGCCCCATCACCTCGCACACAATCACCCGCTCGTGCGACGCCGCCGTCGTGTGCAGCCGATCCACTGCCTCGGTCGCGATCATCACCGCTGTGTCGAACCCAAAGCACACATCTGTCCCGTTCAGATCGTTATCGATCGTCTTCGGTACCCCAACCCCCGGCACTCCGGCCTGGATCAGCGCGTTGGTCACCGACTGCGTATCGTCGCCCCCCAGCGCGATCAGCGCGTCAATCTTGTTCGCCTTCAGCACCTTCTCGCACTTCTCAATCCCGCCTTCAATCTTGCGAACATTCGTGCGCGAGGTGCGCAGAATCGTTCCGCCCTTCGTCAGAATCCCGTCGATCGTCTCCAGCGTCAGCGGAATCGTCTTGTTCTCCAGCACGCCCCGCCACCCTTCCAGAAAGCCGACAAACTCGTCGCCGTAGTGAGTGATCCCCTTCTTCACCACCGCGTGAATCACGGCATTCAGACCAGGGCAGTCTCCGCCGCCCGTCAACATACCAATTCGCATCGCTGTCTCCCCCTGGATTGGAACTGATCTCTGTCGTCGAAGAACCGCGTCGTTCTTCGCGAGAAGCCCTCTCCGTGCCGGCCGGACTTCTCAAGCTCGAGTCAAACACGTGACCTTTACGGTCATGATACCGGCGGCACAACCCGCCCTTCAAATGACCAAAATAACCTGGACGCTCGTTAGAATCGGTGCATGTCTCTTCTCAAGGTGATTGTGCTGGCCGTGATCCAGGGACTGGCTGAGCTCCTGCCGGTTTCCAGTTCCGCACACGTCGTCGTCGCCGAAAAGCTCATGGGCATGGACCCATCCTCTCCCGCGCTGACCCTCCTCCTGGTCATGCTCCATACGGGAACCATGTTTGCTGTCATCGTCTACTTCTGGAACCAGTGGAAACAGACCTTTTTCTCTGACAGCGAGGCCACCAAGCGCTTCGTCTGGCAGGCAATCATCGCCACCTTCTTCACCGGCGTCATCGGTGAGGTGGTCATCAAGATCATCGAGCACACCCTCTTCCGCGGCGCCCCCAAAGCCCAGATCGAGGACCTCTTCAGCCACCTCGAAATCGTTGCCCCCGCACTGCTCGCCGCCGGAATCCTCATCCTCGTCGCCGGCCTCAAAGAAGGCCGCCGCCCCGATTCCCAGGAGGCCGATCGTATCGGATTCAAACAGGCCGGAGTCATCGGTGCCGTCCAGGGTCTCTGCCTTCCCTTCCGCGGCTTCTCCCGCTCCGGTGCCACCATCTCCGTCGGCATCCTCCAGGGCATCAAAAAGGTCCGCGTCGAGGCCTTCAGCTTCGCCCTGGCTGTCATCATCACGCCCCTCGCCATCGGCCGCGAGGCGCTTCGCCTACGCCACGCAGACTCAAGCGGCTTCGCCCACGCCGCCGCGCCCAGCCTCGTCGGGATGGTCTTCGCCTTCCTCGCCGGGCTTCTCGCCCTCAAGTGGCTCAGCGCCTGGCTCGAACGCGGACGCTGGTACATTTTCGGCATCTACTGCATCGTTGCCTCGATCGTCGTCTTTGCCCTCCACGCCAAAGGCTACTGATCGCCCAACCTCTACCGCTGTACCCTGCACCCTGTACCCTCGCTCCCATGTGGCTCCGCAAGCTGCGCATCGACCGCATCACTCCAACTGGCGAGGCGGTCCCCTGCCCCATCGCCTGGATCGATAACTTCGCCATGCGCAACTTCACCAACAACGCGATCTTCGACGACACGCTCCCCGCCGGCGACGGACTTCTCGAAGCCGGCCTGCGTGTCCCCCTCGAACGTCTGCAACCAGCCATGGAAGATTGGTTCCGCCGCAAGGGCTATCTCAAAGCCGATGAAGGGCTGCGCATCGAAGAGATCGCCCGCTAAGCTGTATCTCTGGATTGACGTACCCGCTTTAGCAAAATGATCGACCTACAAACAGCTGACCGATTTTGCTTGCGAAGACCTGAAATGCTGAGCGTGCCAGGTTCACCCCACAGCAAGTAGCGAAAGCCCACAGCGCCGCAATTGCAAGAAAATTCCAGCCCGTCCGCATTCGCAAGTACTGACCCCGACCCATTTCGGAACTCCGCTCCCGCCCCCCAGCCTCACGCTGTAGAGAGCATCCGCAGTCGTCGCCCCGCTGTTAGCGCAACAATAGTCAGACGCTCTGACCTGAGCAAGCTCTGAGCGAAGCAAGGTGCGCGTCGAATGGACGAATGCCCCCCTTCGCCCGCGCCGAACTCAATTGGAACCCAAGAACCCGACCAGCGCTGTTCTACATCAATACCCCTGTGAGGCCGCTCACTCCGCCTGCTCGCCCAAAGCGTAGCGGAAGTAAATGTACTGCTCGAAGGGCATCGCCACCCCGTTCGCCATCTGCGGCGCAAATGTCAGGTGTTTCGCAAACTCCGTCCCCGCGCGGACCAGATCGTCATCGTCGGCGTCGATCAGATCCGCCTTGTGCACCTTGCCCTCCGCATCCACTTCCAGCCGGATCAGCAGATTCCCGTACAGCGAGTCCAGATGCACAGGTTTCATCCCAACCACCTTGTGCGGAGCAGTCCCGTTGTCCTCCGGCTCTCCCATATCCGGCTCGTTCGCCGGAATCGTGAACAAACCTGCTGGAAAGCTCTTCACGACCTCCGCTGTTCCCGCAGCTTCCACCATCACCCGTCCCGCGTCATAGATGCGAAACCGCCGAGGCGCCGTATGCGTGCCGACCGGCTGCCAGTCTTCCCACGTCACCGTCTGATTGAACATCTCCGCAAACGCCAGCACATGCGCCAGCGGATCGAAGCAGACCCGCATCTGCAGCATCTCGCTCGTGCAGCTGAACGGTGAGTTCTCGATCTGCTCGAAACGGACATTGCGTCCACCGCCAGGGCTTGAAAAGAATGACACCGCGAACCCCGGCTCCTTGTAATCCTCGAGCAGGTCATAAACCTTCAGCGGCATCACGCCGTTGAAGTGCCGCCACTCGATCGTATGAACCAGGTCCTCGATATGGGTGTAATGAAAATCCCCCGCCACAATATCGCTGCGCGTAAAGCGAAGCGGATCGCTCCAGATATCCCAGGTCCCCTTCGTGAGCTTGCCCTTGTGGCTGTAAAGCTTCAGTTCGTAATGAATATGGTGCGGAACATCCGTCGCCAGAGCGCCTGCTTCGAGCGCCCGAGCCCGGGCAATAGCTGTCGAAAACGGCACATTGGACACGACCTGCGCGAACACCGTGGACCCCCACAGCAACAGCAACAACAGGAATCGCAGACTCCGCATCGCGAGGCCATCTCCCCAGGAAAACGCGCCATCATAACAGACGGCTGACCTCCGAAAAGGCCCCGCAGGAGAGCACCCTGCAACTCCTGGTGACGGAGGTCACTGCCCGTCGGCGGAGCCAGAGAGTACGATCCGCCGCAATGGCGGTTTCTTCGATTTCGACGCACGCCGCAGAAGCTCTGCTGCTGGGCCTCGCCACTGGCCCCGTGTGTCTCGCCTCCTGCGGACCCGTCGTCCTCCCGTGGATGCTCGTACAGCCACAGGGCCTCCGCGTGCACGCCCGCCAAATGACCCTGTTTCTGGCCGCGCGCCTTGCTGGTTACCTGCTCTTTGCCTCCCTCATCTGGGCAGCCGGCGCGGCTATCGCCCGCTCCTGGAGTGACCACACCTGGATGTTCGGTGCCATACAAGTGCTGCTGGCCGGCGGACTCCTGGTCTACGCGGCAGGCTGGCCCCACGCGCACTGCGTCATCGCCCGATCCGATGCCCCCGGTCTCGTCCAGATCGCCTCGCCCCCCACGCAATCCCCTCAACCCCGGGCCCGCGGCGCAGTCATGCTCGGATTCCTCACCGGAATCAATCTCTGTCCACCTTTCCTCGTTGCCGGAGTCCGTGCCGCACAACTACCGACGCTCGCCGGCGCATTGTTCTTCTTTGCCCTCTTCTTTGCCGGAACCGCAGTCTGGTTTATGCCCTTCCTCTCGCTCGGCGTCGTGCGCCGCACACCGTCCTTCCTCACCGTCGCCCGCATGGCGGCGGTTCTGCTCGCCTGCTGGTACGGCTTTACTGGAGCCTCGCTCCTGATCGAGAAGGCCATCTATGGCTAGCGCAGCCATTCCTCATCCAAAGCGGCGCCCCCCGCCCTTTCGCAGCGTCACCCGCTCGGCTCTCCTCACTCTGCCCATCGCGCTCTGGGCTCTCCTCATGTTCACACCCACACTGCGCTCTCCCGGACTCAATCAACACATCGGCGCCTTCGCAACAATCGCCTTCATGACCGCGCTCTTCTTCCTCATGATGCGCACCGGAAAGACTTATCGCTGGCGCCGCTGGTTCTTCGTCGCGCTCGGCTTCCTCTTCCCCGTGGGATTCATCGCCAGCCTCATCCACCTGCGCGGCTCCATGAGCATCTCCCTCGAGCACATGCTCGGCGGCGACACGCCCTTCTGTCACATGGTCATTCCCATGATCATCATTCCGGCAGCCCTCACGCGCACCGTCATCTTCCCCGGATCGATTCTCCCCACCGCGAGCAATCCGCACTCCATCGCGGTCATGATCGCGCTCTGGCTCGCCTTCACCCTCGTGCTCGGCAAAGCCTGGTGCAGCTATGCCTGTTTCTTCGGCGGCATCGAAGAGGGATTTGCAGCACTTCCAAAGCACATAAAAATTCGCAAACTCGATCCGCGCCTCCGCCTTGTGCCCTGGGCTCTGCTCATTGTCGTAGCCGTCCTCTCCGCCGCCCTGTTTGAGCCCTTTTATTGCCGCTGGCTCTGCCCCTTCAAAACGGTCACGGAATTTCCCACCGTCACGTCGGTTCAGACCGCAATCCAGATGGCCATCTTCGTCTCTTTGTTCATCGGCCTCGTTGTCGTGCTGCCCTTCCTGACAAAGAAACGCACGCAGTGCGGCTTCTTCTGCCCCTTCGGCGCGTTTCAGTCGCTGTTCAACAAGATCAACCTGTTCGAAATTCGTTTTGACCGCACCAAATGCGTCGACTGCACACTCTGCCAGACCGCCTGCCCCACCATGGCCCTGTCAGCACAATCCATCCGCGAGGGAAAGACCCTCCTCAATTGCATGAAATGCGGAGCCTGCGTCGACAGCTGCAAAAAACACGCAGCCGTATGGCACCTGAAAGGTACGCCCGTTGCTGTGAAGCCGGAACGAGCCCGGCTGCTGTTCCTTTACGGAGCCTGGGCCCTGGCAACCATGCTGGGCGGCAGCATTTTGGCCAACTCGCTGGCAACCATCATCGGCTTTCTACCGCTCCGGTAAAAGAGGGGTTCTTATGCACAAGCGCTTCCTGGCAGTCTTTGCTTATATCGGTGCTGCACTCTCGCTGATCGTCGCAGCGTGCACCCCGTTTGTGCTGCTGGGAGCCTTCTCACAGGCCGTGGCCCGCACCGGCATCCACGTCGACGCGGTCTACACCGGTGGAACCATCTCCCGCACCGTCATGCGCGATGGCTACCAGGTCGATATCTACCGGCCCGTCCAGCCCCACGCATTGCAGAACGTCCAACCGTTCGTGCAGATCGCCTTCCGCCCCGCAGATTCCCTCCCCCTGCGCTTCAGCGATGAGATCGACCTGGACGGCGATGGCCGGCCGGATGTGCGCATCAGGCTCGTGGTTCCCAAAGATCGGAACGCCCGGCCGACCGGCGAAGTCTTCGCCCTCAACGACGCGTATCGCTCGTTCCGGCTTCCCGGCAGCGACCGCGGCTTTTCCGAATTGATTGCACAGAGTAACGGCGCGCTTCTCGTCCGCGTACCCATCAACTCACAGCTCGCGAGCCGATAACTCCGCGATTCCGCCCCGCGCCCACTCAATCACCCGGCGCCACACCACCACCAGCGGGCCTGCCCTCCGGCACGGTCGGTCCCGGACGTCAAACGTGCTGCAGCGATTCCTGGGCTGCCGTCACAGGCGCCGTTGCCGGAAGCGCCTCAATGTCGCAGCCGTTGTAGATCTTCTCCACCACCGGAAATCCCGGGAACTGGACGAGGTAAACATCACGAAGCGGGAGCTTGAGGAAGATCCGGCCAACGGCTCCGCTGTGCAGTACGCGGACTTGCTGCCCTGCTGTGTAGACCATACCGATGGGAAGGCTAGGCCCATCGCGAAACAGGTCGGAATCCCCAGAGAGTGTCAAACAGGGGACACCTTAGGCATCTTGCTGAATAGTTACCCTCGGGTGTTGTGCTCCGGCTCGGCGCTTCCGTGTCCCCACGTCTGCGGAGACACGGAATATCCTGCGCCGAATATTACTCAGTGCTGTGCGTAGAGTTCCGGCGCGCTGGTTACCCAGCTGGCATCCACGTAGCTCTCCTTCGGATTCACCGCGAAGAGATTGGTCTGGACCGACTCAATACACGCCGCGGCCAGCTCCGCCGCATGCTTCATGCCGGCCTCGCCCAGGGCCGCCTCGAACGCCTTGCCGCTCTCCAGGCCCTTGTCGATTTCACCAAGCGAGCGCATGGGGTTGATGATGGCCCACATTCCGCCATTATTTTCTCCGTACATGCTCTCGTAGCTCGCCCAGTGTGTGGTCGGGACGTTCTTGAACCCATCGACATAGAGTTTGGCCAGATCCGTCCACTCTTTCTCGTGGCCCTGCTTGATCCGGAACACGGTGAACTCCCAGTAACGCGCATGGGAAACATCGATGCGATCGTGCAGGCTCATCTCCGGGTGATAGAGGTAGGTGTTGATATCGTAGCGAGTGAGCAGCTCACCGTCCGCCAGCGAAGCTGCGTCGATCGCAGAGGCAAAGTCGCCGTTCTTCGCCTGCGCCTCCTGGTCTTTGCCATAATCGTCGAATGAGTCGTACCCGAACATGAACAGCGCACGCGTCGGCCCCGACATCGAGTCCATAGCGATGTAGTGCGTCGGCCACTTCGCATCGTTCTGCGCCTTGATAAAAGCGCCCTCCGACTGCACATGCACATTGCCCGCCTTTCCGGGCTTCAGATACTCGCGCTGGACCACCAGCACTTTCGGCGGAGGCGGAGGCGTCGCGTCCTGCGCAGCTGCAACAACAGCGGTGGCCGCGACCAGACTGGAGAAAATGGCTGAGAAAACCGTTCGATTTTTCATGGTGGGTTGCCCTCCCTGGGGCTGACCGTTCTCCGCGTGCCGATCCCGCAGACCGCGATTCGGCGGCGTGCTGCGCGGGGACGTGGTGAGTCAGAGCGTGCGGGAACAGGGCCCGGCGCTGCTTACCGTAGTGGATGGGGGACCGTGGGGCCGGCTTCCGGCAGAAGCGGAACGGCTGGTGCACAGCGCTGGAGAATGTGCCTCTGGGAAAGCAGGGGTATCTTTGCGCGAGCTTCCTGCCTTGTCAAGATAACTCCGCCGCTAATTGCCGCTTCGCTACCGCGCTGGCAGCCTTCATCACATCCACTTGATGCCGCTCTCGCCCACAATCACAAATACGTCCAGCAGATGCGTGATCCCCAGCAGATGCCGGATCTGCTTGCTCAGGTGCGCCAGCTCCAGACTGCATCCGGCCGACTTCGCCGCAACATACAGGCGCACCAGCGCGCCCATCCCCATGCTGTCCGTGTGCTTCAGGTCCGACAGATCCAGCACCACCCGCTTGTGATCCGACAGCAACGGGCGAACGCCATTCTGAAGCACATCCGTGACCCCGGCAACCAGCTTTCCGTGACAGCGCACCACCGCAGCGCTGTCGGCACAATGTTCCACTTCAATCGTCAGGACAGGCGAGGCAGTCGCTTGAGACATCGGTCCCTCGTCGAATTGCAATGCACCGGGATTCCAGGGGAGTGGGAGCGATTATCGCACAGGCGCACCCTGGATTCGTCAACGCCTCACGCTGCAGGCGCACTCACCACCGGAAGCGAAGCTGCATCCCATGCGGCCAGTCCTCCGGCCACTTCCACCACATCCGTGATTCCCTGCTGCTGCAGCAAACTCGCGGCAATCGAAGAGCGATAACCGCCCGCGCACTGCACCGCGATGGCGCGGCCCCGCGGAATCTCCCCCACATGCTCGCGCAGCCGGCTCAGCGGCAGATTCACGCTGCCATCAATATGCCGTGTCGACCACTCCCGCGGCGTGCGTACATCGACCAGCAGCGGCGGCTCCGCAGCAACCAGCAGCGCCGCCAGTTCCGGCGCGCTCGAGCGGCGCGTGTACTCCAGCAGCTCCGGCCTCTCCGTCAGCGCTTCCATTCCGCCGCTAAGATATCCCTCCACCCGGTCAAAGCCGATGCGGCCCAGCCGCAGTGCCGCCTCATGCTCACGCCCCGGGCCTGCGATCAGCACAATCGCACGGTTCGGATCGAGCACTGTCCCCGCCCACGTTGCGTACTGCCCATCCAGACCGATGTTGATCGATCCCCCCAGATGCCCCGTTGCATACTCATCCGGGTGACGCACATCCAGCACCTGCGCCCCCATCCGGGCCAGTCCCAGAAAATCCCCCAGCTCCAGCGGGCGCAGCATTAGTTCCAGATTCGTTTCCAGCGTGGTTCGCTCCCGCGTGTTCAGCACCGCATCCCAGGTGAAATACGGCGGCGCATCCGGCTGATCCGCAGTCACAATCGCAATAAACTGCTCCCGGCTCATCGGCTGCAGCGCGTAATTAAACCGGCGCTGCTCTCCCATCGTCGAAACCGTCTCCTTCGAGATATTCTTGCCGCACAGCGACCCCGCCCCGTGCGCCGGGTAGATCAGCGTCGCATCCGGCAGCGGCAGAAGCCGCTCCTGGAGCGACTCATAAAGATGGCTGCCCAGCTCCGCCGCCGTCCACCCCAGCGACGCCCGCAGATCGGGCCGCCCCACATCGCCAATGAAAAGCGTGTCGCCGGTCAGCACCGCATACGGTTGCTCCGCATCGCGTGCCTTGTCGTAAACAAGAATCGAGATCGACTCGATCGTGTGCCCCGGTGTCTCCAGCACCTCAAGCCGGAGCCCCGAAAACTCCAGCGTGTCGCCGTTATTCATCGCGACAAACGGATACTCAGCCTTCCCTTTCGCCCCCAGGTGAATCGTCGCCCCACAACGATCCCGCAGCTCCAGATGCCCCGCCACAAAATCAGCGTGAAAGTGCGTTAAGAACACGTGGCGAATCGTCAACCCATTTCCCGCAGCATCGCCCAGATACTGCTCGATGTCGCGCTGCGGATCCACCACGATCGCCGTGCCGGACCTCTCATCGCCAAGCAGGTACGACGCATGGGCAAGACAGCCCAGATAGTACTGTTTCAGGAACATTCCGTAGAAGCTTCCCCCAAACCGCCCGGCAAGGTCAACATCAATTCCGAATGTCACCCATCGCCGTGGCGACTTCGGCCTTCTGCTCAGCGCTCAGTGGCAGCAAAGGAATGCGCGGAACCCCGCCGTAGTAGCCGTTCAGGTCGCAGGCATGCTTGATTCCAGCAATACTGTATTTGCCCGTCACCTTTCGGGCCGCGTCAATCAGCCGCCGTTGCTTCTCTCGCGCCACAACCGGATCGTTCTCCTTCCAGGCTGTGTACACCTCCTGGCATGCCTGCGGCGCGCAAGCCGCAAAAGCCAGCACAGCTCCGGAAGCTCCCGCCTCCAGCGACGACAACAGCGTCTCCGCCGATCCGGAAAGAATCTGGAAGTCCACTTCCTTCTTCCGCAGCGTTTTGACGACCGGTGGCGCCACAGCAACGGGCACAACCCCGCCGAGCGTCTCCGCGGCAACAAAGTCCGGCATCGCCGCGGCTTCCGTCTCCGCCATCATCATGCGCCCCGTCACCGCCGTGAACACAGGCGTGACAATCACATTTCGTTTCGGAGCACTCCTCGTCGCCGCCAGCAGCGCCTCGATCCGCTCCTGCGATCCCGACGAGTCCTTGATCCCGATGATGTTCGGGTGCTGCGCCAGTTCCGCCACAGCTTCCACCGGCAATTCAACGTTGGTGAATCGCGGAATGCTGTACAGCACCACCGGCAGCGGCGAGCGGTCCGCAATCGCGCGATAGTAGGTCAGCATCGGCAGAGCGCCGGAATTCAGTCCGTAAGACGGCGCATAGTAGTTCGGCGTGCGCACCAGTACCGCGTCGTACTGCTTCTCTGCCGCGTACTCAGCCAGCCGCAACGTCTCTGTCACGCTTTCCCGCGCCACTCCTGCAAGCAGAACCTTATCGGGTGCTGCCGCGCCGGCAACATGGCGCAGCACATCGCGCGTCTCCTCGTCCCCCAGCATGACCGCTTCTCCGGTCGAGCCCAGAACCACCATCCCGGCGCACGGCGTGCGCGAGTAGTGCTCCACGTTTTGCTCGAGTTTGCGCTGGTACAGACGGCCGTCCGGATAGAACGGCGTGGTCATTGCCGGGAAAACGCCTTCGAGAAGCATGAAACGATTGTAATGAGTTACCAGAAAAGTGGAGCGCTAACCTGAAACTCCAGCCCAGCCACGATAGTCTGTGGATCAGATGCGATTCGGAGAAAGCGGTATGAATTCGCAGCCCGCCGAGAGGCTGGGACCCCACGAAACCCGCGTGCTGTACCAGGCGATGTGGTTCTTCTTTCATCTCCTGCTCTGCCTGATCGCGTGGGGCATCGCGCTCGGCGCCATCACTCTGTTTCACCCTCCCTATGTGCCGCCCCTGGTCACGCTGATCGTCTCCTTCGTCGTGCCCCTCGTGGCCGGCTTTGGCTTTGCCAAGTTACACCCCACCGAGAGCGCAACCCTCCCCTGGATGCTCGGCCTCATCTGGTGGATGGTCTGGGGCCTGCACGTCCTCGACATGCCCACCGGCCCCATGGCCTGCTATCACTGCACCGCCTCCGACAAACTGTGGCTCACCTTCCTCAGCCTCAACTCCGACAGCGGCCTGCTCGACGGACAGGGCCGCTTCATCGCCACCTGGCCGGCCGTGGCCATGATCGGCTACTCCATCGGTGCCAGGCTCGGAATCCGTAACGCCGACATCCCCTTCGAAAGCAACTGAGCGGCACGCACTCCTGTTTCATAAGACTGCAGTGTCTTTCGCGCGTCCGGGAGCGTCGAACGCGTCTATTTGATAGTCTGCTTTTCCGTCGTTTCCCTGGAATTTCATGCGCTTTCCTTCTGAAGTGAGACTCGTCTTCCGGCAACTGCGCAAATCTCCCGGCTTCACCCTGATCTCCGTCCTCATGCTGGCCTTCGGCATCGGCGCGACGACCGCCATCTTCTCCATCGTCGATGGAGTGCTCCTCCGCCCGCTTCCCTTCCCGCATGCCGACCGGCTCGTCACGCTGGGCGACCAGGTAGAGGGAACGAACTGGGGCCAAACCGATCCCGGTCCGGTAACCGGACCCGAAGTGCTCACCTACGCGCGCGACACCCGCTCCTTCGAAAGCCTGGGCGGCTGGACTGGCAACGCCTGGGAACTGTCGGATCTGGGCACCCCGGCGCAAATCTACGGCACCCGCATGACGCCTTCAGTATTCACGGTCCTCGGCGTAGCTCCTTACCTCGGCCGTGTCTTTACAGATCAGGAGGACACCCAGAAAGCTCAGGTGGCCGTACTCAGCTACGCGACCTGGAAGAGCCGATTCAACGGCAATCCGCGCATTATCGGGACAAAGATCCTGCTGGATCGCAAGCCCTACACAGTCATCGGCGTCATGCCGCTAAACTTCGAATTCCCCCTGAACCAGGGAACCCTCTATCGCTCCGAGTTGTGGGTTCCGGTGAGCTTTACTCCCGCCGAGCTCTCC
>Ga0335072_10008972_pt1 | contig 14464 bp, 10 predicted proteins | sample Lox_Sample_21_FD_206725 | JGI IMG/M metagenome (GOLD analysis project Ga0335072, IMG submission 206725) | Soil microbial communities from Loxahatchee National Wildlife Refuge, Florida, United States - Lox_Sample_2.1 | ecosystem: Environmental > Terrestrial > Soil > Wetlands | place: USA... | reverse complement strand
GCACTCTGCTCGGGCTTGAACGCGCTCACGACGTGCGTGCTCTCGGTCGCGAAATCGGGCGACCACATCCTGGTCTCGGACAATTGCTACGGGCCGATGCGCGCGTTCTGCACCGGTGCGCTTGCGCGCCTCGGCGTCGAGACGAGCTTCTACGATCCCCTGATCGGCGAAGGCATCGCAGCGCTCATGCGCCCGAACACGGTGCTGGTCTACACGGAATCGCCCGGCTCCCTCACCTTCGAGGTGCAGGACGTGCCGGCGATCGCGCGCGCCGCGCATGCGCGGGGTGCCCTCGTGATGTTCGACAATTCCTGGAGCGGCGGACTTTATTTCCAGCCTTTCGCCCACGGCGTCGATCTCTCGGTCCAGGCCGCGACCAAATACATCGTAGGCCATTCCGACGCCATGCTGGGGGCGATCACCGCCGCCGACGAGACGCTTTGGCGCCGGGTCAAGACCACGGCGGCCGAGCTCGGCCTGTGCGCGAGCCCGGACGATTGCTATCTCGGCCTCCGCGGCCTACGCACCCTCGCGGTGCGCCTGAAGCAGCACCAGGAGAACGGCCTCAGGCTCGCGCGCTGGCTTCAAGAGCGGCCCGAGGTCGCGCGCGTCGTGCACCCGGCGCTGCCGCAGGATCCCGGCTATGCGCTTTGGCGCCGCGATTTCACGGGTGCTTCGGGACTGTTCGCGCTCGCCCTCAAGCCCTGCCCCAAAGTCGCGGTCGACGCGCTCATCGACGCGCTTGACTTGTTCGGCCTTGGCTATAGTTGGGGCGGCTTCGACAGCCTGATCACGGCACCCCATCCCGAGGCGATCCGCACGGCCACCAAGTTCGAGGCCCCGGGTCCCTGGTTGCGGCTGCATGTCGGGCTCGAGGATCCGGAAGATCTGATCGCCGATCTCGAGCGCGGCTTCGCCGCCCTCGCCCAGGCCCAGTGAGGAGAAAGTGGCCCGCAGGAAATCGCGTCCGAAATCGCCGGCGAGACCGCGTAAGCGCGCGAAGGCGAGCCCGCGTCGCGTGGCGAGCATTGCCGCGCGCGCACGCGCGGTCGCGAACGATCCGGTGGCGCTCGCCCTCGAGCGCATCAAGTTCGACCGCCAGGGCCTTGTCCCCGCGATCGCGCAGCAGTTCGACACCGGCGAAGTGCTGATGCTCGCCTGGATGAGCCGCGCCGCGGTCGAGGAGAGCCTGCGCTCGGGCAAGGTCACCTACTGGTCGCGCAGCCGCGCGAAGCTGTGGCGCAAGGGCGAGAGCTCGGGCCAGGAGCAGCGGCTCGTCGAGCTGCGCGTCGATTGCGACGGCGACACGCTTTTGCTGCTCGTCGACCAGGTGGGCGTCGCGTGCCACACGGGCCGGCGCGCCTGCTTCTTCACGGCGCTCCGCGGCGGCAAGCTCGAGGAGATCCTGCCCATCACCGTCGATCCCAAGGAGCTGTACGGTGAGCGTTAGCGCTTCGTCGCGTTATTTCGAATCGACGCCCCCCCACAATACCCTCCCCCTCGAGGGGGGAGGGTTGCTGAGGGTTGGCGAGGCGAAGCCGAGCCTTACCCGAAGCTGGGTGGGGGTGCGTCGCAAATCCATCCGGGCATGCATTCGGCCCGCGAGCGGCGGAAGGTTTCCGTGTCCGCTCTGGTCCTGAGCGCGCCCGAGCTCGAGGCGGTCGGCCTCAGCCTCAAGGTCGCCTTCTGGTGCATGATCGCGAGCCTGCCGCTCGGCATCGCCATGGCGTGGCTCTTGGCGCGGCGCCAGTTCCCCGGAAAGCATCTGGTCAACGGCCTGGTGCATCTGCCGCTCGTGCTGCCGCCGGTCGCGGTCGGCTATCTCCTGCTGCTGCTGCTCGGGCGCGAGGGACCGCTCGGTGCGGCGCTCTACGAGACGTTCGGCATCACCGTCGCCTTCACCTGGAAGGGGGCCGCGATCGCGTCCGCCGTGATGGGCTTCCCGCTTCTCGTGCGCGCGATCCGGCTTTCGCTCGAGACGGTCGATCGCGGACTCGAGGCGGCCGCGCGTACGCTCGGGGCCAAGCCCTGGCGCGTGTTCCTCACCGTGACCCTCCCCTTGACGCTTCCCGGAATCCTCACCGGTGCCATTCTCGCCTTCGCGCGCAGCCTGGGCGAGTTCGGCGCCACGATCACCTTCGTCTCGAACATCCCGGGCGAGACGCGCACGCTGCCGCTCGCGATCTACACGTTGAGCCAGACGCCCGACGGCGACGCCGCCGCCTTGCGCCTCGTGATCCTCTCCTTCCTCCTCGCCATGGCGGCGCTCGTGACCTCCGAAATCCTCGCGCGGCGCATGCTCGTGCGCCTCGGCATGTAGCGGGGGCGCCATGCTCGAGGTCGCGGTCCAGGGCGAGTTCGGCGCCTTCGCGCTCGACATGGCGTTCACCGCCGGCTCCGACGGCATTACCGCGCTCTTCGGCCGCTCGGGTGCCGGGAAGACGCTTCTCGTCAACATGCTCGCGGGCCTGGTGCGACCGCGCGCGGGGCGCATCGCGCTCGACGGCACGGCCCTGTTCGATTCCGCGGCGCACATCGACTTGAAGCCCGAGGCGCGCCGGCTCGGCTACGTGTTCCAGGACAGCCGGCTCTTCCCGCACATGAGCGTGCGCGGGAACCTGGTCTATGGCCGGCCCAAGCGGGCGGCGGACCGGCGCGTCGATTTCGACCATGTGGTGACGTTGCTCGGCATCGAGCCTTTGCTCGAGCGCCGGCCGAAGGCGCTTTCGGGCGGCGAGAAGCAACGGGTCGCGATCGGGCGCGCGCTTTTGGCCGAGCCGCGGCTTCTCCTCATGGACGAGCCCCTGGCCGCGCTCGACGCCGCGCGCAAGGCCGAGATCCTGCCCTATATCGAGCGGCTCCGGGATGACCTCAAAATCCCCATCGTCTATGTGAGCCACGCGATGGAGGAGATCGTGCGCCTCGCCGACACGGTGGTGCTGGTCTCGGGCGGGCGCATCGCGGCCCACGGGCCGATCGAGGAGATCATGGGCCGGCTCGATCTGCGTCCCCTCACCGGGCGCTACGAGGCGGGTGCGGTGATCTCGGCCACGGTCGAGGGCCATGACGAGCGCTATGCGCTCACCAGTCTCCGTTTCGCGGGCGGCGTTCTCACCGTGCCGCGGGTCGAGCTCGAGCCGGGCGCGACGCTACGCGTGCGGGTGCGCGCGCGCGACGTCGCCCTCGCCCTCGCCCCGCCCAAGGACACGAGCGTGCTCAACGTCTTTCGCGGCACGGTGACCGAGGTCGGCGCCGAGCGCGGCCCCCAGGTCGATTTGAAGCTCGACATCGGCGCACCCCTTTGGGCGCGCGTGACGGCGCGCTCGTTCGACGCGCTCGGGATCGAGGTCGGAAAGCCGGTCTATGCCCTCATCAAGGCGGTGGCGCTCGACCGGCACAGTCTCGGCTGGGTGGGTGCCGCGCGCTTTCGTGGCGACGAGGACGGCACCGGCATCTAGCCGGCGCCGTCCCCTTCCCCTGGGCCCCCCTAAGGACCCCTACTCCGCCGGCTCGGTGCTCATGCCGTGCACATGGTGCACTTCCTTCTCGCGCGGCATGATGGTCGCGAACTTGGCGCAATAGATCATGATCAAGGCGACCGCGAGATAGCTCGCCGACACCACGGGCGAGCGCGCGAGGCCGATCGCCTCGGAATGGATCAACCCGAAGAAGGTGAGCACGGCCCCCGAGGCGGCGAAGGCGGCCGCCTTGTAGAATTCGCGCTCGATGATGAAGACCGTGATCGCGCCGAGCACGATGCCCGCGAGCGTGGCACCGTCGCCGAGCGTCGTGAGCCCCGCATAGAGCACACCCTTCTGTGCCAAATGGTCGAGCCCGACCGTGGCCGCGTTGGTGCCCGCGGCCCCCAGCGCTCCGTCGATCTGCACCTTGCCCCAGGCCGCGATCTGCGGCACGAGGGCGAGGATGATCGCGGGCGCGTGGCGCTTCGGCGTCTCCTGGAACGCCTGGCTTCCGATCAGCATGCCGATATAAAGGAGGATGGGCAGGATCGCGATCACCGGGATGAGGGCGAGCATGAGCGCCATGATGCCGAGCCAGGTGAGCACCAGGATCATGACTCCGGTCGCCGCCGAGTAGCCGATGCGCCCGCCCATCGCCTTCCAGCCCGGATGGCCGATATAGACCGCGTTGATGAAGGGATTGCCCATCAGGCAGCCGATCAGGCTGATGACGCCGTCGGCGGTGAGCACGCGCGTGGTCGGGAAATTGTCGCCCGCGGCCGAGGCACTCTCGACGTTGTCCATCGCCTCGACCAGGTCGTAGATCGCGAACGGAATCGCGGTCACCATGATGATGGCGTAGTACTTGAAGCCCGCGAGCACGTGGCCGACCTCGGGGATCGGCACCTCGAGGCCGAAATTCGAGAGGGCCGCGTGCAGCTTGTCGACCCCCATGCCGCCGAAATTGTAGCCGAGCAGGTTCGAGCCCCAGGCGATGAGCGAACCGACGCCGATCGCGACCAGGCCCGCCGGAATGCCCTTGTAGTAGCGCACGCCGCCGAACCAGTTGATCAAGATGATCGCGAAGCAGACGAGGCCGATGAACGGCGTCATGTACATCTGCTGCGCCGGACTCAGGGAGATGAAGGTGATCGAGATGCCCGCGAGCGAGCCGAGCAGGGCCGCGCGCGGCGTGATGCGCCGGATCACGGGGGCGATGAACCCGCCCGCCATGAGCACGAAGCTCTGCACGAACACCCAGGTCAGCCCCGCCTCCCACGCCTCGACCGGATTATGGGTGCGGTTCAGGATCGGCATCATGATCACGAAGGTGACCACGAACATGTGGGGCACGCTGATGCCCGAGGGGAGCGCGCACACGTCGGTGCGCCCCGTCTTCTTCGCGAGCCGGTAGCCGAGCCAGGCGTAATAGACCGTGCTCAGGAACAGCATCAGGCCGGTCGCCGGCAGGATGCGCCCGAACACCAGGCTGTCCGGCATCTTGAGGACGAACCGGAGCAGGCCCGTGAGCACGAGCACGTTGACCAGGATGTTGGTGCCGAAGCCGAAGAACGCGTTCCAATCCCCCGGAACCCAGAATTTCGGCTTGAAGCCTTCCGCCTCTGCGCTTGCTGTCATGGCATCCCTTTCGGCCGCTTGGCCCCCGGCACCGGCCGGAGGATCCCCTCGCAGCGACCCAAGCCCCCTGAGCCGCCCTGAACGTCGGCGGCTCGAATCGCGCATTACAATTCCCGTGCAGCGCAAAAATAATGCCGCAGTCAGGTTGGCCGAAAGCCGCCAATTTCCCGCGCCACCCCAAGAGCGTCGGTTCAAATTTTCGCCACCTGCCTTGTAGAATTGCCGCGCCGTTAGGCACTGCCTTCGTGACGGGCGCAGGCATGCCGGCGACTCTTGGCGCCCCTGGCGAGCGGCCCGAGCCTGTAGGATCATGGGCCGAGCGTTCGACCATGATGGGATCGGAGCGGCCTGTGAGCGGGATCAAGCGCCCATTATGGATCAAGGACCCGCTCGCGATCCTCGCCGCGGGTGCCGAGCGCGGCCTGGTCGTCGCGGGCGGCCGCATTCTCGAGCTGGTGCCCAAGGGCGCCGAGCCGGCGACGCCCGACTGCGCGCGTTTCGAGGCGGGCGCTCACGTCGTGCTGCCGGGCCTCGTCAACACGCACCATCATTTCTTCCAGACGCTGACCCGCGCCCTCCCCGCGGCGCTCGACAAGGAGCTGTTCCCCTGGCTCCAGGCGCTTTATCCGGTCTGGGCGCGGCTCACGCCCGGCGCGTTGGAGAACGCCGTCACGGTGGCGCTCGCGGAGCTGCTGCTTTCGGGCTGCACGACGACGAGCGACCATCATTACGTGTTCCCGCGCGGGCTCGAGCGCGCGATCGACATCGAGGTCGCGGCGGCGCGAAAGCTCGGCATGCGCGTCCTCGTCACACGCGGCTCGATGAATCGCGGCCAACGCGATGGTGGGCTTCCGCCCGACGATCTCGTCGAGGACGAGGACGCAATCCTCGAGGATTCGGCGCGCCTCATCGCGGCCTACCACGAGCCCGGCCCGGACGCGATGGTGCAGGTGGCGCTCGCGCCGTGCTCGCCCTTCTCGGTCACGACGTCTCTCATGCGCGCGACCGCCGCGCTCGCCGCGCGCACGGGCGTGCGCCTCCATACCCACCTCGCCGAGACCGAGGACGAGAACCGCTATTGCCTTGCGGCCCAGGGCTGCCGGCCGCTCGACTACCTCGAGGAATGCGGCTGGCTCGAGCGGCCCCTCTGGCTCGCCCATGGCATCCATTTCGACGCCCCTGAGCTTCAGCGCCTCGCGCGCGCCGGCATCTCGGTGAGCCATTGCCCGGCGAGCAATCAGCTCCTCGCCTCGGGCACCTGCCCGGTCCCCACTCTCGAGGCGGCCGGGGTCGCGGTCGGCCTCGGCGTCGACGGGTCCGCGTCGAACGATGCCTCCAACCTGATCCAGGAGGTGCGCGCGGCATTCCTGCTCCAACGCGGGCGCCACGGCATCGCCTCGGTGAGCCATCGCGATGCCTTGCGTTGGGCGACGGCCGGCTCCGCCGCCTGCCTCGGCCGGCCCGAGCTCGGCGCGCTCGAGCCCGGGAAGGCCGCGGACCTAGCGCTCTTCAAGCTCGACGAGCTGCGCTTCGCGGGCCATGGCGACGCGCTTGCGGCGCTTGTGCTCGCGGGCGCCCATCGCGCCGACCGGGTGATGGTCGCGGGACGTTGGCTGGTCGAGGCCGGCACCATCCCGGGCCTCGACCTCGCGGCCCTCGTCGCGCGCCAGCAGGCTTACGCGCGCGCCCTCGGCCGCGCGGACTGACGTCGGCGGGGCCTCAACCGCCCTCGGCACCCGGTGCGCTTGCCGGGGTGAACTTGTCGCTCACGAGAATCACGTCATTGGAGTCTTCGAGCCTGTGCCGGCGAAACCCGAGCCGCGCGGGGTCCGCGATCAACTGCGCCAAACCCGGCACCGAGTCGAGCACCTGGCGCGAGCGGAACGCATCGTCGACCACGAAGACGTCGATCCCTTCCTTGGCGATCAAATCCGAAACCGGCAGGCCGCGTTTGCCGACGATGCTGATCGAGCGCGCGCCCGGCCCCAGATAGGCGTCGATGGCGCCGGTGAAGGATTCGCACACCACGAGCGGCCCCGGCCCCTTGAGGCTGCGCAGGTACTCGACGGTTTCGAGTATCGGGCGGGGCGTGACCGCGAGCGCGCTCGGCGGCCCGTTCATGAAGTAATAGAGCGAGCCGAGCGACGGGACGGCGACGAGCAGCGCCAGGCACGGCACGGCCAAGCGCCGGAGCGGCGTCGCCGGCGCTCCGCGCTCGAAGCGCAAAACGAAGGCGAGCGCTACGACGAGCAGGACCTCGAAGCCCATCACGTAATGGATGCGCGGCGCCACCAACAGCACCGAAATCAGCACCGGCGCTGCAAGGCAGGCGAGGCAGGCCATGTCGGTCGAGGCGAGCCGCGCCCGCTCGAAGGCAATGCGGCCGCGCACGCGATAGAGGAAGCCGAGTGCCAGTAGGCCCGCAAGCGCCGCCTCGAGAAGCGCGAAGAAATGACTACGCGGCGTGACCAGATCGTAATGGCCGAGTACGAGCGAGGCGAGCTGGCGCGGGAAATGAGCCAGGTTCGTCCCCACATGCCAGAGGAATGCGCCCGGATTCGCCCGTGCCGCCGCGAGCACGTCGTGCGCCGAACCGAACGTGGCGCGCATGATCGACGGCGCGAGCGGCTCGGCGTCGCCCACGATGCGGTGCGCGTGGGCATAGTTCATGACGAAGTGATCGGTGAAGGCGGCGAAGCTGCGTTGGTTGCTGAACGGCACGCCGAAATGGAGGAACAGAATCGCGACCGGCACCAGGCACAGAATTGCGTACAGCGCGCGCAACGCCTTCGAGCCGCGCCGCACCAGCTCGTAGGCGAGGACGCAGGCGAGGAGCCCGAACGCGATCAGGAATTCGGGCCTGATCATCGACGCGATGCCCGCGCCGAGGAGGAGAAGCGGGATGCGCGCCGGGCTCGCGCGCAGCCGGAAGAAAGCGACGAGGAACAGCAACAACACGGTCATCGCGAAATGCATCGGCTTGGGCCAGATCGGCAAATCCGCGGCCGAAATCAGGAAATAGGCGCTCAGCAGCAAGGCCGGGAGGCGGCCGACCCCGACTGCCCGCAAGCACAAAAACAGCGCCGCCGGCAGGAGCACCGTCTGAAGCTCCTGGTTCGCCATGTAGACGGCGACCGGATCGTGGAACCGGTGTGCGAGCAGCCAATAGACGAAATCGTAAAGCGGCGACCAATCGGCCGCCGGGCGATGGCGGAAGAAATCGAGCCCGGCGCGGAGATAGTAGCTTTCGTCCCCGAGCTCGATGTCGAGCACGTGGCCGAGGCCGTAGGTCATCTTCCAGCCGAGGATCACGACGAAAAGCGCCAGCAAGGCGTCGCCGCCGGCCGCGGCCCAAGCGGCCCGGACCTCGCCGACGAACCAACGTTGGGGCAAGCGCCCCGTCGGGATTTCCATGTTGCTCGAGGCCGGCCGAACTGGGGATGAGCGGATCCGATTTTAGCCCATTTCGCCGCCCGCGCGGAAAGCGTCGACGGCTTCGTCCCGATCTCGCGCCGCCCCCGCGCGAAACCAAGGGGTTCCGCGCCTTTGATCCATATCAATGCCCCTTCCGGGCCTTCGTTTTATGAGGGGTCTCTCTCTAGCCCTCCCCCTAGCCTCGTTAGAGAGAGGAGCCGGCGGACGCTTCGCGCGCCCGCCGGTTTCATTTCCGGCACCCCCACTTGATCGCTCGACCGCCCGCTGGCCCTTGACCGAGCCAGGCCTTGACTGAGTCCATCGCTTGACGGAGCCGGCCGCGCGGGCGGAGCATGGCCGACCTTCGGGGAACGCAGGGGGGCGGACATGGATTTCGACGGACGCAAGATCGTCGTCACGGGCGGCACCGGCGCCCTCGGCAGCGCTACGGTGGGCGCCCTCCTCGCCCAGGGCGCTGCTTGCACCGTGCCCTATCTCCACGAGACCGAGGCCGAGAGCTTTCCCCATCGCGGGCACGGGCGCGTGAGCCTGGTCTCCTGCGCGAGCCTCGCCGAGGAGGCCGAGGTCGAGCGCCTCTATGGGCGGGTACCCGATCTCTGGGCCTCGATCCATCTCGCGGGCGGCTTCGCCATGGCGCCCCTCGCCGGCTCCGACAAGAAACTTCTCATGGGCCAGCTCGAGCTCAACCTCGCGACCGCCTATCTCTGCATGCGCGCCGCGGCGGCGGCGATGACGGCGCGCGGGGCGGGCGGGCGCATCGTCAACGTTACGGCGCGCGCAGCACTCGAATGGCGCTCGGGCGCGGGCATGAGCGCCTACGCGCTCTCGAAAGCGGCGCTCGCCGCCGCGACCGTGGCCCTCGCCGAGGAATTGGCGCCCAAAGGCATCCACGTCAACGCGGTGGCGCCCTCGATCATGGACACGCCCGCCAACCGGCGCGCCATGCCCAAGGCGGATTTCGCCGCCTGGCCCAAGGTCGAGGAGGTCGCGGCGACCATCCTGTTCCTCGCCTCGCCCGCGAATGCCGTGACCCGCGGCGCCATCGTCCCGGTCTACGGGAAGAGTTGAGCGGCGCATATCAATAGCTAGGACATAATTATCGAGCTATTGGATAGTCAGGCATTAATATTTGCCCGCCTCTTGCAGGGTCGCGGACGCAAATCGGCCCGGCGCCAAAACGCGATCTTCTCCGCCAGTGTCAGAAATTCGTCAGATGCGCGGATTTCCGCGGCCCCGTCTGGCCCCGAAAGCACGACACCCCGCCCAAGGGGCGGGGTGTCGCTTCGCGTCGCCGCGGCGGGCCGGCCGCGGGGCCGGCCGTCATGGCTATTTCTTGATGCCCGAATACGGGTACTCGAAGGTCCCGTCCTTGAACTCGGGCGGATAGAGGATGGTCTGCGTGCCGACATGGGTGAACTGCGCCAGATCGTGGCCCTGCACCCCCTTGTACTGCACGAACAGAATGCGCGCCTTGCGCCACTCGCCCGCATCGTTGAAGGCGATGTCGCCCACGATCGTATGGAACGTGGTCTTGTGGATGTAGGCGCCGATCTTGTCCTGGTCGAGGCTGCCGGTCGCCTTGATCGCATCGCCCAAGATCTGCATCTGGGCGTAGGCGTAGGGCGGCAGGTAGTAGCCGAGCGGATCGACGTGCTCGACCTTGGCCTTGGCCTGGTAGATCTTGAGGAACGCCTGCACGCCCGGGAAGTCCATGGTCGGCGCGGGCACGTAGACGTCGTAGGCGATGATGCCGTTCAGGAGCGGCCCGAGCTGCGTCTTGATCGGCGCGAAGGCGAGCCCGATCATGCCGCCGCCGAAGATCTTGGTCTTGAGGCCGATCTCGTTGGCCGCGCGCACCATGCAGATGGTATCCGGCGGATAGGAGGCGACGTAGACGATGTCGGGATTGGTCGCCTGGACCGCGTGCATGATGGGCGTGCAATCGGTGATCGAGGGCGGATAGCTCTGGTCGTAGACGGTCTTCAGGCCGAGCTCCTTGACCACGCGGCGGGCGCCGCCGATCACGTTCTGGGCGTATTCGGCGTCGGCCGCGACGAGCGCCACGGTCTCGGGCTTCGGTTTCATCTCCTCGGCCACCTGGAAGAAGCCGTAGTCGGGCCCGAGCGCCGGATCCGGCCCGTTGGGCAGGATCGAGAAGTACTTGTTGTAGTGGAACTTGGCGTTCACGGCCGTGCCGAACAGGCCGAAATAGACCTTGTTGTGCGCCATCACGATCGGCATCGCGGGGGCGATCAGGTTGGTGCCGTAGGACGACATCACGAAGTCGACCTTGTCGACGTCGAGAAGCTTGGTGTAGATCGCCGGCACGTTCGCCGGGTTGCTCTGGTCGTCGTAGTAGACGAGCTGGACCGGGCGCCCGAGCAGCCCGCCCGCGTCGTTGGTGTCCTGCGCCCACATCTGGATCGCCAAGAGCGACGGCTTGCCGCCGCCGGCCAACGGGCCGGTGAGCTCGAGGCTAAAACCGATCTTGATCGGCTGCGCCGCCTGGACCGCGGGGGCGACGGCGAATGCCGCAACCGCCATGGCCAGAGCGCCGAGGACCGATCGTCCAAAACGGCGTCGAGTCGAATGCATTGTCTTGCCTCCCTTGTTCATCAGCGTTTGAATTCGAGACCCACCCCTCGAACTGTTATGTCCTGCAATCTTGCGCCGGACCGCCCTTGGAATGCAACGTCCTTGGACCCGGCCGGACGTCTCCCTAACTGCTTCTTTTCCGTGCAGATTCTCAGTGCACCCGCGCCAAATTCCCGGCGACGCGCCGTCCCACCGCGACAAGCGCCGCCTTGAGCCGCGCCAGATCGCCATAGGCGAGCCGCCCCCGCTCCTTCACGACGCGCCCGGCAACCAGCACGGTGTCGACGTTCGCTGTCCCGGCATGGAACACGATCGAATGCACCGGATCGATCGCCGGCGCCATGTTGAGATCGTCCGCGCGCAGCAGCACGAGGTCGGCCTGCTTCCCCGGCGCCAACGAGCCCACGCGCTTCTCGAGCCCCGCCATGCGCGCGCCACCCAGGGTCGCCCAGAGAAGCGCCTCGCGCGCGCCGATCGAGACGCGCTCGGGCGCCTTCCCGGTCGCATCGAGCACGTCCTGATTGTCGAGGGCGCGTTGATATTGGAGCGCCATGCGCATGTTGGTGAACATGTCGGGGCCCATGGCGGATTCGACGTCGGTGCCGATCGACGGCAACGCGCCGAGGGCCCTGAGCCGGCCCGTGACCGGATCGCCGAAGCCCATCTGGAGCTCGCATTCGGGCGTCACCGACACCGTGACGCCGCGCTCGAGGAGCGGCGCCAGGCGCTCGGCCGAGAGGTTGTTGGCATGCACGAGGTTGGTGCCCGCGCGGACCAGCCCCTCCGCCATGAGCCGCTCGAACCCGTCGGGCGTGCGCATCGCCCCGCCCCCCACATGCATGCTGCACACGAGATCCTGGTCGCGCGCGAGGGCGAAATCGGCGCGGCTCACCTCGTAGGTCGAGTAAGCCGGCCCGAGGATCGCCATCCCGAGGGTCAAGAGCCCGTCGTCGGACGCGAAGCGCCCGCGCCGCAGCCGCTCGATCTCGGCGCGCGGATGGGGCACTTCGCTGAAATGCTTCTGGCCCGGTTTCGGGTCGGGCTTCGGCGTGCCGTGGAGATAGAGGGCGCGCAGGCCCGCCTCGGCGAGCCCCTCGACCGCCGCGTCGGTGTGCGCCGGCGTCGGGTTGTTGTGGTTCCAGTCGACGATGGTGGTGACGCCGCCGTCGAGCTGGTTCAAGGCGCCCGCGAGGTTCGAGATCTTGATGTCGTCGGGCGCGAAGCCGGGGGCGAGCACCGCGTGCATGTTGTGGAGATATTCCGGGATGGTCCAGTCGGACGCGACCCCGCGCAGCGCCGTCTGCCAGGTGTGGATATGAGCGTTGACGAAGCCCGGCATGACGATGCGCTCGCGCGCGTCGATGATGCGCGCGCCCGCGGCCTCGATCGCGGGCGCGATCTCGAGGATGCGATCGTCCTCGATCAGCACGTCGCCGCGCGCGAGGTCGGGCGTCGTGTCGTCCAACGTCACGATGATGCCCGATTTCACCAGGATGCGGGACATGGACCCCTATGCGTTCTTGGGTGTGGCGGCCGGCGCCGAAGGCCGCCGTGCAATCGATTGCGCGGAGGGCATAGTAGGGGACGCTTCTTTCCCCTGTCAAACCGGGACCTTGGCGCGCGCCTTCAGGCGACGCGCTTTCCCCATAAATGCGCCGACGCGATGTCCGCACCCTCGCGGATTGATTTGAGCTTGAGCCAGACCGCGTCCTCGATCACCCATTCGCGCCCGGTGAAGGTGCCGAAGCCGCAATCGGTCGACGCGATCACGCGCTCGCGCTCGCCGACCGCGGACACCGCCTCGAGGATGCGCCGCGCGATCACCTGCGGGTGCTCGACGATGTTGGTCGTGGTGTCGACCACGCCCGGAAGCAGCGTCATGTGCGCCGGCAGCTTGTGGGTCTTGAGGGCCGCGTATTCATGCTGGTGGCGCGGATTGGCGAACTCGATGCTGAGCGCCCCGACATTCGCCTGGTAATAGACCGGCAGCATCTTCTCGAGCGCCACGTCGTCGACGTGCGGCCCGTCCCAATTGCCCCAGCAGCAATGAAGCCGCACGCGCTCGCGCGGGATGCCCTCGATCGCGGCGTTGAGGGCGGCCACGTTGAGCTCGGCCTCCTTGACGAAGCCCTCGTCGGTGAGGTCGCGGAACAGCATCGTGCGGTCCATGGCGAGGTCTGGGGAATCGAGCTGAAGGATCAGGCCCGCATTGGCGATCTCGAGATACTCCTTGCGCATCTCGCGCGCGAGCGCCATCAGGTAGCGCTCGCGGCTGTCGTAATAGGCGTTGAGCATGGTGGACGAAATGATCCCCGGCGAGGCTGCGGTCATGAACAGATCCGCGAAGCCGCCTTGCGCCTCGGCCGCGCGTTTGAAGCGCGCGATTTCGGCCTTGATCGGGTCGGTCGAGAGGTAATGGAGCTCGGCCTGCGCCTCGGGCGCGTTCTGCATGCGCGAGCGCTTCGGGAAGCGGCGCATCAGCATTTCGACCAGCGCCGGGAACTTCTCGTAATCCAGGCCGCGCCGACGCTTCGATTCGCCGCCGAAGCCGGACATGCGCTGGGGCACGTAGGTCTGGAAGCCGACGCGTTGCTGCTCGCCGTCGTTGACCACGTCGACGCCCGATGCGATCTGCCGATCGACCACGTGGCGCACGGCGCGGTCCATCTCCGCGTCCATCTTGGCCGCGTCGACCGGCTCGCCCGCCTCGCGCGCGACCAGGAGCTCGGAAAGCGTGTCGTTGCGCGGCAGGCTGCCCACATGGGTCGTGAGGATGCGCTCGCGGCTCAACAGCATCGGCGGACTCTTCGGCATATTCCCTCCCCGCCCGGCTGCGATGCCGGGCTGCGATTTTCTTGGATGAGTTCCAGTCGGGTCGAGCCCCTTTGTCCGTCACCCCCGCGAAAGCGGGGGTCCATGAGGAAACATGGATTCCCGCCTACGCGGGAATGACGGTCCAGGCGATCGGAGGCGATCCGGCCGGAATTGTTCGAGCCGCGATCCTAGGCGGCCGTTCTTCGCCTTGTCAATTTAAGCGCGTGTCGCGTCCCACTAAGCGCGCGTCAAAAGACCCGCGCGCTCGCGAGCCGCGCCCCTTCGGCCAGCGCCCGGAACTTGGCCCAGATGACGGTCGGATGCACCTCGGTCTTGTAGCTCGCTTGCGACGAGAAGCCGCAATCGGCGCTCGCCATCACGCGCTCGCGCCCGACGAGATTTGCGAATCGCACCAGGCGCTCGGCGATGAGCTCGGGATGCTCGACGATGTTGCTCGCATGGGTGATGACGCCCGGGAGGATCGACTTCCCGTCCGGCAGCTTCACCGTCTCCCAGAGATG
>Ga0335072_10008971_pt1 | contig 14466 bp, 7 predicted proteins | sample Lox_Sample_21_FD_206725 | JGI IMG/M metagenome (GOLD analysis project Ga0335072, IMG submission 206725) | Soil microbial communities from Loxahatchee National Wildlife Refuge, Florida, United States - Lox_Sample_2.1 | ecosystem: Environmental > Terrestrial > Soil > Wetlands | place: USA: Florida... | reverse complement strand
ATCTCTCGCTTCCTTTCATAACGCCTTGAAGGCATCGCCGAACTATTTGCCGGCGCTGGAGGGCGCAGCGCAGGTCGAATACGAAGTCGGAGGCAAGGACGCGACTGCGTTGTTGCAGCATGTGCTGCAACTCGTTCCGGGTGACCCCACTGCGAATGCCATGTTGGGGTCCTTGGCCTACAAGAACCGTGACTGCGCGGAGGCTGTGTCCCATTTTGCTCAAAGTGGTACCGTGCTGGACTCGCAGCCGGCAGCCTTGCGACAGTATGGAATCTGCCTAGCTAGAACAAAGCACACCGAAGAGGCAGTTGTTGAAATGCAAAAGCTGCTTGCGCTGCCCGGGGACGACCAGCGCGACCGCTTGCGATTGGCGGAGCTGCAACTTTCGATGGGAAAACCGGCTGATGCCATTGATACCCTCCAACCCGCATTGCAGGGGCAGCCCGATTCGGCCGTGCTCGCTCTGGCTGCAGAGGCGTACGAGCAGCAGAAAGATACTCCGCAAGCGGTTAAACTCCTGCATCAAGCCATTGTGCAGGATCCACGGGACGTTGATTTGTATCTTCAGTTTGCGGATCTCTCCTTTGTGCACCAATCTTTCCAGGTTGGCGTCGACATGATGACGGCGGGTTTGAAACTGCAGCCCAATGCCGCCGACTTGTACCTCGCCCGGGGAATTCTCTACGTTCAACTTGCCGATTACGATCATGCGGAATCCGACTTCGAGAAGTCGGAAGAACTGGACCCACGGCTCTCGGTCAGTGAAGCGGCGCGCGGGATGATGGCCGAAGAGAAAGATGATTTGGATAAAGCGCTCTCTGTGGTCCGCGAAAGGCTCGCCAAAAAGCCGAATGATCCACTTCTGCTTTACGTCCAGGCTGATATTCTCGTGCAAAAGAATCCGGACGTGGACAGTCCTGATTTCAATCAGGCAATTGCTTCGGCCCGGCGAGCAACGCAGCTCCAGCCCGGGCTGGTCGCTGCGCGCGACACGCTGGCAAAGCTCTATCTTCAGGCGGGAAAGAATCAACTTGCGGTGGAAGAATCACGTCAGTCACTCCGCCACGACTCGAATGATCAAGTGGCCCTCTACCACTTGATCGTCGGATTGCGGAAGACTGGGCACAAAGACGAATTGCCGGAGCTTCTGCAGCGACTGGCGGACTTGCGTCAAAAAGCTGCACGCGAGGAGGGTGAGCACAACCGTTATAAGCTGATTGAAACAGAAAGCAGTGTGCCACCCAAGCAGTGAAATGCACGATCAGCACCAGCTGAGAAATTTCCAAAATACGATAAATTACGTCATCCCTTATGCATATCTCTCGCCGTTCCTTTGTCACCGGCACTCTCAGTGCATTACTTCTTCCCCGGGAACTGATTGCCTTCGCACAACAGCAGGGCATTGCCTCCCGAAGTGTGAGACCGCAAGCTCGTCCGGCAAGTTCCGGCCGTCCTTTTAACGCGCATTTCACGGACGTGGCGAAGGCAGCCGGACTACACCAACCCACGATCTATGGAGGAGTGGAATCAAAAAAATATATTCTGGAAGCCAATGGCTGCGGCTGTGCCTTTATTGATTACGACAATGACGGATGGATGGACGTGTTCCTGCTGTGCGGAACACGACTCGAGGGCGCGCCACCAGAAGCCACAAACCGGCTGTACAAGAACAATCGCGATGGTACCTTCACAGATGTGACGGAAAGTGCTGGCCTGCACGCAACCGGATGGGCAAACGGCGTGTGCATCGGCGACTATAACAACGATGGCTTCGAAGATATTTTCTGCACCTATTACGGACAAAATCGCCTTTACCGGAACAACGGCGACGGCACTTTTACCGATGTTACGAAAGCCGCCGGTTTGCTGAATCCTGAGACTCGATGGGGCGCCGGCTGTAGCTTTGTTGATTACAACCGCGATGGACATCTGGATCTGTTTGTGTCCAACTACATCCGATTCGATCTGGCGAAGGCCCCGGTTCCGGGCGACGCTTCGACGTGCAACTGGAAGGGAATTCCGGTGAACTGTGGACCGCGAGGCCTGCCCCCGGGGCGTCATTTGCTGTATCGGAACAACGGTGACGGTACCTTCAGCGATGTCAGCAAAGAATCCGGAATTGCCAACGCCACGGAAAGTTACGGAATGACCGTCGTCGCGGCTGATTTCGACGAAGACGGATGGCCCGACATCCTCGTGGCCTGCGATTCCACGCCCAGTCTATTGTTCATGAATAACCATGACGGAACGTTCCGGGAAGAAGGGGTGGTCCGGGGGATTGCTTTGAGCGATGACGGTATGGAACAAGCAGGAATGGGCGTAGGCATTGGAGACTACGACCTATCCGGGCACCTCGATTTATTCAAGACGCACTTCATGGGTGATACCTGCGGCATCTACCGCAATGACGGTAAGGGCAATTTCGACGACCGGACCCGAGCGGCAAAAATCGGGGTTGAGACCAGGTATGTAAGTTGGGGCACCGGGCTCGCTGATCTCGACAATGACGGATATCCGGATATTTTCATTGTGACCGGAAGCGTTTACCCGGAGGTCGAGCGAAAGTTGCCGGATTATCCCTACAAGACGCCTCGCATTGTTTTTCGAAACCTGGGGAACGGGACGTTCGAAGAACTCGGGGACGAAACCGGACCGGGAGTGATGGAACCTCATTCGGGACGAGGCTGCGCTTTTGGAGACTTCGACAACGATGGCGATATCGATATTTTAATTATCAATATGAATGAACCACCGTCCTTGCTGCGGAACGACCTTGTCGGCGAACAAAACTGGATCAAGGTCCAACTGCAGGGCGTGAAATCCAATCGCAGCGCCATCGGCGCTCGCGTGCTGGTGCATTACGGAAATAAAGTCCAGGCGCAGGCCCGTGTGAGCCAGTCCAGTTATTACTCGTCGAATGATCCTCGGCTGCACTTCGGCCTCGGAGACTCCAAGGTTGTGAACATCGATGTTTACTGGCCGAACGGCATACACGAGCGTCACACGGATATATCTGCCAACCGATTGGTCACGATACGAGAGGGAAAGGGAATTGTGAGCAACAACGGCTGGAGCCGGGTCTAGCCCTCGCTTACCCAGGATAATTTTGCAGTGCGTTTTCGATTTCTTGTATTTCTATCGATTGCAGTCGAAATTCTACCGCTCCGATAATGCCGGCGACTTGCTGTTGGTTGCGGAAACCCACGATCGCGCCGGTCACTGCAGGGTTGTTTAAAGTCCATGCGATGGCGACCTCGCCGGGCGTCCGGCCATGTCGTTGTCCAATTTCACGCAGAAGTTCGACGATCTGTAAGTTGCGCGAGAGTGAAGGCTCCGTGAAGCCCGGCAGATTGCGTCGCCAGTCCTCGGGAAGAAAGTTCGCGACTCTTTCCCGTGTCATCGACCCTGTGAGGAGTCCGGCATACATGGGCGAATAGACGATCACACCGATCTTGTGGGCACGGCAAAAAGGCAAGATCTCGCGCTCGATTTCCCGTCTCACCACGGCATAGGGCGGTTGCAAAGAAGTGATCGGGGTGATAGCTTGGGCCCGTTTCATCTGGGCAACGCTGAAATTCGAGACGCCGATGTAGCGGACTTTACCTTCTTCTTTCAACTTGACCAGTTCCGTCCAACCCTCCTCGATATCTTCGTCCGGTTCAGGCCAGTGGATCTGATACAGATCAATCACATCTGTCCTCAGACGCCGCAGGCTCGCCTCGCACTCGCGACGAATCGAGGCCGCTTCCAGAGAAGCACCAATTTTCCCTTTGTCATCCCAGACGCGCTCACATTTTGTAAAGACGTAAGGACGGGGTGTATAGCCGTGCAATGCGCGAGCAATCATTTCTTCGGAATGTCCGAGCCCATACAGAGCGGCGGTGTCAATCCAATTCAGTCCATAATCCAGAGCGGCATGGATCGCGGGGATGGAATCCCTGTCGTCTTGTGGGCCCATGCTTCCTTCCCATCCCCCACCTCCAATTGCCCATGCGCCGATCCCGATAGCAGTGATATGGAGGTCGCTGTCACCGAGTTGCCGTCTTTCCATGTTTTGCCCCTTAAATCAATCAATCGGTCGTGTTGAGCAGGAAGTTAATGCCTGCCGGAAAACGGCTGATTGTGCAGTGGATTTTACTGTAATCGCTTACCATAGAACTACCTATTGCTATCGAAACAGCGATGACTGTTTCGCTTTGTCTGGCTCCGAATCTCAACGTAGCCAGGTGCCACCAGTGGCGTCAACACGCCGGCAATTCGCCCATTACCCTTGTATTATCTGTGCACTACCGTCGGCAAGAGGAGATTAACCCCGTGCAGAAAGTTCTTGACAATCGTCCGCAATCCGGAATATAAGACTTTTCGACTATGTGAGAAATCGTTTACTCACTGTTGCTGCGCCTCAACGTGGAGGTCGTCAATGACTCAGCGTCGTCTGCGGTTTTTCTCTCGTGTCCTGATATCACTTCTGTTTCTTTCCGGCGTAATCTGCTATGCGCAGTACAACAGCAACATCCAAGGCATTGTTTCTGACACGGCCGGTGCGGCTATCAACGGCGCATCCGTGCAACTGCTCAATGTCGACACCGGTGTTTCTTCCCTATCCAAGACCAGCGATTCCGGCAATTATCGTTTCAGTAGTTTGCCGGCAGGAAACTACGTCGTAAGCGTCGAAGCTGCCGGCTTTCGCAAGACGGAAGCGAAGTTCACACTGCAGACTGCCGAGACCAAAGGTGTAAACCTGACGCTGCCTGTGGCTTCCGCCCAGGAGACCATTACTGTGGAAGAGGCTCCGCCGGCCGTGGACACCGACGATAGCCGACTCCAAGCCACACTTTCCGCAAATACCGTACGGGACTTGCCCCAGGCAAATCGAAACCTGTGGGACATTCTAGCCGTCGAACCGGGTGTAGTCGGAACGGGTACTCGCGCTGTTGGTGAATCGCCCGGCGGCTTTGCCGACAACTTTGGAACGCAAACGCCGCAAATCAGCGCGAACGGCAGGAGCTATACGGGCAATCTCGTGATGGTCGACGGAATGAACGTGACCAGCCCGGTTCAGAATGGAAATATCATTCTGGCGCCGATCCCTGATGCGGTGCAGGAAGCCACGTTGCAAACCAACTCCTGGGATGGCGAAGATAACCTGGGAAGTTCGATTCTCATTCAGGTGACCACGAAGTCGGGCACGAATCAATTCCACGGGACAGGCAGTTTGTTTTTCACGAATCAGGATTTCCAGGCGACTCCCGAGTTCACACAGCCTGGGGCATTTCTTCCCTTTGCGCGTAAGGATTTGGTCGGTACTTTAGGTGGGCCGATCCGCAAGGGGAAAACATTTTTCTTTGCTGACGTCGAGAAACTGTGGGCTACAACTGCTGGAACCGCCTCGGGTACGCAGTATTACGAGGATCCTGCCTTTGTCTCTTGGGCCCAATCAAACTTTGCCAACACGGTAGGAACGCAGGTTCTCGCAGGATGGCCGGCGAGTCGGCTGATCGGCAGTCCTTTTGAAACTGCGCAGCAATATCTTGGGGCGGGAAACTGCGGTACGACGACGCCACTCACTCCACCTTGCAGTATGAACATGATTGACTCTGGCAGTTTTGCCGCCAGTCCGTACTACAATGCCCTGCAATATAATTTTCGGCTAGATCAGTACTTCACCGATAGGGATCGCCTTTACCTCAGCTATTACAACGACTCCTTCGATCAGCAGCAACTCTCGGCGCGGCCGCGCTTGGACGCGCTAGACATCATGAGGAATCGTTACGGCCAGATCGATTTCACTCACACATGGAATGCGAACCTTCTGGTGGAAGGCGGTTTTGCCTTTGCCAGCGTTGGCGGTGCGAATGGCCAAGATGCAAATCTAGCCGTGCCCGATATCGGAGTCACTTCAGGGAATCTGGTCGGTTTCCCTGTGGGTGGAGGATGGGGACCCGGAGAATATCGGGGTCCGAACTACAACTGGCGCGGTGTCCTGAGTTGGGTGCGCGGAAAACATACATTGCGTTTCGGGTACGAAGGAGACCATGCCATCGAGCATGGCGATTTCACGCCCTACAACGTGCGTCCTGATTTCACGTTCAATAATTTGCTGGACCTCGTACAAGACAATGTGTATCAGGAATCCGTTTACGCCTATAATCCGCTCACAGGCGCGCAGGGATCTGTCATCTTTGGCGGACAGACGAACCCCTTCGGGTTCTACGTGCAAGACGACTGGAAAGTGAAGCCCAATCTGTCTTTGACCCTGTCCTTGCGTTGGGACGATTTTGGCAATCACACCGCCTGGGGCAACAGCGGTTTTCAGTTCAGCACTTTGATTCTCTCGCCTGGCGGCAACTTCGATACGCAGGTGGCGAATGCCTCCGTTGGAGTGGTTCCTCAGGTTTTTTCCAATGATATGAAAAACCTCTTCAGTCCCCGCATTGGCTTTTCCTGGGATCCAACCAGAAAGGGGCAATGGGTAATTCGGGGCGGGGCGGGCGTCTATCACGACTGGGTGGCGCTCGGCCAGAGTGTCGATCAAACCCGCAACAATCCACCCGGGGTCATCAGTCAAACCTTTACCAATGTTGATACCTACAACGGAAATTCTTATCCGCTGGGCAATTTCTTCTCCATTGCTCCCTCCGGAAACTATCCGTGGAACTTCCCGTTGCCCCCAATTCCGGCGGGAAGTCTGAATTCTCATGGTGGGCTCACCGGTGCGACGCCGTCGATTGACGCCCTCTCCCAGGGTCTGGTAGCACCGTTGGCTGTCAACTACATGGCGGGATTAGAGCGGCAGTTGCATGGGAGCCTTGTAGCCGGCGCCAATTATTCCGGATCAAAGAGCTACAACGGCCTGAGCGGCGCGAATGTCAACTATTTTCCCGGCGGCGCAACTTTTTCCTTGGCCAGCAATGCGAATGGAAATTACGTCACCGAAAACATCGGTACGCTCAACCAGTATTTCGGACCCATCACCTATGTGAATAACCTGAATCGCGCGACTTACAATGCGATGATCCTGTTCCTGCGGGGCCGTGCCGGGCATCGGGGAAGTTTCCAGGGGTCCTACACTCTGTCGCATGCCAGGGATTTTCCCGAAGCCAACACTCGCTTTGATCAGGATGCTGGTGTCAACATTCCTCAGATTAGTTCTTACTTCAGTTATTACGGCGACGCCAATTACGATGTTCGTCAACGGCTCTCATTCTCAGGGTCGTACACGCTGCCCGGCTTGAGCAGTGGGTTCGCCAAGGCCCTGACGTCAGGATGGGAGGCCTCAACCATCATTGCCGTTCAAACGGGTACGCCATTCTGGGTGGACGACAACCGGCCGTTAAGCATCATGTGCAGCAGTGATGGAACATTGACCGGGGCAAATCTGGGCCCATGCCCGACGGCGGCCCCGGCTAGCCCGACAGCGGCACTCCAGATAGTTCAGGGTGTTTCTCCGAGCGTAACGAACCCGAACGGCTATGTTTTGGCTCCTAATAGCGGCGACTACAACCTGGACGGAACGGGGTACGATATCCCGAATAGTCCAACTCAAAACTTCAGAGGTTCTCACAGCAAATCGGCATACATTGACGGACTGTTTACCGCCGGTGACTTCCCAACACCGACGATCGGTACCGAAGGCAATCTCCCAAGGAACATCTACCGCAGTCCCGGAATGTTTCAATGGGACGCCAGCATTTTCAAGAACAATCATCTCCCGTGGCTGGGCGAAGAGGGCAATTTGCAGCTCCGCTTCGATTTCATTAACTTGCCCAACCATCCGAACCTCGGTCCGGTCGATGGAAATATGGGCGATGCGGGGTTTGGCAAGGCACTCACGGCGCTCCCAGCCCGACAGTTGCAACTCGGGTTGAAACTGATGTTCTAACCGCGGGCGGTGCAAGTGCGCGGAGGCGAGCCGGAGTGACTCTGGCTCGCCAAATTTTTGCCCGCGTTTTACTCTGGTTAGCTAGTTATCTCAAAGGCTGAATTCGATTTGGGCAGGCGTCCGAACAGAAGCGCGATCGAACCGGCCACGGACAGGATTTGAGCGAATCCCCATGGAAAAATTCTCGGCAGGCCGTCGGCGATTTATACAACAAGTCTCGACGGGGGCTTTGGCGTCTACTTCATTAAATTTATTTCGGGGGCATTCCTGGCGTGCCGAATCACCGTTACGACAGAGCGCCGGATCTGAGAGTACGGAACCTCCAAGCCAGCCTTCGGTCGCTCGCGTCTATGTAGACACGCGGCGAACGATTTCCCCGATTGACCCGAACCTGTTCGGATCGTTTCTCGAACATCTTGGCCGTGCAATCTATGGAGGCATCTACGATCCCGGGTCAAAACTGTCGGACTCCACTGGCTTTCGCAAGGATGTTTTGGACGAAATTCGAGAACTGGGAGTTCCCATCATCCGCTATCCAGGGGGGAATTTTGTTTCCGGCTATAACTGGCTCGATGGAGTTGGACCGAAACAGAATCGGCCGCGCGTGCTGGATAAAGCCTGGAACACCCTCGAGTCCAACCAGTTTGGTACGAATGAATTTTTGGCTTGGTGCAAAGTTGCGGGGACGAAACCGCTGATGGGACTGAATCTCGGGACGGGAACGCCAGAGGAAGCCGCCGCGCTTGTGGAGTACTGCAACGTCGACAAAGGGACGAAGTGGAGTGACCTGCGGCGTCAGCACGGAGTGGCCGAGGCGTGGAAGGTTCAACACTGGTGCCTCGGCAACGAAATGGACGGACCCTGGCAGATCGGGCATATGTCGGCGACAGAATACGGCCTCAAGGCTGCTGACGCCGCGCGGCAGATGCGCGACGTCGATCGGGATCTAAAACTGGTCGCTTGCGGTTCCAGTGGACCCTTCATGCGTACCTATCTCGAATGGGACCGCGAAGTACTGGAGCAGTGCTACGACTACGTCGATGGCCTCTCGTTGCACCGGTATTTCGGAAACACCGAACGGGATAGCGGCGGCGATACGGCAAAATACCTGGCCCTCAACCTGAGCATGGAGCGTCAGATCGCCGAAACACTTGCGGTCTGCGATATGGTGCGCGGGCACAAGCGATCTCCCAAAAAACTCTGGCTTTCCTTTGATGAATGGAATGTCTGGTACCGGACGACGGGAGGAGACGACGTCGACGGCCACCGCCAGGAAGCGCCACATCTGCTGGAGGAGGTTTACAACCTGGAAGATGCGCTTCTCGTTGGTGGGTTAATCAATTCGTTATTGCGCAATGCCGATCGAGTCAAGCTTGCTTGCCTCGCACAGTTGGTCAATGTCATTGCACCGATCATGACAAATGGCACCGGCTTGTTTCAGCAGACGATCTACTATCCCTATAGCTGGGCTCTGCATTGCGCCCGAGGCGAAGTATTGGATTTGCTCGTGGAATCCTCCTCTTATGAAGTCGAAGGAATGGGTCAGGTTGGACATGTCGATGTTGCGGGATCGCTGGATCATGGCAATGGAAAACTGTCGTTGTTTATTCTGAATCGTGATTTGTCGAAGTCTCATGATCTGGAAGTAGTTTGGGAGGATGCTACTCCGAATCGTGTCATTTCCGGATCGCTGCTAACCGGGGATGACCTGAAGGCGTCGAACAGTTTTGCCGCCCCGAAGCGTGTCGCTCCGCAGGCTTTCACTGTGCAGGCGGCCAGCGGCGGGCGCTCGAAATTTCAAGTTCCGGCGCACTCCTATGCCGTCATTCAATGGTCGATCTAAATAGGATGGTGTTTATGTCTGAAAGAGGGAATATTTCGCGAAGGCAGTTTGTCGCATCCGCCGCGTCAGTGGCGGCGGTGTCATCACTTCCGATCCGGGCGTTTGGTCGAATCACGGCGAGCGGAAATGACAGTCCGCACGACAGTGTGAAGCTGACGGATACACCGAACTGGAAAGACCAGGGAATCGAGAACCTCGCCAAATCTCCGCATGCCAAACTCCGTGATATTCCGGTTCGAGCCGTGACGATTACTGGCGGATTCTGGGGACCGCGGCGCGACATCAATGTGACGAGAAGTATTCCGACGATGCATGACTTACTGGAAGCGAATGGGCGGATGAACAACTTCCGACGGTTAGTAGGGAAGAGCCAAGCGGCGCAGATCGGACCTGTCTTCTCCGATTCCGACGTTTATAAGTGGACCGAAGCGGTTGGGTTTGTGCTGCAGTCAGGCGACAGCCCGGCACTTCGTGAGACGGCCGAGAAGATCATTGAACTGGTGACAGAGGTGCAAGAACCGAGTGGATATCTCAACACCTATTATCAGGATGACCGCAAAACGCTCCGCATGCTGCCGCAAACCCAGACGACCGGACATGAGTTGTACTGCATGGGCCATATGTTGCAGGGCGCGATTGCTTACTACCGAGGGACCGGCGATCGCACGCTGCTGGATGCCGGTTTGCGCTTCGTTGACGACTTCCTCGTTCCAAATTACGGACCGGCTCCCAAGAAGCCGATCGTGTCGGGTCATCCAGAGATTGAATTGGCGTTGATCGAGCTCTACCGCATCACGGGCGACAAGCGTCAGTTAGACCTCGCGGGCTATATCCTGCAGGGAGATCCGCGCATTGAACTACCCGAGCGGCGGACCATATATATGTTCAGCGGAACTCCCTTCACCGCGCGCACAAAGATGCAAGGACATGCGGTTCGAGCGATGTACGCGTGTTGCGGCGCAACCGACTACTATATGGAGACCGGTGATGCCCAATATTGGCAGACTCTGAACACACTCTGGAACGATACGACCAGCACAAAAATGTATGTCACCGGCGGCGTTGGTTCGCGGTCTGACGGCGAGGCCTTTGGGGATGCTTACGAATTGCCCAATTTCCGCGCCTACGGAGAAAGCTGCGCAGCCATCGGAAACATGATGTGGAACTGGCGCATGCTGGCGGTTACTGGAGATGCAAAGTTCACGGACGTGATGGAACGCGCTCTGTACAACGGAATTAATTCCGGCATGTCATTGGACGGAACACTCTACTGTTACCGCAACCCCTTGGCGTTTGATCCGTCGACCGGAGACAAGATCCGTAATCCGTGGTATGACGTGACCTGCTGTCCGCCGAATCTGGAGCGCACTTTCGGATCGCTTCCTGGCTATTTCTACAGCACCAGCGCGGACGGAGTCTACGTGCATCTCTATGACGATTCCGAACTGAACTGGCATCTGGAAAACGGCGTCGGACTCAAGATTGCGCAGAAAACGAAGTATCCGTGGGAGGGAGATGTAGAAATTACGGTCACCCCCGCGGAACCGGCTGACTTTACGTTCTATGTACGGATTCCGGGCTGGACCGACCGCGCGCAGGTCACTGTGAATGGGAAGGCCATATCGGGCGCGGCTCCGGGAGCATATCTGGCCGTTCACCGCCGCTGGTCAGCCGGCGATGTGGTGCAGCTCAAGCTGGATGTAGTTCCGCAGGTGATCGAAGCCAATCCCCGTGTCGCCGACGACACGGGGCGAGTCGCCGTCCAGCGTGGTCCGTTGATTTACTGCCTGGAGGAAATCGATCAGCCGAGTGGTACAGCTCTCTCTGATGTTGCCATCAATGCTGGAGGCCATCCGGCTGATGCTTTCCAGCCGGAGTTCAAGAGTGATTTGCTGGGTGGGATGGTTGTCCTCCATCACATGGGCGCGGTTTACGACCGGGGCCCATCGGAGAAGCTGCTTTATTCGCGTTATAGCAGGGACGCGGGAACGCGGAAGGTCCCTCTCACCTTCATTCCGTATTACGCGTGGGCGAATCGGCAGGCCAGCTCGATGCAGGTCTGGAATTTGTTGCTGCAAAGCTAAGGTCTTAGAAAATCACCACGCGAGACGAATCAGGGAAAGACCTTGACGCGGCAGCTCGAACCGGGCTCTGAATGCGCCCTTGTCGATGTCGACCCACGCTGGCGAAGTCAGAAGATGAAGCTGGCCCGCGCTCTGTAACTCTTCGGATTGACTTGTGGTCAGAGAGTCTGGCGAAGCCATCGCTTGCCAGACGCTGTATGCGTCGCTATGGTCGGCGTCCACGCGGAAATGTTCCATGAGTCCGCGCTTTATCTCGGCCGGCAAGTTCGTGATAACCAGATCAATTGACGCAGCCGGGTAGGGAACATCGTCGTCGTGATAATTCCATACCAGGACTTCGACTTCGCGTTGCTTGCGCGTGGCGATGGCATTGATGTCTGGACTTCCGCGAACTCCGCTGTGCACCACGTCTTCGCTGGGCAATGCTGCGGAACTGCTCACATCTACCCTCTGGTTACCGAGCAGTCCCAGCATGCGAAAGGCATTAAGCACGGGCTTGTCGACGCCATTCGTTGCCAGTTCCCGAAATCCGGCGAACGGCGGCTGATCCTCAAACTCAAACGCCCAAGTGACGGCTCCCATGAAGTTGACGTGCTCGCGAGCCGCCAGAGCGAGGATGTTGTGCAGAACTTCAATCGTGTAAGCGCCATACAGTGGACCGTTGCGGTAGAGGTTTTGCGGATTCTCTTTCGCCGAACAGGCAGCGCAGCCTTCCGGATCCGACTCGCCCAAAATGATCGGCGTGTCGCGCCACTCCGGAAACGAAGCGACGATCTTGAACCCTTCCTCAATCGCACGCAGTTGATGACTGATGCCCATCTGGACGTGGTCAGATTGCCACTTCGGAGATCCCTTGGGATGAAAGCTGACGAAGTCGAGATGCGAACCCTTCTTGCCGTTCGCATAGTTTTTCTGGTACGCGCAGTGGTCCAGAAATGAACGAAGAAAGTCCGCGGACTTTGCATTGCCCGGCCCGGTTGTGTCTGGTCCTCCAATCTTCGCCTCTGGGAACGCCCGTAGCACGGATTCGACCGTGACGTCATAAAGTTTGAAGAACTCTTCCCGGGTCCCTTGCCAATATCCGATGTCGGGCTCGTTCCACACTTCCCAGAGCCACGTTTTCACCTCAGCATCGCCATACCGCTGCCGCAGGTGCCGAACGAATTGGTAAACAAGTTCAGACCACTTGCCATAATCTTTGGGCGGATACGCCCATCCGGTATAGATTCCGTTAACTGCGGTCCTGGGAAAACTGTGACGATACGGTTCGGGATGGGTTGAGAGTGTTTCCGGCATGAACCCGATCTCGACCAGCGGCCTGATTCCAGCATCATGAAACGTATCGAAGATGCGATCCAGGATTTCCCAATGATAGATAGGTTTTCCTGATGCATCTTCTGTGTAGACGTTTGTCGACCCCCATTTCAGCGAGCCCGAACCGTTGCCGCTAGTAAGCAGGTTGTGAACTCGCACATAGGTGGGAGCAGAGTCAAGGGCGGCCAATTCGCCGAGCAATTTCTTGCCATTTGCAGCGTAGGTGTAATTCGGTTCGTCGTAGCCGAAATAGTTCCAGACTGGATTCAAAGAACCCTCGGGCTGATTAAAACGGACCTCAATGTGCGCGTGATCTGGGGATTGTTGAGACAGAGACGTGAGCGATATCAGGAGAATGACCAACGTCAACAGGGAAAACAGTCGAAGCTGATGGCGATCGCGCCTGTGGATTGTCATCGCGAATTCATCCAACGAAAATTGCGGACCCTTCTCACGAGAGCCGGCTCACCGCGGAGAAATCCTCATCTCCGTAGCCTTCGGCAATGGCACGCTGAAATACCGAAAGAGCCGCCGTCGCGGTTTGGAGCGAGATCTCCCTGGCAGAGGCTTCCTCCAGAGCGTAGGACAGATCCTTTGCCATCCAGCGCAAAGCAAAGTTAGGAGTGTAATCGTTGGCGGTGAATCGGTCGGCGACTCGTTTCACGATTCCGCTACCCGGGGCCCCGCTGGTCAGTATCGCCAAGGCTTTGCCGGGATCGAGTCCACCCGCATGAATGAGCGACAACGCTTCAGCTAATGACGATGCTTGAACTCCGCACACGAAATTGTTGACGAGTTTCATCAGGGATCCGCTGCCAACCGGACCCAGATGAACCGTGTCGCGTCCGAGCACCGAGAACACGGGTGCTGCGGCTGAGACTGCGTCCTCGGAACCGCCGACAAGGAAAACGAGTTCGCCGGAAGCCGCGTGCGGTTTAGTCCCCGTCACGGGCGCATCGAGAAACCGGCAGTGGCGCGCAGAAGCTTTCTCAGCCAGTTCATGAACCCAGGCGCCGCTCAGGGTGCTGCATTCAATCAACAGGGAATCAGGTGGCGCGCCGGCAAGAGCGCCATTCTCTCCCAGCCAGATGTCGCGAGAGGCTTCATCGTTCGCAACCACGCTAAGAATGATTTGAGATCGTGAGGCAGCTTCGCGAGGGGTTGCGGCGGGAAACACACCCTCGGACGTGAAGGGAATGCATTTGTCAGGGGAACGGTTATAGACGGTCAGAGGAAAATCGGCCGAGAGCAAACGTCCGGCCATCCCAGAGCCCATGATTCCCAGTCCAAGAATCGCCACCTTTGGTTTTTCCATTCAATCACTCCAGTGGAATAGCGCGCAT
>Ga0335072_10008970_pt1 | contig 14467 bp, 13 predicted proteins | sample Lox_Sample_21_FD_206725 | JGI IMG/M metagenome (GOLD analysis project Ga0335072, IMG submission 206725) | Soil microbial communities from Loxahatchee National Wildlife Refuge, Florida, United States - Lox_Sample_2.1 | ecosystem: Environmental > Terrestrial > Soil > Wetlands | place: USA... | reverse complement strand
CGGCCGCATCCTGCGCGCCGCCGGCAGCGCCCGCGGCCGCTTCGGGTCCACCCTGACCCGCCGCGTAGGCTTTCTGCGCGATTCCCGCGGAGGCCTGCGCCAGCGCCTCGGTCTTCTTCTCGATGACGTTGCGGTCATCGCCCTTGAGCGCGGTCCGCACATCCGAGATGGCTGACTCGACCTTGCCGCGCTCCGCCGCATCCACCTTGTCGCCGAGGTCCTTCAGGCTTCGCTCGACGGCGTGGATCATCCCGTCCGCCTTGTTTCGGGTCTCGACCAGCTCGCGGAAGCGCTTGTCGTCGGCCGCATGCGCCTCGGCGTCGCGCACCATCCGCTTGATCTCGTCCTCGTTCAGTCCGCTCGAGGCCTTGATCACGATCTTCTGCTCGCGCCCGGTGGCCTTGTCCTTGGCGGAGACGTTGAGAATGCCGTTGGCGTCGATGTCGAACGACACCTCGATCTGCGGCATGCCGCGCGGCGCGGGCGGAATGTCGCTCAGATCGAACTTGCCGAGCGACTTGTTGTCTGCTGCGCGATCGCGCTCGCCCTGCAGCACGTGAATGGTGACGGCCGTCTGGCTGTCGTCCGCGGTCGAGAACACCTGCGACGCCTTGGTCGGAATGGTGGTGTTCTTCTCGATCAGCTTGGTCATCACGCCGCCGAGCGTCTCGATACCGAGAGACAGGGGGGTGACGTCGAGCAACAGAACGTCCTTGACCTCGCCCGCCAGCACTCCGGCCTGGATGGCCGCGCCGACGGCGACTGCCTCATCGGGATTGACGTCCTTGCGCGGCTCATGTCCGAAGAAGTCCTTCACATACTTCTGCACCATGGGCATGCGCGTCTGGCCGCCCACCAGGATGACTTCCGCGATGTCGCCTGCGGAGACACCGGCGTCCTTGAGCGCGGTGCGGCAGGGCGCGATGGTCTTCTGCACCAGCTCCTCGACCAGCGCCTCGAGCTTCGCCCGGGTCAGCTTGATGTTGAGGTGCTTGGGACCGGAGGCATCCGCCGTGATGTACGGCAGGTTGATGTCGGTCTGCTGGGTGGAGGAGAGCTCGATCTTGCCCTTCTCGGCCGCCTCCTTCAGGCGCTGCATGGCGAGCGGGTCCTTGCGCACGTCGACGCCCGACTCCTTCTGGAACTCGTCGGCCAGGAAATTGATGATCCGCAGATCGAAGTCCTCGCCGCCGAGGAAGGTGTCGCCGTTGGTCGAGAGGACCTCGAACTGGCGCTCGCCGTCGACCTCCGCGATCTCGATGATCGAGATGTCGAAGGTGCCGCCGCCCAGGTCATAGACGGCGATCTTGCGGTCACTGCCCTGCTTGTCGAGGCCATAGGCGAGCGCGGCCGCGGTCGGCTCGTTGATGATGCGCTTCACCTCCAGCCCGGCGATGCGGCCGGCGTCCTTGGTCGCCTGGCGCTGGGAATCGTTGAAGTAGGCGGGAACGGTGATCACGGCTTCCGTCACCGGCTCGCCGAGATAATCCTCCGCCGTCTTCTTCATCTTCATGAGCACCCGCGCGGAGATCTCCGGCGGCGCCATCTTCTTGCCCTGGACTTCCACCCACGCGTCGCCGTTGTCCGCGCGCGCGATCTTGTAGGGCACCATCTTGGCGTCGCGCTGCACCACCTCGTCCTCGAACTTGCGTCCGATGAGACGCTTGATGGCGAACAGGGTGTTCTGCGGATTGGTGACCGCCTGGCGCTTGGCCGGCTGGCCGACCAGCACTTCGTTGTCCTTGGTGAAGGCGACGATCGATGGGGTGGTACGGTCGCCCTCGCTGTTCTCGATCACGCGGGGCTTGCCGCCCTCCATGATGGCCACGCACGAATTGGTCGTGCCGAGGTCGATGCCGATTACCTTTGCCATGTGTCTACTCCGCCGGAATCTCTGTCCAAAGGGGGATGATGCCGATCTACTTTCTGGGTGTTCCCGGCCTGAGTTCAAGGCCGGACGGCACTTTATTGGGTGGCTAGGACTTGGCCACGACCACCCGCGCCGGGCGGATGACCCGGCCGTTCAGCTCGTAGCCGGTCTGCACCACCTGCAGCACGGTCCCGGGCTTCGCCGTGGCCGACTCCTGCGCCATCATCGCTTCGTGCCGGTCAGGATCGAAGGCCTCCCCGACGGGATTGATGGGGGTGACGCCGAGGCGCTCCAGAGCCCTGGCGAGCAGCTGCAGGGTCGCCTGCTGGCCCTGCTTCAGGCTCCGGGCATCGGCCTGCGCCTGGTCGGCGCTCTGCACGGCAAGCTCCAGGCTGTCGCGCACCGGCAGCAGCTCCGCGGCGAACTTCTCCAGCCCATAGCGGTTGGCCGCCTCGATGTCGCGCTGCGCGCGCTTGCGAACGTTGTCGAGCTCCGCCACGGCGCGCAGGTACTGCTCCCGGTGGCTGCGCGCGCGCTCCTCCGCCTCGGCGAGGACCTGCTGCAGCCGCTCGAGCTCGGCCGGCGACGATGCCGGACCCGGCATCCCGGCCTCCTGCGTGCCGGAACCCGCCCGCTCGCCGTTCTCCTCCGTACCCATCAACGAACCTCCGGATGAACTAATGGATTGCGCACCCGGCATCCTGCCGTGTTGCGCCGTCACGGGCCACTTTCTTTTGTCTCAACGACGGGAATTCAAGGCGGCGCCGAGCAGCTTCGCGGTCATGTCCACGATCGGGATCACCCGCTCGTAAGCCATGCGCGTCGGCCCGATGACGCCCACCACCCCGACCACCGAGTCCGGCGCGCCGTAGGGCGCCGTCACCACGCTGCAGTCGTCGAGGATCTGATACCCGGACTCATGGCCGATGAAGATCTGCACGCCCTCGGCCCGCAGGCTGTGATCGAGCAGGTTCAGGAAGTCACGCTTCTCGTTGAACGCCTCGAAGAGGCGGCGCAGCCGCTCGACGCTCGAGAGCTCCCCCACCCCCATGAGATTGGTCTCGCCCTTGATGACGTACTCGAGCTGCTCGTCGCCCGCGGCGCCCGCCTCGAAGACGTGCTGCGCCATCGAGATGGCATCCAGCATCACCTGATTCATGTGCGCACGGGTCTCGCTCAACTGGCGCAGGATCTCCTGACGCACCTGTGTCAGCGAGCGGCCGCGGAACTGCTCGTTGAGGAAGTTGGAGGCGCGCTTGAGCTCATCCGGGGAGTAGTAGCGCTCGAGCTGGATGATGCGGTTCTGCACCTCGCGCTCGCCGTAAACCAGCACGACGAGCACGCGGTTCTCCGACAGGGTGACGAACTCTATCTGCGTGATCGACGCCTCCGCGGCGCGCGGCAGCGTCACCACGCCGGCGAGGTGCGTGACGGTCGAAAGCAGCAGCGAGACGGTGGCGATGAGGTCCTTCGAGCTCTCGCGCGCCGCCTCGAGCTGGCGGCCCCCGAGCTGGCGGCGGATCTCGGCCGCGGCGGCCTCGTCGACCGGCTGCACCTGCAACAGGGTGTCGACGAAGAACCGGTACCCCTTGTCGGTCGGGATGCGCCCCGCGGAGGTATGAGGCGAGGAGACGAAGCCCAGCTCCTCGAGGTCGGCCATCACGTTGCGGATGGTCGCCGAGGAAAGCTGCAGGCCCGACTCCCGCGTCAGCGAGCGGGAGCCGACGGGCTGCCCGTCGCGGATGTAGCTTTCGACGAGTACCCGCAGCAGGTGTTGCGCCCGCTCGTTGAGCTGCTCTTCGCGGCTGTCTACTGTCATGAGTCTCGAACCCTACACCTCAAACTATAGACGGCCGAGGCGACCGTCAAGCAAGGCCCCGGCTGTCCTGCTACGATCCGGCGGATGGCCCTCCCCGTCCGCACGTGCGCGCTGGTCGGCAGATTCACGGACTCGCGCGTCGCGGAGTCCGCGCACGCCCTGCTGGCGCATCTGGCGACCCGTCAGGTCGAGGTCCTCGTCAGCGACACGGCCGCCATGGCCGGCGCCGGGGCGGCCCTGCGGCGGGTGCCGGAGGGGGAGCTCGGCAGCCGCGCGCAGCTCATGATCGCAATCGGCGGTGACGGCACCCTGCTCTACGCGGCCGGACTCGTCGCCCGCCACGGGGTGCCGCTTCTCGGCATCAATCGCGGACGGCTCGGGTTCCTGACCGACGTCATGCCCCAGGATATGCTCGGCTGCGTCGATGCCGCGCTCGAGGGCCGGCTCGAGGCCGACCAGCGCCCCCTCCTCGCCGCCCGCCTGCGTCAGGCGGACGGGGCGATGGCGGAAGCACTGGCGCTGAACGATGTCGTGCTGCAGAAGACGGCGACCGGGCGGATGCTGGACTTCGAAACCCGGGTCGGCGGCCGATATGTCAACACCCACGCCGGCGACGGCATCGTCATCGCGAGCGCCACCGGCTCGACGGCCTACGCCCTGTCCTGCGGCGGCCCGATCATCGAGCCCCACCTCGATGCGCTCGTCATGGCGCCGATCTGCCCGCACACCCTCTCCGATCGCCCGATCGTCGTGTCGGCGCGAGCGCAGATCGAGATCGAGCTCCTGCAGCGCCCGGACGCCCGCGCTCAGGTGACCTGCGACGGCGCGATTCTCGGCGAGATCACCCCCGGGGACCGGCTGGAGGTGAAGCCCGCCGGGGAGCGGATCACCCTGCTCCATCCCGCCGGCCACGATTACTACCGCCTGCTGCGCTCGAAGCTCCACTGGGGCCGCGGCAACGCCGAGCGCTGAGCCCCGGGGGAGTCCCGACCCATGCTCATCCGACTGCAGATACGCGACTTCGCCATCATCGAGGCCATCGAGCTCGAGCTGCGCCCCGGACTCACGGTGCTCACCGGCGAGACCGGCGCGGGCAAATCGATCCTCGTCGATGCGCTGCAGCTCCTCGCCGGCGGCCGCGGCGGCCCTGAAATGATCCGCCACGGGGCCGAGCGGGCCGAGATCGCCGCGACCTTCGATCTCACCAAGGCACCCCCCGGGCTGACGCGCTGGCTGGAGGAGCAGTCGATCGATGGCGGCGATGAGCTCTTCGTCCGCCGTGTCCTGTCGGCGGACGGACGCTCCCGGGCGTATCTCAACGGCCAGTCCGTGGCGGTGCAGCTGTTGCGCGAAGCAGGCAGCATCCTCATCGATATCCACGGCCAGCACGAGTTCCAGTCACTGACGCGCGCCGCCGCCCAGCGGGAGCTGCTCGATGAATTCGGCCGGCTCGGGCCTCTCACCGATCAGGTGGGCATCGCCCATCGGGTCTGGCGGGAGATGCTCGAGCGCACTCTCGAGCTCGAAAGCCGTGCGCGCGACCGCGAGGCGAAGCTCGATCTGCTCGAGTACCAGGTCGGCGAGCTGCAGGCGCTGCAGCTCACGGAGGGCGAAGTCGCCCGGCTGACGGAGGAGCGGTCGCGGCTCATGAACCGCGGACGTCTGGCCGAAGTCGCGCAGACCGCGCTTGCGGCGCTCTATCAGGCAGAGGACGGCAACGCGCATGCGAGCGTCAGCCGGGCGCTGCAGTCGCTGCGCGCGGGGTCGGCACTCGATCCGAAGCTCGCCCCCGTCGTTACCCTCGCAGACGAGGCCGCGGTGCAGATCCGCGAAGCCGCGCGGGAGCTCGAGCGCTATGGGGAGAGTCTCGACCTCGATACGCAGCGCCAACACGATGTCGAGCGGCGGCTGGCGGCCATCGAGGAGCTGGCGCGCAAGAACCGGGTAACGCCGCTCGAGTTGCTGCCTCGCGCCGCGGCTCTCGCCGCGGAGCTCGAGGGGCTCGAGCGCGCGGAAGTCGACCTGGCGGTGCTGCGCAGGGAGCTGTCGGCGGCGTTGGAGAGCTATCGCGAGCAGGCGCAGAAGCTGTCGACGAAACGGACCGCCGCCGCGGCCTCGCTCGCCAAGAACATCACGGCGCGCATGCAGACCCTCGGAATGGCGGGCGGCCGTCTCGAGGTCGACGTGTCCCAGAGCCGCACGGCGGAGCCGGCTCAACACGGCATAGACGACGTCGAGCTGCGTGTCAGCACCAACCCCGGCCAGCCGCCGCGCGCACTCGCGAAGATTGCCTCAGGCGGGGAGCTGTCGCGCCTGTCGCTCGCCGTGCAGGTCGCAAGCAGCGCGCAGGAGACGCGCAGCATGGTGTTCGATGAGGTCGATTCCGGCATCGGCGGCGCCGTGGCGGAGATCGTCGGGCGCGAGCTGCGGGCCCTGGGCGACCGCGGTCAGGTGTTGTGCGTGACGCACCTGCCGCAGGTCGCGTCGCAGGGCCATCATCATTTGCGGGTCGCGAAGCTCACCGACGGCAAGACCACCCGCACGTCCCTGACGACGCTCTCCGGTGACGATCGGATAGAGGAGCTCGCCCGCATGCTCGGCGGCGTCGATGTCACCTCCAAGGCACGGGAGCACGCCCGCGAGATGCTTCAGGTCGCGGGCAAGCGCTTGGGCGCGCGGCGATAGGGGCAGTGGGTCTTGCGGCAGTTGCCGTAGAGGATCAGGGAATGATCCCGGATGGTGAATCCGAGCCGCTGCGCCACGGCCGTCTGCCGCTCTTCGATGCCCGCGTCCATGAACTCTTCGACGCGGCCGCAGTCCAGGCAGACGATATGATCGTGATGCGTACCCTGGTTGAGCTCGAAGACCGCCATGCCGTCCTCGAAGTGATGGCGGGTCACGAGGCCCGCGGCCTCGAACTGCGTCAGCACCCGGTAGACCGTGGCGAGCCCGATGTCCTCGTTGGAGTCCAGGAGCGTGCGGTAGATGTCCTCGGCTGACAGGTGCCGCGTCGCACTGCCCTCGAGGATCTCGAGGATCTTCAGGCGAGGCAGCGTCACCTTCAGACCCGCTTTACGAAGGTCCTTGCCTTCCACCGCTTCATCTCCCGCGGATCGCGCCGCGCAGGGGATCGGCCGCGGCGGATTCGCGATCAGGTATCATCGCACCCATTATTGCGCATTTTCCCTCCCGACGGACCTCCATGCGACCTGAACTCCTGAGCTCCCTCTTTCGCCCCCTGGCGCGCCCGCGCCTGCTGATCCTCGCCGCGCTCGCCGCCTGCATCGGGCTGACGGGCTGCGTGTACCGCATGGACATTCAGCAGGGGAACTACCTGGACGGCAAGGCCGTGAGCCAGTTGAAGGTGGGCATGACCCGCAGCCAGGTGCGCTACATCCTCGGCACGCCGATGATCGAGGATATCTTCGACACGGACCGCTGGGACTATATCTACTACTACAAGCGCGGCTACGTCCGTAAGCCGATCGAGAGCCGGGTGATCGTCTACTTCACCGGCGACAAGGTGCAGCGCCTGGCGCTCTACAACGTGCCCAAGGGCCGTCCGATCGGTCCGGGCCGCCAGGCGCCGATCACGAAGTTCAGTATTTTTTGATTGGCGCGAATCGCTCCCGGCGATTTGCGCGAGCGCGGCCCAGGGAACGGCGTTACTCGGCCCCATCCTGGGCCTCGCCCCTTCGGGGCCGACGCTACGCGTCGTTCAAAATCGCTCCCGGCGATTTTGTGGGCCGCTTACTTATTTGCTTTCGCACGGCGCACGGATTGGGTCCGACGTCTCGCGCGCGGGTCGTCACGTAGGGGCCGGTAGAGCTCGATGCGGTCGCCGTCGGACGGCCGGTCGGCGCGGGTGCGCGGCTCGCCGAAAACGCCCACGGGAGCGCTGTCCCAGGGGATGGCGAGGTCCGGCGCCTGGCGGCGCGCGGCCTCGATGGCCGCCGCGATGGTGGCTTCGGCCGGCAACTCGACCGGCCACAGGTATTGCCGCGTCGCGTCGGCGTAAGCCACGACGCAGTGTTTGTCAGGCACGGCTGCGGGCGACGAACGCATCCACCAGCGAGCCGACGGTGTCGGCGAACTTGCTCTCGAACATCATTGCCGACAGGGCGTTCTTGAAGGCGAAGCGCATGGTGAGCTCCACCCGGCAGCCGTCGGAACCAATGGGAGTGAGCAGCCACTGACCGTCCAGGGTCTTGAATGGACCGTCGACCAGGTGCATCAGGATCCGCTTGTCGGGCTCGAGCTCGTTGCGGGTGGTGAACTCACCGTGCAGCGGCCCTCGTTTGACGCCGATCGTCGCCACGATCTCGCGCTCGGTCCGCGACGCCACACGCGCGTGGGTGCACCACGGCAGGAAACGCGGGTAGCTCTCGATATCGTTGATGAGCGCGAACAGGCGGCTCGGCGGCTGGGCGACGAGCGCCGAGCGCTTGACCTCTCGCATGGGCGGGATTGTCCCATACAATGCCTTCCCTGGCCCGCAACACAGTTATCCACAGACAGACCATGCCGCCCAAGGCCGCGACAGCCCCCCGACTCATTGCCGAGAACCGCAAGGCGCGCTTCGAATACTTCATCGAGGAGCGCTACGAGGCCGGGCTCGCGCTGCAGGGCTGGGAGGTCAAGGCCATGCGCGCCGGGCGCGCACAGCTCAAGGAAGCCTACGTCTACCTGCGCGGCGGCGAGGCGTTCCTCATTGGCGCGCACCTCTCCCCGCTGCCATCGACTTCCAGCCACGTGGTCGCCGATCCGGTGCGCACGCGCAAGCTCCTTCTGCATCACAGCGAGCTCAGCGGGCTCATCGGCGCCGTGGAGCGCAAGGGCTATACGCTGGTGCCGCTCGAGCTCTATTGGAAGAACGGGCGCGCGAAGCTCGAGGTCGGACTCGCCAAGGGCAAGAAGCAGCACGACAAGCGTGCGGTCGAGAAGGACCGCGACTGGCAGCGCGACAAAGCCCGATTGCTCAAGCGCGGCTAGCCCCGGGGGCTCCGGGACACGCTCACGGCGTGCCCAACAACATCACCTGCAGGGGCCGCAGCGTCACTCGTGCGGCAGACACGCGACCGCCGCGCAGCAGATCTTCCCAGCGCGCATTGCCGGCCACCCCGGCCGCCAGATCCGGCGGCGCGCGGTCGGTGCCCAGATTGACCAGCAGCAGCGTCCGTTGCCGCCCCTTTTGCCGCAGAACGCAGAGGACGCCCGGCGATGCGGCGCAGACGAGGCGTTGGCTCCCCTCACTCAGCGAGGGCCGGACGCGGCGTAGGGTCAGAAGCTTGCGATACCAGTGGTACAGCGAATTCGGATCGGCGCGCTCCTCCTGCAGCGACACGCCGTCACCGGAGCGGTTGTAGCGGGCGTGCCAGGCGCGGGGGTCGGAGCGATACCAGATCGCCGAGCCCGGCGCGAGCAGGTCGCGTCGCCAGCGGAATGCCTCACGGGAGGGAATCTGCGTCTCGTCGGAGAAGTCGTTGGGAATGGCGCGGCCGCGCATGCCCAACTCCTGGCCGTAGTAGATCAGCGGGTCGCCGGCGAGTGTCAGCTCGATTGCCGCGCCCGCGCGCGCCCGCGCGGGATCGTCACCCACCGATGACATGTAACGGTCGACGTCATGGTTCTCCAGGAAGATGAGCTGCGTCTTGCCGGGCGGCGTAGCGGCGGCGGTGGCCTGGATCGCGTGCACGATCTGCGCCTTGTTCAGGCTCACCAGCGCCTGGCGCAGCGGGAACGCGAACACCATGTCGACGTGGCCCTGTGTCAGCCACTTGCCGCCATAGCCCCAGTCGGCCTGCTCGGCCAGGATGCGCAGCGGCGGCCGCCGCGCCTTCAGCGCCCGGAAGATCGGTGCCCAGAAGTTGGCGAAGAGATGGGTATCCAGACCCTTGTGATCGAGATCGTCCATCATGTGATCGATGCGAAACCCGTCGACGCCGTCCCGTCCGCTGCCGTCGCCGTGCGGATCGGCCCAGAAGAGCAGCAGCTTGCGGAAGTAGCGCTGCACGTCCGGGTTCTCGAGATTGACCATGGCAATGCCGATCCAGCGGCCGTCGTAGCCCTGCCAGCGCGGCTTGTTCAGGAAGGGCTCGGCGATGCAGTGCTGCCGGTCCTTCCACAGCAGATAGTTGGCAAACGGCGCATGCGGCTTGCAGATCGAGTCGCGCCACCAGGGATGGCCCTGGGCCACGTATTGGAACTCCTCGTCGAGGTAGACCTCGAGCCCGAGCGCATGAGCGGCACGGATGAAAGCGAAATAATCGGCGAGGGTGCCATAGGCCGGGTCGATCGCCTCGAAGGCGGTCGCGAAATAGTTGTGGTAATAGGGCGAAGGCTGCAGCGGGGTGAGGAGAATCGTCGTCGCCCCCAGGTCCTTGATGTAGCCGAGCTCGGACGTGAGGCCCTTCAGGTCGCCGATGCGGTCGCCGTTCGAGTCGCGGAAGCTGCGAAAGAAGATCTGGTAGAAGACCTGCGGCCGGGGTTGCGGCTGCCGGGATTGCGGGTGTTGGGATTGCAGGTGTTGGGATTGCGGCTGCACGCCTGCGGCCGCCGGCGGGTGCCAGCCGATCGCCGCCGACAGCAGCGCGAGCGACCCGAGCGTCCCCAGAATCCTTGATCGCATGATGTGCACCTTGCAGTTCCTCTCAGTCTCGACCCCTCAGAACGTCACCGAAGAAGCCCAGCGTGTCCTCCAGCGTGCGCGTCCAATAGGGCCAGTCATGGCCGCCCGGGCGCTCGGCGTAGAGATGGCTCACGGCGGCGTGCTGCAACGCGAAGTGCAGGGCGCGATTCGCATCGAGAACCGCATCGTCGAGTCCGCAGTCGATGCGCAGCGGCGGCAGCTGCCCGGACGCCCCCGTGAGCGCGGCGAGGACACTGCGGTCCGCCGGCAGCGGGCTCCATCCCTCCAGGCTCTCCTCCACCAGAGTTTTCAGCTGCTGCGACTCCGTGACGGCTGACAGCCCCGCGGCCGCCGTGATGCGGTTGGGATACTTGCCCGCCAGACGCAACGCGCCGAAGCCCCCCATGCTCAAGCCCGCCAGCAGGAGCGGCGAGGACCCGGTGCAACCTTCGATCGACTGCCTGGCCAGTGCCGGGACTTCCTCGATGATCCAACGTTCGGCATCCAGCTCAGCCTGCGGCACGTACCCCGACCCGTCGCCCCACAGGCCATCGGAGGGCATCACGAGGACAACCGGCGGCAGCCTTCCCTCCGCGATCAGACGCGCGGCCGTAAGGTGCGCCCTGCCCTTCAGCGCCCAGGCCCAATGCGAGCCGTACACACCGTGGAGCAATGTGACGATCGGCAGATCGGGCATGCCCCTGGCGGCGGCCGGCACGTAGAGCGTTACGTCGGCGCGCCGCCGCAGAGCAGGGCTCTTGACCGTGACGAACTCCAGGCCTTCGGCGCCGACGGCGGCATCGGAGCGCTCCACGGTACGAAACTTCACGTCGGTTCCGCTCATGAGATCCGCAAGACGCCCTTGCTGCTTCGTCCGGCGAGCATGTCGTCGAACGCCTGGCCGAGGCGCTCGAGCGGATAGCGATGACTGATGAGCGCAGCCAGCTGCAGCTCTCCCCGGCGCACCCAGTCGAAGAGGCGCGGGAAATCGCGCGCCGGGACGCAGCCGCCGTAAAGCGGTGTCAGGTACCGCTTGTTCCAGAAGAGCTGAGTCATCTCCAGCGTGGCGGAACCATGTGCCCCGCTGACCTGCACGGCGTCGCCGCCATTGCGCACCAAGCGCAACGGCAGGAACGCCAGCGCCGGCACTCCGGTCGCTTCGAAGGCGTGGTCGACGCCGCGGCCATCGGTGAACCCCCGCACCGCGGTGAGCAGCAACTCGTGCTCCGGATCGCCGTCATGGACCTGCCAGGTATGTGTGGCGCCGAGGCCGACGGCACGCTCCAGGCGGCTGGCGATACGGTCTATGGCAACGATGGTTCGGGCGCCGGCAATGCGGGCGCCCTGGATCACGTTCAAGCCCACTCCGCCGCAGCCGAGCACCGCCACCGATTCCCCCGGGGCGACGGCCGCGACGTTGATCGCCGATCCAACGCCCGTCATGACCGCGCATCCGAGAATGCAGGCCGGATCCACCGCAAGGTCTGCCGGCAGCGGCGTCACCGCTTCCGCGCGCACCACCGTGTACTTGGCGAAGGTGCCCAGGTGGAAGGACCGCTCCAGCGTGCGGCCCTGCCAACGGGTCACGCCTACGTGCGCGCGGCTGTCGCCGAACCGGCCTCCGTCCAGCTCATGCGTGCGCTCACACAGCGCATCGGCGCCTCGGGAGCACTGGAAACAGGCGCCGCAGGGGATCGCCCAGTTGAGGAGCACCGGCTGCCCGGCCGCGAGCCCCGCGACCCCCTCGCCGACACTCTCGATGGTGCCGCTGCCCTCGTGGCCGATCAGCAGCGGCGCCGGCCAGCGCAGCGACGCGTGGTCGGTATGACAGACGCCCGCCGCGTGCAGCGCGACCCGCACTTCTCCCGGCCCGGGCGGATCGACCGTGACCTCCTCGATGCTGAAGCCGCCCTTGCCGTCCGCAATGGCTGCCGGTCCGTGGAGGACGCCGCGGTTCACGAGGTGCGCTCGAACAGCACCGGGTTCTTCGGCGTATCGATGATCTGGCCGACGACGGCGCCGGGGCACCATTTGTCCCAGTCGTTCTTCTGGTTGGCGTTGGTCGGCGCCGACAGCCGCATGTCGCGATCCATGTAGATGACCGTCATCACCGAGCGCGGCTTGGGCGAGCGGTTGGGGCCTGCGCGATGGAAAGTCCAGCCGAGATGGAAGCTGACCTCGCCCAGCTCGAACGGCTCATCGAGCACCCGAAAGCCGTGCGCCTGCATGTTGTCGGTGATGGCCCGCTCACTCTCGTCGGAGATGATCAGGTCGCGGCCGAACTCCACCCCCTGGCTGCCGACATAGAACGCGAGCGGCCCCATCTCCTGGGGCACGGCCTGCAGGGGCACCCAGGCGGTGACGGTGCGGTCGCTGCTGACGGGCCAGTAGTACTGGTCCGCATGGGCCGGGGTGATGCCGCCGCGCGGCTCCTTGTAGAGCGACTGATCGTGATACAGGCGCACGCCCGCGACCTCGAGCAGCGTCGCGGCGATCTCGGCGAGACGCCGCCCGAAGACGAATTCCCGCACGCGCTCGCTGCGCTCCCACAGATTCATGACCTGCAGGAAGGCGCGGTCGTAGGTGCTGCGCTCCTCCAGCGGCAGGGTCTGGGTGTTGAATGCGATCGTCAGACGCGTGATCTGCTCCCCGTAGTAGGCGAGCTCGTCCGCATTGAACACGCTCTTGAGCTTGATGAAGCCGTCACGGCGGAACTGCGCCACCTGCTCCGGTGACAGCGGATAGTGCCGCGCAAGATCGATCTTCAATGCCGTCTCTCCATGTCCGAGCCGAGCTGCACCACGACGAGCCCCTGGGGCGGCACCTCGAGGCTGAACCTGCCGTCATGCACGGCAATTCTATCGGGCGGCGCCATGCGCGCGGCGGCGCGCAGCGCCAGGATCTGCCTCTGGGTAGGATAGGCCGGCCGTCCCATGGCATCGAAGGCGCGGATCACGTTACCGTGATCGTCATCGAGACGCCATACCGTCGCGCCCTCCACCGCGCCAAGATGGGACACATTCACCATGAAGCGCTCGCCGGCGCCCTTGGCAGGGCCGGCGGCGTAAGTGGTCTTCGTGCTCACGGGCGGCGCGTAGTTCCACAGGGCCAGCACGATGCCGCCGTCGCGCCGCCGCGTCGCGAGGACCGGCCCCTTGCCGGCCGGCAGGCGCGTGTCGCCCAGCTTGTGGAGCATGGCAAACGCGTTGAACGCCGGCTTCGGGATGCGGTCCTCGGCGATCAGGCCGTAGCCGCCATAGAACGGCGTCGTGACCACTCCCTGCTCCTCGAAGACGTCCGAGAACGACCAGTAGCTCATCATGTCCACATTGCCGGCGCACCCCTGGATGACCTTCGCCATGTAGGGTCCCATGTACACCGAGTCGAGCATGTCGGGCACGGTGAACGCCGTCGCATTGAACTCGCTCAAAATGAGCGGCAGATGCGGGTAAGCCGATGCCTCGATCTGGCGGTGTACGGTGGCCACCGGACCGCAGGGATCGCCGTAGGCGTGCGTGCTCACGAAGTCGACCGGTACGTGGCTCGCGTGGGCATGAGCGAGAAAGGCAGGTACCCACGCGTTCGCGGCCGTCGAGGGGCCGCCGACGCGCAGCCGGCTGCTCACCGACTTGAGATCCCGCGCGGTGTGATCGTACAGCTTGAAATAGGTTGCCTGCGCCGGCGTACCGTTCCAGAACGGGATGTTGGGCTCGTTCCAGACCTCGAAGTACCACGTCGAGACCTCATCGATGCCGTAGCGCTGCACCAGATGCTGTGCGAACGCCTTGATCAGCCCGTCCCATAGCGCGTAGCTCTTCGGCGGCGAGGCGATCAGGTGGTACCAGAGCGGCTTGGCGGCCTTGGGATGGCTGTCCAGGTCCGCCGGCATGAAGCTGAGCTCCACGTACGGCTTCACTCCCCGCGCCAGCAGGCCGTCGTAGATCTGATCGACGTAGGAGAAGTTGTAGACCGGCCTGCCCTTGTCGAGATGGAACACGCCCACGTCGTCGTCGAGGATGCCGTGCGCACGGACGTACGTGAAGTCCGTCGCCTGCTTTACCTGAGTCAGGTCCGCGCGATAGTCGTCCCGCAACGCCAGGACGGCCCTGCCGGAGCCGAACATCCGTTCCCAGAAGTGCGGAAACGGCGT
>Ga0335072_10008969_pt1 | contig 14467 bp, 12 predicted proteins | sample Lox_Sample_21_FD_206725 | JGI IMG/M metagenome (GOLD analysis project Ga0335072, IMG submission 206725) | Soil microbial communities from Loxahatchee National Wildlife Refuge, Florida, United States - Lox_Sample_2.1 | ecosystem: Environmental > Terrestrial > Soil > Wetlands | place: USA... | reverse complement strand
TCCCGCTCGGCTTGCCCGTCTCTTCAGTCGAGCCCCATGTCCCCAGCACGTCGTCGCGAATCTGAAATGCTCGCCCGTAGCAGCGACCCAGCTCCCCGTAGGCGGTGGCGCGTTCGTCGTTGCAACCGGCGGCGCGCGCGCCTAGTTCGCATGCGGCCCCGAACAGGGCGGCGGTCTTGCCGTCGATCATCGCAAAGTATTCGTCGTGGCTCACGTGCGCGGCGGTTTCGAAACCGATGTCGTAACCCTGGCCGGCGCACATCCCCAAGTTGGCGTAATGCAGCACCTGCATCATCGCGCCGATGCGATGCGGGGGTAATTGGGCCGTATTCCGCAACAGTGCCAGGTAGGAAACCGCGCACATCGAGTCCCCGGCGTTGACCCCGTGCGCGATGCCATAGCGCGCCCAGACCGTTTCGGTTCCGTGCCGAAGCTCGTCGCCGTCTTCGATGTCGTCGTGGACGAGCGAATAATTGTGCAGCACTTCGATCGCGATCGCCGCGTCGATTGCCTGCTCGAACGTTCCGCCTTCTTCGAACGCAGCGTCGAACAGCAAGCGGGGACGCAACCGCTTGCCGCGGCGCGGGCCGCACGCGTCCGTTCCGATGCCGAAATGCCAACGAACCTGCTCGCCGATCGGCGAGGCGCCCATCGGACGCAGCAGCACCGACACCGCTTCTTCGAGCGCACGTTCGAAGCGCTCGAGCACTATGTCAGGTGCGACGTAACGCCTCCGTCCGCAAGTGCGTTCATGCGATCCGCAACCTGATCGACCAGCCATCCGGGAGTCGACGCGCCGGACATCAGACCCGCGGTCTGCACGCCCGCAAACCAGGCCGCTTCCAGCTCGTCCGCACCTTCGATGTGATACGTTCGCGCGCCGTTGTTGGTTGCAAGCTCGGCAAGATGCCGCGTGTTGGCGGAATGCTTGCCGCCGACGACGACCATGACTTCGACATTGCGCGAGAGCTGCGTCGCTTCGGATTGACGATTGTGCGTGTCCGTGCAAATGGTGTTGACGGCGCGGACTTCGTAATATTTGGCTGTCAACCGCTGAACGATCTCGGAAAAGCCGGTTCCCGACCACGTCGATTGCACGACGACGCCGACTCGGCTCGCGCGCGGCAAGGACTCGACGTCTTCCGCCCTTTGGATGCACCATGCCCCGGGGACGTGCGAAAGCGTGCCCTTGACCTCGGCGTGATTGGGATCGCCGATGACGATGATCTTATAGCCGTCGGCGCGCAACTTCTCAGCCTGCACGTGAATCTTCGTCACCATCGGACAGGTGGCGTCGAGGATCGTGAGACCCTTTTGCTGAGCCGTCTCGTAGACGGAGACCGGCAAACCATGAGCCCGGACGAACAGCGTCCCGGACTCGACCTCCTCGACGGAGTCCGCGTTGCGCAGCCCTTGGCCTTCGAGCTTCGCGACCATCTGGGGATTGTGAACGACGTGGCCGAGCGTCGTTACCTGCGCTCCCGACGCAACGGCCTCTTCGGCTTTTTTCACCGTAATAGCGACGCCGAAGCAGAACCCTTGTGTCTTCGCGCGTTTAATCTCCACGTTCCAATTTCTCCCCGAGCGCACGAATTTGCGCCATGATCGCACTCGTTTGGTTCGCCAGTTCTTCACGGGTGGCTTTCCCGTTGTGACCCTTGGCCAAGCTCATGGGTTCTCCGAAGGCGACGCTGAGCTTTCCAAACCGCTTGGCGTAGTCCCCACCGCGTACGAACGCGGGCAGGACCGGCGCGCCGGCGAGCGAGGCGAGCAAGGCAACCCCCGTATGGACCACGGCATCGCCGTGGAGGTTCCGCGTCCCCTCCGGGAAGATCCCGACGGCCTTTCCTTCCTTTAGAACGCGCAGCGAGCCGCGAATCGCGGCGACGTCACCCTTGCCGCGATCGACTGGATACGCACCAAGCGCCGCGATCGTCGGACCCAGCACCGGAATCCGAAACAGCTCGACCTTTGCCATATACCAGACACGCCGGGGCAACGCGACGCCGAGAGCGACCGGATCGACGTAGCTGATGTGGTTGCACGCAACGATCAACGGCCCCGTACGTGGAACGTTTTCGGTCCCGACCACGCGCATGCGCAGCGGACCGTAACACCATGCGCCCGTTACGGCTCTTGCGAAGTCGTAAAATGTCACGCCGCGCTGCGAATGTTGGCCAGCATCAACTCGACGACGGCATCGGCCGAGATGCCGGTCGAATCGATCAGGATGGCATCGGCGGCTCGCCGCAACGGCGACGTTGCGCGCGTTTCGTCGAGCCGGTCGCGCTCCTGGATTTGCGCGCGCACCTCCTCGAAGTCCGCATCGACGCCGCGTTCCGCCAGCTCCGTTTGACGACGCCGCGCGCGTTCGTCGAGCGATGCGGTGAGGAAAAATTTGTAACGGGCGTCCGGAAGCACGACCGTGCCGATGTCGCGCCCGGCCATCACGACCGGCCCTTCGCGCGCAATCTCGCGCTGTCGCTCGACGAGCTTGGCGCGAACCGCGGGCTGCGAGGCCACCGCGCTCACGGCAGAGGTCACGTCCGGGTCGAAGAGCCGGTGCGTGACTTCGGTTCCGTCGATGCGCACGCTATAGCCGAGCGACGATGCGTCGTGGATGCCCACGTCGACGCGATGCGTTTCGAGCACACCGACGAGCGCCGCTTCTTGGTCGACCGCCACGCCGTTGCGTAACGCCAAATACGCGACGGCACGGTACATTGCGCCGGTGTCGAGATAAAGATACTGCAACCGTTTCGCCAACTCGTGCGCTGTCGTTGACTTTCCGGAGGCAACGAATCCATCTATCGCGACGCTGCCGCTCTGTGCACCCACTCGCTTGCGCTCATTCTTGCCTGCGTAGGGCGGCCCTTCGAAAGACCAATCCGAAACGCCGGATCAGGTTTTCGGGGTCCATCCGCAGGAGCGGACGTTCGAGCGCGTACGTGATGAGCGATGCGATTCCGAGCGCGATCGCAAGCCCGCAGATCGCGGTAATCCAACCCCAGGCGGGGTCGCCGCGCGTGACGCCCGCAGGATGCGGAATGAACGGCCACGTGGCAACCCACCGGAAAACGATCTGGTGCCAAAGATACAAATTGTACGAGATCACGGCTAGAAAAACGAATGCGGGATTGGCAAACACCTTGCGCCACAGCCTGGGACCGCAGAGCGATCCTAGCGCGACCAGACCGATTGCGGCCGCGTAAAACGTTCCGTTACGGATCAGCCAGAAATCCGAAAAATACCCCTCCCAGCGCTGCGTCGTCAAATTCACGAACAACAACGCGACCCACACGAGGCCGGCAGCGGCGAGGCCCGCCCACAGCCACCGCAGGTTTGCGATCCGGGCCTTATTTGTACGGAGCCACACGTATCCAAACGCGCACAGCATACCGGCCGCAAAGAAATCGAAGAATCCAAGCAGCTGCTGCAGATTGTGATCGAAGACCGGGGCCTGGCAGCAGCGCCCGATCCGGACTCGATACGCGATCGCAATCGCGGTCATTACGCCTGCGACCGAAAGCGGAGCGCGCAGCAACACATAGATCAGAACCGGGAAGACGACGTAGTACTGAACTTCGATCCCGAGGGTCCATAAGACACCGTTGATCGACGCGTAACTGTCCCCGAACAGCGTGTGCACGAACGTCAGGTGCGCCCCCAGGTCGAATGCAGCCGCCTGGGGTGTCTTCCAGTCGATATTCGCTCCCCAGCTATCCTTTGCGCCCGGAAGAGCCGCGATCGCGATCACCGCAACGACGTTGAGCGCGTACGACGGAAAAATCTTGATGAAACGCCGGTACGCGAAATGCCGGAGCGACGGAAGCGCGGTTCCCGCAAAATACGCGCACACGAACGGATAGCTCAAGCAAAATGCGCTCAGAAAAAAGAACAGCTCCACCCCGAGGAAACCCGAAATCGGAATGAAAACGAGCGGCCCCGGGTCAAGCCATGTCACTTGCCACAGGTGAAACCACACGACGAGCGCGATCGCGATTCCGCGCAAGCCGTCGAGCACGTCTAAACGCGGCACCCCGGGCTCCGCGACCCCCGCTTGCGCTCGGCCTGCCAACTTCATCTCATATCTCGATTTCGCGCCGGCCTCGCACACACGCCGTTGCCGCAGGCATGATGGTTGACGACTTCATGGGAACACTCGGCTATGGCTAAGGCGCGGGCCGTCTTCTTCTGTTCCGCATGCGGCTTCGAGTCGCCCCGTTGGCTCGGGCGTTGTCCAAGCTGCGAAGGCTGGAACACCTTCGCCGAAGCTCCCGCGTTGCGCGCCGCAAAGTCGCCTTCGACCCGGACCTCCGCGACGACCCCGGTCACGCCGTTGCGTCTGGCGGAGGTCAAAGACGAGAACACGCAACGGATCAGCTCGGGAATCGGCGAGTTCGACACGCTGCTCGGCGGTGGCATCGTCCCCGGAAGCGTAATCCTGATCGGCGGCGCGCCCGGAGCCGGCAAGTCCACGTTGATGCTGCAGCTTGCCGATCGTCTCGCTGGGGACAAGCGCCCCGTCGTTTACGTTTGCGGAGAAGAGTCGGCCGCGCAAGTCCGTTTGCGCGCGCAACGGCTGCGAACCGGTGACGACCTGGTCGTGTATCCGGAAACCAACCTGGCTGCGATACTCGACGCCGTCGAGCCTTTGCATCCGAGCGTCATGATCGTCGATTCGATTCAAACGGTATGGCTCCCCGAGGTCGAATCGTCGGCCGGCAACGCCGTGCAGATTCGCGAGAGCGCACAGCGCTTGGTCGAGTACGCGAAGCGCACGTCCTGCGCGATCTTCGTGGTCGGACACGTCACCAAAGACGGAGCGATTGCAGGTCCGCGTTTGCTCGAACACCTCGTCGACACCGTCTTGTATTTCGAAGGTGAGCCGAGCGGCGAGTTCCGGATCGTGCGCGCCACCAAGAACCGCTTCGGGAGTGTCGACGAGATCTGCGTGTTCACGATCGACGACCTGGGGTTGCACGAAGTGCGGAGCCCTTCGCAGATTTTCGTCGGCGCGCACCGGCGAGCCGAAGCCGCGGGCGCATGCATCGTTCCCAGCATCGTCGGCTCGCGCCCCGTGCTGGTCGAGATCCAAGCCCTGGTCGCCGATGCCGCGTACGGCACGCCGCGGCGCCTCGCTGCAAACCTCGATCAGGCGCGCTTGACGATGGTTCTGGCCGTGCTCGAACGCCGCGCCGGAATGCATCTCGGAGGGATGGACGTTTATGCGTCGGTTGCAGGCGGGTTACGCGTTACCGAACCGGCCGCCGATCTCGGCATCGCGCTCGCAATCGCATCGGCATTCCGCAATCGCCCGCTGCCCGGAAATCTCGTCGCGTTCGGTGAGATCGCCCTCTCAGGCGAGGTTCGCCGCGTCTCACAGATGCCGCGACGCGCAGCCGAGGCGCGCAAGCTCGGTTTCAGTCACGCGATTGCACCCGGTGAGATCGCGGACGTCGCCGCGGCTCTCGCGCGCGCCTTTAGCTAGCCGCGACCCAGATACGGCATGTTGGTCGCCATGATGGTCAGAAACTGAACGTTCGCCTCGAGCGGCAGCTGCGCCATATAAACGACTGCGCTTGCGGTGTGAGCCACGTCCATCTGCGGCTCCATCACACGCGAGCCGTCGGGTTGCAGCATCCCTGCCGAGCGCCGGCTGGTGATATTGGAAATCATCGGAGTCGTCGCATTGCCGATGTCGATTTGACCGCATGCGATGTCGTACTTGCGCCCTTCGATCGAGATGAGCTTGGTCAAGCCGCTGATGCCGTGCTTGGTCGCGGCGTACGGAGCCGTGTGCGGGCGGGGCGCATATGCGGCGATCGACCCGTTGTTGATGATGCGGCCGCCGCGCGGCGTCTGATCCTTCATCATCCGATATGCAGCCCGCGCACACAGAAATGCGCCGGTCAGATTCACGGCCACGGCCGCATCCCAATCGGTCTTCTCGAGCTCTTCGAACGGAACGGCCGGACCGAAGGTGCCGGCATTGTTGAACAGGACGTCGAGCCTGCCGAATTTTTCCCGCACCGTATCGAAGGCCGCGGCGACCTCTGCTTCGTTGCCGACGTCGGCCGGAATCGCGAGCGTGGCGCCGTTCGGCGCTTTCGAGGCCGTTTCATCGAGCGTCTCACGCTTGCGTCCGAGCAGAACGGTCGTAAATCCGTTTTCCGCCGGCGGTTTGGCGCGGGCGCGCCCGATCCCGCTTCCGGCGCCGGTAACGAGGGCTACTTTTTCCATGCGGCGTGGTTGCGCCGGCGATGAGCGCGCTCCCGCTTTTCGAGATCGTACCGAACATCTCCGAAGGGCGCTCCAGGGCGGTCGTCGACGCGTGCGCCGACGCGATGGCGCGCGCCGGAGCGCGCGTGATCGACCGCACGTCGGATCGCGTCCATCATCGCAGCGTCATCACGGCGGTAGGAACTGCCGAGGAGGTGCTCGCAGCGAGCGTCGCGCTCGCGGGCGTCGCCTCGGAGCAAATCGATCTACGAATGCACCGAGGCGTCCATCCGCGCATCGGCGTCCTCGACGTCCTGCCGTTCGTCCCGCTCCGGAGTGCGACGCTTACGGATGCGGGCGCACTCGCGCGCGAAGCGGCCGCGCAGATCTGGCTGCGCTACCGCATCCCTTCCTACTATTACGGCGCAGCCAAGCTGGGCGGCGAACGCACTCTTCCGGACGTACGCCGAGGCGGCATTCCGTTCGACGCCGGCGACGCGCTGCACCCGAGCGCCGGCGCAATTGCGATCGGGGCACGAGACTTCTTGATCGCGTTCAACGTCGAGCTTGCGAGCGGCGACGTCGAGCTGGCGCGTTCGATCGCGCGCAGGCTGCGCGAACGTGGTGGTGGCCTCGCGACGCTGCGCGCCTTGGGGCTCGCGCGCGCGCCCGGCGTCGTTCAGGTTTCCTTTAACATCACGGATACGGAAGCGACGCCGCTCTACCGCGTCGTCGAGCTGGTGCGCGCGCTTGCGGCCGAATCCGGGATCGAAATGGTCCGCAGCGAGCTGATCGGTCTCGTGCCTCGCAAAGCATTGCAAGCGACCGCTGCTTATTACGCGCACGACGAGGCAACGTTATAGCTCGACTCGAAACCGCAGTCGCTTTGATTCGCCGTTTGATTCTCGTCGTCGCGCTGGTTGCAGTCGTCGTCCTTCAGATGCCGTCGGGCGGCGTCGATGCGGCCGTTCCGAATCCGAATGAATTTCCGCCGCGAGCGGTCAGCTGGAAAGTCCTTGCGAACGGCTTGAAGGTCGTCGTCGCGGAGTCGCATGCCGTACCGGTCGTCGAGGTCGCGCTGTACTACGGCTTCGGCGCGAATGAGGAAACGCCGGGCAAAACCGGTCTTGCGCACGGCCTCGAGCACATGATGTTTCGCGGAACGCCGTCGCTTTCGGACGCAGGTTTGGACGATGTCATCGCGCGCATCGGCGCTCAAGTCAACGCCGAGACCAACACCGACGTCACGCATCTGTACGCGCTCGTCCCGCGCGACCGTCTCGACTTGTGGATGCGGATCGAAGCCGACCGCATGCAGCATCTTTCGCTTTCCGAGAATCTCTGGAAACTCGAAAAGGGAGCCGTTCTTCAGGAATATGCGGCCGACTATTCCGATCCGATCGGCAAGCTCGTGATGAGCGTCAACCGCGCAGCCTATGGCGCGAACGATCCGCTCGGACGCGGGGCGCTCGGAATTCGCAGTGACATCGTCCGCTCGACCGCCGCCGATCTGCGTACGTACTACCGCCGCTGGTACGCACCGAATAACGCGGTCTTGGTTCTGACGGGAGACGTCAAGCCGGCGGATGCATTTGCGCTCGCCCAGCGCGATTTCGGCAAGATTCCGCGACGCGCCGTCCCCAAACCGTACACGAAGCCCCCCGTCATTCACTCGGGGGAGACGATAACGCAGACCGCCGACGTCCCGTTCGGGACGGTCGATTTTGCATACGCGATCCCCGGGCAAACCGACCGCAGAGTAATCGCACCCATCTTGATCGCCCTCGCGTGCGAAGACGCGCGTTCGCCGATTCGCTCGGCGCTCATCAACAGCCAAATCGGGCTCGAGTATTCCGCCACGCCGATCCTCACGATGCGCGGCAGCATGTTCCACCTGCTGGTCACGCTCGCGCCGGGACACACGGTCAACGACGCGCGCATCGCCTGGGAGAGCGCACTGCGCGAAACCTTCGTCCAAAACTATCCGCGCGAATTGATCGACGCCGCCAAGCGCGCCGCTATCTTGCAGGACGTCTACGATGCCGATTCGCTGACGGGTCTCGGCGATCTGGTCGGCAACTCGTTCGGCGTCGAGCACGGGACCTATCCGAATCACGACAACCTCGACATCGCGCACGAAACCCAAGCGCAAATTCAGCAAGCGGCGCGAACGATGTTCGCAAAGCCGACCGTCATCGCGTACGTTCGTCCCCAAATCGAGAAACCGGGCGACGCGGAACCGCGTCCGATCAACGCGAGCGCAGCGGCGATCAACGACACGTTCAGCGGTCGCGTACCGACCGGCAAAGTCGTCGAAGCCCCTTGGATTCGCTCCATGCTGTCCACGACCGAACCGCTGGTCTCGCACGTTCAGCCGGTCGAGTACACGCTGTCGAACGGCCTGAAGCTGCTCGTCCAGGAAGCCCACGACAATCCGACCGTTACGATCGCCGGGCGCGTGCGCAATTCGCCGCGCAGCGATCCGCCCGGACAAGAAGGCATGAGCGTCATGTTGACGTCGATGATGGCGTACGGTTCGGTGCGCTACGACTTCGACACGCAACGCCAAATCGCCGACAATCTGGCCGCCGACATCAGCTATGGGGGAAATTTCGGCGCACGGGGCTTGGCGCGCGATTTCCCCCAGCTGCTCGCTCTTCTCGCCGACGATCTAAAAGAGCCGGCGCTCCCTTCAGAGTTCTTCGGTTTGGTTCGCGATTCCATCCGCACGCAGGTCGAACGCCGCGACTTCGATCCGCAGTTTCGCGCTGCGCACGCATTCGAGCAAGCTCTTCTTCCGCCCGACGATCCGCAGCTGCGCGAGCCGACCGCAGCGTCCCTCAACGCAATCACGCTTCCCGATTTGCGCACCTTCGCGTCGCGGTTGCTTCGTCCGGAAAACACCGTGATCGTCGTCGTGGGTGACGTCAAAGCCGCTGACGTGCGGGATGCCGTCGCTGCGGCGCTCGGTGACTGGAAAGCCTCCGGCCCGCCCGTCGATCTCTCGCTTCCGCCGCTCCCGCAGCCGAAAGGCGGAGCCATCGACGTGCCGACGCAGTCCAGCGACGTCGCCGTCCGAATGGGTGAACCCGGGATCTCGCGCGGCTCGTCGGACTTCGACGCGTTCGTGCTGCTCGACCAGATTTTCGGCGGCGATTCCTTCGATTCGCGGCTCTTCAAAGAGGTTCGCATGCGCCGCGGGCTCGCGTACACGGTCTATTCCGCGCTCGACGCCGGCGTCGACCGCGGAATTTTCGAAATCGGCTTGCGCGCTTCACCGCAGAACGTCAACCGTGCCGTAGGCCTGGTGAAAGACGAGATGCGGCGAATGCAAGACGTTCCCGTCGGCCAGAACGAGCTGGACCGTGCGCGCAGCCGCATCATCGGCCAGACCGTCATCGCCGAACAGGACAAGGCAACCTTGGTCGGCGACCTACTCAACATCGCTGAGAACGATCTTCCGCTCAATTATTATGCCACGCTCTCGCAGCGCTACGCGTCGATTAGCGCCGATGCGATTCAACGCGTAGCCAAAACGTATTTCCATCCCGGCCACATGGTGGAGGTATACGAAGGCCCCACCGTGCGGTAAGACTCCTTGAGGGAAAGGAGCACCATGAGCACGCAAACCCTCAACCCGATCGTCACCGTCGACCCCAGCACCGAGCAGGCCCTCGAACGTTTCGAGCCGTTTTCGTCGCAACGCATCGATGCTGCGCTGGAACGGGCTTCATCCGGATACAAGATTTGGCGCGCGACGTCGTTTGCGGAGCGTTCACGGGCAATGCGCAAAGCCGCCGACCTGCTGCGTGCGCGCAAAGCAGAATATGCCGCGCTCATCACGCACGAGATGGGGAAGCCCGTCGCCGAATCGGAGGCGGAGATCGAAAAGTGCGCGGGAGCCTGCGACTACTTTGCCGGGCATGCCGAAGAATATCTGCGCGAGCTTTCGCATCCTTCGAACGCCGCCGAAAGCTACGTTGCGTTTCGCCCGTTGGGCGTCGTGCTCGCGGTCATGCCGTGGAACTTTCCGTTCTGGCAAGTCTTCCGTTTCGGCGCGGCTGCCATCATGGCCGGAAACACGTGCGTTCTCAAACACGCGAGTAATGTTACCGGCTGCGCCGTAGCGATCGAGAAACTGTTTGCGGACGCGGGATTCTCCGGCGTCGTCGTCGCGATCATCGTACCCGGCAGTGAGGTCACGAAGCTGGTCGAGGATAAACGCATCGCCGCCGTGACGCTCACGGGCAGCGATGCGACCGGATCGACGGTTGCCGCTGCGGCCGGCAGGAGCCTCAAGAAATGCGTGCTGGAGCTGGGCGGCAGCGATCCGTTCATCGTCCTCGGCGATGCGGACCTCGATCTGGCTGCGCAGTTCGCGGTGCGTGCGCGCTTTCAGAATACGGGCCAGAGCTGCATTGCCGCCAAACGCTTCATCGTCGAGAACTCGGCCTACGATGCGTTCCTGGAACGCTTCGTCGCCCAAGCCAGAACGCTCACCTACGGCGATCCGAGCGACCGTTCGAACAAGCTCGGGCCGATGGCGCGCAGCGATCTCCGCGATGCGCTCTACGAGCAGATCGAAAGCACCGCCGCACGCGGTGCGAAGATCGCTACGGGCGGCAAGAAGCCGTCGCGCAAGGGGTACTTCCTCGAACCGACGATCGTCACGGACGTTGCGCCCGGGATGGTCATGTTCGAACAAGAAACATTCGGACCCGCAGCCGCGGTCGTGCGCGCCCGCGATGCGCGCGAGGCGATCGCTCTGGCCAACGACTCCGAATTCGGCCTCGGCGGCAACCTTTGGACGCGCGACGTCGAGCGCGCGAAAGCGCTCGCCGGCGACATGGAGACGGGCAACGTGTTCATCAACGGGATGACGGCCAGCGATTGGCGCCTGCCCTTCGGCGGCGTCAAGCGCAGCGGCTACGGCCGCGAGCTCAGCGAGTTCGGAATTCGCGAGTTCACCAACATTCAAACGGTCTGGATCGGGCCGGCGCGCACCTAATGGCCGAGGAACGCAAGAAGCGCACGATCACGGAAGTTCGCGAATCGAAGCAAACGGGCGAAAAGCTCGTCTACATGTCGGTGCCCGATTATACGTCCGCGCGCTGGGCCGAGATGGCCGGCGTCGACGTCGCGGTCGTCGGTGACAGCTTGGCAATGGTCGCGCACGGTCATCCGAACACGATTCCGGCGACGATGGACATGATGGTCATGCACTCGCTGGCCGTCCGGCGCGGCGCACCGAATACGTTCGTGCTCGGATGCATGCCGTATCAGAGCTACAACACCGTCGATCGTGCGCTGCAAAATGCAACGCGCTTCATGCAAGAGGCCGGTTGCGACGCGGTCAAGCCGCAGGGCGGGAAGAGCCAAGCGCAGATTCTCAAGGCGCTCGTCGACGCGGGGATTCCGACCGCGTCCCACATCGGTCTCACACCTCACACCGTCGCCATGTTCGGCGGATTTCGCGTGCAAGGCCGGACCGCGGTGGATGCGTTCAAGATCCTCGAGGACGCGCTCGCGATTCAAGAGGCCGGCTGTTTCATGCTCGAGTTCGAGGCCGTACCCGCGCCGATCGCGGCTGCCATCTCGAAAGAGCTCGAGATTCCGACGATCGGCATCGGTGCGGGCGTCGGCACGGACGGCCAGATACTTCTCTGCTACGATCTGCTCGGCGTGTTCACCGACTTCAAACCCAAGTTCACGAAACGGTTCACCAACCTCACGGAAGTCGCGGTTTCCGGCATCAAGCAATACGTCGCAGAAGTCAAAGCCGGGACGTTCCCGGACGACGAGCACAGCTATTCGGTCAATCCCGCCGAGCTCGAAAAGTTTCTCGGCATGATCGAACGCCGCAAGCAAGTCCTCAAAGGGTAGCCGTTGTCATCCCGAGCGTAGCAGCGCGAGCGTAGCGAGCGCTGCGGAGTCGAGGGACAGAGCAGCGGTGGCAAGGTTGTCGCGGTCCCTCGACTACGTGCGCCTGCGGCGCACTACGCTCGGGATGACATGCGTGGCGCACTACGCTCGGGATGACATGCGCGGCGCACTACGCTCGGGATGACATGCGCGGCGCACTACGCTCGGGATGACATGCGCGGCGCACTACGCTCGGGATGACATGAGTTAGACCGGTACGGCTTCTCTGAGGTCGTCGTTCGAGAGCAGCTCGAGCGGTTTGTAGTTGCGTGACACGACATAATCCGGTCGCGGGTTCGGTGGAACCGGATTCGGCTTGTTTGCAACCGCGTTGTACGCCATGTAGTGGTGCCAGCGATCGTTCGGCGCCAGATTGTGCCCGGAGCCGTGCACCATCTTGCAATGGAACAATACCGCGGTGCCCGGACCGCCTGCGATCGCCACCGGACGCGGGCCCTTGCGCAGCAGATCGATCATCGAGGGCTTTTCGATCGCCCATTGCGGATATGAGGTCGTCAGCTCGTCCTTGTAAGCGGGCAGAACCTCACCCTTGTGGCTGCCCGGAACGAAATAAAGACACCCGCTGAATTCGGTCGCTTCATCCAGCATCACCAAGAACGTCGCCATGTTGGACGTCGGGATGCCGTCGTGCTGCCAATAACCGTAATCCTGGTGCCAAAGCCAGACCGTCCCATCGATTGCGGTCTTGATGTTGCTCTTGCAGTGGTGGACGTAGAGCCTGTCGTCGCGCAAGACTTGTTGCGCCGGCCGCAAGAAGCGCGGCGTCCGCGCGAGCCGGGCGAAAACGGGTGAGGCCGTCGGCCCATCCGATTCGTGCGCACGATAGACGGTTCGGACCGATCCGGTGCGCTCGCGGATGATCGCGTCGCTTTGCGCCGTGGACACGCGATCGATCTCCGATTTGAGCAGCGCGACTTCGTCGTCGGTGAACAGACGATCGAAGCGGATGAACCCGTCGCGGTCGAATTGAGCGATCTGGGAATCGGTCAGTTGCATCGGCAACCTCCTAAGGCGTGCGCCGTACCGTAGCCTTACCCGCTATACGGAGAAAACCTTCGCGAACGCGCTCGATCGGTGCAACCCACGAGCACCGCAGCCAGCCTTCGAACGACGCACCGAAGATCGAACCGGGGATTGCTACGACGTCGGCTTCTTCAAGGAGCTGCTGCGCGAACGGCAGCGTCGCGACGCCGTCACCGACGTGCACCGCCGCATAGAACGATCCGTCGATCGGGGCATACCGAAGTCCGGCATCGTCCAGGGCCCGCGCGGCGGCGTTGCGTTGCTCGTGGTAAAACGCGGCGTGCTCTTCGAGGCCGTGCGGCGTACGGAATATTTCGAGCGCGATCCTCTGCGCAAACGTGTTCGACGTAGCGACGACGTAGACGTGGGCGCGGAGCATCATCGGAGCGACGGTTTTAGGTGCCAGCGCCCAGCCGATCCGCATGCCGGTCAGCGCATTGCTCTTCGAGAGCGAGTTGACGACGATCGTGTGCGGATATATCTCGGCGAACCAGCCCGCATCATCGGCGTAAAGGAGCTCGCGATAGATCTCGTCGTGCAGTACGTAGACGGGCTCGCCGCCGCGCGCGAGAAGCGCTCGGGCGAGTTGCTCGCACTGCGCGCGCGTCATCGTCCGTGCCGTCGGATTGCTGGGCGAGCAGATGACGATCATGCGTGTTTGGGGCGTAATGGCAGCTGCGATGCGCTCGGCGTCGAACGCGAATCCGTCTTGCGCGACCATAGGGACGCGCTCGAGAGCGATGCCTTCCATCTGCGCGCACTTCGCGTAAGACGGGAAGGCCGGTTCGACGACCATCAGGGCGTCTTTGGCCGGATCGAGAAGCGCCTTGATCGCGATGTAGACCGCTTCTTGCGACCCGGGCGTTACGATCGCATTCTCGGCCGCGTCGAGGTTCGGGTAACGGTAGTGCTCGGCAATTGCTTCGCGCAGCTCGGCCTGTCCGGCATTCGGCGAATAGCGGCAGCCGTGCTCCGAAACCCACTGCGTCGCGAGCTCGAAGTAGCGCATGGTCGGAAAAAGCGACGGCTCGCCCATCCCAAGATCGATCGAGCTGGGCTTCTTACGATCGTTGAGCGCGCGAATAACGGAAGGTTCGATCGCCGCGACGCGCGGGTTCACGCTCATTGCACTTCGAATTCGCGAATTGCGTCCTCGTTCCATACGATACCGCTGCCGGGTTCGGACGGCGCCGTAACGTGTCCATCCTTGACTTCGAGCGAGCCGCGCAACACCGGCTGCGCCCAATCGACGTACTCGAGCCAATGACGCGTCGGCGTT
>Ga0335072_10008968_pt1 | contig 14467 bp, 12 predicted proteins | sample Lox_Sample_21_FD_206725 | JGI IMG/M metagenome (GOLD analysis project Ga0335072, IMG submission 206725) | Soil microbial communities from Loxahatchee National Wildlife Refuge, Florida, United States - Lox_Sample_2.1 | ecosystem: Environmental > Terrestrial > Soil > Wetlands | place: USA... | reverse complement strand
GCATCGCACGTGCGCACGAACCGACCGGCCTTGCGCGAGGAGTCGATGTCGAGCACGCCGGCCATCTGATTGGGCTGGTTGCCGACGATCCCGACGGCGTAGCCGTTCAGCCGCGCGAAACCGCAGATGATGTTGCGGGCGTAGTGCTCGTGGACCTCGAAGAACTCCCCGTCGTCGACGATCGGGCGAACCACGTCGCGCATGTCGTAAGGCTTGTTGGGGCTGTCCGGGACGACGTGGTCAAGCTCCTCGTCCTGGCGCAGCGGATCGTCCGTGGGCTGGACGCGCGGCGGCGTCTCGAGGTTGTTCTGTGGCAGGAAGCTCAGGAGGTATCGGGTGTCCTCCAGGCACTGGTCCTCATCGTCGGAGGCGAAGTGGGCCACGCCCGACTTCGTGCTGTGCGACATCGCGCCGCCGAGCGACTCGAAGTCGACCTCCTCTCCGGTGACCGTCTTGATCACGTCGGGGCCGGTGATGAACATGTGCGAGGTCTCCTTGACCATGAACACGAAGTCCGTCATGGCCGGCGAGTAGACGGCTCCGCCGGCGCACGGACCCATGATCAGGCTGATCTGGGGGATCACGCCGCTGCACATCACGTTGCGCACGAACACGTCGCCGTACGCGCCCAGCGAGACCACGCCCTCCTGGATGCGCGCGCCACCGGAGTCGTTGATGCCGATCACGGGGCAGCCAATCTTGGCCGCCAGGTCCATGATCTTGCACATCTTCTCGCCCATCACCTCGCCAAGCGAGCCGCCGAAGACGGTGAAGTCCTGGCTGAACACGCACACTCGCCGTCCGTCGATCGTCCCGTGGCCGGTGACCACCGCGTCGCCGTAGGGGCGGTTCTTCTGCATGTCGAAGTCGTGGGTGCGGTGACGCACGAACACGTCGAGCTCCTGGAAGGAGCCCGGGTCGAGCAGCTTCTCGACCCGCTCGCGGGCGGTGTACTTGCCGCGTTCGTGCTGCTTGGCGACCGCCTGCTCGGAGCCGGCGTGGATCGCCTCATAGCGCAGCTCCTCGAGCTGGCCGAGCTTCTCGTCGTAGGTCTCGGGAGCCTTGTCGCGCATCGGGGCGGCGAGTTTAGGGGTTTCCCCGAGCCGCAAGATGCGATACAACTTCGCCACGTTCGCAGGAAGCGGCGTCTCGGCGCCGTTGACGGATGACATAGAAGCCGAATCGCCGGACCATCCGTGGCCGGCGAACGGAGGACCCAATTGCGACCCCTCGGGGCCGTCGGGGCGAATCGCCGCAGTCTGCGGCGTAGCGCATTGCGCGAGCCCGTCAGCTAACTCCGCAGGCTCCGTGAGAAGGAGGAGTTGGATGACGCAGTCGGCTGCGCGTGGCGGCGGCGCGTTATTGGACACAGCACGTGACCTGGCCGGCCCTCAGCCGTGGCGCCGATCGCTCGAGCGATCGCTTTCCCGCCGGGGCGAGCCGACCCGCCTGCTCTGGCAGCCGAAGCACCTCGCCCTCGCCCTCGTCGCGACGGCGAGCGAAAGTGTCGCCCACACGCTCAGCGGAGGCATTGCCCCCTACGCCTCCGCTGCAGCGCCTCGGGTGCCCGGCAACCCCCAGCCCGCCGGGCACCCGAGCACGGGCGGCAGCGCAGCTGCATCCATCGCCGTCAGGCGCCGCCGACGGTTGGGGCGCCGACGCCTGGGTTAGGCGCGCGAGAAGGGCCGGTGGTGTGCCTGCCCGAGACTGTCGAGCGCGGCGGTGAGCGCCTCGGCTCCATCTGCGATCACCCGTGAGGGCTCGGGGACGGGGTCGGGGGCGGGCTCGGGGACGGGGTCGAGGGCGCGCCCGGGGACGGGCTCGGGCGCCGGGTCAGCCGCCGGCGGCAGCTCCGGCTCAGCCGTGACCGTGACGGGCGGGGATTCGGCCGGCTCCGGACCCCGGAAGAACGCCCTGAGGCGGGCAAACCGGCGCCGGCGCGCTGCTTGGGTGAGGGGTACCGGCTCCGGCAGATCAAGCGGCTCCGCGACGGGCTCTGGGGCAACGACCGGCTCGGGGGGCTGCTGCTCCTCCAACACCGCGGTGAGCACCACCTTCGTCCCCCACCCCGAGGGCTCGAGCCTCACCGTGCCGCTTCCCCGCGCGCCCTCCCAGGCGACGGCGGTCTCGGGCTCGAGCTTCGTGATCCGGATCTCGCCGAACCGGTCAAGGTGGCGCGCCAGAGAAGACGCGTCGCTGCACTCCGCCCACAGCTCGGGGGGCGATTTGACCAGGGTACGGCTTGCCTCGTGCTGACTCATGGCTCCGGGTTTCGCCCGCCCAAGCGGGACTCCTCTAACGTCCCGGCCATGCAGCAAAGACAGTTGGGCGCCGCCGGACCCGCCGTATCGACACTCGGGCTCGGCTGCATGGGGATGTCCGGCGTGTACGGAAGGGCAGACCGGAACGAATCGATCGCGACGATCCACGCGGCGCTCGACGCCGGCATCAACCTGCTCGACACGGGCGACTTCTACGGCATGGGGCACAACGAGCTGCTGATCGCCGATGCACTCGCCGAGCGCAACCGCGACGATGCGCTGATCAGCGTCAAGTTCGGCGCCCAGCGCGGTCCCGACGGGAGCTGGCTCGGGTACGACGCGAGCCCGGCGGCGGTGAAGACTGCATGCGCGTACTCGCTCCAGCGCCTGCGCACCGACCACATCGACATCTACCGGCCGGCGCGAATGGATGCAAGCGTGCCGATCGAGGAGACCGTGGGCGCGATCGCCGAGCTCGTCGAGGCCGGATACGTGCGCTACATCGGGCTCTCCGAGGTCGGGGTGGACACGATCCGGCGCGCCGCCGCGGTGCACGCGATCTGCGACCTGCAGATCGAGTACTCGCTCATCTCGCGAGGGATCGAGCGGTCGATCCTGCCCGCCTGCCGCGAGCTCGACATCTCCATTACGGCCTACGGAGTGCTCTCGCGCGGTTTGATCAGCGGCCACTACCGCGCCGACGCGCCGGCGCAAGCGGGCGACAGCCGCGGGCGCTTCCCTCGCTTTCAGGGCGAGAACCTCCGCCACAACCTGGCCCTGGTCGACGAGCTGCGCGCGATCGCGCAGACGAGTGACGCCACCGTGGCTCAGGTCGCGTTCGCCTGGGTCCTTTCCCACGGCCAGGACATCGTGCCCCTGGTGGGCGCCCGTCGCCGCGATCAACTCGAGGAGGCGCTCAGCGCGCTCGATCTCGAGCTGACGCCCGAGGACCTCGAACGGATCGAGCAGGCCTTCCCGCACGACGCGGCGGCCGGCGACCGCTACGGGGCGCCCCAGATGGCCGACCTCGACAGCGAGCGTTAGTTCCGACTTCCCGGGTCGAGCACGAATACGGCGACGCTCAGCACCCAAGGGTCGGCGCTGAGCGGCAGCTCACCCGTCCCGACACGCCGCCAGCCGCGGCGCTGGTAGAACGCGATCGCGGTCCGGTTCTCGACGGCCACGTCGAGCACGAGGCGAAGCTTTTCCTCGGCGGCATGCTGCTCGGCGCGCGTCATCAGCGCGTCCCCGATCCCCAGCCGGCGTGCCCGGGTCGAGACGAAGAACCGGGACACGACCGCGCGTTGCTCGACTGGCACCGGCAGCGCCTCGTGCCATGGCGATCCGGACCGCGCAGCGTCGAGGCGGCGGAGCGAGAGGTGGCCGAGAATCGTGCCGTCTTCCTCGGCGACCCAGGTGGCAAGATCGCCGGTCCCGGCTAGCCAGCTCGCCGGGTCCGCCGGCCAGACCAATGGGTAGCCGTCAGCCTCATGCACGTCGCGCAGAAGCGCCACGCACGCCTCGAGGTCCTCGGGGCGGCGGGGCCGGAGCATGCCCTGAGCCTAGGTCGGGGCGGCGCCCGCTCCGCGCGGCTGTCCGAACGGTGACGTGAGTAGTGGCCTGATGCGGAAGCTCGTGACGCTACGCGCCTCTGGAGAGGAACAACTCGACCTTGCTCCCGGCCGCCAGCCGCCGGCCCGCCGATGGGCTCGTGCCGAGGGCGCGGCCGTCGCGAACCTTCTTCGAGGGCTCGTGCCTGATCCGGCCGACCCGGCAGTGGGCCTGCCGCAGCGCGCGCTCCGCAGTTGGCAGCTTCATGCCCTTCACGCGGGGAACCCGGCAGACGACGACAGACGGGGCGGGTGGCGGAGGCGGTGGCGTGTAGACAACGGTCACCTGCGCCCGGACGGTCGCGCCGGCGGCGTCGGTAGCCAGCGCGGTGATCGTGTTGGATCCGGGGTTGAGCGGCACCTGCGCGCTCCAGGCACCCCCCGGGGCGACTGGCACGGCCTGTCCGGCAACCGAGAGCGAGGTGATGCCCGAGCCGGCGCCGGCGGTGCCGGTCAGGTTCACCGTCGAAGTCGAGACCGTCGTGCCATTGGTGGGCGAGGTGATCGCGATTGCCGGCACCTCGAGCCGGTCCTGCGCCGCGAGCGCGAGCGCCTGCACCTGGGCGACCGTGTAGGCGGTCGAGTAGATGTAGCTCAGGCTTACGCTCCCCCGCGGGGGAACCTCGAGCACTTGGTGCTCCTCGAACTCGCTATTACTGACGAAGGTGAACCCGGTGGGTGGGTTGGAGAAGGTGATCGCACCGGCCGCCTCGGAGGTGTCGCCGTCCGGTGCCGCGAGGTTGGTCCGAACCAGGATCGAGCCCGGCGTCGCGCTCGGCTGCGGCACCGTCTCGCCCGCCTGGTAGGCGGTGAATGCGCTTTGGCCGGGGAACTCGTAGCCGCGCTGCGCGGCCGACGACTTCAGGCCGACGTAGTCGTCATAGAGCAGATCCAGCGAGTGGGCCCGGCCGTTGGTCGAGGACCAGTTATCGGTCATCGTGACCACGAGGCCGCCGTCGCTCGTCGTCACCGTGCGCTGAAGCTGGACGCCTGCCGGGGCGAAGCTCGAGCAGCTGGTCGATATCGGCGGGTAGATGATGCTGGGGCATACCACCCAGCTCTCGGTCGACTGTGACGTCACGACCCCGTCGGTCGGGTTCTGAACCACATTCGCGGTCAGCGAGGGAAAGCCGGCGAGATCCTCGCTGCCGGGCAAGAGGGCCTGCGCCGAGGCCGCGTCGTAGGCGTTCTGGCCATCCACGACGACCTCCGAGCGAGACGGATCCAGCGGCAGGTTGGCGCCCAGCAGCGAGCCCGCGCAGTCGATCGCGAAGTTGCCTTGGCCGAACGAAGGGTCGTAAGGAGCGGCGTAGGGCCCGCAGCTTCCGGCCGAGTCCCACGCGGCGGAGCCGGTGAGCGTGGCGGCCACGACGTAGAAGTCATACGGCTTGTTGTCGACCTCCCCCGAGGGGAGGCCCGCCTCGGACACCGCGACCTGCTGGGCGAGGAACGGGGACTTGTCGTCAGAGCTCTCGCCGCCGGTGGGAATTGCGCGCAGGCGGCAGGCGTGACCGGCAATCAGCCGCAGCGAGCCAGTTGCCGTGAACGCCCCACCCACGACCGGGACGTTCGCCGCGAGAACCGCGTCGCTCGGCCCGGACCCGAAGTAGCAGACCACGTCGATGTTGCCTGAGCCGCCAGCGGTGTCGCCGGTGACCGTCAAGGTGGTGCCCTGGTTGTCGTAGGAGATCAGATACGTGGAGTTCTGGGGCGTGCCCGACTGGCTCGAGCTCCAGGTGTTGATCGTTGACGACGTGGGCGCCGCCTGGGCGATTGAGGGCACGATCCCCAGCACCGCGAGGGCGGCGGCGATGGCGAACGCGCCGATCCATTGCCTGCGCAATCGAGGGGTCCCTTCGGCTTGTTGTTCCCCTCCCGCGGAACGGCCTTCCAAATCGGTCGGCGGCGCCTGCCGGCGGCGCCTTAGAACGTCGGCTGGTATTCGCCGAATACGTCCTTCATCGCCCCGCACACCTCACCCAGTGTGCAGCGATCCTTGAGGGCCTGCCGCAGGGTGGGAAGGAGGTTGTCGGTCCTATCGGCAGCTTCGCGCACTTCCTTTAGCCGTTGCTGGACCAATTCACCATCGCGGCTGCCCTTGAACGCCTTGAGGCGGTCGACCTGCTCGCGCTCGGACTGCGGATCCACGCGCAGGATGTCGTGGATCTCGGGCTCTCCCTCGTCGACGAACTTGTTGACGCCGACGACGATGTCCTGCCCGGTGCGGTAGCGCTCGTGGTAGCCGAAGGCGGACTCCTCGATCTCGTTCTTGATGAAGTCGATCGCGCTGACCGAGCCGCCGAGGCTGTCGACCTTGTCGATCAACTCGTTCGCGCGCATCTCGATCTCGTCGGTCAGCGCCTCGACGAAGTACGACCCGGCGAACGGATCGACGCTGTCGGCCGCGCCGGACTCGTAGCCGAGGATCTGCTGGGTGCGCAGTGCGATCTTGGCCGCACGCTCGGTCGGCAGCGCGAGCGCCTCGTCAAAGCCGTTGGTGTGCAGCGACTGGGTCCCGCCGCACACCGCGGCGAATCCCTGGAGCGCGACGCGGACGATGTTGTTCTCGGGCTGCTGGGCGGTCAGCGTGACCCCGCCGGTCTGGGTGTGGAAGCGCAGCCGCCATGAGCGCTCGTCCTTGGCCTCGAAGCGCTCACGCATGATCTTCGCCCACATCCGGCGCGCGGCGCGGAACTTGGCCACCTCCTGGAAGACATTGTTGTGGCCGTTGAAGAAGAAGGCCAACCGCGGCGCGAACTCGTCGACCTCGAGGCCGGCGTCGAGCGCCGCCTGCACGTAGGCGATCCCGTTGGACAGCGTGAACGCGACCTCCTGCACGGCGGAGCAGCCCTTCTCGCGGAAGTGGTAGCCGCTGATCGAGATCGTGTTCCAGCGCGGGATCCGCTCCCGGCAGTAGGAGAACAGATCGGTGGTCAGCCGGATCGCACCGGTGGGCGGGTATATGAAGTTCCCTCGCGCGATGTACTCCTTGAGGATGTCGTTCTGCGTGGTGCCGCGGAGCTTCTCGGCCGGCACGCCCTGCTCATCACCCACGAGCTCGTACAGCAGCAGCAGCACAGAAGCAGGCGCGTTGATGGTCATCGACGTCGAGACCTGGTCGAGCGGGATCGCGTCGAACGCCGTGCGCATGTCGTCGATCGAATCGATCGCCACCCCCGTACGTCCCACCTCGCCCAGACAGCGCGGATCGTCAGAGTCCAGGCCGAGCTGGGTGGGAAGATCGAACGCCATCGACAGCCCGGTCGAGCCGTGCGCGAGCAGGTAGCGGTAGCGCTCGTTTGACTCCCTGGCGCTCGCGTAGCCCGCGTACTGGCGCATCGTCCACAGCTGGCCGCGGTACATGTCGGGGTGGATGCCCCGGGTGTACGGGTACTCGCCCGGCTCGCCCAGCCGTTCGGGCAGGTCCCGGGGCAGATCCGGCTCGGCGTAGAGCGATTTGATCTCGATCCCGGAGTCGGTGAATTTTCTCGGATCGTCGGAGCCGACGATCGGGGCGATCGTGCGGTGCTCGTCGGTGGTGGCCATGGCGCGAGGTTACCCTTCCTCGAGAAATGCAAGTGCGGGTGAGGCTTTTTGCCGGTCTCCGGGAACGCGCAGGAGCGCCCGAGGTCGAGCTCGAGTTGCCCGAGGGCGCCGTGGTCGGCGACGCCCTCGAGCAGATGCGGACGCTGATCGATGGTGTCCCCGTCGTGATGGCCGTCAACCAGGAGTACGCGGAGCCGAGTCTCGCGCTGCACGGTGGCGACGAGCTGGCGCTGATCCCGCCGGTGTCGGGCGGATCGGTCGGCACGATCCATACCCGCGTCACCGCCGAACCGTTGGCCCTCGACCCGCTTGTCGAGCTCGTGCGTGATCCGCGGGCCGGCGCCGTCGTGACGTTCACCGGGGTGACGCGGGAGGTGCCGGAGCTCGAGTACGAGGCCTACGCGGAGATGGCCGAGCGCCAGATGGCCGAGATCGTCGGCCGAGCGGTCGGGCGCCACGGACTGTGCGCCGCGGCGGCCGAGCACCGGGTGGGCACGGTGCCCCTGTCCGAGCCCTCGGTGGCGATCGCGGTGTCGGCCCCGCATCGGGATGCTGCGTTCGCCGGCGCCCAGGAGATCATCGACGAGATCAAGGCACGAGCACCGATCTGGAAAAAGGAGGGCGGAGAGTGGGTACGGGGGACGACGCCGCCGCCGCGGGCCTGAGGTCGCTTCCCGCCGTCCACGAGCTGGCCGCTCGCCTCGAGGCGCCCCACGCTCTGGCCGTCGCAGCCGCCCGGCGCGCGATCGACGAGCACCGAACCGCCCGGCTGGCCGGCCAGCCAGGCTCGGGAGACCTCGTGGCGAGGGCGCGCGAAATGCTTGACGAGCTCGAGCGACCGTCGTTGCGCCGCGTGATCAACGCCACCGGGGTGATCCTGCACACCAACCTGGGCCGCGCGCCGCTGGCGGCGCAGGCGCGCGACGCGGTCGCCCGCGCGGCCGAGGGCTACAGCAACCTCGAACTCGACCTCGAGTCGGGGGAGCGCGGCAGCCGCCACGCCCACGTCGAGCGACTGCTGTGCGAGCTGACCGGCGCCGAGGCGGCGATCGTCGTCAACAACGGCGCCGCCGCCGTACTCCTCGCCGCGGCCGCGCTGGCCGGCCCGGGACGGGCGATCGTCGTGGCACGCGGGCAGCTGGTAGAGATCGGCGGTGGCTTCCGGATCCCCGAGGTGATCGTGCAGTCCGGCGCGCGCCTGATCGAGGTGGGAACGACGAACCGGACGCGGGTCGCCGACTACGAGCGCGCGCTGCGGACCAACGACGATGTCGGCGCGATCATGCGCGTGCATCAATCGAACTTCAGGACGGTGGGGTTCGTGGAAGAGGTGCCGGTGCAGGGGCTGTGCGCGCTTGGGGTACCGGTGATAGACGACGTGGGCTCGGGCTGGGTCGGAGGGGCGGGGGTGGACGAGCCGGCTATCGCGGCCTCGGTGTCAGCCGGTGCCGCGCTTGTGTGCTGCTCGGGCGACAAGCTGCTCGGCGGACCGCAGGCGGGCCTGATGGTCGGCCGGCGCGAGGCGGTGGCGGCCGCACGGCGCCATCCCCTCGCACGGGCGATGCGCATCGACAAGCTGTCGCTGGCCGCGCTCGAGGCAACGCTGCGCCTGTACCGCGATCCGGCACGCGCCCGCGAGGAGATTCCCGTCCTGGCCATGCTCGCGGTCGACGAGGAGACGCTTGCCGCGCGAGCCGAGCGCCTGGCCGCCGGCATCGGCGAGCGGGCTCACGTGATCCGCGCGGCGGCCAAGGTCGGCGGCGGGTCGCTCCCACTGCTCGAGCTCGAGGGGCCAGTGGTGGCGCTCGACGGGGAGCCGGAGGCGCTCGCCCGGGCACTACGCGCGAACGAACCGCCGGTAATCGGCCGGATCCACGACGGGCAGCTGCTGCTCGACCCGCGCACGCTTACGGACGAACAGGTTCCGCTCGTCGCGCGCGCCGTCCTCGGATGAAGCCGCTGACGCTTGGCACGGCCGGGCACATCGACCACGGCAAGACCGCGCTGATCCGAACGCTCACGGGCGTCGACACCGACCGGCTGCCCGAGGAGCGGGCGCGCGGGATCTCGATCGAGCTCGGCTACACGCGGCTGGTGCTCCCGTCGGGCCGGCAGCTGTCGGTGGTCGATGTGCCCGGCCACGAGCGGTTCGTGCGGACGATGGTCTCGGGCGCCACCGGGATCGATCTGTTCCTAATGGCGGTCGCGGCCGACGACGGCATCATGCCCCAGACGCGCGAGCACGCGGCGGTGCTGCGGGCGCTCGGCGTGCGAACCGGCGTGGTGGCCGTGACCAAGAGCGACCTGGCCGATCCCGAGCTCGCGCTGCTCGAGGCCTCCGAGCTCGTCCCGGGCGCGGAGGCGGTCGCCGTGTCGGCGCGAACAGGCGCGGGGCTGGACGAGCTGCGAGCCGCGCTCGAGCGGGCCGCCGCACGGGTGGGGTCACGCGCGGACGGAGATTCGGCGGCCCGGTTGCACATCGACCGCGTGTTCACGATCCGGGGCGCCGGCACCGTGGTCACCGGCACGTTGTGGTCCGGCACGATCGGGCGCGGTGACGAGCTGACGGTCCTGCCCGAGATCCGGCGTGCTCGGGTCCGCGGAGTACAGGTGCACGACGAGGCGGTCGAGCGCGCGGCGGCTGGGCAGCGCGTGGCCGTGAACCTGACCGGGCTGGCGACGGACCAGATCGGCCGGGGTGACGTGCTCGTCTCGAGTGACGGCGGCGTGCGTCCCACCTACCGGATCGACGCGGAGCTCGAGTTCGACCCCGACTCCGAGCCAGAGAACTCGGAGCGCGTCCACATCCATCACGGCACGCGCGAGGCGCCGGCACGGCTGGCGTGGCTCGGAGGACGCTTCTGGCAGATCCGCCTCGAGCAGCCGCTCGTGCCGACGGCGGGCGACCGGCTCGTGGTACGGCGCGTGGCGCCGCCGGACACGCTCGGCGGCGGGCGCGTGCTCGACCCCGCTCCGCGCCGTCACGGCCCGAGCCGCGAGGTGACGGCACGGCTGGAAAGGCTATCCCGTGGAGAAGCGCCGGAACCGTCCGGACGGGGAACTGGGGATTTGTCGGCGGCGCCTGGCGGCGGCGCCTTACCGGCCCCACGGACGCCGAGCGAAGCGAGGCCCCAAAGGCCGTTATCGAGCTCGGCGCTCGCCGTCGAGCAGCAGCTCCGGGACGCCGGCTTCGAACCGCCGCTCGACTCGGAGCTCGACGCCGGCGATCTCGCCGCCCTACGCGACGCCGGGCGTGCCGTTCGCGTGTCCAAGGCGCTGCACTACCACGCCGACGTGCTGGACGAGATCCGCGACCGGTTGGTGGAGCTGGCCGGGCGAAGCGGCGGCGCGGTGACGCTTGCGCAGCTACGCGACGAGCTGGGAACCTCGCGCAAGTTCGCGCAGGCACTGCTCGAGCACTTCGACTCCGAGAAGGTGACCATCCGGCGGGGTGACGAGCACTTTCTGCGCCGACGTCAGTAGATTGCCGCCAATGCCAACGAGCCTAGTCACCGGGGGAGCAGGCTTCCTCGGATCCCACCTGTGCGAAGAGTTGCTGCGCCGCGGCCATCGGGTGATCTGCGTCGACAACCTGGAAACCGGGTCGCTCGCCAACATCGAGCACATCCGGGACGCCGCGTTCGAGCATCGCAACCTCGACATCATCGAGCCCTACTTCGTCGACGAGCCGGTCAATTTCGTTTATCACCTCGCCTCGCCCGCCTCGCCGATCGACTACCTGCGCCTGCCGCTGCACACGCTGAAGGTGGGCTCCTACGGGACCCATCACACGCTCGGGCTGGCCAAGGAGCACCGCGCTCGGTTCCTGATCGCCTCCACCAGCGAGGTGTATGGGGATCCTCAGGAGCATCCACAGCGGGAGACCTACTGGGGCCACGTCAACCCGATCGGGCCGCGCGGTGTCTATGACGAGGCCAAGCGCTATGCCGAGGCGTTGACGATGGCCTACCACCGGCAGCAGGGCGTCGACACCTCGATCGTGAGGATCTTCAACACCTACGGACCGCGGATGCGACCGCACGACGGCCGGGCGATCCCGACCTTCCTGCGCCAGGCGCTCCAGAACCGCCCGATAACCGTGTTCGGGGATGGGTCTCAGACGCGCTCCTTCTGCTATGTCGACGACGAGATTCGCGGCCTGATCGCGCTCGCCGAGTCCGGCTACCACAACCCGATCAACGTGGGAAATCCCAACGAGTTCACCTTGCTCGAGCTGGCCGAGACCGTGATCGAGATGACTGGCTCGTCGTCGGAGATCGTGTATGAAGCTCTGCCGACCGACGACCCGCAGGTGCGCCAGCCGGACATCACGCTCGCGCGCGAGATCCTGCATTGGGAGCCGGAGATAAATCTGCGCGAGGGGCTCAAGCGCACGATCGAACGGGCCGGCACCGAGGCGCTCGTTGGCGCTGCCTAAGGCGCCGCCGACAAATCCCCTAAGGCGCCGCCGTCAGGCGCCGCCGACAAATCCCTAACCCGGCCAACATACAAAAACTTTCCCTGCTACGTCGCTACTTCCAGATCGAGCTACCGTTATAGCGGCGGGGGTCGATGACGGCACGAACCACGACGTGACGGTCGAGCAAAAAGAGGTAGGCAAAACTCATCCCGCCGGCGGAACGGACGGTCCGGTGCTGAGCGCGCTGCCCGAGCGCGATGTCAGGCGAAAGCGACCCCCGCTGCTGTCGTTCGTGTTGCGCCTGGAGACCCTGCGCCGAATCGTCCGCGTGATCTCGCTGCTCGCGCTCGACTTCGTCGGCGTGGTCGGCGCCCTCTACACGGCGGTCGCGCTCAAGCTCGCGGTGCACGACGAGCTCAATGGCAGGGTGGCGTGGCAGGACACGAAGCACTGGATCCCGTTCGCGTATCTCGTGACCGTGCTGCTGTTCGCGCGGGTCGACCTGTACGCGGACCGGAATCGCCGGCCCGGTCTGACCCGGATCGGCACCGCGCTGTTCCAGGCGACGGTGATCGCGCTCGTGTTCGCGCTCGCCGACGGGCAGCACTTCTCGAGCTACTTCATCTTCTACGGATCGCTGTTCTTCGCGACGATCTACATCACCGCCCTGCGCGACCTGCACCTGCGCGTGACCGGGAAGATCCTCGAGCAGGCCGGCTACCGCCGCCGGGCGGTGCTGGTCGGATCGGGCAAGCACATCGAGGAGGTGGCACGCGCGCTCGCCGATCGAGCCCGTGCCCAGGTCCAGATCCTTGGCTACGTGTCGCTCACTCCGCGCCCCCAGAATGGGCTGCGGTCGCTGGGCCGCCTCGACGAGATGGCCGACGTGCTCGAGCGCGAGCGGCCGCAGGAGGTGATCATCGCCGATCCGGACTTCCCCCAGAACAAGGCGGTCGAGCTCGTCGACCTGTGCCATCAGCGTGGCGTGACCGTGCAGGTGGCGCCATCGACGATGGAGATCCTGATCGACCGGGCGGAGTTCTCACCCGGCCACACCGTCCCGCTGTTCACGCTGCGCCCGCCGGTGTTCGAAGGGGTCGACTTCGCGCTAAAGCGGACGTTCGACCTGGTGCTCTCGGTGGTCTCGCTGATCCTGCTCTCGCCGGTCTTCCTGGTTATCGCGGTGGCGATCAAGCTGAGCTCCCGGGGTCCCGTGATCTACAGCTCCGTCCGGCCGGGCATGGCCGGCAAGCCGTTCTTCTGCCTCAAGTTCCGCACCATGCGCGAGCACGCGGAGCAGATCCAGGACGAGCTCGAGCCGCTCAACGAGTTGTCGGGGGCGCTGTTCAAGATCCGCGACGACCCACGCATGACCGTCGTCGGACGCTTTCTGCGTCGCTTCTCGCTTGACGAGCTGCCCCAGCTCGTCAACGTGGTACGGGGCGAGATGTCGCTGGTCGGGCCGCGGCCGCTTCCGATGCGCGACTTCGACCGCCTCGAGGAGTGGCACAAGAAGCGCTACCTCGTGCTTCCGGGCATCACCGGGCTATGGCAGGTCTCGGGCCGAGCCGACCTCGACTTCGATGACCTGGTCCGGCTCGACTTCCTTTACCTCGAGCGGTGGTCGATCATGCTCGACCTCTCGATCCTGTTGAAGACCATTCCGGCAGTGCTCAGCCGTCGGGGCGCCTTCTGAGGCGCCGCCGTCAGGCGCCACCGACCGATCACGCCCGCTCCCGGTACTCTCTCCCGCCATGCCGCCGACCGATCGGTTCGTGATCTCGTTTGCCGCTGAGCCGCCCCAGGAGCCGCTCCCCTACGGCCGCTGGGCCGACACGCTGGCCGGCCACTTCCGGGCCGGCGCGGGAGAGATCGACACCGAGGGCGAGGAGATCGGCGAGATCGACACCGAGATCTCGTGGTTCCCCGATCGCACGTACGCAGGCCGCACGTACATTCCCGCGGTGGCGCGGACGTCCGGCAACTATGAGCTGTTCGGGTTCGTGTCGTTCAGCGAGGGCTCACAGGGACCCAGCGAGTTCGAGGCGCGCGTCGACTTCACCGCCGAGCTGGCCGAGGAGAACCCCGACTGGAAGATCGATCTGAACGACGACGTGATCGGCAACTGGCGGGGCGAGGAGGGAAAGGCGGCCGAGATGACGCTTGTGTGGGGCGTCCCGTTGGTCCCAGGTGGCGCGGTCGTCACCGCCGAGCTGGCCAACCTTGCCGTCGACCAGTGCGTGCTGCTCGAGGATCGCTTCACGCTGATCGCTCCCGACAACTACCGGGGCGACTTCCTCGAGATCAAGCTGTGGGATCGCGGCGGCGACGAACTCGCGCGCGAATCGCTGTACGTCGACGACGACGAGGACGAGGAGTAAGAGAGTTCGGCGGCGCCTGGCGGCGGCGCCTTAGGAGTGCTCGCTCGCCGGCTGCGGCGCCGGCGCTTGCTCGGGGGCGGCGCCGTTACCGTCCAGGGCCGGCTGCAGGGGGAAGTGGCACGCCGCGTAGTGGTCGGGGCCGAAGGGGCGCAGCGGCGGGAGCTCCTGCGCGCAGAGGTCCTGAGCCCGCGGGCAGCGGGTGCGGAAGCGGCAGCCCGACGGCGGGTTGAGCGGCGAGGGAAGCTCACC
>Ga0335072_10008967_pt1 | contig 14468 bp, 11 predicted proteins | sample Lox_Sample_21_FD_206725 | JGI IMG/M metagenome (GOLD analysis project Ga0335072, IMG submission 206725) | Soil microbial communities from Loxahatchee National Wildlife Refuge, Florida, United States - Lox_Sample_2.1 | ecosystem: Environmental > Terrestrial > Soil > Wetlands | place: USA... | reverse complement strand
AAGCGAAATCGTTTGGCTGTTCGGAAAACCGGACAGACCGGGAATCCGTTCCAAATGCGGCATCCGGGACGCTCCAACGTATTCCGCTCTCGCGTGGGCATCCATAATGCCTTACAACCGGGCGTCACAAAGAAAGTTCCGCCTCCTGCAAGATTTCGTACAGATGTGGCCACGTCTCAAGAACGGACAGAACCGGGAAAGCCGTCCGGCGAGCATGCCAGATTGTTTATGGCCTGTGTTTGCTGCTTCAGTCCCTACTTACAACTTGTTGAGAGCAACGAGATTGGAATTGGCGAGCTCCGTGAAAGGGAGTTCTCTCGCGTTCTGGTAGCGGGGGAACAAGCAGTGCGCGAATCCAATCAGGAAAAAAGTTTCTTTGTGAGCTGAACGAATCGGGCTTACGGTTCAACATCACTTGCTCATCGGTGGGACTGAAGACCGGTTCCCAATACTACGACGTTCTTACGCCAGCATTTTCTCGAGAGCGGATCTATGGCCCAAGTACGAATCGCTCCTCCAATCACACCTGTCGAACCGGTGACCGAGATTCTCCACGGCATTGAGGTTACCGACCCGTATCGCTGGCTTGAGGATCAGAATTCAACACGCACAAGGGAATGGCTCAAAGAGCAGGAGATCTACACACGAGTACATTTCAACGCGATTCCTAATCGAGCGAGCATACGCGCCCGGGTCGAGCAATTGTTGAAGTTGAAGGGCAGCATCTCTGAACCGTGGAACGTTGGCAACCGCTTCCTTCTTCTGAAACGACAGGAGCACTGCGAGCAGCCTGTCATCGTCATGAGAAATGCATTGTTTGGCGAGGATGTGGTCCTGATTGATCCAGCATTGCGGGGTACAGGACCGCAAACCGCGGTATCGATCGTCGCAATTTCCGACGACTGCCGATTGCTGGTCTACGCCGTGCGTCAGGGTGGAACGGATCATTCATCACTGGAGATCTTTGACCTTGAGAGGAATGAAGTACTCCCAGATACGGTGCCCGAAGGATTTTGCACCGGGTTTGCCTTTGCTCCAGACTCCTCAGGGTTCTACTACTCCCACCGCGCAATATACGATGAGCGTCCCGATTATCGCGCGATTCACTGGCACAAGTTAGGGACTGACCGATCAAGGGACCCAGAAATCTTCTTTGCGGGTGAACAAAAGGAACTGTTTGCCGGAGTACTTTGCTCCCGAGAAGCAAGTTTGCTCGCCTACACGGTTTTCACGACCGGGAAGTCGCGTCGGACGTCCGTCTATGTGCACGAGTTGCCGCACGGCAATCATGTACCCAGGCTTGTCCTGAAGGACATCGAGGCCTGCTTCGTTCCGTTCTTTGTCAAAGGTCAGTTGTTTGCTTATACGGATTTCGAGGCGCCGAATTGTCGCATCGTTCGCATTTATATTGATTCCCCTCATCCCAGTAAGTGGCAGAACATCGTTTCGGAGACCACGCAACGAATTCAGCAGTTCGCGGTGGCCGGAGATCAGGTTTTCGTGACCCGCATTGAGCGCTTCGAAACGAAGGTTGAAGCGTATCGCCTGCAGGGAGACCACCAGGGAGAGATTCTCTTTTCAACCTGTGGAAGCATCGATCTGCTGAATCCCACGACCAATTCCGGAAAACTGTTCTACAGCGAGACTTCCGTAACGCGACCGCCCGCGGTGCAATGCTACGACCCATGCCAGAAGAAACTGTTCACCGTGGACGAGGCCAAATATGAACTCGCTCCACATGAAATCGACGTCGAGGAGGTTGAATACCCCTCTCGTGACGGAACTATGGTCCCGATGCTTCTCGCAGCCCGGCAGGATCGAAGACGTTCAGCTCCTCTCCTTACATTCCTGACCGGCTACGGTGGCTTTGGCAGTTGTGTGACGCCGCGATTTACCGCCTTCGCCACGTTCCTTATCGAACAGGGATTCCTATTTGCCGTGCCTGCTCTGCGAGGCGGGTCAGAAGTTGGCGAGGAGTGGCACCGGGCGGGAATGCGCGAGAACCGGCAGAACTCCTTCGACGACTTTATCGCTGCCGCGGAATGGCTCATAGGGGAAGGTCGCTCAAAGGCAAACGGAATCGCAATCGGTGGTGGTTCCAATGCTGGATTGCTGGTCGGCGCTGCCATTACTCGGCGCCCCGATCTGTTCCGTGCCGGGATTTGCCTCGGCCCGTTGCTCGACATGACGAGGTATTACCTGTTCGATCGAGCTTCCTCATGGGCTGAAGAGTATGGCTCTCCTGAGTATGAGCAGGACTTTCACTTCCTGCTGAAATACTCCCCCTACCATCGGGTCGAGGAGGGGGCAAATTACCCTGCCGTGCTGCTCATCTCAGGTGATCGTGACACGCGCTGCAATCCGATGCATGCACGAAAGATGACGGCCCGTTTGCAGGCAGCGAATCGTTCGGAACATCCCGTCTTGCTCGATTACAAACCGGCATGGGGACACACGCCGGTGCAGCCATTCTCGGCCAGGATCGAATCGTTGACCGATCGCCTCGCATTCATCTGCCACGAGCTCGGAGTCACAGTTCAACCCATGAGGTCGGTGTGATGCTGTTCATACAGGCGCTGTGGGCGCTTTTAGCTTACGACGTGATCTGCACCTGTTGCCGCTTCGAGACGATTCATACCATGGTCCGAACGTGGAAAGTTGCGTGCAAGAACGGGATGGCACCCGACGCTCTCGACTGTGTGTGCAATGCGGTGAACTACGCCTGTATCTGGTATCCGAAGCAAGCTCTCTGTCTGCAGCGCTCCTTCGTTACGACTTACCTGCTCCGCAAACGCGGAATCGATGCGCAAATGGTTCTGGGTGCACAGAAGATTCCGTTTCAGGCGCACGCCTGGGTGGAAGTGAATGGCCGCCCCGTGAATGAGCGGTCGGATGTTCAAGCTGTCTATTCCGAATGGGATCGTTGTTAGCAAGAGAATCGTTCGCCGAGGAAATGAAATGAGCGTGCAGGCGGGCATGTGGAATTTCGACGGGAAGCCCGCGGATCGTGGGCTGGTCGAAGCTCTCAGCGCGGCTTTGCAGCAACAGGGGCCGGATGGCGAGTCACTTTACTGTGAAGGGCCTGCCGCGCTGATCTATCGTCCATTCCATACGACTCACGAATCGCGGGGCGAGAAGCAGCCTTATGTTTCGCAGCGGGGCTTTGTAATCACCTGGGATGGGCGGCTCGACAATCGCGAAGAGTTAAGCGGGGAATTTCACAGAGATTTGGAATGCGCGGCCACGGACATCGTCATTGTCGCCTCTGCTTTCGACCGCTGGGAGAGTGATTCTTTTCGGCGTATCGTGGGCGACTGGGCGGTCACCATCTGGCGCCCAGAACAGAAGGAACTGATCTTTGCCTCCGATTTCATGGGAGTACGGCACGTTTTCTACCACTCGATGCCGGATCAAATCCGTTGGTCCAGCGACATCACCCCGCTCGTGCAGCTTGCGGGTATCAAGTTTCATGTTGACGATGAATTCGTAGCTGGATATCTCGCGCACAATCCAGACGGGCCTTCGACGCCATATCGCGAGATTCGCGAAGTCGCGCCCGGGCACTTCGTTTGTGTTCGACCCGGCGAAACGAGAACGGAGCGATTCTGGCGGTTCTCCCCGCGTACAAGAATTCGTTACAAAACTGACGGCGACTACGAAGAACACTTCCGCCAGGTTTTTCGCCGGTCAGTACGCCGCAGGCTGCGTTCTCACTTGCCGATGCTGGCTGAACTCAGCGGGGGGCTAGACTCATCGTCGATCGTCTGCATGGCTGATGACGTTCTCGCCGTTGAAGGGGCGGCTGCTCCGCGCCTCGACACACTCTCCTACTACGACAAGATGGAACCTAAGGGAGACGATTGGTTCTATTTTCAGAAGATCGAGGCCAAGCGGGGCCGGAGCGGGATCCACATTGACTGCAGCAAGATGGCGAAGTCGCGGGCATCACTGGAGTTTCGCGAGTTTTCCCCATTTCCTGGTGCTCTTGGTGTCAGCGACGAACTCTGCGATGAGCGTGCCGATACCGTTCGAAAGGGCGGTTATCGCGTTGTCCTTTCCGGGCTCGGTGGCGATGAGTTCATGGGAGGTATTCCTGATCCGCGCGCGCGGTTAGGTGATCTCATTCTGCAAGGGCGGTTGTTTCGCCTTGCCGGTTTGCTGGCGGCCTGGAGCTTGGTCAAGCGGCGGCCTTGGATGCATCTTTTATGGGATTCCGCAGTCGATGCGTTGCCACCCGCGTTCGCTCAGTATCTTGTCCCAGAAGGAAAGATCGAGACCTGGTACAGGAAGGATTTCGCAAGGCGCACAAGGCTTCGGTATCGCCAGAGCGCTGTGAGAGAGACGTTTGGGTTCTGGCTGCCAACGCGGCGTTCCATCATCGGCGGCGTCCAGGCGATGGCCTATAACCTATCAAAAATGGCTGCACCGACGGGGGTCCTCGAAGAGACGACATATCCCTACCTTGATCAGGACTTGATCGAGTTCGTTCTTGCTACGCCTGCCGATCAGTGGCTGCGGCCGGGAGAACGGCGTTCTCTTATGCGGCGCGCTCTAGCGAGCCTCGTGCCAGCCGAAATCCTCGCCCGAAAAACAAAGCAGTTTGGCGCGCGCACGCCAGCCGTGATGCTAGATCAGCATAGCGGCGAGATACACGCCGTTTACTACAAGTCGATCAGTTCAAGGCTCGGATATGTGGATGACGCGGAATTACTGAAGACCATGAACGAGGTTCGAGCCGGGAAAACGGTTCCCATCGTCCGCATGCTCTGGACGATTTCACTGGAATTCTGGTTGCGGGACTTGGCGCGGCGGGGATTGCTAGAACTGCCAGCACGGCACGCCGCAGCCATTGGTGGGCCGAAAATACCACTACATTCTATGTCGCGACCATAACAGGCTTCTGCCCGCTCACCGCGGACGGAATATTTCAACCAAGGAGAACCACAATGAACTACAGCAAACCAGAAGTGAACACTCTCGGCGAGGCCGTCAGCGTCATCGAGGCCGTTTCGAGCAAGCCCCCTTTGAACCAATCCGACCCGACCAAAAAAAACATCAATCCAGCGTACGACCTTGACGAGTAGGCCACGCGCAAGCCTCCCGGCGGCGTGCAAGTTACGTCCGCCGGGAGGCTCATCTCCGTAACCACTCGCTGTGTCCTTGCGGTGGGGTTAGCGACTAGCGACAGGCCGGGATGAGGACGCAGAGAACAACAGCCCCGCTGGCAATACTGATTCTGGAGTAATTTCAACAAACAAAGAAGGAAGATTCGCGATGATCTACAGGAAACCGGAAGTGGAGACTTTCAGTGAGGCAGTCCGCGTCATTGAAAACATCATGGCCAAGCCCCCCGCCCTCGTTGCCGAGACCGTCCTTAGGCACGCTAATCCGACTTACGACCTTGACGAGTGAATACTAGCAAGAAAGGTAATGAACGCTTTGCAGAATTCGTGAGACGCCGCATTAGATGCCAGAACCTTCACCGATTAGAGGCAGCCACACGGCTTCTCTGGGCGAGATTGTGCAATTCGTGCCAGCGCTGGTACTGGCCGTCCTTGTCAGGAACAGGGTCCTCCTCGCCTTTAAGCCAGAAGCAGAACCAATCCAGATTACCGCCCTCGGCAATCAGGCGTTCTCGAGGTTTCTGTAATACATGTACTCCATCCTCCATCGTTACCAAGTCCACAGGTCTACCCATAGCCGAAAGTGCCGCAAACCATTCCCACTCTCCCATTAGGGAAGACGGGTTGTGTGCAACAATTCGCATGGGCGTACGCACACGGGCAACAACGAAACTTGGTGAATTCCGAATCCAAGACTTTAGGCCTGGGCCGAACGGTTGTCCTCCATTCACGCCCTCGTAGTTTTCCAAGGATGTTTGATAGCCTTTAGCAAGGATGTATTGGAAATAGCCACCATCGAAGCCATCTTCTACGACAGCAGCCGCAAAGTGATATGTCGAGTGTGTCAAAGTGAACTTAACGTAAAAGCAAGTCCGACTAAACCCGATAATACCCACTCGAGTGCGATCCACAAGTTTCCGAGAATTCAGGTAATCGATCACCCCTTCGTACACCATCATTGCCTGCTGTCCTTCCTGCGGTGTGTTAGCTTCTGTTGTGTGCTCGCCTACTTGCACCACCATGATTCCTTTAGCAGCCAAAGGCTGTGCAGCAAAGCCGGAAGTAGAAGCGACGGGACCATCAAGATAGAACCGCTCTGGTCCCAACACATCATGAGTCTGAATCACCAGCGGGTATCTCCTATTCTTATCGTAATCAATTGGATAAAACAGTTTTGCTGTTAGTTGACGGCTATCTGTTGTCTTAAAGACGATATCTTCAACTTTCCCCAGTTTTACCCGCTTGAAACCAGGGTTAAGATCGAGTAATACTCTTTTGTTGGCCTGGCGCGAGTCGTTCAGGAAAAGTTTCGGTGGCGTCCGGATATCTTCTTCGACAAACACACGAGGCCGGCTCACCTTGGTTGTAGGTTCCTGGGGAAGCCTCCTCCAGCCGTTATCCTGTCTAACCATCACGACCGGTACGACGAATGTGTACGCTCCCGGCTGGCTCTTCATAAAGAATAAGCCGCCGGTCGCCTCATCGAAGCCTTCCAGCCTTAGATTTCCGTCGTTGGTCACCATGGAGAACCTGCCAGTCGACACTGTGATTTCCACAGTAAAGGATGTCGCCCGCCGGATCGCTCTTTCCTCTAGAGTGACATTATTGAGGGGCAGGAAAACTCCCGACAGGAAGAGTCTCTTTCCGTCAGGTGACCAGACTGCGGTGGGCCATGTGTCAGAAGGCGAGTCCAGGAGGCTGCGTGCCTCCCCCGTAGCGATGTTTACCAGCCGATAGTTGAAGCCGGGCGCCCCAAAACTACGAACCTGGGGAGCATAGGCATCCATTTGAGCTTCTCCGCTGCCAGCATCTGTCAAAATCGCAATGAAGCGCCCGTCTGGTGACAAAACCGGTCCATAATCCGGTAGGTCGTCGCGAGCCTGGATGCTGCCGATAACACTAAGCCGTCTCGCAGGGATTCCTTTTGACATAACAAACAACTCGGCGTCTGCAGGGTTTCCTTCAGGATCGTGAAGCCCTAGCACCTCGTAGAGCGACTGTGTGGTAACGGTGACCCCCTGGCGGAAGTTTTCTTTTTTTTCGATTTGGTCGTTTGGAGGCGCCTCGGCCGTGTACGCAATCTCCTTAAGGCCCGGTGTGGTGCTATAGGCGATCAAGCTGGTTGGATGGTCTGTGAGTTTCGCTATCACACGGGAAACAGTGTTAAAGCTGTAGAGTTGCCGCAGTTCGCCTAAGCGTTGCCCCAGGAAAAGAAACGTTTGATTGTCCGCTTCCCAGTGGATCTGTTCAATCGCGGCATGATTGGTTGACGACATCATCAACAATCTTTCCGGTCCCTGAAAGTCCCCGCTGCTGTCTGCGCTCCACATCCAAATGGAATACTCGTTGGTATTTGTTTCCAGATCTCCGCGCTTCAATAAAACCAAAAATCTCTTTCCATTCGGCGAGAACTGGGCGGGCCCGTCAAACAGTGGCAACCCTGTGTCGTAGAAAGGATCGCCCATTGTCGTCATCCCGATAGCATCCCCGACGGTCACGGGCCGCTTTGCCTCTGCCGCCGTCGTCGACTCTGATTGGGTCGCTTGTTGCGCAGCCGCAGGCCTGGACAGTGTGACAAAAGAGCAACTGAAGAGTAATAGAAACAGCACAGACCGTTGGGACACTGACATATTTCCTAACTTTCTTTTTTGTTTCGTTGGAGATATAACCAAACAACAACGATCGGACCAATTTCAAAACAGTAACTTCAGTGCGACTTGAATCGAGCGCGGCCCGCCGATTTGATAGAGGGCACTGAAGGCTCCGCCACCAGAATTACCGGCATTAAGAGTGTTGTTCAGCGTCCCGGGTGACAGTCCAAAGCCAGTCGAGGGACCGCCAAAAGCAGGTGATACGAACGCACCATTTAGCGGGCCAAAATTGGGATGGTTCAGGACATTGAACATTTCCACACGAAACTGCAATTTGAGCGACTCATGGATCAGAAAATCACGATGAACCGAAAAATCCACTTGAGCCGCACCAAACCCTCTCAAAAAGTTACGCGGTACGTCCCCTTGCCGAAGAGGAATAAATGTGGTGGGGTTAAACGGAGGATCCGTGAATGCGGCCGGATTAATTCCCTTACCGCCAGGGCATGGCGAAGCAGCTTGCCCACTCGCCACAAGAGGTTGCACCAGGACCGCTCTACATTGAGCTCCGTAGAGATAGATGGGCTGTCCGGGAACCAGATCGGGCCGAACGTCACCGAAGGCGCCATTCTGAAATTGCGAAAAAGAGAAGTCGGACACATCAACGGGTGGGGCCGAGTGCGCTTGAATAAGGCCCTGGATAGACCAGCCACTCAGTAACGCCTTCTCAACGATCCCGATGTTGGGCACCGGGAGATCATAGGTTAGCCCTGCCGAAAACGCATCGCGTATGTCGAAGTCTGAGGGGCCGCGGTTAATATTGAAATCCATTCCGGGCAGACCCGCATTCGACGCCAGTTCGGCCGAACCAGCGGATCCTGTATCGATTGAGTGTGACCATGTATATGAGCTCAATATCTGAAGCCCGTGGGACAATCGTCGCTGAAACTCAACTTGGAGCGCGTTGTAGTTCGATACAGAAGTGTTATCCACGAATAGGCCGAACACCAATGGGTTCGTTAGTGGGTTAACGACAAATGTCGTCTGCAAAAGATGTCTTCCGGCGGATCCGATGTATGAGGCAGATAGGCTTTGGGATCTCCCTAATGCCTGCTCCAGCGCAATATTCCATTCCAGCGTATAGGGCAGTTTCAGGTTGGGATTAAAGGCATAAACATTCGAGATATCGGGTTGGGGAATCACAGGAGGAGTAGCTTCTGTTGGAGCGTAGGGGAATGTCCCACTGAAAAAATTGAACGCGCCAAACGGAGAAAAAGCCGATCCGACCAGATTTCCCACCTCTGAACTCACGAGGTCATAAAACACTCCGAAACCTCCCCGAAGCACCGAGCCCCACTTTTGATTTTGATCGAGGTGGTAAGCCAGTCCCAGTCTCGGAGCGATGTTTCCGTAAGTCGTTCTAAACGGCGGTGTACCAGCAGGCGCCATCGCCAACTGGGAAAAATCGCTCAAGTTGTAACCAATGACTGCCGGAATGCCCGGCCCCTGAAGAGAGGATGGTGCAAAATCGAGATCCCACCGGATGCCATATGTGGTCGTAAGGCGTGGCGAGGTGTGCCATGTGTCTTGCGCAAAAAGCGACAAATTCAGAAACTGCAGTGTTACATCCGCAAGAGAACCCGTTTCGCCGTAAGAGACATTGCCCGTCTGTGCGGAGGACGCATCTGTGAAGAAGGCACCTTGGATGTACTGAGCCGGAGAAGCAAGCGGCCAGAGACGCCGAAAGTCCAACCCGAACTTAAGCATATGTGAACCCACCTGCACAGGCAGGTTGTCAACCAGATTGAACTGACGTTGAAGATTCCGCAGGCTTTCCCCATCGCGAATTGTGTCCCCATTTGGGTTCAATGAAAAGATTGCAAGGGCGAGGGAGGCATTTTTACCATTGAAAGGAGTGGGAAATGGAAGCGCCGTTAGGGGAACAGCACGTCCAAAGTTATCAAGTGCATTGAAGCTGGAAGAATTCGTGCGGCTGTAATTGAACCGGAGATCATCGACAATCGTTGGCGAGATCGTCCACGTCGCCCCAAGGGTCGCGGTCTGGATATTAATCTGGGATGGTTCAAGAACGCTCAGCGCTTGTCCGCTGAAGCCACGAGTCACCACTTCAGAAGGTGCATAATTGTAACGACCAAACAAGCTTATGTTGTCTTTGAGCTTGTGGTCGATGCGAAGACTGTACGCGTCGAGCGTGGACGGATTCGAGAAGCTCGCGTTAAATTCAGCCGAACCTGTTGTGCCTGCAGGCGGACAGGTCGGATCAGTAGCGGGATTGCACAGAACTTCAGGACCATTGGGGAGTGGAAAAGCGTCCAAATATGGCTGCATTGCTGACAATGCCAACGTACGGACATCGCCCGCGACCGCGCAGCTGCTGTCACAGGGAACGGTGGTCAGTAGAGTTTGCGGTAGTCGTAAACGAAGACCTTCATAGGAAAAGAAGAGGAAAGTTTTGTCCTTCACAATCGGGCCGCTGAAAGTTCCGCCAAAATCGTTCTGACGCTCTTCAGACTTGCGAAGTGAAGGAACATTGATGTAACCGTTAAACCAATTGCCAGCATCCAACGCGTCGTTCCGTAAATAGTCGAATGCAGAACCATGAAACTGATTTGTACCCGAGCGGGTAACAATCGAAATCTGGCCGCCAGGCGTCCGTCCGAATTCCGGGGCATATGTCGATGTCTGGATTCGAAACTCTTGCATCGCGTCCACGGAAACTAGGCTATTTGTTCCGCCTTGGGCACTAAACGAGCCTAGCGTTCCCCCCATGCCGTTCCCACCCGTCGCGGACGCGCCGATGCCGATATTTGCGCTTACTCCATCCACTGTCCAATAATTGGAAGCCGCACGTTGTCCGTTCACGCTGAATTGACCCGAATCAAACGGATTGCTAGGAGTAACTACAACCCCTGGCGTAAGCTCAATCAGTGACTGAAAGCTCCGGCCGTTTAGCGGCAAGTTGTCAGCAAGTTGGCGATCGACTACCGTGCTTACGGTGGCCGACTCTGTGTCAACCGACGGCGCCCCACCTTCGACCGTGATCGACTCAGAGACGGAACCCACCGTCAGTTTGAAATTCTGCTCGAGATGGTCTTGCACGTTTACCGTGAGGCCCGTTGCGTTAACCGTCCGAAATCCAGCGGCGGAAATCTCCATCCGGTAACGCCCTGGCTTGACGCTTGGAAAGGTGTAGAACCCGCTACCGTTCGTGCTCACGCTGGCGGCGGCTTCACGGTCAATGTCCACAAGCTTTACCTGGGCACCCACAATGTTTAGTCCGCCTGAGTCCACGACCTGTCCGGAAACAGTCGCAGTTTCGGATTGTGCCCAGGTAAAGTGAGCGGCGAGGGAGAACAGCAACGACAAGAAGCAAAACTTTCCCAGAACCCCACCAGAGAAACGGAGCATCGGTTTGCATTCCTCTATAAACGTATGCCGACAGAGAGGCGCGTTTTGCCCTTGGGAAAAATTGGGTTCAACCGGCGCAAACGATATAGAGGGAGGGTGATGCAGTGCTGAGATCCGTACGAAGGAATGCAAGAGAGGAGTTTCTTCGAGCACCCCTTCTTGGCGGGAACTCTGTAACCGATATTCCTGTGGGAGAGCACTACCACAGGGTGATGAAGCAACTTGGGCGGCGAAAGCCCCGGAGCAGGGTGTCGCACGCAGACCCTAGCGCCGATCCCCCATCAATGCTTGAGGCGCTTGGATTCAGTCCTCTCGAACTCATGGCTCACTTTTCGTATCAGCGTCGCTGCATCCATCCCGAGTGCTTGTGCAATTTCGAAAATACGGCGCAAACTCGGGTTTATGAGGCCACGTTCAAGTTGACTTATATACGAGATATCGCAGCACAACTGATCAGCGAGTGCGGCTTGAGAGAAACCTTTTCTGATGCGACATTGGGACACGACATTGCCGACCACTCCTTCAAAAGTGTTCATTTTCTGTCGTTGCGAAATACCGATTGGCCGTGCCATATATTTTCATTATAGCAAGATGGTGCTATATTGAAACTACTCAACACCTCCGCATGCTCGATCCGCGCAAAGTCCGTTCGCTCGTGGAGACGTTGGGTTGGCCTAGGACCGCCTTCTTACTCTCGCTAGCGCTTCTCGCCTCGCGAATCGTCACTTTTGAGCAATGCATGATTCTTCTCTTGATTGCGCTGGCGCCCGTATTCTCTAAACGCCCATGAGGGCCCGTCGACAGAGTCAGGAAATGGTTAGCCCGACTCGCGAGGCATGAACGTGCATATCAAGGATGGTTGGGCTTGTCGCCTAGGAAAGCAAAGAGGATCCGCTTTCCGCCCGGCTCCTTTGCCGCCTTGCGAGAGGATTCAACTGTTACGAAAACGGAATTAATTTGCGCCAGAACATTTGGGTTATCGAAGGTCAGCACCCAGCGGCCGTCCTTGGCGTCGTCACTGTGAAACACTCCGAGGCTGCTGATCGGCTTTTCAGCGCCTAGCCGTTCACCCCAAACGCAAAACGAAACCTTCGCGTCCACTTTCCGTGGATCAGCGAGATCGTATGCATAAAAAATCAGTGATTTTCCTTCGGTGTAGAAGATCCGTCCAAAAGCGCGCTGGTTCTTGCCATCGCCGTCCCGGTCGTGTACGTCGATTATGTGGAGATTACGCGCCACCACCAAATCCCGTACATCACTTCCTCTTGCCGCGAGTTCCTCCTGCTGACCGAGGGCAGCCTCCTGGGAAGCAAGCTCATTTCGCAGATTGCGTAACTCGCTTTCTTCTAGGGCAACCAGGGCATCACTCGTGTTCATGTCTGACTTCGATTTCGCTAGGTCTGCTTCGAGCCCGGTGAGCCGGGCCTCCAATTGCGCCTTCTCAGAGCGGATGGTGGCGTTCTCTTGTTCCTCGTGGGCAAGCAGCGAAGCGAGAGAATCCTTAGCCACACCTAACGATTCAAGTTCGGCACGCTGTCTCCGCATCGCGGCTGCCATGGAGGAGATGTCCGCCTCCGCCGAAGCAAGCTTCCGTTGTATTTCCGTGTTTTGGTTCTGGCCTTTTTGCAGAGATGCGTCGCTGCTCGGGGCGCCTACGGGTGGCAGGTTACTGTGCGGCGGACTAGCCGCGATAGGCGAATACTTTTGTCTGGCGATAACCAAGAACGCAGCGAACACAATGACGGCTGCAACAGCGCAGACGCTCGCGAAGACTCCGACGCGCCTGGGTTTCGCTATTGGAGCAACATTTCCCCGGCTCATTTCGATCCCTTCGGATCGAGCGCGAGCGACGAATCTCTGGGTCATTCCGGAGGGGATCTCGCAGTGCAACCGCTTCGCGGCTAGTTGGGAGAGTCCTTGGGCGCTGATCTGTGTGAAATCGTAGGCGGCGCTGCGGCAGCTGGGACAGCCTTCGAGATGAGACCTGAGATCGCTCAACTCGTCGGCAGACGCTTGACCGCTGGCCGCCAGCGCGCACAGTTCCTCGTATTGTTCATGGGTATTCAACGAGGATTCCCTTCGGGTTCACTTTACGCTCGGTGACTGTTTCCCGGAAAGTGCTGGTTTCCTGCAGGACTTCCCTCAACTTTGCCAGACCACGATATAGATTGTGCCGGACTGATGATGCGGTATCGCCAGTTTGTTTTGCGATTTCTTCCGCTGTCAATCCGTCGAAATAGGTGAGTTCAATCACTCGGCGCTGGTGTGATTGGAGAGTCGCAAGCACTTGTTCCACTAAGCAAATGACCTCCTGAGGAGGCAAACATAGCAGATGGCCAGGACTGTAAAACAATTCGGCTGGCGTGAGTTCGTTCAGTTCATCCCGACTGTAAAAGCGGTTGGATTCGAGATGTTGCCGGCGGTTAATGCTGCGGTGATAGGCGTACTGAAGGAGCCAGGTCTTAAAGGTGCCGCGGTCGGGATTGAACTGACCCGCTGCTTTGAAGACATCCAGGAAGACTCTCTGGACCGTCTCCTCTGCTTCCCCATCATCGCGCAAGATGGAACGGGCGATCCGGAAGACGAGAGGGCTATGTCGTTCGAAGAGAACAGCCAGAGCATCGTTGCAGCCCATGCGCAGAGCTTGCATTAGCTCTTCATCAGTAAGGGTTCTAAGGCGAGAGGGAGAGAGGAAGGCGGCTGCCAGTTCGTCATCGGATAAAGGCATGGGCTCTCCCTCACAGTGCGCGCAAAACAAGGATCTGGCATCTGTTTGAAATGATGGGTTTTCCCCGTTGGTTTTTATCCATCACTCCACCAGACTTAAATCCTCAATGCCGCGCTACCGGCAAATTCAACCTAAATCAGGGCCGGAAAAGGCCTTTGGAATTGTGCTTCGTGAAATCCGACGGGCGGCGGGACTTTCCCAGTTGGATGTTTACATCAAGTTCGGCATCGATAGAACCCAATTGAGCGCCATTGAACGCGGTGTACAAAGTCCAACCCTCAGAACAATCGATCGACTAGCACGGGCTTTCCGTGTGAGTCCGACCGAGATGATGCGCCGGATGGAAAACTCTCGTTTCTACCCCCGCCGCGGTTCCGTGTAGGCCGACGCGCTCCTGCTTACGGGATTCCGGCGTTTATATATCTATTACGTATGTTTGCAGCTGTCAAGCGTATCTCCTATGACGTTTCATCCGCCGACGTGCCCTAGCAGCTTGCGGAAAAACTGACATCTCCCGCTCTGGGCTGTCGTAAACTGGCTGGAGCAATGGCCGCATTCCGTCGGAAGTTCGTGATTACGTGTGTCGTCGTCGCTTTC
>Ga0335072_10008966_pt1 | contig 14469 bp, 9 predicted proteins | sample Lox_Sample_21_FD_206725 | JGI IMG/M metagenome (GOLD analysis project Ga0335072, IMG submission 206725) | Soil microbial communities from Loxahatchee National Wildlife Refuge, Florida, United States - Lox_Sample_2.1 | ecosystem: Environmental > Terrestrial > Soil > Wetlands | place: USA: Florida... | reverse complement strand
AAACCATATTGAAAGATGCCGGGCTCGGAGATCCGCCCATCCAAATCGGCGAAATACTCGAGCATCTGAAACTGAACCGGCAATTCTACAGCCTTGATGATCCCAATCTCCTCCGGCGATTCGCCCACCGCTTGCAAATCGGCAAAAGGAAGATCGTCAATATCGTCAGGGAGAAGATCAGGCTTGCCGCTGTGTGGCTGCCGGACGAAAAGCGTATCCTTGTGGACGAATCTCAGCCAAAACAGAAGCAACTCTGGGCGTCATTTCATGACACAGTACACACGGTCTTGCCTTGGCACCGAGACTTTTTTCTGGGTGATACTGCGCAAAGCCTCGAACATGAATACCAGGATATGCTCGAATCGGAGGCGAACTACGGCGCTTCCGGATTAATGTTCGGGGGAAAGGTGTTTACGGCCCAGGCTCTCGATACGACTCCCTGCTGGGAGTCGATCGAAGGTCTGATCAAGGTCCATCAGAAGTCGTACGTGACGACATTCCGGCGCTATGTGGAGCACGGTCACGACCGGGCGCTCGCCGGCCTGGTGAGCACACCCTGGTGGATGGAAAAACCCGAAGACCAAATCACACGTTGCCGCCATTTCATCCGGTCCCCTCGCTTCAAGAAAGAGTTCCCTCAAGTCTGTGCGGATCAGCTACTTCAGATCGTGAACCGGAAAACGCGGCCCCGGAAGTGGGGGATTTCAGGGGAATTCACGACCGCTCTCGAGAGTGTCTGCGGCGAGTCACGAGAGTTCTTCGGTGAAGCATTCTTTGGCCGGCACTACTTACTGACTCTGTTTGTCGATATCAAGAAATAGTGAAATAGTGCATGAGAACTGACACGCCCCGATCAACGGCACCCCTCTCGAACCGTGGTAACCCGCCGCAGTTCCCGTACGCGTACGTTGACGAGGTGACGCGACAGAATATCGACAGCGACCCAATCGAACAACGCTTTCGCTGGGGCGGAGAATGGGGGCTGGACGTTGTCAAGCGATTCTTTGTTTGGTACGCGGGGCTGCCCGCGCCTAAACCCGACGCGATTATCCTTCTCTTCTCATTTCTCGGGCGGAAGCAAATCTACGAGGCGATTTCGTCGGCAAGCCTTCGACCCTGCGAAGAACCAATTGAAACCGACGCAACTCTCAGGCGAATGTTCTGGAAGCAGGCCGATGCATTTTCGCGATCTCCAACCGAACTGGAGGACAGGTCTATCCGCAAAGTTGGAGAAGCCTGGCACAAAAAGCTTTTGACTTTTCGACTGAGGAACAAGGAAGGGTAGCCTGCGCTTTAACGACTGGTGAATCGCATCAAGCCTGTCCCCTAGATGTACTGAATCCTCTTGACGGTCGCAGAGCCCGGTGTTTCATGGCTCAGGAGATTTCCTCTTGGGAATTCACGACAATCAGACTGTTACTCACTACGATTCGTTGGCTGAATCAACGCTCGGGCCAGAGTCTGCGCACCCATCGTATCAAGCTGCGCGCTGATATACGAACGGACGCGGAGTTCGGCTGGCAATACCCAATCCCATTTCTCGCGAATAGCGGCTTCAGGCTTGATTTGAAGATCCCTCGCAATGGGGCTCGGTCCAGTGGCAAATTCCGTCAACAAATCGCGAAGCCGCTTCTGATCGCCAGAGAATACCCGAATAGCCGCGCCTTCATTCGAAGCGTGAAGTTCCCGCGCTGTAAGCAAAAGAGCGAGCGCGTCGTGTATTGCATCCCCGCGCCACCCCAACAATAGAATATTGCCACCATCGGCAACCCATTCCCTTCGATCCAAGCCGGCGCTTCTGAACCACTGCCGAGCCTCTTTCAGGAGTTCGGCGGCTTTCAAATCAAGAAATGGAATTGGACCGGTGTCAGCAAGCACGGCCTTCATCTCCTGGCGTACGGCGCTGTGCACGACTCCGCCGGCGCCATCGAATGACGGTGGAACACCTCCACGGTCCCGAACCACAAATACGATCTTGCCGCGTGCATCGATATCCTGAACTTTCCAGCGGCGTCCGCCGAAGATAATCCGCTGTCCCGAAGTGAGCGGACGTTCAATGGGCAGTGAACCCAGGACCTGGCCTTCCGCAACGATTCGAAATTCCTCTCCGGAAGTGAAGGCGCTATAAAAATCGAACTGGTTGATCAGTTTTTCGCCCACGAGGCCCGGTAACAAAGCTCCCCCATGATCCTGCGTGATCAAATCGCGTGAACCCATTGCCCGCAGCAGTTCGGAGAACTCGGAAGCCTCAACGCCCGCAAATACTCCACTGCGCACCAAGGTAGTCCAGAGTTCGACGGCATCTCCTCCGCCTCTCTGCGCAATGATAGAGAGAATTTGCTGTACAAGTGTCGATGCGTGCAAGGCCTCAGGGGCTGGCGGTTCCACCCAACCGGAGATCAACAATCGGATCATTGCGATTGTCTGAACGAGCCCTTCTCGGATTTGATCCGAAAATCCCGACTTTCGCGTCAGTTCCCGTTCTATCGTGAAACAACGCAGGATGGCTGCTTCACCGGCTCTCCGTCCGGATCGGCCGAGACGCTGTCGCAAGCTTGCTACCGACGGTGGCGGGCCGATCTGCGCCACACTTCGGATACTCCCGATATCGATGCCAAGCTCTAGAGTCGTGGTGCAAACCGCGCTGGCCGGTCTTTCACCACTCTTAAGAGCGGCTTCGGACTCCTCTCGGAGTTCGCGGGAAAGGCTACCGTGGTGTGGCCAAAACTCATTCGGCACGCCTTCCCGCTCACTGCGTCGGCGAAGCTGATCCGCGTAGTATTCGACCTTGGATCGACTGTTTGGAAATATGAGATTGTTGCTGCCGCGCAGGTGCTTATAAAGGTAATCCGCAATCGCAAGCGAGGCGGAGCCTAATAGCTCTTCTTCATCATCGGGAGACTCATCCTGAATGTCTTTGCTCTCCGCAGTTGCGTTTTGTGCGGGAGAACCTTTCCGCTCGTCGCAATAGCCTTTCACCATCAACTTCAGTTCATAGCCTTCACTGCCAGCGTCAACTGTTTCCACTTTGCCTGGTGAGGCGGGCCGGAGATATTCGGCGGCAAGAGATTTGTCGCCGAGAGTCGCAGAAAGCCCCACGCGCGGGATCATGTGACCCGCCGCCGCTTCCAGGCGATGCAGTAAAGATTGCACTTGTTTCCCGCGCTCCGTGCCGATGAACGAATGTATTTCATCGATAACGATGCTTTGCGCACTCTGAGCAAAGGCCGGAATGATCGTTCCTTTTGTGACGAAGAGGGCTTCCAGCGACTCGGGAGTAATGATGAGAACTCCCGACATATTCCTGAGAAATCTTTGTTTGTGTGAAACCGAAACGTCTCCATGCCAGCCAAGAACGGGCAAATTCAGTAATTCGCAGAGCGGTCTGAGCCTTTGCGTCTGATCGTTGATCAGAGCTTTGAGCGGGCTTATGGATAGGATGTAGCCATGACCAGTCTCTGAGGCAACGAGGCGCGTGAGCAAAGGAAAGAAAGCTGCCTCAGTCTTCCCCGCCGACGTAGCAGCGGCAAGAATTACGTCAGTTGTCCCGGAAAGCAGTAACGGAATCGCACGTTCCTGCACCGCCCGCAGACCGGTCCATCCCTGAGACCAAATCCAATGCCGGATCCGTTCATCGAGAAGACCAAAGGAGGCCGTCTCAGAGTTTGAAGGTGGTGAACTCATCGTCCGCTTCAATTGCTTTATCGGCGTCGCCGCCCTTGTCTGGTTGGACAGCGAGCCCTTCAATCAGGTTCGTCCACTTTACATGCGGATTCTGGTCGAGGACGGTCAACAGATCAATGAAGGATGTAATCGTGGTTCGTGGAGTTCGAAAGTAATTTTCTCCCAACCGTCGATTGCAATGCTGCATGAACGCCGGGATGGCTTCATCCGGTAACAGGTAGTTCTCGGGGTCTCCCGCGGCGTAGACATAACGCAACTTTTCAAGCAGAATTTGAAAATCTTCCGGACTTAATGCGGCCAACCGCAATACGGGACCAGAGAAATCGGCCAATCCATCCCGCGCGAAGGTGTTCTGTGCAAGCCTCGATTGAAGGGCGGGATAGCTGTACAGGCCGCGCCGAGTGTCAAACAAAAACTCCGGTGTGCCGCCCAGAACAAAACCAAGCCCCTCGGTTGAACCCTGCAATGAGTCATTCAGAATCCGCAGGATTTGCTCATAGTTGGAGGCCCGAGCCTGAGTGTTAGCGAGCTTATAGAGGTTTACCATCTCGTCCAGGCAGACGAGAAGCCCACTAAATCCTGCGAGTCTCACAAACCTTGCTAGCAACTTTAACTGGTCGTAAACGGATGCGTCATCGACCATGGTTCGCACACCCAATGCTGCACGCGCATCCGTCTTTGTCGTAAACTCTCCGCGCATCCAGCGGACTGCGTCGCTGCACAGTTGTTCGTTGCCTTCTTCGAAACCTCGCCAATATGCCAATACCACGTCGGCGAAGTCGTATCCGTTGACCATCTCGGCCAGTTGCTGAGTATTCTGGCGAATAATCTGGTCTGTTGGAACTCCCGTTTGCTCGCTTTCAGATTTTGCCTGGGCGATGAATTTTTCGAGAATGCCTGACAGCGCGCCACCTTCCGGTTTGGTGCGCGTCGCCATGTTCCTGGTCAGCTCCGCATAGAGAGAGCGAGCTTGTCCTCCACTCGCATGGAGCCTACGGTCAGGATTGAGGTCCGCATTCATTGTGACCAGCTTCTTTTCCAGCGCGATGGAACGGACCAAATTGAGGAAGAATGTCTTCCCGGCGCCATACTCGCCTATGACCAGGCGAAATGTGGACCCACGATCAGCAATACGCTCAATGTCTTCAATAAGAGCGCGGAGTTCATGGACACGGCCAACTTGAATAAGGTGCTGTCCTATGCGCGGAACCACGCCCGCTCGAAGAGATTGCAAAACGGCATCGCGTTCGCGAGGTCGGATCAGGGCCATTATTCTGCAGCCTCCAGGATGTGCTGTTGCACGTAAATGGGATCGTCGCCCTCAGTGATTGGCTCACCGAGTAAGTCGAAAGCAGCATCGTTTATACGTTCTATGGCTCCATCCAGCATAATCTGTAAGCGTCCTGCCATGACCTGCAATTCTTCCCTCGTCCAGGAGGCTTGATGCAGGATTTCTGCCAGGAATTGCTGATGTTTGGGATCGAGACCCGGCAAAAGCCCATTCTGAGCGGACTCTCCCGTCTCCAAGTCATGGTTTAGGGCTTCTGGTTGTAGCGGATTCGGCGACTCCTCTTCTGTAAAGACTCCGGCCAGGAGCGCACTTACCTGGTCTGTTTCCCGGCGCAGAGCTTCTAACCGAGCGCTATCCACCGTGTATCCGGACTCGCCGTCGCGCCCAATGTCAACGCGCGCATCCGCGTTGTGATCCAATTGCTGGCCAATATGCAGATGCGAGTAAAGCAGTTGCGGTTCTAGGTCCAGAATGCGATAAATCTGTTCCAGTAGCTTCACTTCGGCCGCTGCGATATTGCCATCCGAGGCCGCTAACGAGCATAGGGACAGAGCCATTTGCAGTCGTCCATCTGCTGGGAGATTGGCCAGACGGGACTTCAGGTTTGCCAGCGAGATTCCATTCCGCACTTGGAGCCGGTATTGCGCCCGCAATCGAGTACGGAGATCAATGTGAAGGTGTTCCCATGTCGCGATCATCCTTTCCACCGCTAGGGCCTCATCCTCACTCGCATATCCGTCGGCAAGAGCAACACACGCCGACAATGAGACTAGCAATGAGGCTCTCGCGTATTCAGGGTTTGCTCGCTCCACTGCGTTCTCTGAGGTGAGCGGAAAGAGAACGATCAAATCCGACGATTTGGGGCGACGCGCGCCCGAGAGTATGTCTGGCTCGAAGCCAACCAAGGCGTCACTTAGGTGGCCTGCGATCTCTGGCAGTCTAGCTGCGCTCGGGTCCGCAGAAGGATCGAGCTCACGCAACAGGCACTCAAGAGTTATCGGTTTGATGGGCTCGACAATTGAATCGAGAAATTTCCACCACCGCTCCATCGCCGCGGAGGACCAAAAGCGGAAAGGCAGATTCAAATACGCTTCGAAAGTGCCAGATTTGGTAGGATTCCTCCCCAGATAACGGCTGTAGCCATCGATTTCTGTAGTCGCCTCTTCGGCCAGAATCTTAAGTGACTGCTGCGGAGTGCTGACGGCGGCGATATCGGGAATCCCTGGGAACTCATGCCGAATTTCCCGCCCAAACTGCATTGGCCAGCCTGGTTGATACGTTAACTTCAGCTTTGTCTTGTTTGGGGGAATGACCATTCCAGCGCCAAACTTCTTCCCATACAAAACCGCAAATGCTTTTTCGAATTCCTCACGGCATCGGGTCGCTGGCGTTCGAAGATAAATATTGGGTTCAACGTATATCCAGCGCAAAGCCCACTCCATCGGAATGGGCTGATGTTCATTCATAAACCAGCCAATGCCGTATCGAATGATGAACGGAAGTTCCCAGGTTTTGATCCATTCGGTCGGCAATTGTGGAATGGGATTCTCGTCCAGAGCGCAAGCGCTTGCAAAGTCGGAAAGACGCAAGCAGCACTGGGTGACACTTCCCGCAGTGTTCTTAAAGAGATTCGCAAGCCTGCGAACTTCCTGAAGAAGCAGATCACGTTCATCGCCAGCCGAATCCGAAACTCGCTTTTGTAGAAGATCGAGAAGCCGGCGCTCGATTCCATAGAAATACAGCATCCCGAAGCTGGAATCCGCCGCTGCCGATGCCCCTTCCTCCAGCCACTTCAGGTACAGAGAACGCTTCTCCGGGCTGAACAAGGAATAACTGGAGTAATAGCCGCTTGCGTCTGAAGTTGTCAGATCGCCCAATTTCGCCGAAAGGCGCGGATTAATCGCGTAATGTTGTTCGTCGTTTGTGCCCTTGCCAATGTAAATGAATCCGTGAGAGAGGTGATGTCCCTGAATATCAACGGCCTCCCCCTTTTTGAGCCACTTCAGGTCCGATGCTTCAACAGTGGGAGGACGGGCCGGCAACGTGAACTCAGTAGCGGCACGGCCCACAGTCGAACCCACGGAAACGGAGAACAATCTTTCCTGTGGCGTTGATCTGGGGGCACCGCCAAGACTGATTGAACTCGTTCCGGAGGGCGGTGATGGAGGCCCGGGAAGCACGCGGCCAAACTCCACATGAACCGCGCCGGACGGCGTATTCGGAATACTCTCGGATTTCAACACGGGTTTCCGAGGAATTGCTCCATTTAGCGTCGTGAATTTCTTGCTCAGATAGGCATCGTAAAAGGCGGGTTGTTGGTTGCAATCCTGAATGATCGACTCGATTGGAACGCGGTTGGCACATAGGGTTCTGCATTCTGCGACCAATTGCGAGAGCCCCTCCTTCCTTTCTTCCGCCGCCGGGTCCGCCAGAGCTCCGATCAAAGTCTCCCCCTCTTCGATACACCGGCGAATGGTGTCGTTCGAGCCGAACTTCCAAAGCCAGCTGCTGAATGTTGTCTTCGCGAGAATGGCGTCGCGCGTAGATTGATTTGAGGCGACGGTTGTTGCGAATGTGCTAGCTTGATCGGAAACATGCGTCTCAAACCATCGCTCGCGATAGAGCGCCTGCATCAATTGACGCTCGGGCTCCGTCGAGAAAGGCGCTAAGGGAGGCGGAATAGGAACCGCTTTCGCTGCGGCAATTACCGCCGCGACGGAGTGAACAATAGCGTACGCCGACTTAGGCCCTACCCCTCGAACCTGCGAAACTTTGAATTCGCTCCAGCCCTCTAGGTCGGCGACGGTGCCGATTCCAATGTCCTTGAGCGCCTGGAGCCGCATTCCGGTCGCGTACTTCTTCAACTCATCGAGAGGAATCGACTTAATGCGCCCAGCGTAAATTGCCTGAATGTATGAAGCAGTTAGCGATTCGATTTCCTGCTTCAGACTTTGACGTAGGCGACGAACCTCGGATTCCACGTCTTCAAAAGGCGACAAAGCTGCCCGTAGCCGCGTTCTTAACTTCGCAGCCGGTGACAACCGATAGAAGAGAGAGATCCCTACTGCCGCCACCAGGGCAGCAATCAGAAGGCCCAACATTGTTTGATTTCCCGTATCCAACCATATTAGGCCGAGAACTCTGGCGCTGCTCAAGGAATTTTCCCATTTGGAAGCACCCGAATTGCCTCTTGAGGGTTACAGGAAGGCCGTACGGCCCCTTCCTGGCTGCTGTATCCAAAACGCCGGTATTGCGGCAAAAGGCTATTAACGCCTGCTCCAGACGCCGCTGCTTCGACACAGTTTTTGCCGGCCACAAAGTATCAAGAAATCAGCATACCGTTCCCGATATCGTAGCGCCCTGACGCCCCGGCCACTAAAACTCTTAGGGCAACATTACCCCTCTCAAAACCCAGACAATCCTGATAGAGCTCGTCTTCCAGACGTTCCTGTGCTCTGGCTTCCGCTCTCGCCAGCTGGCGGGCCTGACGTGGGAGGACATCAACTGGGAGGCGGGCGCCCTTGGCGTCCGACCCAAAACCGGAATCCGGCTTCACGCCGAAGAGCCATGAAGAACGCGCCGTGCCGATTTCTTCGGCGCTACTGCAGGCTTTGCGGACGCGCTTCAAGCGCCGCCAGGAATCCATGCCAGTCTTCCCCACCCCTCAGCATCCAAAACGCAAGAACTACGGCAGCGAGAAGCCGGATGCGCACTTTCTAGAAACGTGTAAAGCGATCGCACGCCGTGCCAAACTGAAGTGCGGGCGGTGCCGAACGCCAAAGGGCAATTGTGACGATGGCCCTTACTGCGAGAGGTTCTACTTGCACAAGTGGCGGCACACTCTTGCCCCCCAGATGCTCCAGTCCGGAGTCGACATCTAAACGCTGCAGACGCTTCTTGGGCACAAGAACATCGCGACTACGGAAAAGTACCTGAAGGCGCTACGGCTGGATGATTTGCGACACAAGTTCGAGGCGTTCAAGTTGGCGGCGATGCTCTAATTGGTCTCCGTGTCCTGCTCGACAAAACTATCCCACTACAGAGAATTGCGAACTTGTGTGGTTCATCAGCGGGTGACTCCGAAATCGCGCCGGGCGTGTTCAAATTCATTGATCTAAATAGAGGCTGCGTGGTAAGCTGTCTGCCAAAGCCGGATATCCAACTCCCCTCAATCAGACGAAGGATTCAAACGTGTCGGCTTCCCGTTAACGTAAGTGCCACGTCGACACCTCGAGGTCTCCTTTGACGATTTACGCAGACATTTTCCGCGAACGTATTCGCCTCGACCTGCGTGAGCAGCCGTTTATAGCGAGCGATGTGGCAGAGTTGGCAAACTGGTTTCGCGCCACCCCGATCGCTCACCCATACGGCCCAGGCTCTTATCCACCGTGCCCCATCCCTTCTTATCAGCGCACATGCGCAGGGCCGCCCGCTACGCTCCCCCCCTCTGAGTACGTTTACCGCCTCACAAATGTAAGTTCAGTAATACGCACAACAAACGCGAAACCGCGCTATCGCGCCGCTATTAGTTCGGCAAATTTCCAACGTCTTCAAGCAGCGCAGAGGAAGAGTAACCGGCTATGGCTTCCACTTTCGGATTATGTCATCGGTGTTTTGCCTGGACGTCGTGATTGCACTTGGTGGACGCCAGGTGAGCTGAAGTGGAATCCCACTCTTCCGAGTGCACACAAAATCGGGATGCCCAACAGCTGGGTTATCCCTACATCACTACTTTTGAGGATCAAGCGTGACGACACGTTTGCAAAGTTTCTTGCCAGAGTTCCAACACCAATTGATGCTTTTGAATCTTCCGTTTTCCTCGCAGCTACAGTACCGGGAGCACGTTATGGTATTGCAATCGATCTCAGCGATCCCACAGATATTCGTCCCGGATTTCCGGAGACGGTTGCCAGAGATATCCCGGTGGAGCTAATCGAGACCTTGCCAGTGCCTATCAACCCCGACGAACGAGATCGATTCCCGATCGAGATTATGCCGATTCTTCCGGCCTTGCTGAGCTACTATCAGCGGCTATGAGGGACCAATGCTAGACGAACCTATCGAAAACATCTTCGAGACCCTCCGCACCTCGCCCAGTGTCGAAGCTTGGGTATTCCTGATCCGATCAGCGATTGGGGGCGACCTTGACGATACGATCGACCGCTACTACGGATCAGTTGAAGATCTGATGCACACGATTCGGGCCAACTCCTTACACAGAGTTCTTTCAGAAACGACGTTCGATATTGGGCTTGAGCGAGTTGTTGCAACTTGGGATCCGGCAGCAGTCAACAATGTTAAATCCGTGGAATTCATGCTGAGGCTGATTACAGCATTTACCCCTCCTTCAGGCTTCCTAAAGTTGTTTGGATTTGTTGCGAATGGAGGAATCTTCCCATCGAACGATTCCGAGACGAGTGGGTCCGAGGAGACCGTCCTTGAAGAGTTTGCATGGAACGCATTGAGAGCTTACTTTCCCACAGCACCAGAAGCACCAGACAAATTCCCTGCTTTTGACGGCTATACACGTTTGCTAGTTAATGAATTGCAAACTCACAAAGGAAGAGCATACGCCTGTGTTCGCTTACTAGAACTCGGTCACTTTAAGCCCGATGGCGCTAACCTCGGTGAGGTAATCTCGGAGCACGCTGAGCAGGTCGTTCCTGCGTTGCTTGACTGGCTGCTGGGAAATGAACGCCGGGATCGCGATTCGTTGCTTGCAAGCCTTTACTTGCAATGCCAAACTTCCAAGTCCGCTCGCATCGCATTTCAGGAGGCTCTCGAAAAAGATGGGGGAACCATTGAACTCACAGACTATCGTGCTCAGATCACCATTGGTGATGGCACATCGATTACGGTTCCTTTCGCTGGGGAACTTTCTTATGAATTGACGAAAAGCAAGGAGTGGCAAGACTTGTCCGAGCGCGGCTACATCCTCCTAAATGAGATTACCTGGGAGGAGACGACATGAATGCAAATATCCCCGATTCACGTCCAAGAAACGTCCGCGAGGATCTGTCTTGGTTTCTGACCAACTTGGACGATCAACTTGACGATCTTGAGCTTGAGGCGCGCGGCGTGACTATAACGCTCTACTGGGATGCTTCGGAAGTTCGGCAAGCAGTCTTGGGGGCATTCGATTTTTTTGATCCGATCGAGTTTGACAGGTCGAAATTTGATAACCCGCGAACGATGGTGACCTGTCTCGCCGCGCAAAAGTGGTTGGGCAGCATTAAGATGCTCGAACCACATCAAGCCGAGTTTGCAAAGGCGCTTCGAGAGAATTTCTACAAGTCCACGCCTTGGCTAACCAATGAACAGGTACGATCCTTTTTCAGGCAGGTTGCCCTCCCGGACAGCAAAGATCTTTCTTTGTCGAATCTCGGATTTCGGGATGATAAGCAGCGCGCAGCTATCATCTCTAGGTATGCAGGGGAGGCGTCTCGCCTCTTTAAGGCGGTGCAATGCATGAAAGGAGCGTGGAGGAATCGCCTGCAGACGATGTTTCGCGGTGAAATATTACGTTTCGATTCTTCGTCGTTCATTGATTATGCCGCCATCTTTGGAAGCCAACATTTCCAGGCCTTGCGCTCCGCGTTAAACGAGCGCAGAGAAGCGACGCCTGACAACAATATTGCTGATGCCGTATGTCTTTGTTTACTCCAACAGCAGGTGGCAAGCTTTCGAGATGGAACTTCTAAGCAGTTGCCACGTTTCTTCGAAACTACGAGCACTTTTCGTAATGCATTGGAGCAAGCAGGCCTTATCGCAACGATTAGCTATCTCGATCACAACGGAAATCCAAAGACAATTCTGCGCAGTAGCGACTATTTTCTTTTTCGGGCGGCCTTTAACGTTCGTGATGAGCGCGTCAACTCTCCATTTGCTGACGTCTCACTCGAGAGTCTCAGACAAATCCGCGCACAAATCGATTTGATTCTAAAAGCTGCTAAACCTCTTAAAGCTGAAGAGTTGGTTGACATCACGGTAAACAACCACAACATTATTGAGGTGATCGATGACCTCAAGCACATGTGGATCTTGGAAAGAATCTGGCTGCCTTTCATTGCCTTCGACGAGTTGAAGTCACTCGATGAGGACGAAAGGCGCCGTATAGAGGGCTTTAAGCCCGAGCCTTCTTTAGGTGAGATGGTCGACAAGGCTATCGAGGATGTCACTCGGATACTCGACGCAAATGCCAATCAATACAACATGTTCAACAGATTTTATCGGGGTATCGAAGAGCACTGCACCAATTTGCGCAAGAGATACGATTTGGTTCATCCAGAATCAGGACGACTATATCAAATCTCGGCCATCGGACGATTCGGCATCCCTGAGAAGTATGTTCCTGATATTCATGAGTTGCTTCAGGGTCTGCTATTAGGAGATGATGATGAGACTCGGCGCACATCCTCCAACCTAGCGAAGCTCTGTATCGGCGCCAAATCTGATCCAGATTCGCGCACAATCGCAATTGCGATGTTATGGGCTCTTGAATACTACACCGCAATTTTCGATTGCAGCGTGGACACGCAGGAGCACTTCTGGCTAGTAGCTATATTTGCGGCCGCCTCCTTGAAGACCGGAAGGGTCATTGATGCGCGGTGGTGGATTCGAAACTTAGAGAATAGGGTCGTCACCACAAACTCGTCAACCGTTAGATCTGCAATTGCTAGGAGCTTGGCATACTTGTATTTCCACTTATGGCGTTTAGAGGGGGGACGCTGCTCGTGGCGACCCGATCGTAAGGTTAAAACCCTGAGAACGGACTCTGAGCTCCAGCAGCTTGTGGACGATTCATTGAGATATGCAGAAATAGCCTACAAAACTGATTCAGATGACGCCGCCGATTACGCATATGTAGTGAATATCTTTCTATATTATTTGACGGAGGCGGGCACGGACCAGCAGTTTCAAACAGCGATCAAACTTGCAAACGAACTGCTTCCTTGGCGGAACGACTCAAGTGTATGGCAGTACCGATTTGATGACACGCTTGCTCGCTACTTTCACCGAAGAGCTCTTCTCGCCAAGGATTCTAACATTAAGAGAGAATTGCTGCAGGCGCACAAGGTCTACCTCAAGACTGCGCTTGACACATCGCCAGGAGATCCTGAAGTAGTTTCCTACGCCGGTATTGCCGCGAATACAACTCTAGTTGACACCCTGGACGGATCTGGAAGTTCCGCACCATAGGGAAACCATCCATCATTCTGTCATCAAGCGTCTGGCTGCTGTGGCCAGCGTCGGCTCCTTTTTGGAGAGCCACAGAGCCAGCGGATCAGCATCTGCTATGACGTAGGTTGCCAGTCATCGCTGGTGCGCACTCTTAAAGTTGATCCATTGCGAGTCACTCAGATAATGATTGCCAACACACTCCATCGGGAGAAAGACGCAGAATCATCACGTTGCCGGACACCGCGTAGCCGATTTATACGAGGTATGCGGACAAGCGCAGAAAAGCATCGCCTGGATGTCTTCTCATGAGAAACGAACCGACCTGTTCACCCATCTTCTACGCCGTGAGGCGCGCCGTCAGGAAACCGAAGGCGGCAGCCGATATGAAAGAGGCGACAGCGAACTGCTACTCACGATCCGAGAAATGAGCCGCCTTTGTCCCGTGACATTGAAGATCTATATCGTCCAGCCCGGCCTATCAAAGGCACAGGCCAGCGCGGAGCAACTGGGGCTTCTCAGTGTCACGGAAACGTACTTGATGGAAACCTATCGGCTGCCGTTCGGCGTTATATCGAGCGCCTGAATGCCCGGCATGCTCAGTTTGGTTCCGGTCGTAGCCTCGTGACGGAAAGTATCATTTACCTGCGCGATGAGTCTTTCTGAGCCCCATGTCCCCCTCGTTCGCTCACGACTCCGTAATACAAGCCCGGCTGCTCAATCTGGCGAAGTAATTCCCGCGACGATTTCTACTGAAATCCGCATCGTATAACGGCATCTTGCGAAAGCTGATATTGCGGGACAGCTCACCACCAGCGATGAGCCGACTTCGCCGACTGGCTTGGCTCCTGCGAAAGCCGGCGTGCACCGAAGCGGCCCAGGGAGATCATCCTTGGGCCGCTTCGGTGGGATGGAATTGACCGTCCCGTTGTCTCGGCTTTAAAGGGGCCGGGCACCCATAGACATATATCGTCACGGACACAGAGATGATCAGTGACCAAAATACTGTAGTTCCTTCTTCGCGTATCTTGGGATTCTCAAGGCCAACTAGACTCGCCACGCGTGGGGCGCAGAGCCGAGGTTTGTAGCCGGACGAAACTGAATGACATGGAGCCGAGCGTATTCAGCCGGGCCCTCCAAGTTAATCCAGCCTATCGGCTGACAGCGGCTTATTTTCGACGCTTCTTGGATTGCCGATCATCCCTTGGAGCATCTTCGATTTCGATCCTGTACGAGGGAGGGATCAATTTGTATTCGCCGCTGCGCAGAGTCTCTTCAAGAAAGTCCGCCCAGTCTTGCATCATGTACGTACGCGG
>Ga0335072_10008965_pt1 | contig 14471 bp, 10 predicted proteins | sample Lox_Sample_21_FD_206725 | JGI IMG/M metagenome (GOLD analysis project Ga0335072, IMG submission 206725) | Soil microbial communities from Loxahatchee National Wildlife Refuge, Florida, United States - Lox_Sample_2.1 | ecosystem: Environmental > Terrestrial > Soil > Wetlands | place: USA... | reverse complement strand
CTTGCTCCTCTTGCTTTGAGATCAGCAAACGACAGACAGAAGCAAAGGGTTGCTGCTACCCTGACCACGCAGCGGATCCACCTGCTCTGTCGCCGGGCCTCTCAGTCTGGTAAGACAAGAGCGGGAAAATCTTTCAACAATGGTGGAGGGTCGCATCGCAAAAGGGCAGACAGACCGAGATTCGTCGGGCACCGCGCTCGGCTTCCGGCAGTTTTTGAGCTGGCTTGATGCGGGCGTCGATTCGAACGGCGAGAAGTACCTTGAAATGCGCCGCCGGCTGGTGGCTTACTTTGATCGAAAGAATTGTGTATCGCCCGACGAATTGGCAGATGAAACACTGAACCGTGTGGCACAGCGGCTCGAAGAAGTAGGCTCCATCACCGGGACAACTCCGGCACAGTATTGCTACGTGACGGCGAAATTTGTCTTCCTCGAGTATCTCCGCAGTCACGCTCGTGGAGGCGCCAGCCTGGAGGAGATGTCACCTGACAAAGCCGATTCGGCCTTAAGCAGATCTGGCCGGCAAGACAATGACGCCGAGAACAAAGAGCATCTCTCGGATTGCCTGGAGCGATGCCTGGAAAAACTCGTCTCGCCTGACCGGCAGCTGATTCTCGAGTATTATCGTGGCGAACAGCGAACAAAAATAGAAAACCGCCGGAGCCTGGCGACGGCGCTGCGCCTCAGCGTAAACGCGCTCACGATCCGGGCATCCCGCATCCGCAATAAACTTGAGTTGTGCGTTAAAGACTGTTCTACCGCAGGCGGATGAAAGCATCACTCTAAAGAATTCGCCCGGCCCGACTGGCGGTACCAGGTTCTCAGGGCAAACTGAAATGTTTTCCCCGCTTTTTCTTATAGGAATAGGAACAGAAGGATGCGCTTCTCACGCCAGAGCGTCGACGATGAAACCCTGAAGGCCTATCTCTTCGGAGACTTGCCTGCCGACGACATCGAGCGCCTGGATGAATTGTGCATCGTCGATGATGATTTTGCTGCCCGTCTCGACAGCGTCGAAACTGACTTGGTAGATGCCTACGTTCGTGGAGAACTGTCCGGAAACGATTTGGCGAAATTTCAGAAAATCTATCGATCTTCCGTCAAACTCCGGCAACGAGTCGCCTTCGCCGAAAGCCTGAAACCCCATATATCGCAGGATCCCGTACGTCTTGCTCCCGTTAAGCCGGCGCTAGCGTCGTGGCTGGATATCTTCCGGTTGCCGCGTGTCGCGCTCGCGGGTGGCTTGGCAGTGCTGTTGGTCGGTGGGTTTGTGTTGGTCGAAACAATGCATCTTCGCGAGAACCAGAATCAGGTCGCGGTGAAACGGGTGGCGCGGCAAGCAGGTATTGAGCAGCCGGAAGGCGCAAAGCCTCCCAAGACGCCATCAGAAAATACGTCCACGGCTAAGAACGCCACACCGCTTGTGCCGCAGATCCCTGTCAGCGTCGTGGCATTTGTCCTCGCGCCACAGATGAGAGGTGGAACGGAGCTACCCAGGTTCGAGCTACCGCTGGGAACCGACCGCGTGGATCTCCGCCTGGAACTTGAAGCGAATGATTTCCCCCACTACCGAGTCACACTCAAGAACCTCAAATCAGACCGGCCTCTATGGCGGAGCGGCAACCTGGCCCCGGTAACAAAAGGCGAGAGCAGTGCACTAACTGTAAAAGTACCGGCTAAGCTTTTGACCCAGGGAATTTACCAGGTAGACCTGACAGGAGAGTCGGCCAACGCTGAAGCCGAATTCGTGAGCAGTTATTCTTTCAGAATTGTGACTCGTTAACAGGCCCTCAAAAAAGCAAATCCGGGGGTTGAAGCCAATGCGGTGCGGGATCACACCCTTATTCAGACTGGTGTGGGCGATTTTTCTTTTCGCCGGCACATTCGCTCGCGCTGAATGCGCACCCGGCGAGCCCCTGCTCGCACCGGGTAAGGCGGTCACCTGCCCGCTGGCTGGCGGACAAAGCCGCACCTATCGTGTATCGCTGTCAGAAGCCCAACTCGCCGAGATCACTCTAGAGAAAAAAGGGATCAACGTCGTGGTGCGGATTCTGGATCCAGCGGCCAGGTTGCTGGCGGATTACGACAGCGAAAGCAGGCCAAAAGGCACCGAAGAGATCGGGTTCATCGCCGAGGCTGTTGGAACTTATCAGGTAGAGGTGCGAGCCCGATATGCTCACGATCCTGCTGCAGCATTCACCGTTGTCCTGCAGAGCACGCGGAACATGTCGCATCAGGATGAACTCCTGTTCAAGGCCAGGGAATTGAGCACGCAATCGAGATTGCAGAATCTCGCCGGCAACTATCCACAAGCGCTCGAGCTTTCCCAAAAGGCGCTCGCACTTGGCGAGGAAGCAACTGGACCGAATGCCCCTTATGTCGGTGAATTGTCAGAGAAGCTCGGCTCCGCCGAATTCGTTGTTGGAGACCGTGAAAAAGCGGCCGCTGCATTTCAGCGTGCAATAGCCATCGACCGGACAATGGCGGATACGAACAACCCGCAGATCGCCTCGGCACTCCAGGGAATTGGGAACGTCTATATTGCCGCCAACGACTACTCCAAAGCCGAGGAGGCACTTGCCCGGGCCATCCAGATCAACACACGCAATCAGGGTCCGGAGAGCCCCGCTATTGCGGATTGCCTCGTGGCCATGGCGCTGTTGCATCAGAGGCGCGGAGATTACCCGCGCGCCCTCACAGAGATCAAGCACGCTCTCGCAATCGATCAGGAAAAACTTGAGCCTGATGACTTGGCGACGCTCAAGGCAATGGACAGTTTGGGAGACCTATACTTCGAAATGGTGGACCTGCAACACGCCGTACCGGTTCTCCAGCAAACCCTCCAGCTCACGGAGCAGAAGCTCGGTCCCAATCATCCCCTAAACGCCCACCCTTTGCAGAATCTAGGCATCATCGCCCGCGACCAAAAGCAATTCCCTCTCGCTCTCCAATACTTATGGCGCGCGGAAAAACTACGAGAACATGCGCTCGGCCCCCAGCATCCTTTGACAGCCGCATTATTGGTGAACATCGGCAACGTCTATAGCCAGGAAGGCGATTACCGGCGCAGCACAGAAACTTATCTGCATGCCCTCTCGGTTTTGGAGAGGTCTGCGGGACCGTATCACGAATGGACCATGATGACGCTGGGCAACCTTGCCCGAGTCTACGCTGCGCAGAACGATCCGTCCGATGCCATTCGTTACATGGCGCGCGCGAACGCTGCAGCAGAGACCAACCTTTCACTTAATCTGGCGATTGGCTCGGAGCACGAACGGCTGGTATATGCTGACAAATTTTCTTATCAGATTTCCCGCACTGTCTCGCTGAATCTCTCCGAAGCGCCCAATGACCAGGCTGCGGCCGATCTCGCCGCGGAGATTATCCTGCAGCGCAAAGGCCGGGTGCTGGACGCAGTCGCGGGCAGCATGAGCGCGTTACGCAAAAGACTGGAACCAGACGATCAGAAGCTGCTCAAGGAACTCAATGACACCCTTGCCGCACTAGCCAAAGCGGCTCTACACGGCCCAGGTCAAACCGCGCCCGAGGAGTACGAAGCGAAGTTGGCAGCACTTCAGCAACAGAAGGAGAGGCTGGAAACCGAGATCAGCCGCCGCAGTGCAGGCTACTATCAACCCACCGACGCGGTCACTTTGGCAGCAGTTCGCAACGCCATCCCGGTAGACAGCGTGCTGGTCGAGTTCGCGGTTTATCAGGTTTACAGCTTCCGCCGCTTCGATGGAGATGAAGAAGACGAGCCGCTCCGCTATGTTGCATACGTGATTCCTCCGCAGGGCGTTTTGCGCTGCAAAGATTTGGGCGATGCGAAGGAAATCGATCAGCAGGTCGAGGCCTATCGGCAAGCCTTGCGGGACCCCAGGCACACGGATGTGCGTGGGCTTGCGCGGGCGCTCGACGCCCGGATCATGCAGCCTTTACGAGCGCTGGGCATCCAGGGTAAACACCTCATCGTCTCGCCCGACGGTGAATTAAATCTTTTGTCCTTCGAATCCTTGCTCGACGAACAGGGACACTACCTCGTGGAGAACTCTGCCATAAGCTACGTCACCACAGGACGCGATCTGTTGCGAATGCAAGTCGCGCGTACGAGCCGAAATGCACCCGTAGTCATTGCGAATCCATACTTCGGGGATCCGGAGGAATCTCAGTTTTCAAAATCGGACGCCGTCCGGCTCTCACCGGCCGGCGAGGTTGCGATTCGCCGCAGCGTCACTGCCGGAAACCGAAATGAGCTCTACTTCGCTCCTCTCACTGGCACCGGCCTCGAGGCAGGAGAACTCAAGTCTCTGTTTCCCGAGGCCACAGTTCTAACCGGGATCCAGGCCAGCAAGAAAGCGCTTGAGCAGTTGGAGCCTCCCAGCATCCTTCATATCGCTACCCATGGTTTCTACCTTGGAGGTTTCGGCGAGGGTGGACAAGACAAGACGGACTCCACAAGCGGCCCTGGATCCAAAGGCGCTATGCCCACACCGGAAAACCCTCTCCTGCGTTCGGGCCTTGCGCTGGCCGGCGCAAACTTTGTCAGACATGGCAGTGAGGACGGGATATTGACCGCGCTCGAGGCCTCAAACCTCAATCTCTGGGGAACGAAACTGGTGACCCTTTCTGCCTGTGAAACGGGGGTCGGAGAAGTGAAAAACGGCGAAGGAGTTTACGGGCTTCGCCGTGCGTTTTTCATCGCGGGGGCGGAAACCGTAGTCATGAGCCTGTGGCCGGTAAGCGACTACGTCACCCGTGAACTGATGGCCGGCTATTACCGCGGGCTCAAGTCAGGATTAGGCCGAGGCGAAGCGCTCCGCCAGGCTCAACTGGCAATGCTGCATCGAAAGGGACGCGAGCATCCCTTCTATTGGGCCAGCTTCATCCAGGTTGGAGAATGGGCCAACCTGGATGAAAGACGCTAACCTCGTTTTCACAAGTGTTCCAAATGGAACTGAGAAATGCCACGCCGCGACCTCTTGTCAAAAGGTGTCGTAACGCAGCCATCGAGTCATTCCGTTTACAATACTTTTGAGCCCGCGGTAGCAAGCCAACCTGAATTTTCTCTATGCGGACATTGCTCCACAAAACCGCATACGTATTCGCTGCCGTCCTCCTCGTGGCAGGCACAGCCGCGCAATCAGTCGCTGCGGCAGTTCCTGCGCTAACGAACTTTCACCACACCATGTGGACTTCGGAGAACGGGCTGGGTGCAGTTGTGGACATCCAGCAGGCGGCGGACGGGTACCTTTGGCTGACTACTTCGACCGGCGTATTCCGATTCGATGGAGTGCGCTTTGAATCCGTCGAAGAAGCCACCAACGGCGCAGTCAGTAACAGGGAAATTCACGCCGTGTACCTCTCGTCTACCGGTGGGCTTTGGATGAAGACCCGCGCCGCCGGCATGCTGTTCTGGAAAAACGGTCATCTGACCACCTATGCTGACCGCCGCTGCACGCCTGTCCTGCAAATGAATGGCATCGCCGAGGCTCGCGATGGTTCGCTGTGGCTGCAAACCTCGGGCGGCCTGTTCCATTTGCATGGGTCTGTTTGCGAAGAGGTCGGCCCAAAACAGGGATACACGGGCGGCTTCCCTGCGGCCATCCTGGTCGATCGCGAAGGCACAGTTTGGGTACGAACGCTGAGCGGCGCGTTGCTCTCAATGCCGCTGGGGCAATCCAGTTTCCAGCGCGTTGAGTACGATCCGGGCGCAGCCTCGCCAACCTTCGTTCTGGCCGCGGCCACTCACAATACTTTTTTTCTCCATGAGGGGCCGGACGGTTCGATTTGGATTTCCGACGACTATGGGCTTCGGCGTCTCACCGGACGTGGAGGCGCCCCGATCCCGCAGCCTCCAACTGACAAATCCTCGGGCGTCGACATGCCCTTCGGTGACTTCACCTTCGCCCCAGACGGAGCCATCTGGGCGGTTAGCGATAAGGGCCTGCGACGGTTCGATCACGTGGATCGGTGGCCCACGCCGCGAGCCGCTGCCGATGCTCCAGGGGAAATTTTCACCACACAGCAGGGACTCAGTTCGGATGCTGTGTGGAAAGTAATGATCGATCGTGAGGGAACCATCTGGGTAGGGACCAACTCTGGCCTCGACCGTCTGCGTCAAACGCCTCTCTCCGTCGTTCCCCTTCCCCCGGCCCAGGAGCACGATTTCAGCATTGTTGCTGGAGAAGACGGTTCCATCTGGACCGGCAATCGTAGCTTGCCTCTCACGCACGTGGCTGCCGACGGCGCCACAACCAGCTACCCCAGGGTCGGAGGCACCATCTGCGTGCGTAGATTGCCCGATGGAACAATCTGGTCTGCGGGCGCGGGCCTCCTGTGGCATTCCTCCGGATCAGGCTTTGTGCCTCTGCATTATCCCGAAGAGGAGTTCGGTCCGGTCATGGGTCTTGCTGTCGATCGCAATCACGAGTTATGGATCAACACCGCGGCCGGCGGGACCTATCACCTCGGCGGAGCCCGCTGGGACCGTGAAGATGAGACGCTGGCCAGGAAGGCCGGAGTTCTGGGCGCGCTGGCAGGGGATGACGACGGCAACGTCTGGTTTGGCTTCTCCAACTTCCTGGTCAAGTGGGACGGCAGCAGGTTTCACCGATTCTCGTTCCCCAACGGAACGCGAGGTGTTTCCGAAACCACAATAGATGTCCGCGGTGACCACGTCTGGCTGGGTGGAACGGGCGGCGTCTCTCTCTTCACCAAAGCTCACTTCTACGTGATGCAGTGGAAAGACCCTAATCTACCTGGCCGGATCTCTGGCGTGCTGGAAACAGAAACCGGTGATCTCTGGATGAACGGATTTTCGGGCATCACGCATGTTTCTGCCAGCGAATTGGCAAAATGGCTGCGCGATCCGGCCTATCCCGTTTCCGCTGAACAACTGACCGCTCTGGATGGGCTTCCTGGGTTGTCAGCTGAGCGGGTTCCCGAGCCTTCGCTCGCGGAAGGACGCGGCGGCCGCTTATATTTCGCCACCACCCGCGGGATCGCCTGGCTCGATCCCTCGACACTACACAAACATCTCAATCGCTTGCCTCCCCCGGTAATCATTACTTCCATTGTTTCAAATGGCAGGGCTTATCCCGGCTCGACTGACGTGAGACTTCCCGCGCACACGGACAGGCTTGAAATCGACTATACGGCGCTCAGCCTGGCCATGCCCGAACGGGTCCTATTTCGTTACAAACTGGATGATGTCGACCCCGATTGGCAGGATGCAGGAACCCGGCGACAGGCCTTCTATACTCATTTGCCCCCGGGTCGCTACAGCTTCCACGTAATAGCCTGCAATAACGACGGGGTTTGGAACGAGACGGGCGCTACGGTGGCTGTGGCGATCGAACCCGCCTTCTATCAGACCTGGTGGTTCATTCTGCTGGCGGCATGTGCGATAGCCGTCCTGTTGTGGTGGGCCATCCGCTTGCGGATTGGCAGCATTGCGCACCAGCTTCAAGAGCGGCTCGCTGAACGAATGGCGGAGCGGGAGCGAATCGCGAGAGAATTGCACGATACTTTGCTGCAAAGTCTTTTCGGCCTGACGCTGCGCTTCCATACCGCTGCCGCCAAACTGCCGCTGGGCGACCCTGCGCGCGACGCTCTGGATGAAGCTTTGCAGCAGTCCGACAGGGTGATGCAGGAGGGGCGCGAACGGGTCTTGAATCTTCGCGCGCGGCGCACCGAGAGCGCGAGTTTGGCCGACGCCCTGACAGAGATTGGCAATCAACTCCGTGCCATCCACCCAGCACATTTCCGGGTTTCGGTGCTGGGTCAGCCGCGGCCGCTCGATGCCATCGTGCAGGAAGAAATTCTCCTCATCGGCCGTGAGGCCCTCACCAATGCGTTCAGCCATTCGGGAGCACAAAACATCGTGGCCGAATTGTCATACCAGAACAGTGCTTTGCATCTGTGCGTGAGCGATGACGGGCGTGGCATCGATGAAGCAGTTCTCAGGACGGGTTCTCGCGCGGGACACTGGGGGCTGCCCGGGATGCGCGAACGAGCCAATAAGGTGCGCGGCGACCTGCGCGTAGCGCGAACGAAAGACGGCGGAACGCAGGTCGACCTGCAGGTGCCGGCATCGGTTGTCTACCGGCCGGAAAGTCCTCCACCTCCTCGTTCACGAAACCCCTTTCGTCGCAAGAGTGACTTCGCTGCAGACTGAAGTTCCTTTCTCACGCCACCCTGTTCCCCTTCTGTCAGGCCAATTTCAGAGGGAATCGCTCCCTCACCTCATACCGCGAGCCGGTAGATCTGAGGTGGCTCTCGTAAAGAACAAACTCCTCCGCCACAAAGCCGCTGAACTTCGGCTCACGATGAATCCTGGCCTTCAACTCGCGGAGGGGGCCGACGCTTTTGCTTTTGTTCCGCGCCAGCGTGATATGAGGATGGTAAGGACGCGTCTCGGGAACAAACCCGCAACCGCCGGTCGCAGCAGCAACACGCTGCTGCAGCAGCGTCAGCTCTTCGCTCACGGCAACGCCGGCAAAGAAAACGCCAGCTCTATCAAAGAATCCCAGGCCGTCCAATTGAATCGCAACCGGCGGCGAGCGCAGTTCATGAAGCCGAGCCACGATGCAATCGTATTCCGCTGTGTTACCAAGAAATTGCAGGGTGATGTGCCAGGACTCCGGCGATGTCCAGCGCATGCCGTCTTCTTGCGACTGCAATCGCAAGGAAAGCGCTGAAAGCTCCTCGACCAGCGCAGACGCAAGCGGAACTCCCACAAAAAGACGCATACGCTCAGATCAACTTCTGAGACAGTCTATCCAGAAAAACCAATTGGCTCTGCAGAATCCGCTTGCGAGCTTCTGGGATAGAGAACCAATCGCCGCGGTCCACCTCGGGAATCTCGATCGTGCGGCCCGATCGGGGCGGCCACGGAATCTGGCAGCGATTGCTCACCAACTTGTCCGGATCGCAGTCTCCCTCGAACGCCCAGGCAGAGACCACCTTACCTCCGGCCTGCGTTACTGTGCCCAATTCCAGAAAATTCCCTTCTGCCGCAAATCCGGTCTCCTCCTGGAACTCTCGCCGCGCCGCCTCGAGAGCAGGCTCACCCTCCGCGTATTCCCCTTTGCAAATCGACCAGGACCCCAGGTCTTTCTTGGCCCAGAAGGGGCCACCGGGATGTACGAGAAAAACCTGCAGCTCGTGATCCTCGCCGAAACGGTACATCAACAGACCCGCGCTGCGCTTGGCCATAAAGAGAAGAGACTCTCCTCAAGTGTAGAGGCTCCTCAGGCTAGCGCAGGGTGGTCAATGGGTCGATGTACCATGGGTGAAATGGCAAAACGGCTGCTCGTCCTGGGGATTGTTCTGTTTGCGGCTCGATTGTTCGCCCAGTCGCCCGCCGATGATCTGGCACTGCGCGGCACCCTGATCACGCCCAGTGGCATCGTCGAGAAAGGCACGGTCCTTATCCGGCAGGGAAAAATTGCCGCCGTTGGCCCTAAGGTGAAGGTGCCGGAAAATGTACTGACCATTGAGACGAATGGGATCATCGCCCCCGGTCTCATTGATTTGCACAACCATCTCACCTGGAACGTGTTTCCCCGCTGGCATCCGAATCAGGAGTTCGGCAGCCGCTACGACTGGCAGAAGAAGGAAATTTACCAGACCATCCTTGAATCGCCGCATGCGTCGATGGTGGCGGAGGGCCTGGAATGCGAGATGGAGCGCTATGCCGAGATCAAAGCGATCTCCGAAGGCGAAACCTCCGCCGTCGGCAGCCTGGCCGACGCCTGCAGCCAGGGACTGGTCCACAATCTCGACACGGAAGACGAGTTTCAGGTTGCCTACAACGTGTTTCCCTTGCGCATGACAGACAGCGAAACTGCGGCGGTTCGGCAGCGCCTGGAAAATCACCAGCTACATGCTTTTCTGATTCATCTCTGCGAAGGCAGCCACACCGATGCATCTTCAGCGCACGAGTTCACCGTGCTCAAAGATCGAGGCTTGCTGATTCCCGGCGTCGCCATCATTCATGGCGTGGCTTTGAAGCCCGAGAATTTCACAGAGATGGCCGCTCACGGTGTAAGCCTGATCTGGTCCCCGCGCAGCAATCTCGAATTGTACGGCAACACCGCCGACGTGGCGGCCGCCAAAGCGGCGCACGTGCAGATAGCCCTCTCGCCTGACTGGAGCCCCACCGGCAGCGACGGTTTGCTTGCCGAACTGAACTATGCTGCTGCCTGGAACGAGACCCAGACTCCGCATCCCTTCACCGATCGCGAACTCGTCGCCATGGCGACTTCTATCCCGGCTGCGATCACTGAGCTGAGCAATCGCCTGGGTTCACTTGAGGTCGGTCACGACGCTGACCTGTTAGTGATTCGTCCGGAGACAGCGGGACCGAAACATGACGCATGGTGGACGCTCACGCACGCGACTGCCGCCCAGGTGACGCTGGTGACTATCGACGGTGAGCCTGTCTGGGGCGATGCTGAATTGCTGGATAAGCTGTCGCCTTCTCACCCGGTCGAGCGCGTCGAGGTATGTGGCATCAACAAAGCGGTTTTGTTCACCGGCCTGCATGGCCGTGTCGACGAGGCGGATGAAACCTGGGCGCATACCACAGCAACGCTACAGACATCGCTGCGTCATTTCGGCCGCAACCTTGCCCCCCTGGCCGAGTGCGGACAGTAGAACTACGGGCGAATTTGATCCAGCGAAGTGAGATCTCCCGTTTGCCTATTCAGCCACAGCACTCACTCAAAGCCACAAGGCTCCACTTTGTCATTCCGAGCACCTGACTTGTCCCATCCGGTAAGTTAAGAGGCCCTGAACGGTCAACAACAGAATGTCATCCAGAAGCGAAGTGGAGCGACCTGCTGTTTGCTCATCCGGCCAAACAGTTTTGTTCATTAGGAGCGAAGCTGAGGAATCTGAAGTTTCCTTCCCGGCTGATGGCCTCCCCGCCCCACCCACTTCACTCCAGGCACTTGTTCCGTGCCTAGAGCCGCGTCCCAATCACTTCCAAATACTCGTTCTCGATCCGGGTCTTTCCGTCGCTTGCCAGGTTGTTCTCGGACCAAAGTTTCTCCAGGTCATCACGGAGTGCATTTTGCGTCGTCGCGTCCAGTCGAGAAAACGCAACCTTGGTAGGTCCAAAATACTCACGAAAGAACTCCACAACATCGTGGGGAGGTCCCGGAAAATCAAAAAGAATCTTCCGCTGCCGCACCTTAACGTCTACACCATTCGAACCGAGTCGAAGGCGGGCAACCGCGGCATCCCCCCACAGGACCGGCGCAGGGATTTCAACCGGTGGGGGCACAAACCGGCTGGTCAGGCGAAACATCTTTCCCACGAACCCATCCGGGGTCCAATTGGCCATTGCAACTATTCCGCCATGACGGCAGACACGCGTCATTTCAGACGCGATCCGATCCGGATCCGGCGCAAACATAGCTCCAAACATGCTCATCACCACATCGAACTCCGCATCGGGAAAGGGCAGGTCTTCCGCATCGCCTTCTTCGAACTCAATCTGCAGACCTTCCTCTGTGGCCCGATGACGCGCTTGGCGCAATAGGTTGGGTGCGATGTCCACACCGGTAACCTGCGCGCCCTTACGGGCTGCCGGAATCGCCAGGTTGCCTGTGCCGCAGGCAACATCGAGGACACGCATACCAGGCTTGATGTCCAACACGTCTACAAAGGCCGCAGCGTCTTTTGCGCTAAGCTCGGCGATTTTCCCGAAATCCCCCGCCATCCACGTGGTCCGCAATCTTTCCTTAAGCGGTTCCATATCTCTCCGATTCCGCACGTTCCCCGGCCCAGAGCAGGATCAGGCTTCCCCGACGCATTCCTTCCAGAGGCCGGGATGCTTGCGTTGAAATTCAGCGATCATGTCAATGCATTCCTGCGAATGAAGGTCCAGGATATCGATACCCTGTTTTCGCAGCCATTCCATGCCGCCCTGGGCGTTAACGCTGTCGCCGACGATGACCTGGGCAAAACGAAATTGATAAATCAGCCCGCTGCAATACCAGCAGGGAGCAAGTGTCGTGACCAGAATTGTATCGTGCCAATTTGGGCGCCGGCCCGCGGCGCGGAAAGCGTCCGTCTCTCCATGCAGCGAGCCATTGCCCTGCTGCACCAGACGATTGTGGCCCACCCCTAGCAGTGTTCCGTCGGTCCGAAAGATGGCTCCGCCCACGGGAACACCGCCCTCAGCCAGCCCGATGCGCGCTTGCTCCAGCGCGACTGCCAGCATGCCATGGGCATCCAAAGTAGCTCCTACGACAGGTTCCATGCCCGCAGCCTACCACTTGTCAACCGATCAGTGGGCAACAACCTTCTCGCCCGCCCGCGGATCGTTGCCCTGCAGGAAGAATGTCAGGATAAACATCAGGGCCGCGGCGACGGTGAGCAGCCAGAATGTGTCGATATACGACAGTGTCGAGGCTTGATTGAGTAGATTCTGATAAACCCAACCATACGCGCCGCCAGTTGCATCATGGGGACTCATGCCGCGGTGTTCTAGCTGGTGCTTCAATCCTTCGACCATGTTCTGGAATGTGGGATTTCCAGGAGTGAGGACGCTGCCCAGCCTCTCCTGGTGAAACTGATTCCTCCGCGCGAGCACGGTAGTTACGACCGAGGTACCGACACTCGCCCCGATATTGCGCATGAAATTCACCAACCCAGCCACCGCATTGTTCTTGTCTTTCGGCATGCCGTAATAAGCCGCGGCTGTGGTGGGGATAAACACCAGGCCCAGCGGAGCGTACTGTGCAATGCGAAGCCAGGTCGCCGAGCCGAAACTGATTAACAGATCAATGCGCCGTGTCGACAGATACATGCTGCCGGTCAACAGGAGCCATCCCGTGGCGATCAGATAGCGCCCCTGGAACCGGCCCGCGAGCATTCCAATAAACGGCAAAGCCGCAAGCAACACAAACCCCGCGGCCGAAAGCACCATTCCCGCAGATTCGGCTGTATAGCCCATGTTGATCTGGAGAAACTGCGGCACCAGCACCGTAGTGGCAAATGACATGCCCCCGACCACAAACATCATCATGCTCGAAGTGGTGAAATTGAAGTTCCCAAACAGCCGCACATCCACAATGGGGTGTCTTTGGTAGAGCTCCCAAATTACCAGCAAGAACAGGCAGACACTGGCAATCACAATCAAACTGACGATGAAATGCGACCCGAACCAATCGTCTTCCTGCCCCTTGTCGAGCAGGATCTGCAGCGCACCCACACCCAGGGCCAATAAGGAAAAGCCGACGTAGTCCAACGGAGGGCGCTTGCCTTGCAGACGGGCTCGAGTTAAATACGGCGGATCCTCCACCAACTGGTAAACGAGGATGAGTGCCAGGATGCCCACCGGCAAGTTCATCAGAAAAATCCAGCGCCAAGTGTAATTATCGGTGATCCACCCGCCCAGGGTAGGACCTATAGAAGGCGCGAAGATCGCCGTGACGCCATAGAGCGAAAACGCAAGGCCGCGGAGTCGCGGAGGAAATGTGTCCGCCAGGATCGCCTGCGCCATAGGCTGCAGGCCTCCACCCCCCGCGCCTTGAATGACACGTGCAATCAGCAGAATACCCAGACCCGGCGCGATTCCACAAAGCAGTGAACTGACGGTAAAGATCACAATGCAGCTCATGAAGAACCGCTTGCGGCCGAACAGGCTTACCAGCCACCCGCTAATTGGCAGAACGATTGCATTCGAGACCAGGTACGAGGTCAGCACCCATGTGCTCTGATCCTGGCTGGCGCCGAGATTCCCCGCGATATGGGGCAGAGCCACGTTGGCAATGCTGGTATCCAGCACTTCCATGAAGGCCGCCAGCGACACGACAAAGGCAATGAGCCATGGGTTGGTCTTGGGCTTCCATTCATGATCTTGCTGGGTCAGGGTCGCAGCCGCGGCAGGAGCGCTCATCCACGTCCCTGATGCAGCGAGCTATGCGGTCGATTCGGATTTCTGATGGGATTAGCCTCTTGCAAAATCTGCCGCTCGCATTGACATCGGCGGAGCTAGTTCTTAGGATGTTGGGTGTCTATTGGACTGCTCGTGCATGGGCTTGCTAAGACTCGCGCAAGTCCCCTTGCTCACGATTCGTAATCGATAAAGTCTAAAGCCTTGTCAGCGATGATCATAGTCAAAGACCTTACAAAAAGGTACGCCCGCCACGTTGCTGTCGATCAAATCACCTTCTCGGTAACCAAAGGCCAGATTGTTGGATTCCTCGGCCCCAATGGGGCGGGAAAGACAACGACCATGCGCATCCTCACTTGCTTCCTGACCCCATCGGCGGGAACAGCATCGGTCGCCGGCTTCGACGTTCTCGAACAGCCCCTCGAAGTAAAAAAACGAATCGGATATTTGCCCGAGACGCCACCGCTTTATCCGGAGATGGAGACCACCGAATATCTCCGCTTCGTCGGCAAGCTCAAGGGTCTCTCCGGTGCTGAGCTGGAGAAACGCATCGACTATGTTT
>Ga0335072_10008962_pt1 | contig 14471 bp, 11 predicted proteins | sample Lox_Sample_21_FD_206725 | JGI IMG/M metagenome (GOLD analysis project Ga0335072, IMG submission 206725) | Soil microbial communities from Loxahatchee National Wildlife Refuge, Florida, United States - Lox_Sample_2.1 | ecosystem: Environmental > Terrestrial > Soil > Wetlands | place: USA... | reverse complement strand
CCGAGGAGTTCGCCGACGTGGGCCAGATCGAGGGGTGCACGTTCGGCGAGATCGCCCGCGGCGGCTACGATCTCATCATCAACGCGACGGCGGCGAGCCTGCAGGGAGTGATGCCGGAGCTGCCGCACGGACTCGTCACCGAGGAGACCGTCTGCTACGACATGGCCTACGGGCGCGGCCCGACACCCTTCACCCGCTGGGCGAGCGGACTGCGCGCCGGGCGCATCTGCAAGGGATGGGGCATGCTGGTCGAGCAGGCCGCCGAGTCGTTCCTGCTCTGGCGCGGCATTCGCCCGAGCACGCATCTGGTGCTGGCCGCGCTCACCCAGGAGGACTAGCCGCGCCGGGCGGCAAGCGCGCTCAGCGCATGGTCACGAGCTCCTCGGCGCTGGTGGGATGAATGGCCACCGTGTCGTCGAAATCGCGCTTGGTCGCCCCCATCCGGATCGCCACGGCGAAGCCCTGCAGCATCTCATCGGCCCCGGGGCCCATGAGGTGGCAGCCGACGATCTTCTGCTCCGCGCCCACGCACACGAGCTTCATGTCGGTGTGCGGCTTGCGCGTGGTGAGCGCATGGTACAGGGGGGTGAAGTCCGCCACGTAGACCTTGACCGCCTCGCCATGTTGCGCCCGCGCCTCGGCCTCGCTCAGCCCGACCGTCGCGATGGGCGGGTGCGTGAACACCACGGTCGGGATGAGCTCGTAGGACAGCCGGCGATCGCGCTCAGCGCCGAACAGCCGGTCGCTCAGGCGCCGGCCCGCGGCGATCGCAACCGGCGTGAGCGCCGCCCGTCCGGTCACGTCCCCGATGGCGTAGACACCCGCCACGTTGGTGTTCTGGAAGGCGTCGGTCGCCACGTAGCCCTGCGCATCGAGCAGCACGCCTGCCGCGGCGAGATCGAGGCTAAGCACGTTGGCGCAGCGGCCGATCGCCCACAGCACGCAATCGAAGCCCGCGAACTCGCGCCCGTCCGCCGCGACCAGGCTCTTGAGGCCGCCGTGCTCGGCGAGCGCCGCGGGCGCGACGCCGGTGTGGAACACCATGCCCTCGGCGAGCATCTCGCGCATCAAGGACTTGCCGAGCATGGCGTCGAAATACGTGAGCGGGTGGTCCCTGCGGATGAACAGCTCGGTCTCGCTGCCGAGCTCGCTGAAGGCCGACGCGAGCTCGCAGGCGACGTAGCCGCTGCCGACCACGGCCACGCGCCGCGGGCGGCGCTCGAGCTCGAAGAAGCCGTCCGAGGTGATGCCGAGCTCGGCGCCGGGAAGCGCCGGCACCGTGGGCAGCCCGCCCGTGGCGATGACCACGTGCGCCGCCGAGTAGCGCGCACCATCGACCTCCACCGTGTGGGGGTCGAGGAAGCGCGCTCGGCCGGCGATGCAGGCGACACCCTTGGCGGCGAGGTTGCGCGCATAGATGGCGTTGAGCCGCGCCACGTAGGCATCGCGCTTTTTCTTGAGGATCGCCCAGTCGTTGCCCGGGACCTCGCCCCCGCCCGCACCGAGCCCGAAACCGTAATCCGCCGCATCGGCGAGCGACTGCGCGATGCCGGCCGCATTCCACATCACCTTCTTCGGCACGCAGCCGACGTTGACGCACGTGCCGCCGAGGCGCCCCGACTCGATGACCGCGCTCTTTGCGCCATACTCGGCCGCGCGCTGCGCGCAGGCGAGGCCGCCGCTGCCGCCGCCGATGCTGATGAGGTCGAAGACGTCGCTGGACACGAGTGAGCTCCCGGTGCTCGATCCAAGGCACCCGCTCCATGATATACCGGCCGCGCAGCGCCGGCCGCGCAGCGCCGGCCGCAGCGCCCCGGCCCGGAATGCCGCGAGGCTCTGGTAGAATTCGCCGGTGCAAGCTCGGCCCATGCAAAACCCTCTCCTGCAACTCGATGCGCTGCCCGCCTTCGACCGCATCGAGGCGTCCCACGCCCGCCCGGCCCTCGAGCACCTGCTCGCGGACAACCGCGCACGCCTCGCGGAGTTGACGGCCCAGCCCGATCCCACGTTCGATTCGCTGGTCGTTCCCGCCGAGGAGCTCAGCTACCGCTTGAGCCGCGTATGGAGCCCGATCGGGCACTTGAACGCGGTCGCCAACTCCGCCGAGATGCGCGAGGCGTACAACGAGTGCGTGCCGCTGCTCACGGCCTACTCCTCGGAGCTCGGCCAGAACGAGGCGCTGTATGCGGGCTATGCGCACGTGCTGCGCATCGAGGGCGAGCGGCTCGATCCCGCACAGCGCAAGCTGGTCGAGAATTCGCTGCGTGATTTCAGGCTGGCGGGGGTCGACCTGCCGCCGCAGCGCCAGGCGCGTTACCGCGAGGTGGTGCAGCGTCTCGCGCAGCTCGCGACGAAGTTCTCTGAAAATGTCCTCGACGCCGCGCGCGCCTACACCCGGCGCGTGACCGACGAGTCCGAGCTCGCCGGCTTGCCGGCGAATGCCATCGACCGGGCGGCCGCGAATGCCCGCGAGGCGAACCAGAGCGGCTGGCTGTTCAAGCTCGATCAGCCCACCTACATGACCGTCATGACCAGCGCCCAGAGCAGCACGCTGCGGCGGGACATCTACGAGGCCTGGGTGACGCGCGCCTCGGAGCTCGGGCCGAGCGCCGGGCGCTTCGACAACAATCCGCTCATCGCGCAGATCCTGCCGCTGCGTCACGAGCTGGCCCACATCCTCGGCTATCCGAACTTCGCCGACTACGCGCTCGCCACGCGCATGGCGAAGAGCAGCAAGCAGGTGCTGGGATTCCTCGAGGACCTGGCACGGCGCTGCCGCCCGGCCGCGCGCCGCGAGTTCCAGGAGCTCGAGGAGTTCGCCGGGCGCAAGCTCGAGGCGTGGGACCTGGCGTACTTCAGCGAGCGTCTCCAGGAGAGCCGCTTCAAGGTCTCGCAGGAGGCGCTGCGCCCTTATTTTCCGCTGCCGAAGGTGCTCTCGGGATTGTTCGCGGTGACCGAGCGGCTCTATGGCATCACGGCGCGCGAGCGACCCGCAGTCGCCGTCTGGCACCCGAGCGTGCGCTACTACGATCTGGTGGATGGCGGCGGTCGCATCGTCGCGGGCTTCTATCTGGATCCGTATTCCCGGCTCGAGAAGCGCAGCGGCGCGTGGATGGACGAATGCGTCGTCGCCCGATCCCTGCCCACCGGCAGCTCGCTGCCGGTGGCCCAGCTGGTCTGCAACTTCACCGCGCCGGTGGGCAATACCCCATCGCTCCTCACGCACGACGAGGTGACGACGCTGTTCCACGAGTTCGGGCACGGCTTGCACCACATGCTCACGCGCGTGCCTTACCCGAGCATCGCGGGCATCAACGGCGTCGCCTGGGACGCGGTCGAGCTGCCCAGCCAGTTCATGGAGAACTTCGTGTGGCGGGTCGAGGTGCTGCCGCTCATCTCGGCCCACGTGAGCAGCGGTGAGCCGCTGCCCGCGGACATGCTGAAGCGCCTGCTCGGCACGCGCACCTTCAACGCGGCGCTCGATACGCTGCGCCAGATCGAGCTCGCGAGCTTCGATTTCGAGCTGCACGCGAACTTCGATCCCGGCGCCGGCGCGAGGGTGGCGCAGACGCTGTCGCGGGTCCGCGAGCGCGTGGCGGTCGCCCCGACCGCGGCGTTCAACCGCATGCCGGCGAGCTTCTCGCATATCTTCGCCGGCGGCTATGCGGCCGGATACTACAGCTACAAGTGGGCCGAAGTGCTGGCCGCGGACGCCTTCGAGGCATTCGAGCAGGCCGGTGTGTTCGACGCCGCCACGGCCGCGCGCTTTCTCGATTCCATCCTCGCGCGTGGCGGGAGTCTCGACGCCATGGACGCGTTCGTGCGCTTCCGGGGACGTCCACCGGACGTACGGCCGCTGCTCAAGCAAACCGGAATCGCCGCGTGAAGTTGCGCGCCGCGCTGGCCCTGGTGGTCGCTGGCGCATCGCTCGCCTGCGCCGCCCGGGCCGCCACGGCCTATGTGACCGATCAGCTCGTGCTCAACGTCTACTCCGGGCAGAACCAGCAAGGAGAGCGGCTCGCCACTCTGCATTCGGGCGCGAGCGTCGACACCCTCGCGAGCAGCGGTGACTTCACGCAGGTGCGCCTCGCCGACGGCACCACCGGCTGGGTCAAGAGCTCGTACCTCACCACGCAGGAGCCTGCGACCGTGCGCGTCAAGCAGCTCGAGGAGGAGCTCGACCGGGCTCACTCGACCAGCCCCGGTCTCGCGGAAGCCGCGGCCCGCAGCGCCGAGGCGGCCGCCCGCGCGCAGGTGCAGCGCCTGCAGGAAGAGCTCGCCGCCAAGCAGGCGCAGCTCGACCTCGCCGCGCATGCCGGCCCGCCATCCGCCCGGCCGTCGCTGATCGGCGCGGGCCTCGCGTGCTGCGCGGCGCTCGCTGCGGCGGCGCTCGGCTTCTGGCTTGGATATGTCACTCTCGCCCGGCGTGTGCGCCGCAAGTTCGGCGGTCTGCGCGTCTACTAAGCCGGCCCGCGGGTCGGCTCGCGGCAGGGTACCGCGAAACTCGCCGTCCGCCTTTGACATATGGCGCCGAGTGAGAACTGCGCACGTGGCGCCCGCCAGGCCGACGGCTTAAACTTCGTCGATGTATGACCTGCGCCGTAACGATTACGACGTTACCAACTCCGTTCAAGTCAGCTCCACGCCGGCGGTCACCCAGGCGGTACGCGAGCTGTTCACCGTCGGTTGGCCGGGCGAGCCCTTCGATCGGCTCGCCATAGCATTCGAGGAATTCGAGCGGCTGTTCTCCGGACGCATGCCCGGATATCACGGCGTCGACACCGTCTACCACGATCGCCAGCACTCGCTCGACATGACCCTCGCCATGGCGCGGCTGCTGGTCGGCTACGAGAGCAACGTCGATGCGCCGCATCGTGTCGGTGCCGAGCGCGCGATCATGTCGATCGTCACCTCGCTGTTCCACGACTCGGGCTACATCCGCGAGTTCGACGACCGCGTGCACCGCAACGGCGCGGAATTCACGCTCTATCACGTGACGCGCAGCGCCCGCTTCCTGGCGCGCTTCCTGCCGAGCATCGGCATGGAGGCGTGGGTGCCGGTGTCGACCCGCATCGTGCATTTCACCGGATATGAGATCAAGCTCAGCCAGATTCATCTGTCGGACGGCCGTGATCGCAAGTGCGGGCACTTGCTCGGCACCGCCGACCTGATCGCGCAGATGGCGGATCGGTGCTACCTCGAGAAGTGCCGCGACCGGCTCTATCCGGAATTCGTGCTCGGCGGGGTCGCGGCGGCGCCCGGCAGCGACGGCACTCTGCACGTGCGCTACAGCTCCGGACTCGATCTGCTGCGCCAGACGCCCACCTTCGTTCGCGAGACGCGCGTGCAGCGCCTCGATGGCGAGTTCGAGCAGGCCTATCAATACGTCGAGCCGTTGTTCGCGGGGCAGAATCCTTATCTTGAGGCCATCGAGCGCAACATGGGCTACTTGCAGCGCATCCTGCGCGCCGAGCGCTGGCGCATGCTGCGCCGGAATCCGCCCCTGTTCACCTCCGAGAGCGACCAGCTCGGACAGGTGCGCGGGTTGATGGTCGATCGCCTCAAGACTCTCTGGGCATAGGGCGCGATCCGGCCGGGCATAGGGCGCGATCCGGCCGGGCCCACGCCGCGATCCGGCCGGCAATTTCAGGGAAAGTCGATGCTCGCCACGTAGCGGGCGTGGATCTGCGCAAGCGCCGCGAGCACCTCCTGCTTGCCGCCGAGCGGCGCCTCGCTCAACGCCTCGCGCAGCAGGTCCGGCGTCAATGCGCGGCGCGCCGGCTCGGCCAGCGGCGCGAAGCTGAAGTGCCAGGGCTCGGCCTGCACGCCCGAGCGCACGCCGCGAAACGGCCGGAAGAAACCGAAGCGGGCGGCGTTCGCCTCGAGCCAGGCGGCGAGCGCGGCAAACGGACCCGGCGGCGCGAACTCGGCGGGCACCAGCTGCACCCGGTAGCCGCTCGCCACGGCGCCCCGGTCGATGAGATCGAGATCCGTTCCCCAGTGATGCCGGCTCGCGCCGGGCAGCGCCGACCAGTGCAGGATGTGGCGGATGCGCTCCGGCGGGGTGAGCGCGAGCGCATCGAGCGCGCGGCCCGATGCGTCGTAGAGCGCGGCGGCGCCGCTGAATTTCGCGTTCCAGATCGACAGCTGGCGGGTGAAATCGCGAAACCCGCTCTGCGGCACCAGGTCGAAGCCGGCCGTGGCGGCCGCGCGACGCAGCCGCGCGAACGGGACCGCCACCTCGGCGTGCAGGGTGCAGGGCGGATCGCTCACATCGACCACATGGCTGCGAGACCGGCCGGTGAGCTCGGCCGGGGTCACGTGGCTACTTCACGACCCGCGGCCAGCTCGACCACCTGATCGATCACCCGGATGAAGGTGTCGATCTCTTGCGCGCCCGACAGCGAGTACTGTCGATCGAATATGAACGTGGGGACCCCGGTGATGCCGAGCACCGCCGCATGCCGCTCGGCCGCCACCACCCCGTCCTGTCCGGCCCGCATGATCATCGCCGCTCGCGTCTCGCGCTCGGCGAGGCCCGCCTCGACGCCGAGCCGCACCAGCTCCTCGACGTCCGCGATGTTGCAGCCCTCCTCGAAATAGGCCTGCATCACCCGCTCGGTCACCTCGCCGGCCAGCTCGTGGCGGGCGGCATGCGCGATCAGCAGGTGCGAGCGCCGCGTGTTCGGCAGGCGCTCGATCAGATCGAAGCGAAACTGCAGGCCCACCGCCTCCCCGAGGCGCACCAGCGCGGCCTCGCTCTCGGCGATCTGCGCCGCGTCGCCGAATTTCGCAGCGAGGTATCCGGCCCGCTCCACGCCTTCCCAGGCCAGGTCCGGATTGAGCTCGAAGGGGCGCCAGCGGATGTGCGGCTCGTAGTGAGGGCGCGCCGCCAGCGCGAGCTCGAAGCGGCGCTTGCCCAGGTAGCACCACGGGCAGACGGTGTCGGAAAATATGTCGATTCGCATGGGCGCGCTCATGGGGGCTCGAGGATTGTACCGGGCCCTTATAGGCCGTGGTGTGAACGAGTATCATTCGTCGATGGCGCAAAGCCTCAAATCCAAGTACCTGCTCCTCGCCCTCGCCATGGGAGCGGGCCTCGCGCTGCTGTTAGGGGGTTTTGCCTACTACGAGCACCGCATCGACGCCAGCGACATCGCCCGCCTCACCTCCTCGGCGGTGGCGCAGAAGCTCGAGGGCGATCTCGAGGCGCGCGGCAACAGCGTCGCCAAGGTGACCGGGGCGCTCCTCGCCTCGGCTCTGGCAGCGCACAACGGCGCGGCCATCGCCTCGATCGCCGGACGGCTGCTCGAGGAGCATGACATCGAGCGCGTCGAGGTCACCGATGCGCGCGGGGTGGTCCTGTTCAGCGCCGCCAACCCGCGCGACGACGACGCGCACGGCGCGGCGGCCGCGGAGAGTTCCGAGGCCGGGCAAACCCTGCTTCGGCCCCTGGTGGTGGTGGAGAGCATCCCCCCCGGGGTGGCCCCGCCGGCGCAGCGCGGCGGAACCCTCGAGATCTGGGTGAGCCGGGCGAAGATGCAGCAGACGCTCGCCAGCCTGCGCGCGCAGCTCGATCACCAGCGAGGCAGCCAGGTCAAGCGCATGGGCTCGATGCTCGCGCGGGTGACGCTGCCGGTGATCGCGCTCGTGCTGCTCGGTGCATGGTTCATCGCGCGGCAGCTGTCGCGGCCGATCTCCGCGCTGATCGTGTCCGCCGACCGGATCGGCGAGGGCGACTATACCCGCCCGCTGCACGTGGCGCGGCGCGACGAGCTCGGCGAGCTGCAGCTCGCCCTCGAGCGCATGCGCCAGAAGCTGAGCGAGACCACCATCACCAAGAACTACCTCGACACCGTGCTCAACAGTCTGAGCGACGCGGTGATCGTCACGGCGCCGGACGGGACCATCAAGAGCTGCAACGAGGCGACGCAGCGATTGCTCGGCTACGGCGACGCCGAGCTCGTCGGCAAGCCGCTCGCGAGCTTCATCGACGAGGCGCATCGCGGCGGCTTCGACCTCGCCGCGGCGGCGCCGGAGGCGCGCGAGACGGTGCTGCGCACCGCCGCCGGACAGACCATCCCGGTCTCCATGGCTTGCTCGGCGATCACCTCGGCCGATCCGCAGTTCCAGGGCAACATCTTCGTGGCGCGCAACATCACCGAGCGCAAGCGCGCGGAGCGCCGCATCCGCTATCTGGCGCGCTACGACACCCTCACCAAGATGCCGAACCGCATGCAGTTTCAGCATCTGCTGCAGCAGGCCATCGCCCGCTCGCGGCGCAGCCAGCACGCCCTCGCGCTGCTGTATCTGGATCTGGACCGCTTCAAGGAGGTGAACGACACCTTCGGTCATTCCGCGGGCGATCGTACGCTGGAGATACTGAGCGAGCGCTTGACGCGCGTGCTCAGCAAGGAGACGGTGATCGGACGGCTCGCGGGGGATGAGTTCGCGATGTTCGTCGACGATCTGCCCACGGATCTGGACAACCGCCCCGGCCTCGCCGCCCTCTCGCGCACGCTCCTCGACGAGATCAGCCGCGCGTTCTACGTCAACCAGCAGGAGGTCTATCTCACCGCGAGCGTGGGCATCGCCATCTGTCCCTTCGATGCGGAGAACGTCATCGACCTGATCCGCAACGCCGATGCGGCCATGTACCACTCGAAGCAGAACGGCGGCAACACCTGGGCTTTCTACGTCCCGCAGATGAACGCCGCGGCGGTCGAGCGGCTCATGCTCAAGAGCAAGCTGCGCCGCGCCCTCGAGCGCGACGAGCTGGTGATCCTCTATCAGTCGAAGGTGGATCTGCGCGACGGGCGGGTGGTCGGCGCCGAGGCGCTGCTGCGCTGGCGCTTGCCGGGCCACGGCGACATCTCGCCCTCGCAGTTCATTCCCCTGGCGGAGGAAAGCAGCCTCATTTTGGACATCGGCGAGTGGGTGCTGAACCGCGTCTGCGCCGACTACCGCACCTGGCAGGACACGGTGGCGCAGCCCGGACGCATTGCGATCAACCTGTCGCTGCGCCAGCTCAAGCAGTCGAGCTTCATCGCGCGCTGCCGCAATGTGTTCCGCAAGCACGGCGTCTCCCCCACCTGTTTCGAGCTCGAGGTCACCGAGACCACCTTGATGACCGATCCGAAACGCACCATCGGCCTCTTGAACGAGCTCTATGCCATGGGGCTGCATCTGGCGATCGATGACTTCGGCACCGGCTACTCGTCGCTTTCTGCCTTGCAGCAATTCCCCATCGGCACCCTCAAGATCGATCAGTCCTTCGTGCGCGACCTGACCGTGGACTCGAACGATGCCGCGCTGGTGCGCACCATCATCGACATGGGCAAGAGCCTCGAGCTCGAGGTGATCGCGGAGGGGGTGGAGACCTGCGAGCAGCTCGAGTTCCTGCGCAGACACGGCTGCTTCTATGCCCAGGGGCGGCTGTTCGGGGAGCCGATGGAGGCCGATCGGCTGCTCGCGATCCTCTCCGGACAGGTGAGCGGTGCGGCCAATCACGCCACCCTGTGCGCGCCCGCCGCCGTGCGTCCGCAGGTCAAGCTGCACCAGTAGCTCGGCTCAAGGCGTCAGTGCGCGCGCGCTCGGCGCGCGCGCAAGTGCCGCGGCCGTGTCGACCGCCACCTTGGCGAGCGCCGCTGCGGCCGCCTCATTGTACGCGGCGACGATCGCGCTCAGGTGATTGCTCGCCGCGGGCTCGCGCGCGTCCGCTTCGAACTCGCCCAGCAGGCGGCGGTCGTCCGCGGTACCGACGCGGCCGAGCAGCCGCACGTGCGCGGTGGGCGGCGCGCCGGAACCCGAGCTCGCCGCATATTCGGCCTGAAAATCCACCACTTCGATCTCCACCCAGTAGCCGGCGGTGAACGCCGAGGTGTCGGTGCGTACGTTGCGGAAGCGGCCGCGCAGCGCCTGCATGGCAAGGTCCTGCACCACCTCGTCGAGCGGTCCGCTCCAGCGTGCCCCCGCGAAGTAATCGAGACGGTGGTCCGGATAGAGCGCCGCGATACGGTCGGTGTCGAGCCCCGTGCGCACCCGCGGCATGACCACCGTCACCTCGGCCGGCATGACGCTGGAGGCGCCCTGCGGCTTGACCGACAGCAGAAAGGTCGTCGGCGGGGGCGCGTGGCTCCTGAAGAACGAGCCGCTGCATGCGCCGAGCGAGAGCAGCACGCCCGCCGCGAGCAGCGCCCTCACCGCGGCACCTGCACGCCGTGATAATTCGACTCGTACAAGAGCTCCGCGGGGTTTTGCTGCAGCGACAGCGACAGGTCGCGGATGTCCCTGACGGCGGCGCGGCTCTCGTGCAGAAGCCGCTCGAGCTCCGGCAGCCCCTGACCGGTGAATCGCGACAGTGCCGGCTCGTTCTGCGCGATGAACCCGTCGATGCGGCGCGAGGTATCGGACAGGCTCTCGCTGATGTGGCGCAGGTTGGCGAGCGTCACCTTCAGATCGGGCTCCGATTCGTTGGTGACGCGGCGGAAATCGACCGCCGCGCTGTCCACTTCGTCCGAGGTGCGCTTCAGATTGGCCACCAGATCGTCGATCTCGCGCAGCAGCGCCGGCGAGCGCTCGCTCGCGATGCGCAGGTTGGCGAGCGTCGCCTTGAAGTTGCCGACGTTCTCGTCGCTGAACACCTGGTCCATGCGCTCGACGAGCTCGATCGCGTGATTGGCGAGCGCCGGCAGGCTTCGCAGCAGCACGGCGAGATCGGAAGGAGCGGACTTGATCACCGGGTAGCGCTCGCCGTGCGGCAGGGGTCCGCTCGCGGTCGAGCCGGGGGCCTCCTCGAGGTCGATGAACAGAAGGCCGGTCACGCCTTGCAGGCTCAACAATGCGAGCGTGCGGGCATCGATGGGTGCGGACGCCTCGATGTCCGCGATCACCTCGACGCGCTTGCGGTTCAGCGGATCGAGCGTGACGCGCACCACCTTGCCGACGTCCACGCCGAGGTAGCGCACCGGGCTTCCCGCCGTGAGCCCGGCGACGGTGCCGTCGTAATAGATCTCATAGCGATGGTAGGTGCGCTTGTCCTTCTGATCGGTGTACCAGTAGACGAACGACAGGGCGATGCCGACCACCAGCAGCACGAAGGCGCCGACCACGACGTAATTCGTGTCTCTATCCATGCGCGGCCTCGAGCGCGCCGCGCGCGCGCGGGCCGTGGAAATACTCGTGGATCCAGGGAGTGGAGTTCTCGAGGATCCCCGCGAGGGTGTCGGTCACCATGTGTCCCTCGACGATCACGCCGACGCGGTTGCAGGTGCGGAATATGCTGTCGAGGTCGTGGGTGATCATGACTACCGTGAGCTTGAGCTCGGCACGAAGATACAACAGTAGCGCATCGAAGTCCGCGGCGGAAATCGGATCGAGTCCGGAGGTGGGCTCGTCGAGGAACAGCAGTTTCGGCTCGAGGCTCAGTGCGCGCGCGAGCGCGGCGCGCTTGACCATGCCCCCGGACAGCTGGGCCGGGTACTTGCCGGCCGCGTCCGGCGCGAGGCCCACCAGGCTCAGGTTGAGCTGCACCATCTCATCGAGCACGTCCTCGGGCAGGGAGTATGCCTCGCGCAGCGGCAGCTGGATGTTCTGCGCCACGGTGAGCGAGGAGATCAGCGCGCCGTTCTGGAAGGTGACGCCATAGCGGCGCGACATCGCCAGCTGCTCCGCCGGCGACAGCTCGCGGATGTCGCGCCCGAAGATCTCCACGGTGCCTGCCTGCGGCTGCCGCAAGCCCAGGATGCTGTGAAGCAGGACCGATTTGCCGGTTCCCGAGCCGCCCACGACGCCGAAGATCTCGTTGGGCCGCACCTCGAGCGACAGGCCATCGTGCACGATCTGCGCCCCGAAGCGGTTCACCAGGCCGCGCACGCGCACGACCGGCGCCTCGCCCGCGGGATCCTCGAGTCCGGGCTGCGTATCGGGGGCGCGCATGTCAGAAGTTGATCTGCTCGAACAGGACCGCGAAGAACGCATCGGCCAGGATCACCAGGAAGATCGACTGCACCACGGCCATGGTGGTCAGGCGCCCGAGCTCGCGCGCCGATTCGCGCACCTGCAGCCCGCGGTAGGCGCCCACCATGCCGATCAGCAGCGCGAACACCGGCGCCTTGACCAGGCCCGCCCAGAAGGTGGTGGGCGAGAGCGCTTCGCGCAGCCGGATGGTGAATTGCGTGAGCGGAATGTGCAGCTGGACGAGGGACAGCAGGCCGCCTCCCGCAAGCCCCATGGCGTCGGCGACGATGGTGAGGCAGGGCAGCGCGATGATCAGTCCGAGCACTCGCGGCACCACCAGAAGCTCGATGGGGTTCAGTCCCATGGCGCGCAGCGCGTCGGTTTCCTCGTTCAGCTGCATGACGCCGATCTCGGCCGCAAATGCGCTGCCCGAGCGGCCGGCGACGATGATGGCGGTGAGCAGCACGCCCATCTCGCGCAGCACGGCGATCGTCACCAGATCGACCACGAAGATGGTTGCGCCGAAGCGCGCGAGCTGCTGCGCGCCGAGGTAGGCGACCACCACGCTGATGAGAAAAGCGATCAGAGAGACGATCGGAATGGCGCTCACGCCGGTCTCCTGAACGTGGCGCACGATCGAGCGCAAGCGCAGCATCCGCAGATGCCTCAGACCCTCGCCGAGGACGGCGGCGATCCGGCCGAAGAATGCGAGCAGGCGCTGCGCCTCGGTACCTTGCAGCACGGTCCAGCGGCCGAGCCTTGCAATCGCGCCCTCGTGCATCGGCAGCGCCACCGCGCGCTTGCCGTGCGAGGTGCACAGCTCGAGCTGCAGCTTGCGCAGCAGCTCCACCGTGGGGGGCGGATTGCCCTCGTGGCGCACCTCGAGCCGCCCGGCGCCGAGATCGGCAAGCCGCGTGAGCAGCGCCCAGATCGGCCCCAGGCCGGGGTGCTCGACGCGTGCCCAATCGCACACCACGCGGCCGCTGATCGGGCTGGCGAGCGCCTCCAGATCCCGGTTGATTCGCTCCATGGCCTGGAGCGACCAGTCGCCGCGCAGCTCGAGCCTCCAGCTCTCTCCATCGCGGTGCAGCGCCAACGCATCCATGGCTATATGCTAGCAGGGAGGCCCGCCCGGTCGGGTCGAAAACGCCAAGGCCTGGGTATGCACAAGGATCCGCTGCTCGAGATCTTGATCCTGCTCACCGCCTCGGTGTTCGTCGTGGCCGGGGTGCGCAAGCTCGCGCTGCCGGCCATCCTCGGCTATCTCGCGGTCGGCATGCTGCTCGGGCCGCACGCGCTCGCCCTGGCGGTCGACAACGACACCACCCGGCTGCTCGCGGACTTCGGCGTCGTCTTCCTGGTCTTCACCCTCGGCCTCGAGTTCTCCCTGCCGCGCCTCTCCGCCATGCGCTCGGAGGTGCTCGGTGTCGGCGGCGCTCAGGTGCTCGCGACCACGGCCCTGGTCGCCGCCGCCGCCATCGGGGTGTTCGACGTCGCACCGGCGGCCGCGGTCGTGCTGGGCGGAGCAGTCGCCATGTCCTCGACGGCGATCATCTACGCGCAGCTGGTGGAGCAGGCGGAGAACAATCGCACCCACGGACGCCTCGCGGTGGCCATCTGCCTGTTTCAGGACTTGAGCTTCCCTCTGTTCCTCGGGTTGCTGTCCCCGCTCGCGGCCGGCGGCGCAGGAGGGTCCGCCGGCAAGCGCATCGCCGCCGCGATCTCGATCGCCGCGCTCGCGCTGCTGCTGGTGCTCGCCGCGGGTCGCTGGCTGCTGCGCCCGCTGTTCTCCTTGATCGCGTCGGTGCGCTCGGCCGAGCTGTTCGCGCTCGCGGTGTTGCTCGCCGTGCTCGCTTCGGCCTGGGCCACCCAGGCGGCGGGGCTGTCGCTCGCGCTCGGCGGCTTTCTCGCCGGCATGATGCTCGCCGAGACCGAATTCCGTCACCAGGTGGAGGCCACCATCCGCGCCTATCGCGAGGTGCTGCTCGGCCTTTTCTTCATCACCGTCGGCATGCTGCTCGACGTGCCCCTGCTGCTGCGTACCCTGCCGCTGGTGAGCGCGATTGTGCTCGCAATGCTGCTGCTCAAGACCGCAGTCGTCGCCGTCGCGGCGCAGCCCGCATGCGGCAGCTGGTTCAAGTCCCTGCGCACGGGCGTGGTGGTCAGCGGCGGCGGGGAGTTCGGTTTCGCGCTGCTGACGCTGCTCCTCAGGCATGACCTCGCACGGCCCGCGGTGGTCGAGCCGCTGCTTGCCGCGACGGTGCTGAGCATGGTGCTCTCGCCCGTGGTGATCCGCCACAACCGGCGCATCACGCGCGCCATCCTGCGTCAGTCGGGGCCCCCGCAAACGGAGGCCATGCGCGAAGAGCGCGCGACGCTCGCGGTGGCGGAGCGCGATCACGTGGTGATCTGCGGCTTCGGCCGGGTGGGGCAGAACATCGCGCGCGTTCTCGAGCAGACCGGGTTCGAGTACATTGCGCTCGATGTCGATCCTTACCGCGTGCGCGTCGGCC
>Ga0335072_10008960_pt1 | contig 14473 bp, 16 predicted proteins | sample Lox_Sample_21_FD_206725 | JGI IMG/M metagenome (GOLD analysis project Ga0335072, IMG submission 206725) | Soil microbial communities from Loxahatchee National Wildlife Refuge, Florida, United States - Lox_Sample_2.1 | ecosystem: Environmental > Terrestrial > Soil > Wetlands | place: USA... | reverse complement strand
ACGACGAAGCAATCTTGAATGATACTGCATTGTATATTGCTATAAAGACTGCCATTATCGAGAGAGGCACACGAACTGTGAGGTCAGGTGAGGTAGCTGACACATACTTCAGAGGGTATTATCACACATATGATGGAATCAACACAGCCTTCGAGATTGGTAGATTACCAATTAGACCTGCGCTTCCTTTGGATGCTGTTGAAAGTAAATTGGGTTTGACGGTTGATTACCCATATCTGGACCCTAGGGTTAGGAATTTTGCTATGACTCTGTCTAGAGAAGAAAATGTAATCACCAGAGATGTTCCAGGAGCATTCTCAGATACGCCTCCAGGTAAAGGGACCTTAAAAAACCCTGCTTACATCTTAGGTAAATTGGCCCTAAGACGCGCAATGATTGGAATACTTCCAGATGAGATAGTATCTAGAATAAAAACTGAAATAGAATTTGGTTCCGGTATGGCTAATCTGAGACCATACCTACGAAGGCAGTTAGGCGAAGGACAGAGAGAAGAGTTAGAGGAAACGGACGGCGTGCATTTTAGGAACAATGCGCATGCAGGTATTTATGTTCTGTATAGAGAAGCCGGATTAAAACCCAAACCTCCAAAAGAAGGTGAATATGCGTGTACGTGGTGTGGCGGTGGAGTTAGTTTCGGTCCCAATGGTGACAACAAATATTGTAGCACCTGTGGCGCGTATCCTGCAAATAAATTGCCAGAAAGCCATTAACTTGCTATTCAAATAACCTTAAAGAAGCGAAATCAATAAATATCTCAGATTGGAATGACTAAGTGGATATAAATGTTAGCCGGAAAGGGGGCACTTTCATTAGAAGATAGAGATACAGAGAGCCTTGATGATGCAAAAATACTTAAGGGCATAAATAACCCTTCTGGGTGCATCAATAAAGCGGCTAAAGCAGAAAGTGAAGGAGACTATTTAACTGCAGTTAGAACTATAGAAGCCGGCATGAGGAGATTTACATCTGATGAAGATAGGTTAGGCGTGTATCTTAGTGGCTTGCTTCAGAGAACACAGGCGGCAGAGAAAGCTGGATTGGCGAGAAGAGCTCCAGAAAGAGTTGTGAACCCTCGTTCCTAGACGTATCACCTACATAAAAACAGAGCTAATAGCCTGGAGAGGGAATTGAACCCCCAACCTATTGCTTACAAGACAATCGCTCTACCATTGAGCTACCCAGGCGCGTAGGTATCTGTGATTAAACACTTTTATATATTACTCTCAACGCTTCAGAAGAAGAGGTATGCATACCTCACAATCGCATCGACAATGTAATGGAGCTGGCTGAGCCTCGCCCCCGTCTTCCTTATGAATTCTAGATTTTCCTTGCTCACACCCTTTATGTATACAAGGAGCGGCGGGAAGAGAAGGAGTGCAACTATCCCGTCAACTACAAGAGAGAGTATCCTCTGGTGCATCAGCATGGCTATTCCAAACATGACTATTCCGACTATTGCGGATGCCAAAGCCACCCTTATTATCTCGCCGAACTTGTGCTTGAATTTGAACTGCTTCTCTAGAGCCTTCATGTAGAGGATGTCGAGAACTATCGGGGTTATAACAAATAGCGCGATAAGTACCCCTGCGACCTTGAACAACGGGGCTAAGAGGACAAGAAGGATTATCTGCATAGCTGTGGCGCCAAGTTGGTACTTCATGAACTTCTTCGTGTCACCACTACCTATTATCAATGTGCCTGCGTACGACCCGATTATCCCCAGCGCCATGCCGACTATCATTACAGAGAAGTATAGAGGCGCCGTAGCGTAGCTTGAAGAGAAGAGAAGCTTTATGAGCGGCGTGGCGCAGGCTACGCCGTATGCCACGATGGGCAGCAGGAATATTGTTGTGTAGTAGATGCTCTTGTTGTAGATTGTGCCTATCTTCTCTGCTGTCTTCTTCCTTGAAAGCGCGCTTGAGAAGGTGCCGATGAGTATGAAGGTTGTTGCGGTTATTGTAAGGTCGACGAACCTTGCAAGTTTGTAAGCAGCCCCGTAGTTTCCAACAACCGATGCTATCGCCACAACGCCAAGCACCAGGACCGCAAGGTTTAGCGCGCCCTGCATCGCAACATACGATGCCATGATTGGAGCCGAAAACGAACCTATCGACTTGATGTCTTTCTTGTCTGGTGAGGCTATGCCAAAGCCGATCTGCTTCAGCATGTAGATGAAGCCGACCGCAGATCCAAATACGAGGCCTATCAGCATTCCTGCCACAGCGCCAGCAACCCCATAACCCATGAGTACGAAGAGCACAGATCCGACAAGGTACATTACAGAGTATATTGTATTCGCTATTGTAGCCTCGACAACCTTTCCTAGGCCGACCAGCACGCCCTGCGTAAGGTTGAATAGTACGACGAAGAGCTCGGATACGGCCGCTATCTGCAGCGCTAACGTCAATCCTGGGTTATGATAGACGCTTGCCGCTATCAAGCCGCTTATCAGTACCCCGATTATGGCTATTGCGAGCGCAGCTGGCAGCGCGATCACATAGCCGCTTGTCAGGATCTTCGATATTCTCAGTTTGTTGCCGTTCCTTATCTCTGGAAGCATCTTTCGGTATGCAGTCCCTATTCCGAATGTCTGCGCGATGCCCAAAACTCCTGCGAAAGCGACAGCTATCGTGTAAAGGCCGTATGATGAAGGTTGGAGGTACCTTGCAAGGAAGATCAGAAGGACAAGGACTACGACCGATGTGGCAATCTCACCCATCAGGTATATCGTGCCCATGCGGGCGGCGCTGACGCCCAGCTCCTGCACCTCTCCTAGCTCGTTATTGGAATTGTAAGCCACTTAACCACATAACTAGTCCTTGGCAACGAAACGGTCCATTATCTTTGCCGCGCGCACCTTCCTCTTCTTGTGAATCTCTAGGAAGCCGTTGATGCGCTTCGCAAGATCCGCCTTGTGTTCCCCAGCAAGTATCTTTCCGCTCCGCTCTGCCTCGAATATCTTCTCGAGCTTCTTGTCGTCGGGCTCGAAGAGATACCTGTAGTACTGACAGACCATGCACCTGTCCGGGTCTCCGCCGTGCTTCCTCTGGAGCTCTGCGGTGGCCTGCTGGCCGGTTAGCGCGCGGTTGACCTTCCTTGTCACCTCTTCTGGAGTGTCGTTCAGATAAATGGTATTGAGCTTCTCGCTTGCCGACATCTTTGCCTCTCCCGAAAGAGATGGAAGGAACATGTTGTGTATTATCGCCGGCTTATAGTAGCCGAGCTTGCCGATCACGTCCCTTGCGACCCTGAAGTGGACGTCCTGATCGACCCCCAAAGGAATGAGGCACGGCACGTTCTTGCCAGCCTCTACCGACTTAAGAAATGCAGGCACAGCCTGCATGCTTGTGTAGAATATCCAGCCTATGTTCGTGTCGTTTCCTACGCCGAACGCATCCTTGACTGTTGAGAAGGTTATGTGGCCCGCAACCTTGACCGCCTGCTTGTAGAGGGTCTTTGAGTACTCGGTATCAAGGAAAATCTTCGTCTTCCTCGAGTTGAAGCCCATGGCGGCTATGTTCAGGACTGCGTCCTCTGCGAGCTTGTGGTAGTCCTCAAGGCTCATTCCCAAGTTCTGCCTCGCCCAGTACTTCTCCTCATCCGGTATCTGAATAAGAACCTCAACGCCGAACTTCTCCTGGAGCCATTGGGTGAATATGAAGGGAAGCAGGTGGCCGAGGTGCATCTGCCCGGACGGCGCCAACCCAGTGTACAGGTAGAACTTGTTGCCCTTCTCGTATTCATCAAGCAGCCATGCAAGCTCCCTCTGCGCAAATACGATCTTCCTTCTGAGGAACCAGTGCAGGCTTCCGGTATACTTCTCGACCTTCTTAAGCAGCTCATCGTCTATCGGCTTTATGCCGAACTGCTTCTCAAGCGCATCATAGTCTATCTTCCCCTCTACCTTCCATGGTGTTACCTTGAACTGCTCTGCCATTGGACCACTAGCCTTTTCCAACAAAGGCTTATATTCATTCTGTATGCGGGTTTTGAAAAGCTATAAATATGTGAAAAATGCTGCATATTATCCGTGGTAAGATGGTGCAAAAACCGCTAACTGCCAAAGAACTTCATGAAGCTTCTGAAACCAGCCATGGCGCGGCGGGGGTGCTGGGGGTTGTCACAGGAACAGCCGCAGGCATGTCGCACCACATGGTTGGAACGTCAAAAACCATGGACCTGGCGGTTGCGCTTGCGAGTGCTGCAGCTGCGGGAAGGCTCTTTCTCAGGGGCTACGCGAAGGCTGCCGAGGCCGAGAGAACAGAGCAGCAGTCTCAGAGAAAGTAGCAAGCTTTAATAATCTTGATTGACAAGTTAGTCTGCTCTTTACAGAGAGATTTATTACAAGTTAATTGCTATTATTCGGTGCTTAAGATGGGAAAGTTTCCTCTCGCAGATGCAGAATTATCTAAGATAATGATATGCAAGAGGTGCAAGGGGCGCAACAAGGTAGGCGCAACGAAATGCAGGAGGTGCGGCTACCCGTATCTAAGGCCGAAAAGGAAGGACATAAAGGTAAAGAAGTGAGCAAATGGCAGAGATGACACCAATAGAGGAGCTAGTAGTTAAGGCCATGCAGGAGCTTGGCGCGACAAAAGACTCGGTAATAAAGACAGCTGACGACATAGCCAAGAAGTGCAACCGGCCCAAGGGCATGGTGGCGAACACGCTCGTGTCGCTAATGCAGAAGAACGTCATAAAAAGAATCGCAAGGGAGAAGGCTTCTGGGTATTACGTTATCCAACAGTGATGCTATGGCCGAAGACGAGGACTATGTAGACTTCATGGCTAAGTACAAGGACTGGATATCGATAAAGCGCCTTGGGATAAAGCCAAACACGAAGCCAGAGGAGATAGTCTTCCACCTTGCAGGGATAAGGAACACTATTGACATGAAATCCTTCCCAATGCTGGGCATAAAGACAGCGCCCCTTGATGCAGAGGCGGCAAGGGCCGCCGGCGGAAAGAAAAAGAAATTCAAGGATTTGGGCGCGGCGGTGTCGGAGCTGGAGAGCTCGAGCGCAAAGCACGCTGTGGAGCAGGCTGTGGGAGGCGCAAAGGAGCTTGCGCCGCTCGCCTGGATATACCTTCTCGGCAAGGTGATAAGCACCCTGGATTACGACGCCTCGATAAACCAGAAGACCATGTCCAAGATCTTCCCAGATTTGAAGATAAAGAAGCCGCTCGGAAGGCAGAAGAAGCAGAGTGATTGAATCTCTACGGTCATCCTGAAATGCCCGAAGTGCAAGAAGGCATTTCGCTACTCATTCATTGTGGGCATGAAGGTAAACTCCATACGCATCTGGAACCAGCGCTACATGATGTGCCCGAAGTGCAGGCACTGGTCGCTGTTTAAGCTGTCTGGAAAAGGGGTCAAGAGGATAAAGTTCTAAAATCCCTTGAGCTACTTCTTCTTCATTCCCGGGAAGAAGCCAATTATGTCGGTTGGCCCCGGCGCCCTGTTGCTCGCCAGTGCTGCCGTGTCTGCCGTCCTGAGCGGCTGCATAGCCACTGGGGTCGTATCCGTTGGTGTCTCCCTGGTCGCCTGTGGTATGTCTGTGGCAACGCGCGCTGGCCCCTTTAGAATTGCCGGTTCTGGTGCCCTCTGCGCATCGTGCACGTCCAATCCCGTTCCTGGTATGTGTGCTTGCATACAATCATCGTGTATTCGGTGAATTAATGAAATAGTTGTCCTTTATATATGACGTCTGTGGGTTCGGCTTATGACGTGCCGAGGGGGCGTACGCCAAAATCGCCTTAAGAAAGCAATAAATAGATTCATTTCATTTGAGTATCGTGGTGCGGTGCCGATCAAGATAACAAACAAGGTAAACGAAGTTATAAGGCGCGACAAGAAGGTTATGTTTACGACGACAAGGGAGCTCTATCCCTTTGTCGCAGACCACGGCTCTGGCGACTATGTATATGACATAGCCAACAACAGGTATCTCGACTTCTCGAGCTTCATAAGCGTCTACAACTTCGGAGTGAACGGAAACGCAGAGATAAGGAAGGCGGTGAAGGATCAGGCCGACAAGCTGATGCACGGCGCCTTCCTCGACTACTATGCGGAACTTCCAGTGAAGTTCGCGGAGAGCCTTGTAAGCATGATGCCGCGCGGCTTTGGGCGCGTATTCTTCTCCAACTCTGGAACGGAAGCGAACGAGGACGCGATAAAGCTCGCGAAGCTCTTCACGAAGAGGAATTACATAATAGGCTTCTACGGCGCATTCCACGGAAGGAGCCTGGGCTCACTCGGGTTGACATCGACAAGCACGAAGCACAGGGAGCACTTCGGCCCCTTCCCGAATGTGGTGCATGCGCTTTACCCGTATCCGTACAGGTGCCCCTTCGGCACAGACGACCCTGAGGAGTGCAGCAAGATGTGTATCTCCCACATAGAGAGGAACATACTTGCCAAGGAGTATTCGCCAAAGGAGGTGGCTGCGATATTCGTCGAGCCGATACAGGGGGAGGGCGGCTACATAGTGCCTCCAGCGTCTTTCATAAAGGAGCTGAGGAGGATTGCCGACGAGCACGGCATACTCCTCGTCTCTGACGAGGTTCAGTCTGGGTACATGAGAACAGGAAAGTTCCTCGCAATGGACAATTTCAAGGTTACGGCTGACATATACACAATGGCAAAGGCGCTTGGGGCGGGGCTTCCGGCTGGGGCCACAATCGCAAAGAGCTCTTTCGGCGATACGCCATCCGGGTCCCACGCAGGAACCTTTGGAGGCAACCTGCTTGCAATGGCTGCAGGCAACGCATCGCTCAGCTACCTGAAGAGGAACAGGAGGCGCATCGAGCAGGGCGTGAAGGAGAAGGGAAGGTACGTGATGAAGAGGCTTAACAGGATGAAGGAGAACTACGAGATCGTTGGCGATGTGAGGGGGATCGGCCTCATGATAGGCGTTGAGCTGGTGAAGAGCAAGAAGACAAAGGCGCCAGCGGCCAGCGAACGATCGATAATACTGGACGGCTGCTTCAAGGACGGGCTTCTTATGCTCCCCTGCGGCGCATCGACGATAAGGATAATCCCGCCGCTGACAATCGAGAGGGCGCACCTCGAAAGGGGCATGGACATACTGGAGGAGAACATAAGGAAGGCCTCGGCGTCCATCAAGGCTTAGCTGATGATGCAATGGCGCAACGCAGCACGAAAAATAAAATAACCGCAGAGAGGCTGCACTGGGCCAGGTTCCTTGCGGCCATTTTTGCCGTGCTGATCTCGGCAACGCACCTCGCGTCTGCGATACCTTCCGGGTCGTTCGCCAGCGGCCCTTCCGCCGCGCCCGCGAATGCTGTTGCGGTGCATCGCTCCCCGAGCTTCAATTTCACCGGCTTCTGGATAGAATTCGAGGTGATAGTCTACATCGTGATAGCGATAGTCTTCCTGCTGGGCCTCAGGACCTGGTACGTGCCTGCGGTCGCCTTCAACATATTCAACATCGCTGTTTTCTTCCTGTCAGGGGCAATCGCAATACCGGGGATAACCACAATGGCATTCGGCAGCAGGTTCGCCGTCTTCTCGAGCTTCAGCGTAATGAGCATACTCGTGGCAAGCTGGGCGCTCCTTCTCATAATCAGCCTCGCGCTGCTCAAGTTCGACCCGGGATCGGAGCTGGACAGGCTGCTCGTAACCAGAAAGGGCTGATTTTAATATCTATTCGTCAAATATATGCTTTACTGCGATCGTAGTCTAGCCTGGTAGGACGTTGCCTTGCCAAGGCAGCAACCCGGGTTCAAATCCCGGCGGTCGCACCAAAATCTCACCACTAGATTTAATTATAGGTTTGCTCCGATATTCAAAAGTTCTTCCCTGGTTGGTGACCTGAGCATTCCTGCGCGCTCCATTTCTGTGAAGCTTTGCAATTTTCTAAGTGTAGCCATTCCTTGCTGAGCGAGTATAAACCCGCCTCTGTTGGCGGAAAATTTGTCTGCAGCATAACCGTACAACACAAATTCCTCCCTCCACCCTCCTTTGTGGCGCAACATTTTAGCCAACTTCATGACCTCTTCTGGGGTTTTACATCTCTCAAGTAAAATAGCAACAATTTCCTTATCAGGGCTTTTGACCACTGCGGTGTCTTCAATAGTTTCTTCCGATCCTCTTCCTGTTTTGTTTATATTTTTTGACACATTCAACACATTTTGTACCATTAAACTGCTACATCAATAATTTAACTGGTGCTTTAGTTTTCGCTTATTGTGATATATAGGTTTCCATAAAGCTACCAAATATCTACAGACGCGCAGAGGGGAGCTACACCAGTGAAATGCTTATATATCTGGACTGCGTAATATGGTATTATGCCTGAAAACACAGGAATGAGAAAATTTGAGAATAGCATCACAAGCTGGGTTCCTCCCCGCATTGAATCAAGCCCAACGCCAGTGCGCAAAAGAGGGGTGGATATGACTGAGGAAGAGCAGCGTGTGGCTTCCAATATGGGGATTTATGCCCTCCCAGTACTTGGAATTGTGGAAGAGACCTCTACGCTATCGAGATTAAGGCGCGGAATCGTGAACCTGAGGGAATCATTGAGACGGAACCCGGATCACCTTGATGGTGCTGGGAATAAAATCAGATAAGACTATTACCAGATCTGCTTCTTCATGGTTTTACATTAAACAAACAGGGCGGCAAATACCTTCGCATCGGCAACCATGTCCTTTATCACAAGGTACTCATTTGGCTGGTGGGCTATGTCATTGCATGTGAACCATACAACTGATGGATAGCCCTTCCTTCTGAAATACGCTGCGCATGTCCCTCCTCCGATGCCTATTGCCTTTGGCTTTATTCCGCGCTGCTGCCTTATCGCCTTTTTCAAAACCCTTACAACCTCTGAGTTGACAGCGGTTGGCGGTGCCGCCTTTTCATTCTGGACAAATTCAATTTCTATTCTTACGCTCTTGAACTCCGGCCTCTTAGCTATCTTCCTTACGTCGCGTATTACCTTCTCCTTATCGTACTCGGGAAGAATCCTCGAATCGAGATATGCAACCTCTGTCCCGGGTATTATGTTTATGCTGTCGACATTCTTCTCGTGCTTTGTCATCTCAAATGTCGAGGTGCTCGGCTGGAAGAGCCTGTTCGATTTCGTATACTTTGAATGGAGCTCCCTGTCTACCGTGTTGAGGAACCTTACTAGGTACCTGAAGGCATTGGTTCCAAGGGCCGGTGTACTCGCGTGCGCCTGCTTTCCATGCACCGTTATCTTGAACCAGACTATGCTCTTCTCTGCGACCTCTATCGTGTCGCCCTTTACGCTTCCCGCATCTGGTACAATGAAGAGGTCTGTGCTCTTGAAGATTCTCTCGTTCAGAAGTTTCTTTATTCCATAATCGCTTCCCAATTCTTCATCTGCGACAAGTACAAGGCCGAAGTTGTACCTTAATTTTGTATTTGCTGTTTTTAGTGCTTTAAGGGCGTACATGCTGGATATGGCTGGCTGTCCATCATCCATAGTCCCTCTTCCGTATATCTTTCCATCCTTCACCGCTGCCTTGAAGGGATCGGTCTTCCAGAGCTTGATGTCACCTTCAGAGACGGTGTCTATGTGCGAGACGATCCATATCGTGCGCTTCTGGCTGCCATACTTCACAACAAGGCTGGGCCTCTTCGTCTTTGTATTGTCAACGTACTCGTACCTCTCTACCTTGAAGCCCCACGACCTCAGGAGACCTTGAAGAAAGTCGGCCCTCTTCCCCTCCCCCGTGCCTCCGCTCATTGGGGATATCGACTTTATCGATATCATCCTTGACATCGTTGCTACCATGTCTTTCTCGTAGCCATCGAGCATGCCGTTTAGCTTGCTTAGAAACGCCACATTCCCACTCTTTTCAATCGCACACAAAGCTTAAATGCCTTTTATGCAGCGGGCTGCACAAAAGCTTTTTAGGCATGAACAAGGCTGATAGGTTTTGTGATTATATGCCAAAATCGGTACAGCAGAGCGCTGGGCAGAGTCCAGCCCGGCCCATTGATTTGAGGACATCGGGTGCGGAAGAGAAGGCTGCGGAGGTGGTCAGAAAAGAGCCACTGGCAAAGCCTTCGGGAGGAAACGGCTGCGTACATTAGCCCTTTTTCTTTTTTTTATATTACTATAGGGCCGGACTTTAGTCTTGATTCAAGTGTATCTTTGTTGTCGTTCGGTGAGGCTGTCACGCGCCTCGTTTCGCCGCACTTTAGGCACTTGTGTGTTATGGTGTAATTGTTTCTGGTGTAAACGACAGAGTGCGGCTTCATCAGGCCCTTGCAGTCTGACGATCGGTCCCCTGGATTGACATCAACGTGCGTGCTCCAGAGGCACTCCGGGCAGTGGTTAGTGTACCCAGTGCCCTTAACCTCCGTTCCGCAGAGTTTGCAGACGAAGTTTTCTAGAAATCTTTTAAAGTTTGAATTTTCTCTCTTCCCTTGCTTGATCGAATCACCATCTTACCCATTTCCCTTACAATCATTTAGATATTTATAGCTATGCCAAAGAAACCGCAGAAAAATTTATCTAAGCAGATATAAATATTTCAAATGCCGCAAGCAGGATTTGAACCTGCGACCTATCCGTTTCTGTTAAGAAATTATAAGGTCTTTCCTTCAGCGGATCGCTCTATAGTGTAGCGCTATTCACGCTATCCCACTGAGCTATTGCGGCATATGAATGTCTATTATTAATGTCACCTTTATAGCTCTTTTTGTATTTCAAAAATTTGTCCATATGTCGACTGTTAGAGCTACCTATTTCGTTGAACCATTTTTCAAGCATTTTTGTACCATATACAGATATGTGATAATCACTACCAGTGCCATCTTTCCTTATCTGCTCTCTCTTATGAACTCTGAAAAAATGTTGGTCTAAAATATCTCTAAGCTGTTGTGCCATGGCGCCACTAGTTGTAGATATCTCTACTGTAGGATATATTGATTCTTCATATGTCTTTTTACTGAAAAACACAGTGCCATCGGTATCAAAAATCCCTCGAACAGTGGAGCTCGTACATCCCCATCCTTTTTCAATTATAGATTTAGGTATAGTTATTGTTTTGGCTTTTGGGCCAGAAGGAAGACCTATACTTTTAAGAAACAAGAATGCCTCCTTTTGTTGTAGTGTGAAGCGTAATCCTCCGTAACGCACTTTAAATTTGTAAGGCCTTTTACCAAATAGTTCGTAGGCTACATCTGAAAGGTAATTATAATAGTTTAAATCAAGTTTTGGGTGTCCTGTTAATCCTATGCGAAATCTTGAACCATCAGTCCACATGTGACCGTCGCCTATGAGTGCACCTACAAATTCGCAAAGTTTTGGAGTAATAGTTATTTGTTTCATCTACTCAGTCAAACGGCTTTGACTTTATAAAATAACAAATTTATAAACGTTTCCCGCTACCCGAAGGTAAATGTGTATATCCTGAAGTTTTTGTCTGCCTCTATTTCAAGGACATGCACCCCGTAGGAAGGCGCGGCTATTATGTTGTAGAGCCTCGAAGCGCTTACGTTCACCACGGCCGTGCCGTTTACAAGGTGCGCGTCGCTGCCAAGGTAATTTGAGGTGAGGTTCTGCCCGTCCAGCTTCAACATTATGCTCGTGTTTGTCCCGTTTCCGGACGCGACCACATTGACATACTTCGCCCTGTATATCAGGAAGAGCACCGATCCATTTTCGGCTATGATGCTATCTGGCGCGCTGTACCAGCTCCCTCCTAAGTATATTGTATCGGCCTGCGTTACGTTTGGGAGCGTGTAGTCATACGCCTCGTTGGGCTGTAGCCCCTGCGGGTTCCCGAAGTAGTTTGTACGGCCGGCCTCTATCTCCTGGTAACCCAGGTACATCTCTGGGCTGATCTCCTGCGAGAAGTTCAATATGTCGCTCACGTTGGTAACATTTGAAGGAAGGGTGTAGTTTGCATTTTCGAGCAGCTCCCTGACCACCTGCTCTGTTTCGTTGAAGCTGCTCGGGCTCTCCCCGAAGCTCTCATACCTTATGTCGCCGTTCTTGTCTATGAAGTAATCGGCTGGCCAGTACTCGTTGTGGTACGCGTCCCATGTGGAGTAATTGTTGTCAAGAGCTACAGCGTACGTTATGTTGAACCTCTTTACAGCGCTCTCGACGTTTGTCAGGTTGTGCTCGAACTGGAACTCCGGAGTGGATACCCCTATTATCACAAGGCCGTTGTTTCCGTACTCCTTTTGCAGGGTGTTGAGGAAGGGTATTGTCCTTATGCAGTTTATGCAGGAGTATGTCCAGAAATCCACTATCACAACCTTTCCTTTTAGTTCGGATATGTTGATCGGCTGCGAATTGATCCATGCGGATATCCCCTGTATGTTTGGCGCTGGGCCGTAGTTCTGCAGGTTGGAGAGCGACGGTGCTGCCTGTGAGGCGCTCTTGTTGAAGAATAGCGTTGAGAGCGCGGCCGCCGCTATTATCAACGCTATCACGCCGAAAACGATAAGGTAGATGTTTCCTTTCATGCGCTCGCCTCCTGTGCGCTTGTCCCTGTCATGTATGAGAGGTATGCAGGAAGCAATGGAAGTATGCACGGCGATATGAATGTGAGCAGGCCGGCGACTATGGCGAAGAGGAAGTTGAGCTGCTCGCTGAATGACATGGTTCCAGCTGCGCCAACCAAAAAGACCGCAAGCTCGCCGATGTAGCCGGTGATTACCAGCAAGCCCATTCCGATTAGCAGTAGCCCTCCAACAATGTTGAAGTACCTTAAAGCTGGGCCGACACGCTTCATGAAGCCGGATAGTTTTGAGATGAATACCCCGAATACAAGGAAGGGTATCCCCAAACCTAGAGAGTATGCGAGAAGGAGTAGGAAGCCGATCCCAGGCTGCGAGACGGCAAGCGCGTATATTGCTCCGAGTATGGCGCCCACGCAGGGCGTCCACCCGAGCGCAAACCCGACGCCGAAAAGCAGCGATGAAAGATATCTGTTGTCAAGCCTTCTGAAATGGAGCTTGTGCTCTGTTGAGAAGAATGGAACTATGTACCTTGCAGATGCTATGAGAAGTATTCCAAACGAGAGGATTATTATCCCGCCGGCAACCCTTATGATCTCCATCGCCTGGAAGGATATGTGAGATAAGAAGGTCTGCAGCAGTATCCCTATGGTAGAGAAGACGAGCACGAACCCGATTACGAAGAAAACCGAGTTAAGGAATATCTTCTCTTGATCGCTCATACCCAACCCCAAGCCGCACTACACTCTCTGTGTAAATATTTAATATCGACTATTTGGCGAAAGAAAGCTATTTATTGCTGGGATGAAAACTGATACCATGCCAACGTGGGAGGAGCTGGGCGAGGCTGCAAAGCTTGTCAACACAGAGAAGCTCGAGCCCCGCGCGTACCAGATAAACATCTCAAAGGGCATAATGAGGGGGCCGAACAGCCTCGTAATACTTCCGACGGGCTTGGGAAAGACCCTCATCGCGGTTTTCGCGATAGCAAGCGCGTTGTCAAAGGGAAAGAAGGCGGTAATACTCGCTCCGACAAAGCCCCTGAGCGAGCAGCACTACCAATCTCTGTCAAACCTCCTCAACATTGAAAAGGATGGCATACTCCTGCTTACAGGAACCACCGGAACAAAAAACAGGGGCAGGCTGGAGGAGGACGCAAAGGTCATAGCCGCAACCCCGCAGACGATATCCAACGACCTCAAGGCCGAGAGATTTTCCCTGCAGGACGTCGGGGTGGTTGTCTTTGACGAGTGCCACAGGGCCGTTGGGAGATACGCATACACCTACATTGCCGACGAGTGCAAGCTCAGGGGCGTGCAGCTTGTGGGGCTGACCGCGTCGCCTGGAAGCAACCGGAAGAAGATAGACGCACTGATAACCTCTATGGGGATAGAGAGCATAGAGATCCGCATCACTACCGACGATGACGTCATGGCGTATGTGATGGACAAGTCCACCCACGTGATACACGTGGACAAGGAGAAGACCATGGACAGCATACTCGCCTCATTGAAGTACCTGATAGACGAGCACCTTGCCAAGCTCCACCAGTACGGGCTGAGCCCGTTCAGCAGGTACGACAACATGGCGAAGGGAAAGGTGCTCCAGATCGGCTCCAGCATAGACAAGCTGCAGTCCTCAAACTACAAGTACATGGCGATGTACAACTACGTCTTCCTTCTGCACCTATCGCACGCATACGACCTGCTCGCAACAGAGGGCTTCCACCCCTTCGTCAGCTATTTCGACGCCCTCTCCGCCAGGGAGAACAAGAGCAGGTCACTGCAGAGCATACTGAACAACTCCGTAGTAATAAAATCCGTTGCGAGCGCGAAGTCCGCGCTCAAGGACGGCGTTGAACATCCGAAGATATTCAAGATAATAGACCTGATGACCACGTCGCTGAAGGGCAAGACCGTGATGGTCTTCGCGCAGTACAGGTCGACGATAAAGAAGATAGTCGAGCTGCTCAACGAGTACGGA
>Ga0335072_10008958_pt1 | contig 14475 bp, 15 predicted proteins | sample Lox_Sample_21_FD_206725 | JGI IMG/M metagenome (GOLD analysis project Ga0335072, IMG submission 206725) | Soil microbial communities from Loxahatchee National Wildlife Refuge, Florida, United States - Lox_Sample_2.1 | ecosystem: Environmental > Terrestrial > Soil > Wetlands | place: USA... | reverse complement strand
CAACGCACGGGCGTGGCAACGCGCTACGTGAACTTCGCGATTGGTTGGCAGCACTGGTTCTCGCCACAGCTGGAAGTGCGTCCGGAAATTGCCACGTACCACTCGCTGGATGGTAAGGCGTTCAACGGAAACTCCAATGCAGGCATTGCTCCGAACAAGTCGCACGAGACGATTCTGTCTGGCGACGTCATCTTTCATTTCTAAGCAGGGCTCTATTGGCTAGACGGTGCTGATGGTCCGTTGGCTTTTTTATTTACGAACTGGTGGTGATGCCATGAGCAGGTTAATTCGCAATGCTGTATCGATGTTGCTGGTGATGACGCTGGTCACCGGCATCGCCTACCCGCTGCTGGCCACCGGCGTGGCACAGGTGTTGTTTCCGCATCAGGCCAACGGCAGCCTGATCGAAAAGAACGGCAAGCCGATCGGTTCCGAACTGATCGGTCAGAACTTCGACGACCCCAGGTATTTCTGGGGTCGCCCGTCTGCCACGACACCACAGCCGGATAACGGCACGGCATCGAACGGCTCCAACCAAGGACCGACCAACCCCGCCTTACGCGACGCCGTGCAACAACGTATCGATGCGTTGCGCAAGGCAGACCCGGGCAATAACTCACCGGTGCCGGCGGATTTGGTCACCGCCTCGGGCAGCGGCTTGGACCCCGAAATCAGCCCCGCCGCAGCGCAGTATCAGATCGCACGCGTTGCGCGCGTACGCAAGTTCAGCACGGACCAAGTGAAGGCGCTGGTCGCGCAGTACACGCAGGGCCGTCAACTCGGCCTGCTCGGCGAGCCGCGTGTGAATGTGCTGCAGTTGAATCTGGCGTTGGATCAATTGCAGACAAAGCAATGATCGCGTGCGCGCGAATGCTCCACGCCCACCCTGCAGGCGAGGGAGCGTTGGAGTGTCGTTGCACGAGCTTGCCGCCTAGCCCGGACCCAACCCTCCTCTACTGCGCGTCGTGGAGGGAGCATAAGATGCCCTCATGAACGACACCTCCCGTGATGCTCGCGCCGACGCCCTGCTCGACGTGGTGCAGGAAGAAAGCACTCGCCGCCTGAAGATTTTCCTGGGCGCGGCGCCCGGCGTCGGCAAGACCTACGCCATGCTTTCCGCTGCGCGAGAATTGAAGCGCCAAGGTGTGGACGTGGTCGTCGGGCTGGTGGAAACCCACGGCCGTGTCGAAACAGCGTCGTTGCTTGAAGGATTGGAAGTTCTTCCGCGGCTGACGCTCAGCTATCAAGGCCGCGAATTCACTGAATTCGATGTAGACGCCGCGCTCGCGCGGCGCCCCGACATCTTGTTGGTCGACGAACTCGCGCATCGCAACGTACCAGGCAGCCGCCACGAACGCCGCTGGCAGGATATCGCCGAAATTCTCGATGGCGGCATCGAGGTGTACACCGCGCTCAATGTGCAGCACCTGGAGAGTCTCAACGATCAGGTACGCCGCATCACCGGTGTCACGGTGCGTGAAACGGTGCCGGATGCGTTTCTCGATCGCGCACGCGATATCGTTCTGATCGACCTTCCGCCACGCGAACTGATCGAACGCCTGAGGCAAGGCAAAGTTTATGTGCCGGAAACGGCCGCCGCCGCACTCGACGCTTTCTTCTCTCCGACCAATCTGGCCGCATTGCGCGAGCTGGCCGTGGATACGGTGGCCGGCCACGTCGACAGCGATCTGCGCGAACACATGCTCGCGCGCGGCGGCAAAATGCCGGTGCGCCGCCGTGTGATGGCCGCCATCGACGGGCATGCGCAAAGCGAATACTTGGTGCGCATTGCGCGGCGCATCGCCGAGCGCCGCGGGGCGCCGTGGACCGTGGTGTTCGTGGATACCGGCGCGGTGTTGGACGACGCACGCCGCGAACGCATCGACACCGCCATGCGGTTGGCGCGCCGTCTCGGCGGCGACGCCATCATGCTGCGCGGCCACGCGATTGCCGACGAATTGCTGGTGCATGCCGATCGCGAAGGTGTAGGTCAGATCATTCTTGGGCGTACGCGCGAACGGCTTTTTGCGCGCATGCTTGGCCGCTCACTGACGCAGCAGCTATTGCGTCGTGGCGCGCACCTGGAACTGACCATCATCGCCACACCCGTCGAGCGCGTGCGTGCACGTAAACGGCTGCGTTTGATGCCCGCATACGGTCGGCGCGACCAATATGTCTTCGCGACCGCCGTCACCGCGGTTGCGCTGGGGCTTGCCTTCGTTGCCGATCGCTATCTGTCGGTCGCCAATCTCGCGTTGATCTTCCTCACCGCCGTCATGACCGTGGCGGTGCGCACGCGCATGATCGTCGCCGTGTATACGGCAACGCTCTGTTTTCTCGGTTACAACTTTTTCTTCGCGCCGCCGCGTTACACCTTGGCCATCGCCAATTCCGACGATGTGCTTGCCGTGACGCTGTTCTTTGCGGCGGCGCTGATCTGCAGCCGGCTGGCGACGCGCCTGGCCAGTCAGGTGGAATCTCTGCGCGCCGCGCACGATTATTCACATACGCTTTTGACGCTCGGCCAGCGGTTGTCCGTAAGCACGGACGCCGACGGGATACGCCATGCCGGCGCGGCGGCACTGGCGCACGGTCTGCGTTGCGAGGCGGCGATTCTGGCGCGCGATGTGGAGCATCGCTTGCATGTGGCCGCCAACAGTTCGCGCTTGTTGACGTTGACGACGCAGGATCTCGCCGCCGCCGAGTGGTGCGAACAACACGCCGAGCCGGCCGGCCGTTCTACCGACACGCTCAATGCCGCGCGGTGCTGGATGCTGCCGCTGGGCTCGGAAGATCATCGCCTGGGCGTTGCCGCGTTGCGCTTCGAAAACGGCGATTCGCCGGATATCGAACGGCGCAGTCTGGCGATGGCGATGGTGCAGGATATCGGTCAGGCGCTGGAGCGCGCGCGACTGGCTTCCGAGCTGGAAGGTGCGCGCGTGCAAGGCGAAACCGAACGTCTGCGCAACGCGTTGCTGTCGTCCGTATCGCACGATTTGCGCTCTCCGCTGGCCTCCATGATCGGTTCGGCCGGCACGCTTTCTTCCTATTGGGATCAATTGCCCGTCGAGGAGCGCAACGAATTACTCGGCGCGATTCTTGGAGAAGGACAACGGCTGGATCGCTATATCCAGAATCTTTTGGATATGACGCGCTTGGGACATGGCACGCTCAAACTCAATCGCGATTGGACCGATGCGGCGGAAATCGTCGCCTCCGCGATGACGCGCGTGCGCAAGCTGTTCCCCGAATTGCGTTTGGACAGTACCTTGCCCGACGAAACGGTTTTGCTGTTCGTCCATCCGGCGCTTATCGAGCAAGCGTTGTTCAACATTCTGGAAAATGCCGCACGTTTCTCGCCACCGGGCGAGCCGGTGCAGGTGATCGTGCGCGTGGCGGGCGATCGGCTTTTCATCGACGTGGTGGACCGCGGCCCGGGCATTCCCGAAGAGGAACGCGCGCGCATCTTCGACATGTTCTACTCCGTGGCGCGCGGCGACCGCGCGCCACAAGGCACGGGCTTGGGGTTGGCGATCTGCCGCGGCATGATCGGCGCGCACGGCGGCAGCGTGGAAGCCTTGCCCGGCAACGGCGTTGGCACCACCATTCGCATCAGCCTGCCGCTGCCTGCGCCGCCTTCGGGATAATCTCGCATCATGACTGCCGCCCATCCTTGCGTTTTGGTCGTCGATGACGAGACGCAGATCCGCAAGTTTCTCGATATCGGCTTGCGGGCGGAAGGCTATTCCGTGCTGCTGGCCGCCGATGCCGCGGAGGGCCTCGCATTGGCCGCCACACGCGATCCGGACGTGGTGATTCTGGATATCGGCCTGCCTGATCGCGAAGGCCACGAAGTGCTGGCCGAATTACGCCAATGGACGCAGGTGCCCGTGCTGATGCTTTCCGTGCGCAACACGGAAGACGAAAAAGTCAAAGCGCTGGACGCGGGTGCCAATGACTACATGACAAAACCTTTCGGCATTCAGGAACTGATGGCGCGATTGCGCGCGCTGCTGCGCAATCGCGCGACGAATGCGGAAGCACCGCCGCGTTACGAAGACGACCGACTGCATGTCGACCTAGGCTTGCGCGAAGTGACGCTCGATGGCACGCCGCTTGCGCTCACCCGCAAGGAATACGCCGTACTGGCCATGCTGGTTCGCCACGCTGGACGCGTCGTGAGCCAGCAACAGCTATTGCGCGAAATCTGGGGCGGCACGCATGTGCATGACACGCATTATCTGCGTATCGTGCTCGGCAAGTTGCGGCAGAAGCTTGGCGACGACCCGACCTCGCCGCGCTGGTTGAAAACCGAGCCGGGCGTGGGTTATCGGTTTTTGCCTGGAAATGGGTGAATCCTGCGCGCGGAGGGGAGTCTTGCCCTATCGTCATTCCGGCCTTCGCCGGAATGACGGCGAGGTATGAACGGATTGCGAGGAGAAGGAATTATTCCTTCAATCTCGGAACACCATGCACATCGCGCTCTTCGATCGCGATAGGCCGCGTGTCGAGACGGCCGCCGACCCTATTGATCTCCGGCAACGGCTCGACGCTGTCGCCGCGTGCCATGGCCATCGCATTGCGATAGCAGCGCTGAGCCAGCGCGGCATCGTCCAAACCGGCAGAGCTTCCCAGGCGTTTGAGCTTGGCGCCAAGGCGAGCGAGCGTTCCAGATAAGGGCGCGCCTTGTTCCATAGCTTCAATCGCACGCCCATGCGCCCAAGCGCCAACAACAAACTGGGGTCGTTGGGATGCGCCTCTAGCCAGCCTTCGGCACGGCGCAGCCGCGCATCCAGATCGTCGCCGGCGAACGTGCCGTAGGTTTCCACCAGTTGCGGCGACCACTCGCGTCGCAAGGCGGATTCCACTTCGTCCATCGCCGGAAGGAGAAGTCCATAGCTGGCGGCTTTGCGCGCGTACGCATCGACCACCGCCGGCGCGCGGCGCTGCGCTTTGGGCAGTTGCGACCACAAGGTGTTCAGTACGGCGCCGTCGGACGCCGCTTGAATGCTCGCGACCAGCACCAGTGTTTCGAGCGAGTTGTACGCGCGCGTGCTCATCACGCCGCTTTTCTGCAGCGGTTCGAGCGCCATGCGGGCACGACGCGTGTCGCCTGCGCCCAGCGCGGCCATGACGAATTCGCGCCAGCCGCCGGGACTGAGATTTCCGCTGTCGGCTTCGGGCGTCAGCAACGCCAGCGCTTCGGCGGGTTTGCCGTCGCGCCGCAGCACGCGGGCGCGCAATACGCGCGCCGCGCGAGGAGCGACTTGCGAAGCTTGGTCCAGCGCCTCCAGCGCACGGCTGTGTTCACCGCGCCGCGATGCCGCTTCGGCGGCGGCAAGCAATGCCGGGCCGCGCAATGTGTCCAGACGCGATGCGCGATGCAGATCGCGTTCGGCATCGCCGTGACGCCCTTCCATCAATGCCACCAAGCCGTCCGCCAGGCGTTGCCGGCTCAGGCGGCGATGACGACGCGAAAACGCACCGAACGGCCAGCGCACGGTGCGCCACAACAGACCGATCAGCGCCCACGCCAGCAACAGCAAAACCACTGCGGCAAGCAGGCTGGTTTGCACCGTTACGCCACGAAAACGCACGAGCACGTAACCCGGGTCTTCCGCGACCCAGTGCCAGCCGAAGGCCGCCAGCGCGGCGATGATCACCAACGCCAGAATCCAGCGCCATAACTTCATGGCTTGGCTCCACTGGACGGCGCGGCATTCTGGTTGGTGGATTTGAGTGCATGCACCGCACGCAGATTGCGCAACTCGCTCAGCGCCCCTCCCAGCTTCACCGGCTCACCCTGTTTGAGCTGGCCCAACAAAGTGCCAATGCGCTGACGCGCTTGCTGCACGCCAGGTGCTTGCAGATCGAATTGCGCGACAAGACCTGCGTCGGCGCGCTTGAGCGACGCTGCGCACGCGTTGTTATCCCATGCCAGCAACGCAGCCTGCGCTTGCGCGAGGTCCAACGCCACCATGTCGCGCGCGATGCGCGCGTCGGCGACGTCCACCGGTGCGCCGTTGTCGCGCTTGATTTGAATCACGCCGTACAGCGCGCGGCGGATGCGCGCCCACACGCCATTGCTTTCCTGCGCCTCCGGTTCATCGAGCGGCTTCAACGGCAGGTCCGGCAGGTCGTTGCGCAGTTGCATCACGCTGTCGAGCCATTGTTGCGGATCGGTTGTCTGGCTTTTCATCAATGCTTCGTGCTCGGCATCGATGTTCTGGCGCACATCGTTGAAGGCGTTGTCGGTCACGCCCGCCAGCGTCTGGCTCGCCAAGGCGAACGCCTGGGCCGCGCCTCGTGCATCATGGAACAAGTTGTAGCGCTCGGCGCCCATGCGCAACAGCGATTCGGTTTCGTCCAGACGCATGGCGTCCTGGCCGGAAAGCGTCTTTTCGGACAGTTTGCCGACCGCCTCTTCCAGATCGCGTACGCGTTGATCCTGCGAAAGCAGTTCGTCGCGTACGGAACGATTGACTTGGTCCGCATCGTTCAAACGCTGCAGCAGCAAGCCGTTCTGGCTGGTGGCGCCCGAGAGCGCGCGGTCCATGGTATTGACCCGTTCTTCCAGCGCGGCGGTCGTGCGCAGCGCCTGTGCGTTGATATGCAAAAGCTTCCATTGCCGCCAGGCGATGTAGCCGACGCCGATGATGGCGATCAAAGCCAGCAGCAAGGCCAACGCGAGGGTGCCTCCCCCGGGGCGGCCCGGCGGCGCGGCGCGGCCGGCGCGGTGGGAGTCAGAGGATGTGCCGGCGCTGGGCACGGTACGTTCGGGGGTGAGATCGTCCTGGCTCATGCGCACATGCTAACAGCCCGCGACGCCGGGGTATGGCCGCGACAGCAGTTTGATAGCCGGCTCAGTGGTGTTGGCGTGAATGCGCCTGGCACGCGGCCGCCAGCAAGTCCGCCTGCGCGGCGGAAGCGGCCCGATAGAGCCGCAGACATCCTGCCTGCTGGGCGGCCTGCGCGATCCGCTCGCTGCTGACGATGGCCGTGGCCTTGCAGAGGTTTTGCCATGCCGAAGGCGGCAGTTGCGCGCGCAGGTTTTCGATGGCCTCCGCACTGGAAAACAGCACACAGGTGTCGGCGGACAGCTGCTGCACCGCTTCGACGTGACGGCGTGTCAGTCGCGCAGCCGCGCGCTGATAAACATAGACGTGCCGTAACACCGCACCACGTTCGGCGAGCTGTTGCGGCATCAGTCCGCGCCCGCCAGGGGCGGTGATCATCGCGATACGTCGGCCGCGCAACTGTTGCAGCGAAGGCAGCGCCAGCACGCCTTCGCTGTCTTGTCGCGACGCAGGCATTTCCGCCGCCACGCCCAACCGCTGCATGGCACGCGCCGTACCCTGACCAACGGCGATCACCGCGCCATGTGTCCGGCCCAACGGGGCAAGCGCGGAGGCGTACCGCACGGCCGCCGGGCTGGTGAAGATCAGCACGTCGTCGCGCTGGGCGTCTCGCCATTGAACCCGCACCTGTTGCGTATCGGGCGCCGCGCGCAGCGACAACCCTGGCAATAGCAGCGGCACACCGCCCAATGCCCTCGCTTTTTTTGCGAGCGTCGTGCCGGTTCCCGCCGGGCGCGTGATCACGACCGTGCAGCCAGCGAGATCCTTGTTAGGTTGCACGCGCTTTGTGCTCACGCCTGTCGCACCGCCATGTTCGGGCCGCCCAAATGCAAACTTTACCCATCCCGAGAGAGTGTAGCGTCTACACTGTCCAACTCCCCCAACCCACTTACGATCGATGACTAAGCCGGATCTCCACGCCGCGGCCCAGAACTTGGTGACGTTCATTCACGAGGGCATTCCGCTTGCACGCACGATGGGGCTCACCTTGGGCCGCTACGACGGAGCGCGCTTGGTCTTGCGCTGTCCGTTGGCGCCGAACGTCAACGACAAGGGCTGCGCGTTCGGCGGCAGCCTTACCAGTTTGATGACGCTGACCGGCTGGGGCTTGGTCGAGCTGGCTCTGCGTCAGCGCGCCGAGGACTGCGAGGTTTACGTGGGCGAATCCACCGTGCGCTATCTCAGTCCGGTATGGGGCGATTTCGAGGCCCAGGCGCAGCATGCCGACGCCGACGATTGGGAGGCCTTTTTCGCCACTTTGTCGACGCGCGGCCGGGCGCGTATCTCGGTCACATGCCAAGTGCCCGGTGATGATGGCAACCCTGCTGCCACGCTTGAGGCCAAGTTCGTGGCGAAACGCCGCAACAGTGCGGCAGAATAGGACGGTGTCCAGGGGAGTTACCTTATGCGTTTCCTTGCCGGCCTGATCCTGTTGTCGACCACGCTGCTGCTAGCCGGCTGCGCCACCGACAAACGCAACGACGCACTGACCCACACCATGATCGAGTACGCCAACGCCGTGCGTTGGGACGGTTTTGAAGCCGCCGAGCAGTTCGTCGACCCGAAGGTTCGGGAAAAGCACCCCCTTACCGATCTGGACCGTGAACGCTTCAAACAAGTGCAGGTGAGCGGCTATGACGATGGCAACGGCCCCGTGGCATCGGGCGAAAACGAAGTGCGCCAAGTGGTGCAGATCGACCTGACCAATGTGCACACCCAATCCGTGCGCACCATCGTCGACCGCCAGCTTTGGCGTTACGACCCTGAGAAGAACCGGTGGTGGCTGGAGACCGGCATTCCCGATATTACGCAGCAAAATTGAGGGGCTGGGCCGGGGCTCGTACGCGGGCCCGCCCCACTCCCCTATAATCGCCGTTTGCCTGCTACCCGTCCGGCCTTTTCATGAACGATTTTCTTCACAAGCTGCCCCAGTTCGTGGGTAACCATCTGGCGCTGTGCCTGCTTTTCGTGGTGCTGGTGATCGCGCTGATCGTCATGCAGATCATGGTGCTGCTGCGCAAGTACACGGAGCTGACACCGGCCGGACTGACTCAGCTGATCAATCGCGACAGCCCGCTGTTGATCGACCTCTCCGCCATCGCCGATTTCGAAAAAATGCACGTGCCCGGCGCCAAGCACGTGGCGATGAGTCAGTTCGATCCGGAAAACAAGGATCTGGCCAAGGCTCGCGAGCTGCCGGTGGTCGTGATGGACAAAGATGGCCGCAACACCGACAAAGCCGCGCAGCGGCTGGTGAAAGCAGGCTTCACTCGCGTTTACACCTTGGGCGGCGGCGTGCTGGCGTGGCAGCAGGCGCAGTTGCCAGTGGCGAAAGGCAAAAATTGATCGAGGCGAGAAACGCAACCCCTCCTCAAACGTTGCGTTCTCCGGTACTCACTCGTATCCCTGCACGGCCGGCAAGAATCTGCGCCAGCACATCGGGCGCGTATTCGAACGAATCGTAATAAAGCCGATCTTCCGGCAAGCCCGCCTCGACGAACAGCCTGCGCCCCGCTTCGATCATCGCGTGCGGTCCGCTCATGTAGACATCGTGCCCGGAAAGATCCGGATGATCTTCCAGCACGGCCTCATGCACCAATCCGGCGCGCAATCGGGCGATCTGCGCTTGCGCGGGCTCGGAGAGCACCGCATGGAAACGCAGATGAGGCAAAGCCTTGGCCCATTTCTCGGGCAATTCGCGCTGGTAGAGATCCGCAGCGCTGCGGGCGCCCCAATAGACATCGATGGTCCGACGCGTACCCAGCACGAGAAAGTGTTCGAGAATCGCCTTCACCGGCGCGAACCCGGTGCCGCCAGCCATGAAGATCATGGGCCGCTCCGAATCCTCGCGCGCCACGAACGTGCCCAGCGGGCCTTCGATTCGCAGCGTGTCGTTCTCTTTCAGCACGTCGGCGACCCACGTGGTGAAACCGCCGCCGGCAACATGACGCACATGCAACTCGATCACGCCGTCGGATTGCGGCCCATTGGCGATGGAAAACGGACGGCGGCGATCTTCGTCCAGCAACACATCCAGATATTGCCCCGGCAGCCAGTTCAAACGCAGCTCGCCCGGCGAAGGCTGCAAATGCAGGCCGATCACGTCCGGCGCAAGCTGCCATTTACGCGTCACGCGCACGGTCAATTGACGGCGCGCGATATCTTCCACCGACGTGACTTCGCGTGCTTGGACCACCAGATCGCTGGCGGGAACGGCCTGACACAGCAACACGGCATGCTGCGCACGATCGTGCGCGTCGAGTGCGGCCGGCGGATTGCGCGGATACTCGCAGCGCCCCTGGATCAGCGTGGCCTTGCAACTGCCGCACACGCCGGACCGGCAGGAATACGGCAAGGCGATACCGGCGCGCTGCGCGGCTTCCAGCACGGTTTCGCCCGGCGCGACCTCGAAACGGCGGCCGGAATGTTGGAGAGTGACGTAATACACGGGATACATTGTCGCCGCGGTGGCGGTCGTCGGACAATGTGGGCTTACCGCACGAGTATCAACCAATGGGCATTTGGAAACAGCCGACAGACCTCGAAAGCCTCAACAGCTGGCGTCAAAACACCCTGCTGGAGGCCCTGGGCATCCACGTCACCGCGATCGGCGACGATTGGCTGCAAGGTACGATGCCGGTGGATCGCCGCACCCATCAACCCTACGGGCTGCTGCACGGCGGCGCCTCGGTCGCGCTGGCGGAAACGCTAGGCAGCACGGCGGCCATGTTGACGCTCGATCCGGAAAAAGAACGCGCGGTCGGGCTGGATATCAATGCCAATCACGTACGCGGGGTGCTCAGCGGCATCGTTACGGGCACGGCGCGTCCGCTGCATATCGGACGTTCGACGCAAGTGTGGGAAATCCGCATCGAAGACGAAGCGGGCCGCCTGGTTTGTATTTCGCGCATCACCATGGCGATTGTGCCGGCATCAGCGGTCGGTTCGCGTTGATGCGCGGCGTGGCGAGCACGCTATTCCTTCTTGCAGCGGCGAAGAAGGAATGCATGCGTGATTGACGAAACACCTTATGCGCGCCTCACGCCCGATCTCGTGCTCGACGCGATCGCTGCCTGCGGCGTGTGGCCGGATGGACGCCTGCTTGCTCTGAACAGTTACGAGAATCGCGTCTGGCAGGTGGGCCTGGAAGAAAACTCGCCCGTCATCGCGAAATTCTATCGACCTAACCGATGGAGCGACGCGGCGATTCTCGAAGAGCACGCTTTCGCGCAAGAACTCGCCGATGCCGAGTTGCCCGTCGTGGCTCCGCTGCATTTCGCCGAACGCACCTTGCTACATCACGATCGCTTTCGTTACACCTTGTCGCCGCGGCACGGCGGTCGCGCACCGTCGCTGGAATCGTCCGATCAGCTGGAATGGCTGGGTCGCCTGATCGCGCGCATTCACGGCGTCGGCGCGCGTTCGTCTTTTATGTATCGCGGCAAGATCGATCGCGACACGTTGATTGCGCAACCGATGCAGGCGGTACTTGCCTCGACGTTGTTGCCGCCCTCACTGCACGATCGTTATCGCCAGGCGATCGAACGCATGGATCGCCTCGTTGCCGCGCGTTTCGACGCCGTCGGCCCGGTGCGCCAGCTGCGCTTGCACGGCGACTGCCATCCCGGCAATGTGTTGTGGACCGATGCCGGTCCGCATTTCGTCGACCTGGACGACACGCGCATGGGGCCCGCCGTGCAGGATTTATGGATGCTGGCGCACGATGAGCGTGCCATGGAGGCATTGCTGGAAGGCTATGCTTCGATGCGTGACTTCGATCACGCGGAACTTGCCTTGGTCCCCGCGCTACGTGCCATGCGACAGGTGCATTATGCCGGTTGGATCGCGGCTCGCTGGCACGATCCTGCTTTTCCGGCCGCGTTTCCATTCGCGGCCGAAGCGCGCTGGTGGGAACAGCACATCACGGACCTGCACGAGCAGGCGGACGAACTCGAATAATTATTTTTTGCCGGAGTGTTGCATGCGTCAGATTTTGTTTCGCCTGATTGGCATACTGGAAATTGCTGGCGGTTTCTACGGCATGATGATCGTGCTGCCACGCCTGCTGGCGTTCGGCCCGCTGCGCACCGCAGCCATCGGATTAATCGAATTTACGCTATACGCCTTCATCCTCGTCGCCGGCGTGCTTCTGTTGGAAAACAGCGAGCGCGGCGTTCGCTTTTCAAGCATCGCTCAGCTGTTTCAGCTTCCGCTTGTCGCCACGCCGATCTTCAGCTACGCGTTGCATTGCGGCGCCTTCATCAATCTATACGTGATGCTGCACTCGCCGCTGCATCCGGGGCTGGCCTGGCACTTCGGCAGCCAGGGCTTCGTGCTGGCGTTCGGCGGCCCGTCGGCCTCGCGACTTGGTATCAACCTGCTGGCGCTGTTGTCCTGGCTGATCCTCAAGCTGCGCTAAAACCGCGGGGTTTTCGCTGAAAATCGAGGTTAAGCGGCCACTGCGGCTATGATAGGCGGATGAATGCGCCTGCCCAATTGCCCGTTATCCGCCTGAAATCTGACCGCACGCCTGGCCACCCCTGGGTATGGTCGGCGCAGGTGCACAAGCCCGAATCGCGCATCCCGCCGGGAAGCGTGGTCGATATCCTCGATGCGAAGGATCGTTTTGTCGGGCGCGGTTTCTGGAATGGGCATGCGCGTATCGCACTGCGCCTGCTCACCGCCGATGCGCAGGAACCGATCAATGCCGATTGGATCAACGCACGCATCGACCGTGCCCTCGCCCTGCGGCGCGCGCTGCTTGACCTCGATACCGTGACCGATGCATGGCGCGTCGTGCACAGCGAGGGCGATGGTCTTTCGGGGCTGATCGTCGATCGCTACGACGACATTCTGGTGATCGAATATTTCGCCGCCGGCATGTGGAAATTCCGCGACGCCATCCACGCCGCCTTGCTGCGCCACTTCCCCGGTGCGCGTTTGTACTGGTTCGCCGAAAGCCACGTGCAGAAGCAGGAGTCGTTCGATTGCCGCGCCATGGAAGCGCCGACGCCCGTGGAAGTACATGAGCACGGCCTGCGTTTTCACGCCGCGCCTGGCTACGGTCACAAAACCGGCTTCTTCGCCGACCAACGCGAAAACCGCCGCCGTTTCGCCGAACTCGCGCGCGGCAAGCGCGTGCTGGATCTGTGCTGCAACGCGGGCGGCTTCGCCGTACACGCGATGGCGGCCGGTGCGCGCGAAGCTGTCGGCGTGGACATGGACCCCGGCATCCTGGAGATTGCCCGCGCGAACGCGCAAGCGAACCATCTCGCCATCCGCTTCGAGCAAGGCGACATTTTCGATTGGTTGCGGCAAGCCGTGGCGCGCGGCGAGCACTACGACGCCGTGATCCTCGACCCCGCCAAGCTCACGCGTGACCGTACGAAAGTGCTCGATGCGCTAAAAAAATATTTCGCCATGAACCGGCTTGCGCTGGACGTGATTCCACCCGGCGGCTTGTTGTTGACGTGCTCGTGCACCGGCCTGGTCAGCGAAGAAGATTTTCTTCAAATGCTGCGCCGTGTCGCGCTGAACGCCGGCCGCGAAATCCAGATACTGGAAGTGCGCGGTGCCGGTGCGGATCATCCCGTTCGAACGGATGTGCCGGAGAGCCGTTACCTCAAGGCGGTGTTCTGCCGCGTGGATTGATCCATCGCCAGATCAGCATCAATACGTAAGCCAGCACGAGAAATGCGATCCACAGAAATACCGCGTTGCGTAGCGTACGCGCATAGCCGAGCTGCGATACATCGATAAACCCGTAGGGATAGTGGTCAAATAGCACGCCGCGCACCAGCACATAAACAAAATAGATCAACGGATAGAGGCTCCACCACAAGGGTGCCGTCCACCGCAACGCATGCCCTCGTAGTGCGGTCCCGCTGTAGATCACAACCAGAATCGGCACGATGTAATGCATCAGCACATCGGCCAGCAGCTGCAAGCCCTGCGGATTCCAGGCGTGGCGAAGCAACGCGAAATAGGCCAAACCTACAAAGGCAATGCTGGCCGTCACCCAGCCAATCGTCGTGGGCCGCGCAAAGAATCTTCCCCATGCCGAACTCGGCGACAGCAGCGGCCACGTCGCGGCCACGCCCACCAGCATGTTGGTCAGCACGGTGAAATACCCGAGGTAAATCGCCAACCCTCTCAATATCGACATGCCCATCGAGTCGGTCAGGCGCAGCGAAAGATAAAGCTGCAGCGCCACGCCAAACCAGGCGAGCACGGCGATCAACGCCACCAACGGCTTTCCTCTGACAGTCGATACGCTCACGGCGGCCCCGACACTCCACGGTTGCGCCGATACTACCTGGGAAGCCGCTTGGTCTCATCGGTTGATACGACTGCGCGTAAACTGTATGGCGATACCGCTGGAACCCTCTCATGCCCTTGATCGATCTCGTATTGGCCCTGCTCGTTGTTCTGCTCGCATTGCAGGTATTGGCCTTGCTGCGTGGCCGTGGCGACACCGTGCTGCAGACCAAGCTGGATGCCTTGAAGGACGATGTCCGTCATCTGCGCGAAGCCTTGGCGCAAGAGCAACGCGAAGGGCGCGGCGAGCTGAGTCAGGCATTGACGCAGTTCGGACAGCGCCTGGACACGCTCACCCAAC
>Ga0335072_10008957_pt1 | contig 14476 bp, 10 predicted proteins | sample Lox_Sample_21_FD_206725 | JGI IMG/M metagenome (GOLD analysis project Ga0335072, IMG submission 206725) | Soil microbial communities from Loxahatchee National Wildlife Refuge, Florida, United States - Lox_Sample_2.1 | ecosystem: Environmental > Terrestrial > Soil > Wetlands | place: USA... | reverse complement strand
ACTTGGTCTTGGTCATGGTCCAGGCTTCGATCGTGTCGAAGATCTCCCTCAGTTTCGGCAGCCGTGCCGGCGGCTTCGCATAGTCCGGGTGCGTCTTCCATTCCGGCTTGCCGATCACGTCGCAGATCGCCTCCCACACCGGCGCCTGGGTGATGAAATAGATGTAGGCGTTGGGGTCCGTCTCCCAGCCTTTGCATTTCAGAATCCAGCCGGGCTGACCGCCGCCCGACGCATTGCCCGACCGCGGCACCGCCTCGCCGAACGTGCCGTGCGGATACTGCGGGTATTCGGTGAGCGGCCCATGCGCCAGGCGCTGTTGGTCACGCAGCTTGACGCGGCACAGGTTCAGCACGCCGTCCTGCATCGCGACGGACACCTTCTGGCCGCGCCCCGTCGTGTTGCGCTGGTAGAGCGCGGTGACGATGCCGAGCGCCAGGTGCAGCCCCGTGCCGGAATCGCCGATCTGCGCGCCGGTCACCAGCGGCGGGCCGTCGTCGAAGCCGGTGGTGGATGCCGCCCCGCCGGCGCATTGCGCGACATTCTCGTAGACCTTGCAGTCCTCATAGGGCCCCGGACCGAAGCCCTTGATCGAGGCCAGGATCATGCGCGGGTTCAGCCGCTGGATATGCTCCCAGGTGAAACCCATGCGGTCGAGCGCGCCGGGAGCGAAGTTCTCCACCATCACGTCGCAGGTCCGTACCAGTCCTTCAAGCACCTCCTTGCCCTTCGGATTGCGGCCGTCGATGATGATGGACCGCTTGTTGTGGTTCAGCATGGTGAAATACAGGCTGTCCACCTTGGGTATGTCCTGCAATTGCCCGCGCGTGATGTCGCCGGTGCCGGGACGCTCCACCTTGATGACGTCCGCGCCAAACCAGGCAAGAAGCTGCGTGCAGGTCGGTCCTGACTGGACATGGGTGAAATCGAGAATTTTAACGCCGTCGAGTGCTTTGGTCATGGAGGTCTCCCAATTCGTTAGGCAGGCAGGCGGGTTCCGCCATCGGCGACGACGCCCGCCGGCACGGGGTCAGGCGGTGTATGCATCGAGGAAGTTGCCGAACTTCTCGACATGCGCGGCAAGTCCGAGGGTATGCTCGCGCACCAGCCGCTCGGCCGCGTCGGCATCGTGGGCGGCGAGCGCGGCGATGATGTTGCGATGGTCGACGATCGAGCGCTGCGCGCGGTTATCCTGCGTCATCGTCACCGCGCGGACGGCGCGCATGTGAATGAACAAGGTCTCGGTGAGACTCGACATCAGGGCAATGCCGCCGAGACGGATGATCGCCTTGTGGAACTGCATGTTGGCGTTCGAGTATTCGGTGATATGGCCGGACGGATCGTCCTGGAACGCATCGACCAGGGCTCGCAGCGAGGCCTCCTCCGCGGCAGTGATGCGCGGGGCAGCGAGCCGCGCGGCGAGGCTCTCCAACGCTGCCCAGACGGTGATCATCTCGACCACCTCGCGCTTGGATTTGCGCACCACCACGACGCCGCGCCGCGGCAGCGTGCGCACGAAGCCTTCTTGCTCCAGCACGGTGAGCGCCTCGCGGATCGGGGTGCGCGACACGCCGAGGGCTTGCGACAACTGGCGCTCGTCCAGACGGATTTCGCCGGGATGGCCGTAGATGTCCATTTCCGTGATGGCCTGCTTGATCGCCTCGCAGGCCTGACGGCGGAGGCCGAGACTGAGTTCGAGCGGCGCGACGTTCAGGCGCGGCACGGCAGCGTCGTCCGGCACGACGGTCCTCCGACATCGTTGGCGTCAGGCGTGCCGTATAATGTATACCACCAACGCGTGCAAGCCGCGGGTCCGGGCGCCGGATTGGCGCTGACCCTGGGCGCTGACCCTGGGCGCTGACCCTGGGCGCTGACCCTGGGGGCTGACCGGGCGTCCACCCCGGGCGCCGGCCGCCGCGATCGCCGGCCTATGCGGCCCGGTGCAGCGCCAGCCGCTCCGGCACGCCGGCAAAAGACCGCGCCGTCGCCTCGTCCAGTTCGAATGCCACTCCGAGCGAGTCCGCCTCGCTATGGCGAACGATGCATGGCAGCGTCAGGTTCACGCCGTCGATGCGCAGAGAGCCGCGAGAGCCCACTGCCAGCGACGGCGCCGCAGTCATATGCGCGCCCCGCTCCGACAGATCGGCCAGCCGCGCCGAATGCACCTGGCCGGCTACGGTGAACTGGCATCCCAGCGCCACCTCCTGACGCGGCGTGGCGCGGCGATCCACTTCCGTGCTCGACGTGCGCACCACCCGGACCACCGACTGGCGCAACTCCGCCACGGCCTGGTCAAGGCCGGCGGCGTTCGCCCGCACTTCATCGGCGCGCACGCCGGTTTGCTCCGCCTCGGTCGAGACATCCGCGGTGCGCTGGGTCATTTCGTTGGCCGCCGCCGCGGTCTCGGTGACGTTGCGTGCGATCTCCGCCGTTGCCTTGCCCTGTTGTTCCACCGCCGCGGCGATCGAGGTCGCGATGGCATTGATCTCGCCGATGGTATCCTCGATCTTGGTCACCGCCGTGACCGAGGCGCCGGTCGCCATCCGCACCTCGTTGATGTGCTGGCTGATCTCCTCCGTGGAGCGGGCGGTCTGATTGGCGAGCGCCTTGACTTCGCTGGCAACGACCGCGAAGCCCTTGCCGGCGTCTCCGGCACGCGCCGCCTCGATGGTTGCGTTCAATGCCAGCAGATTGGTCTTCGCGGCGATCTCGCCGATGATGTCGGCCACGGCGCCGATCCGCGCCACCTGCGTATTCAGCGCCTCGATGGTGCCGCGGGTCTCGCTGCCGGCGGTGACCGCGCGCGCGACGACCGCGTTGGATTGCGCCACCTGGCCACCGATCTCCTGGATCGACGCGGCGAGTTGCTCCGCGGCGCCGGCGACAGTCTGTGCCCCGGCCAGCGCCTGCGCTGAGGCGGTTGCGGCGGTGCGTGCTTGCTCGCCGGTGCGCCCGGCGGAGGCACGCATCTCTTCTGCCGTCGCCGCCATTGCCGCGGTGCGTTCGCTGATCTGGACCAGCGCGGACTGCGTCTTGGATTCGATCGTATCCGCCATGTTGGCCAGGGCGGCGATCTTCTCCGCCGCCGCCTGCTCTCGCTCCGCCGCCTGCGTCGATTCTAGTTGCTGTCGGTGGATCGCGCCGCTCTTGAGCACGGTCAGCGCCTCCACCATGGCGCCGATTTCATCGCCGCGCGCCGGCGGCAGTGTGGTGGTCAGGTCGCCTTCCGCCAGCCGGCGCATCGCACGCTCGACCTGGGTGAGCCGGCGAATGACCCCTCGCCCGACATAGAGCCAGGTCAGAAACCCGGCCAGCACCACGCCGAACGATGCGACGCCGAGCAATACCTGGCTGCTTCGCGCGGTCTGCGTCTGGGCTGCGGCGGCTGCGTCGCTCACCGCGGTCTTGGCATGCTGCACGCTGTCTGCGATGGCGGCGGCGAGGCTGTCGGCGACCTCATGCTCCGCTCCCGCCAAAGTCTGCAACCGCGCCGCAAGATCAAGCTGATGGCGGCGGAGCAAGCTGGGGTTCGCCTTGCCCACCGCATCCCATTGATCCACCAGCGGCAGCAGGTTCGCCGCGGTCTTGTCGTCGAGATCGTCGAGCGCCGTGGCCAGCGTGGTCTCATCGCGGCGCACGGTCTGCATCAGGCGATCGAGCGTCGCGCCGTCAGGCGCGCTCGACATCTGGCTGATCGAGGACTGCAACGAGGCATTGGCGGCGCCGAGGCGGCCCAATGCCCGCGTGGCATCCGCCACCGCCTGGAGCGCACTCACCGCGGCGTGGCGCTTGCCGTCATCGGCGGCGGCGCCGAACGCGGTGATCGCGCCGTTCATCGCGTTGCGTTGCTCCGCGGAGATCGGCTCCAGCACACGAGAGAAACGATCCCCAAGCGCAAGAACAGATTGCTGCAATGCAGCGGTCTTTGCTTTGATATCGAGGGCCTCGCCGACCACCTGATCGATCACGCCGGCATTCTGCCGCAGTTGTTGCAAGGTATGTTCTGTGGCTTCGATCGCGGCGGCTGGCAGCCCGGCGGAGCGCAGCCGCTGCAATGCCGCCGCCGCCTGGTCGGCTTGGGTGCTGAGAACGCGCTGCTGCGTCTGCCGTTCCTGCGGCGTGGCGGCGGTCGCGAGACCGGCGGCGGCCAATACCAATCGGTCGCCGTCGCGTGCCAGGGTCAGCGCATCCTCGATCTGCGGCAACCTGGCGCCGACGACATCAGCGATCGAGCGATCGAACGAGTCGAATGCATGCCAGGCCACGCCGGCGGAGGCGAACGGCAGAATGGCGAGCAAGGCAGAGGTGCCCCACAGGCGGGCCCGCACGCCGACGCGCCACTGCCGCGCGCGGCCCGAGGGCTGGTTCGCCGCCGTGTTTTCCCGGGTCATGACTGTCGTCCGTTATTGCTGGGCGGTCTTGATCACAAAGCGCCGGTCGATCAGCGCGCCGACCGTCGCGGCGACATCGACATTGGCGGGGAAGATGCCGGCATGCTGCAACGCCTCGCCGGCAGCCTGGATGGTGCGCTGCTGCGCCTGGCCGATCGCCGAGTTGCGCAGATCGGTGCGTTCCAATTGCCGTGCGGCGACGGCGTCTTCCACCTTTGCCATCTGCACCACCGCCGCGCGCAGCGCGTCGGGATTCTGCAGCGCCCAGAGCCGCGCAGCGTCATAGACCTTCAGCACCCGCTGCACGAGTTCAGGATGCGCGGTCATGAATGCTTCGCGCACGACCAGCAGGCCATAGGTGTTGAGATAGGGATCGCGGAACAAGAGACGGGCGTGGTCTGATATTTCGGCCTGCGCCATCAGGGGGTCGAGACCCGCCCAGGCATCGACGTCGCCCTTCTGCATGGCAATGCGACCGTCGGCGTGCTGCAGCGGCACCACGGTGACGTCCTTATCGGTCAACCCCGCACCGTCGAGCGCGCGCAACAGGAAGACGTGCGGATCGGTGCCCTTGGTGGCGGCGATCTTCTTGCCCTTGAGGTCGGCGACGCTTTGCAATGGCGAGTTGGCCGGCACCACCAGCGCGGTCCATTCCGGACGGGAAAAGACATAAATCGCCTTTATCTGTGCTCCTCCGGCGCGGGCGAGCAAGGCGGCGGCACCGGCGGCGGACCCGAAGTCGAGGCTGTCCTTCTGGAGATTGGTGAGTGCGATGTTGCTGCCGGCACTCTCGACCCATTCGATGGCGATGTTGTCCTTGGCGAATTCCGCCTCCATCAGGCCCTTGTTCTTCAGCACCAGGCTGACCGGATTGTAGGAGGCGTAGTCGAGCCGGATTCTGGTCACGCCGTCAGCGCGCACTCCGGTTGTGAGGGTCAGGGCAAGGCCAAGCGCAAACAGGAGCATTCGCAGGAAGTCGGGCAACATGGGTGGGTCCTCGTTCGATGCCGGGTCGGCTGGCGCGATCCTGCCTGCGAACGGTTAAGCGTCGGTAAAGGCCGCGCTGACGGCGGAAGCGGGGAAGTGATTCATGCCGACGGCCCGCGTCTGACGGCTGCACAGGGACCCGCCCCACTGACAATGTTTACTCGATGTTCAGGAATTACCCGGAAACTGAGCCTCGTCGCGGCCGTATGCCGATAGGGGCTCCATGCCATGCGCTTCAGTCGTTTTCGGGTTCGCACGCGGATTTATGCGGGCTTTACCGCACTCGTCGTGCTGGGGCTCTGTCTGGCCGGCTTTGGCGGCTACCAGTTGGCCCACGTCGGTGGAGAGGTCGGCAAAATGGACGCCCTGGCCGGCAATACCCAACGCGTGTTGCATGCCACTCGCGGCCTGGAGGCAATCCGTCGCGCCGGCACCCGCTATCTGCTGGACGGCAGTGACAGCGCCATGAAAGACGCGAGGGACAACTCGTCGCAGGTTCGCTCGCTGATGGCCGAAGCCGCGAAGGCGACGCTGTCGGAGGATCGCAGGCGCACCTACAACGGTGTTGCCAGCACGCTCGACGCGCTCGACCAGGAACTCGACACTATTGCCGGGCTCACCAGGAGCTATCTCGAAGCGCGCGCCAAATTGTTCAGTGGCGGCGACGCGTTGACCGCGGCAACCGACAAACTGGTGTCGTCAGCCCGGGCGGGCGGCGGGAGCGCCGCGGACGCGGTCCAAGCTGTCGAGCGCGCGGTGTTGCTGGTGCGGGTGGCGAACTGGCGATTCATGGCGACGCTGGACAAGGCGGGCCCCGCGACATTCAAGACCAATGCCGGCAAGGCGCACGATGGCCTGGCGGCCATGGGGAAAGGTGCCGGTCCCGCGCTGGCGGCGCTGATCGCGCCGGTGCAAGCCGCGCTAAGCGATTATGAGGCGAGCTTCACCGCCTACGCTGACGCCAGATCCGGGGTGCAGACCCGCTACTACGATGAGGCCCTACCGAAAATCGTCGCAATGCAGCAGCAGCTTGACGCTGCGGCTGCCTCGCTGGGCCAGGGTTTCGACGCAAGCCGCGCGGATGTCGTCGTGACGATTTCCAGTGCGTCTCTCTGGTGCATGATCCTGGCCGGGTTGTCGCTGGTGCTGGGCGGCGGTTTTGCGCTGGTCATCGGGCGCGGCATCGTGCGGCCGCTCACCGGCATGACCGGGGTCATGACGAAACTCGCCGAGGGCGACAGGACGGTGCAAATCCCGGCACGCGACAATGCCGACGAGATCGGCGACATGGCGCGCGCGGTGGAGGTGTTCAAGCAGCATGGGATTGAGGCTGACCGGCTTGCCGCAGAGCAAGCGGCGGAGCGGGCGGCGAAAGAGCGGCGTGCCGCGGCGATGGAGCGGCATACGCAGGACTTTGGCGCGTCGGTATCGGGGGTCATGGCATCGCTGGCGGCGTCAGCCGACGACATGCGCCGCGCGGCCGTGGCGATGTCCGAGGCCGCCTCCGGCGTTCACAGCGAAGCCACCGACACGGCGGGCGGTGCGGCAAAATCGTCCCAGGACCTGATCTCGGTGGCCGGCGCGGTCGAGGAACTGACCTCCAGCGTGGCGGAAATCTCCCGCCAGGTGTCGGTCGCGGCGGACGTGGCACAGCAGGCGGTGCAGCGTGCCGAAGCGAGCCAGGGAACCATTCGCGGGCTGGCGGATGCCACCGCGCGCATCGGCGACGTGGTGCATCTGATCAGCGACATCGCGGGGCAGACCAACTTGCTTGCACTCAACGCCACGATCGAGGCGGCGCGCGCGGGCGAGGCGGGCAAGGGCTTCGCGGTGGTTGCCGGCGAAGTGAAAGCGCTGGCAGCGCAGACCGCCAAGGCGACGGCGGAAATCGGCGGCCAGATCGACGGTGTGCGAACAGCGACAGATCAGGCTGTGGCGGCGATGAGCGAGATTGGCAACTTCATCGGCCGGATGAACGAAGTCTCGACGGCGATCTCGGCGGCGGTCGAGGAGCAAAATGTCACCACACGCGAAATCGCTGCCAGCGTCCAGGCGGTATCGGGCGCGACAGCGCAGACCGCACAGGCGATGGAGCATGTCGTGGTGGTTGCCGACAAGGCAGGCGGCGTCAGCCGCGACGTGACGGACGGGGCGGGGGAGATCGGACGCCAGGCCGAGACGCTGCGCATCGATGTGGATCAATTCCTTGCGGCGGTGCGTTCCGACTCCGGGGAACGCCGACGCTACGAACGCGTGTCCGCCAACCAGGAGCCGGTGACGCTGCGCGCGCAGGGTCGCGACACCAAGGCCAGGCTGCGGGACATCTCGCGGGGCGGCGCGGCGCTGATGTGCGAGCTGGTTCTTTCGGCGGGAGTGCCGGTCGAAGTTGAGCTGCCGGGACGGGCAGGCAAGGCGACGGCGCGGGTGGTACGCAGCGGCGAGGGCGAGGTGGTGCTGGTGTTCCAGGGTGATCCGGCGAACCTGACCAAGGTTGACCAGGCGATCACTGCCGTTTCGGCTCGGTCTCTGGCGGCGTGATGACGATGGAGTATCGGCGGAATGGGCCGCCGGCGCGCGCGAGGCGCTGACTTAAGGCCGAGGACAGCGAAATCGCCCCCGTGTCGTGCCCGGCGAAGGCCGGGTACCCGCGTCTTTTCTACGGCACGTAGCAAAGACGTATTGGTGTGGACGGCCCCACGGATGGCCGCAACGAGTGCGGCCATGACACGTGCGCGACGAGCGCGGCCATGACACAAAACGAACCCCCGCCTGGCGCCTTAACGTATCGGCGCGCGCGGGTCAGCCGGTTGCCACCGGCGTGTCCGCGCGGCCGCCCCATTCGGTCCAGGAGCCGTCGTAGACCGCGCCCTCTGGCAGATCGGCCAGCCGCAGCCCGAGCGTCAGGATGCAGGCGGTGACGCCTGAGCCGCAGCTCGTGACCGGCGTGCGCGTGCCGTCGACGCCTGCCTGGGCGAAACGAGCGCGCAGTTCGGCCATGGGTTTGAATGTGCCGTCGGCGTGCAGCAGGTCGGTGTAGGGCAGGCTGGCCGAGCCCGGGATATGGCCGCTGCGCATGCCCGCCCGCGGTTCCGGCGTTGCACCGGTGAAGCGGGTGGCGGCGCGGGCATCCAGCACATGTTCCGACTTCGTAACAACATTGCCCAGCAGGTCGCCGATGCCGCGCAGACGGGCCGCTCGGAAGTCCGGCCGGAATGTCGCAGGCGCCGGCGCGGCCGGTTCTCCGGATTCCACCGACCGCCCTTCCCGCACCCATTTTGGCAGGCCGCCGTCCAGCACCGCGGCGTTGTCATGACCGTACAAACCCATCAGCCACCAGCCGCGCGCCGCCGAGGCCAGACCCTTCTGATCGTAGAAGACCACCCGTGACGCATTGCCGACGCCGAACTGCGCCATGAGTTTGGCGAAGCGGCCGGGCGCCGGCACCATATGTGGCAGGTCGGTGTCCGGATCGGCGACGAGGTCGATGTCGAAATACCGCGCCCCCGGGATGTGCGTGGCAAGGAACTCGGCGCGTCCGTCCTTCGGTTCGTTCGGCAGGTATTTTGTGGCATCGAACACCACGAGGTCGGGCTTGCCGAGTTCTTCGGCCAGCCAGCCGGTCGTCACCAACGGTTCCATCTGTCGCTCCCGAAGCTTGCGGCGCGGGGAGTGTCGGCAAGCGCCGCGGGGAGTCAATTCGGCGCCGTGCGGCGTCCCGTCCGTAGCCCACCGTCCGGCGCCGTTGTGGGGACGGACGAAGCCAGACCCATTCGCCGGTATAACGCCTCGACGTAGTCGGTCTTCGCCGCGGTGTACGCCTCGCGATCCGCCGCGTGGCGCCGCGCCAGCTCGCGCTTCAGCGCCGCATAGCGTTGTGCTTCCTCGGGGTGCGCGCGCATATGGTCGCGGAACGCCAGGCGCCGCTGCCACATCTCGCCATCGGGTTCGGTGACATGCACGTGGTGCGTGCGTTGCTCTCCATAGGGCGGCATGCCTTTTACGAAGAACATGCGGTCGGTCGCCGGATTGTCCTCCCAATACACATAGCCGAGCGAGATGATCGGCGCGACGAACGCCGCCTTGGCCTGCGCCAGCGATCGCACGGCGATCAGGATGTCGATGATCGGCTTGGAGAGCATGCCAGGCACCGCGGTGCTGCCGAAATGCTCTATGCCGATCGCCTGGCCCGGTGGGAGGACAGCGCGCAACCGCGCCGCCTCTTGCTCGAACAAGCCGGGCCAGGCCGGGTCGTATGGCACCAGCGCCACATTGTCGGAAGCCATGTCAGTCCGCTACGGGACGGAATCCCATGATCTGGCCGAACCGTTCGCGATAGGCCGGCCATACCTCCGGGTTGACCAGCCGCGGCGGGCGCTTGCCGTCGAGGATGTCCAGGACTTGCTCGGCGGCGAAGCGTGCCATATTCTCCCGCGATTCCTCGGTGGCGCCGGCGGTGTGGGGGCTGACCAGAACGTTGTCGAATCGCAGCAGCGGATGATCGTGCGGCGGCGGCTCGTCTTCCCAAACATCCAGCCCGGCACCGGCGATGCGCTTCGATGCCAACGCCTCGGCGAGCGCGATCTCGTCGTGGATGAAGCCGCGCGCCGTGGTGATGAACCACGCATCCGGACGCATCGAGGCGAACTGCGGGGCGGCGATCATGCCACGCGACTCACGCGTCAGCGGACAATGCACCGACACGTAATCCGCGGTCCGCAGCAGTTCGTCCAGTTCCACCTTCTCCGCGCCACGCGCCTTGATTTGCTCCGCGCTCAGATAAGGGTCGTAGGCCAGGACGCGCATGTTGAACAAGCCGCGGCAGAGCTGGGCGACGCGGCCGCCGACATTGCCGATGCCGATCACGCCGACGGTACGGTTCAGCAGCTCGCGGCCGATATACTGGTTGCGCGGAATGCCGGGCCCGGCGCGCATGCGGCGATCGGTCTCGATGATGCGTTTCGACAGGGTCAGCATCATCGCCAGGGCATGCTCTGCCACGCCCTCCTTGTTGCCGCCCGACTGGTTCACCACGGCGATGCCCAACGCAGTGCAGGCATCGACGTCCACGGTATCGTAACCCGCGCCATTCGACGACACCGCCACCAGGTTGGGCAGCCGCCGCAGCAATTCCGGGCTGACCTGGAAATGCGGTGCGATCACCTGGCGGGAGGCGCCGATCTGGTAGACGTGCGCCGCATTCAGGACCGGCACGACCACATCGTCCGGCGATTCGTTTTCCAGCCGGTCGAGCTGGACATCCGGCCGCTGGGCCAGGATCTCTATGAACAATGGCGAGGACAGGTATTTGACGTAGAATACGCGCTTCGCGTTGGGCGCCATGCTTCCTCCCGAGAAAACCCAGGTCTCCCCTGCCCTTGTGGCAGGTTGAGACCGCTTGTTGTTCGTCTTACCCCGCCAGGAACTTCGCCACCGCCGGCACCGCGCGCAACGCCGCCAGATCCTCCGCCGAAGGCAGTCGGGGCCGGTCGCGTTCCTGATTGACCATGCACAGAAATCCGAGTGGTTCGCCCTGGGTGGCGCGGAACTGGTGCCAGATCCAGGACGGAATGGTCACCAGGTCGAATGGCTTTAGCGTCACCACCTCATTGCCAAGCAGGCAATGGCCGTGGCCGCGCAGGATCATCACCGCATGGGCATGCTCATGTTGCTCCAGGGTAGAGAAGCCGCCGGCATCCATTTCGAAATACCGCAGCTCGCAGCCCATGCCCGGTTGCTGGAACAACACCTGGCGCGAGATATCCTTGAACGGTGCGCTGCCTTCCTGCTTGTACGGCATGTGCACGACGCCATCCCAACGGAAGCCCTCATGAAAGTCGCGTTTTTCCGCCGATTGCTCTATGTCCATGATCGCACCCGATACTGATGTGCCGCGACGGCGCGCGTGAAGGCGGCGCTCGCCTCGGTCAATTGAGTACGCGCCGACAGCAGGTTGCCGCCGATCAGCAACATTGCGTCCGGGCCGTAGAAGTCAAGCAGCTCCGGCACGCGTTGCACCGTCATCCCGCCGGCCGGCACGGGGAGGCTGGGGCGCTGGCCGTCGGGGGGCGTGCGTGCGTTGTCCGCCAGCGCGCGGCAGGTTTCCGGAGAATAGCCGAACCGGCCGCCGAAATTGGGAAAGATCACGGCGTCGGCGCCGATCAGCGGAAACAGCCTGCCGATCAGCAGCTCCGGCGCGATGCGTGCGGCGCCGCCGAGGCTTGGGTGCGCGAACAACGCGATGTCGGGATATTCCCGCCGCAATGCCTGGATGTTCGCAAAGCCGGCGATCATCGGCGCCACCATGGCGCAGTCGATGCCTTGCGCGCACGCCGATGCAAGCTGCCGGCGCATCGCATTCAGATCGCCCGACAGGCTTGGCACGTAGCGCGTCGGATGGCCGGTCGCTTCGCGCGCACGCGCGATGCCGGCGACGCAGGCGCGGATGCGGTCGGCGAAGCGGCTGTAGTCCTGGTCCGCCAGGCCATGATCGTCCTTGATGTAATCGAGAGCACCGCGAGCGAATTGCTCTGCCAACGCACCAAGGCGTTCGGGCGAAAGCCCCTGCGGCTTCAGGGCAGAGCAAGTCAGCGCGCGGCGTTCGGCGCCGAGGCGGGAGCGAAGGCCGGCAATGCCGTGGCCAGGGCCGCCGAAGGTGGCGGCGAGCGCGGGTGGCAGGACGATGTCGTGCAGCACCACGTCGTCGTGCAATGAGGTGTTGCCAAACAGCATGTTGAGCATTTGGGCGGCGTCGCTGCCGATGGTGGCGGGCGCCAGACCGACGCGCACGGCGAAGATCCCGTCGGCGATTGGCTCGATCGCCTGCACCTCGCCGACGATGTCGCGCAACACGTCAGGTTCTTCGATCGCATCCAGCGGCATTTCGACGCTTTGCTCGACCGCGATCGCTTGTGCGCGCGTTTCGATCGACGCGGCGTCGGTGCGCACGTGATAGACCGCGACCAACCGTGCGGTCATGTGCGCGGCACGATCAGCGCGTCCACCGCGATGGCACCCGAGGGGCCAAGCATCACCGGATTGATGTCCACCGCGTCCAGCCGGTCATCCAGCGCAACGGCGAGGCCTTGCAATGCCATCAGCAGATCGATCATCGCTTGCTCTGCGTCTCGATATTGCCAGCGCGGGCTGCGCAGCAGGCGGCCAAGCGCGCTTTGCTCCAGCTTCGCGGCGATGGCCGCACGCGACACCGGGATGGGCCAGAGGCAGACGTCGCGCAATGCCTCGGCGTAGATGCCGCCCAGCCCGCACAGCAGCATCAGGCCGACGCCGGGAGAACGGCTGATGCCGGCGATCGCTTCCAATGCGGCGGGGACCATCGGCTGGACGATGACGTTGCGTACGTTCAGCGCGTTGTGGGCATCGCGCAGGGCGTCGGCGTCGCGCAGGTTGGTCCGCACAAGGCCGAGCTCGGTTTTGTGGGCGCCGCCCGGCGCAACGCCTTTCAACACCACCGGCCAGCCGAGACGATCGGCGGCATCGCGTGCGGCCTCGAAGCTGTCGCATTCGATGGTCGCCACCGACGGCACACCGAAGTCGCGAAGCAGGCGCAGGCTTGCGGGTTCGCTCAGGGGGCCTGGCGACCATGCGATGGCCTTGGCGCCCGCGGCGGTGAATGCCGCCGATGGCTGGGATGCGGCTGCGATGGCGGCACGCGCCGGCGCATCCGGCGGCGGGGTCAGCAACGCGCCGATGCCCTCCAGCACGATATCCGTTTCGGAAAACACATCCATGCCGCGGGTTTGGTAGAACGCGCGCTCCGCCTCCGGCATGCCGCCGGGTGCGACGATCAGCAGCGGTTTGCCGGATGTCTCGCGCGCCTCGGCCAGCGCGGCGCGGATCGGGTCGCCCTGCCACGCGTTCATTGAGTGCACCAGCGCCAGGGCGGCGCCCACGGCAGCGTCGCGCGCAAGCAGACCGGGCACTGACGCGGCGCGCCGCATGCCGCCGAATATGCCCAGATCGAGCGGATTGCCGATGCGAGAGAACATGCGCTGGCGGTCGATGCCGCGGTGCGTCTCGGGCGACGGTTCGGCCAGAGGCACGTTCAAGGCGGCACAGCGGTCGGCGAGCAGGGATGCGCCGGCGCCGGAGGTGGACATCGCGCCGAGCGCGCCGGGGCAACGCCCGTAGCGATCCAGCAATGCCGCGGCGGTCATGAAGCCTTCCAGGGATTTCGCCACCGCGACGCCGCTGGCGTGGAACAAAGCGGCATAGGCGGCATCGACGCCGGCGATGCGCGAGGAATGCGCGATGGCCGCGCGCGCTCCGGCTTCCGAACCGCCGATCTTCAGCACCACCACGAATTTTCCCGCTTGGTGGGCCTGCAATGCAAGGCGGCGGAAACGTGGGCCGTCATCGAGGGAATCGATGAGCAATGCGATGACGCGGGTCGGCGTGTGGCCGATCGCGTAGTCCATGTAGTCGAGCACGGAGAAGTCGGCTTCGTTGCCGGCGGAGGCGAAGAGCGACAGGCCGGCGCCCAGGGAGTGCAGGCGGCCGGCCATGGCGTCGAACAATGCGCCGGAATGAGAGAAGATCGAGATGCCGCCGGCCGGCTGGCGCTTTGCGTGTGAGGTGTTGAAGCCGATCGAGAGCGGCAGGTGTGCGTTGTAGATGCCGTTGCAGTTGGGACCGACGATGCGGATGCCGGCCTCGGCGGCGATGCGGGCGAGATCCGCCTGGCGTTCGGCGCCGGCTGCGTCGAGGCTTTCGGCATAGCCGGCCGAGCCGACGATTGCCGCGGCGAGGCCGGCGGCAGCGCAGTCGCGGACGGCCTGGACGGCGGCTTCGGCGGGGATGGCGAGGAAGGCCACGTCGACTTGCTCTGGGACTGATGCCAGGTCGGGAAAGCAGGGAACGCCGTTTACCTGGGTGAGGCGGCGGCTGACGCCGTAGACGCCGCCGGTGAAACCCGCCTCGCGGACGTTGTTGAGGACGATGTAGCCGTGTTTGGTGGTGTCGTCAGAGGCGCCGATCACCGCCACGGCGCGGGGATGGAACAATACGTGGAGTGCGTGGCGTGTGGCGGCGGGGTCGGGCATCGCGGGCGGGTCTCGGCTTGTGTCGGCGCACCGTGGGCGAAT
>Ga0335072_10008956_pt1 | contig 14477 bp, 9 predicted proteins | sample Lox_Sample_21_FD_206725 | JGI IMG/M metagenome (GOLD analysis project Ga0335072, IMG submission 206725) | Soil microbial communities from Loxahatchee National Wildlife Refuge, Florida, United States - Lox_Sample_2.1 | ecosystem: Environmental > Terrestrial > Soil > Wetlands | place: USA: Florida... | reverse complement strand
AGCAAAAGCATAACGCCCTTTACCGCGCCAGTGAAAAAGCCTTCAACGGTCTGTTGTGGGTCTATCGCAAATCGCTGCTCTGGGTGCTCGACAACTCCCTGCTGATGCTGATCGTGCTGATGCTCACCATCGCCCTCAACCTGGTGGTCATTGTCCGCATTCCCAAGGGATTCTTCCCCACCCAGGACACCGGCACAATGCTGGGCATGCTGCAGGGACCGCAGGACGCCTCCTTTCCGCTGATGAATCTTTCCGTGCAGAAGATGATGGCCATCGTGAAAGCCGATCCCGCCGTGGCCCATGCCAACGCCTTCACCGGCGGCCGCGGATCGAGCAACGGAGGATTCATTTATGTAGCCCTCAAGCCGCTGGGAAAATCCTGCAAGGAAGGCCCCAACTGCGACGTGCGCCAGACCTCGGTCATGGACGTGATCAACCGGCTGCGTCCCAAGATGAACCGCCTGCCGCTCGCCTCGGCATTTCTGCAGCCCGGCCAGGATCTGCGCATCGGCGGCCATTCGACGGCGGCCCTTTACCAGTACACCATCCAGTCTGACAACATTACCGACCTCGCCCACTGGGGCCCCATTCTTCTGCAAAACATGCAGAAGCTGCCCGGCCTGCTCGACGTGAATACCGATCAGCAGAACGGCGGCCTCGAAGAGATGCTCCACTATGATCGCGTGACCGCCGCGCGCCTGGGCCAGACCGCCTCATCGCTCGACTCCGATCTCTACAGCGCCTTCGGCCAGTCCGAGGTTTCGGTCATCTATACGCAGCTCAACCAGTACTACGTGGTGATGGAAGTTGCTCCGCCCTACTGGCAGGACCCCTCCGGGCTCAAGAACATCTACATTGCGCCGGGCAGTTCCTCATCGGTCGCGGGAATCAATGCCATCTCGCCACTGATGAGCATGATGAAGTCCAGCCCCGGAACCACCCCGCTCGAGGTCAATCACACCGGCCTGTTCCCGTCGGTGACCGTTTCGTTCAACCTGGCCAACGGGCTCTCGCTCTCTGACGCTACCCGCGAAGTGACCCAGATGGAACAGCGCCTGGGCGTGCCCGGTTCTGTGCGTGGATTCTTTGCCGGGACCGCCCAGGCTTACCAGGACTCGCTGGCCACGGAAAAATACCTGGTCGTCACCGCGCTGCTCGCGGTTTTCATCGTCCTCGGCATTCTCTATGAGAGCCTGGTGCATCCGCTCACCATCATCTCCACGCTGCCCTCGGCCAGCGTCGGAGCCATGCTGGCGCTCATGGTCTTCAAGATGGACCTGAACGTGATCTCCATCATCGGCATCATCCTGCTCATCGGCATCGTGAAGAAGAATGCCATCATGATGATCGACTTCGCGCTGCAGGCCGAGCGGAACGATGGCAAGAGTACCCGCGAAGCCATCTTTGAAGCCTGCATGCTGCGCTTCCGCCCGATCCTGATGACCACCATGTCGGCCATCTTCGGCGCGCTCCCGCTGGCCTTCGGAACCGGCACAGGCTCTGAGCTGCGCCGCCCGCTCGGCATCACCATCGTCGGCGGACTGCTGCTCAGCCAGTTGCTCACCCTTTACACCACTCCGGTGGTCTACCTGTTTATGGATCGCATGCGGCTGCGCGCGCTCAACCGGACACACGACGCTTTTCCCCCCCAACAGGTCGAAGGCGCCACGCCGTAATTCGAGAAGGACCATGACCATGCCAGAGCCCATTCACCGTTCCACAAACCCTCCGAAGGCGCTATCCTCGTCGTCGGCCAGCCTGTTCCTGCGCCGCTCCTTGGCAAGAGAACCCCTGCGCAGCCGGACCGCAAGATCCCTTGGACTGATCGCGCTTGGCTCGCTTGCACTGCTGGCCGGCTGTCGCGTGGGTCCGCCCTACCATCCACCCTCTGTGCCGGTGGCTACCGCGCCCAACTACAAGGAGTCGACCGTCAACTTCCAGGACACCGCCGGATGGAAGGTGGCCGATCCCCGGGACGCGATGATCCGCGGCAACTGGTGGGAGATCTTCAACGAGCCCGAGCTCAACTCCCTCGAAGAGCAGCTCAACGTCAACAACCAGAGCATCAAGGTTTCCTTCCAGCAATACATGGAAGCCCGCGCCATGATCGCCGAGGCGCGCTCACAGTACTGGCCCACCATCAACATCAATCCGTCGTTCAACCGGTCAAAGAGCTCCGCAAATCTTGAGAACTCGACCCAGGCCAACACCGGCAAGCAGTCCAACCTCTGGTCTGCGCCGCTTGAGGCCTCCTGGACTCCCGACCTTTTCGGCAAGATTCGCAATGAAGTGCGCGAAGCCCAGTATTCCAGCCAGGTAAGCGCGGCCGATCTCGAACTGGAAAAGCTCACCGAGCAGTCCAGCCTGGCCGAATACTATTTCGAGATCCGCGGTCAGGATATGCTCCAGCAGATCCTCGATCAGACCGTTGCCGCTGATCAGAAGTCGCTCGACTCCGCGCAGGGCGCCTACGATGCCGGCACCGGCGACCAGATCTCGGTCGTAGAAGCCAGGGCCACGCTCAAAGCCGCGCAGTCCGCTGACATCAACGTTGGCCTCTTGCGCGCACAATACGAGCACGCCATCGCGGTCCTGCTGGGCAAAGTGGCCACTGATTTTTCCATTCCCATGAAGCCGATGATCTACACTCCGCCGCCCATCCCCACCGGGGTGCCCTCGCAGCTTGCCGAGCGCCGGCCTGACGTTGCCGCCGCGGAGCGCACGCTGGCCGCGGCCAATGCCACCATCGGCGTCGGCTACGGCGCATTCTTTCCCAATGTCACCATCTCGGCCGACGGCGGCTTTGAGAGCTCTACCCTTAAGCACCTCTTCGACTGGCCGAGCCGCTTCTGGTCCATCGGCCCCTCGGTTTCCCAGGTGGTCTTCGACGGCGGACTCTATCGCGCCGAGCTTCACCAGTACGTAGCCGTCTATAACGCCGACGTGGCCACCTACCGGCAGACCGTGCTCAACGCCTTCCAGCAGGTGGAAGACGCGCTGGCCGGCACGCGCATCTACTCGCAGCAGATCCTGCGTCAGCAGGAAGCCGTCGATGCGGCCAGGCAGTATCTGGACATGGAAACCCAGCGCTACAACACCGGCGTCGATCCCTACGTCGACGTGGTGCTGGCCCAGACCACGCTCTTGAACGATCAGCAGACGCTGAACTCGCTCCAGGTTGACGAGATGATCTCAGCCGTTGAGCTGGTGCAGGCCCTCGGCGGCGGATGGGACCGCTCGCAGCTTCCCACGCCGTCGCAGGTTGGCGCCCACACCACCAACGCCGACTACAAGACGCAGAAGTAGTCCGCACCATCGGCACCGGCTCCCGTCCGCATTCCTGCGGATGGGAGCCGGCCTGCAAGAACGCACCGGCGCAACGGCTCGCCCGTCCTTGAGATTCCTGTTATGGAGCTTATTGAGAGGCTCGATAGCAGATGTTCTCGCCCTCCAGCCGATACTCGGCCGAGCACACCTCGCCTCCGCAGATCATCATCTCGCCGGAATAAAGCTGCCGACGCGTAATCAGACCCAGCGTCCCGCAGCGCGGGCATGACATCACTGCCACGTACGGATTCTGCGCCTGGCCTAACTTGGCCTGGTTCTCCAGCAGAAAAACCGTACCGGGGTCCATTCTTTCGGGGATCCATTCTTCAAGGAACTGCAAGTCGGCTGACATCTATCCCTCCGTGTGTGGGTTGATGTAACCAGGCCGGCACAGTGTTTGCTGGGCGGCTCTGTTTTTTCCGAAGCAACAGCAGTTACGAATGGCAAATCAGTTGAAACCCAGTTTTGACGCCAACACCTTCTCTCGTCAACAGGAATCGAATTCGCACCGTATCGTTCGGTATTCCCTGCGCCGTTACGAACGTTCGCGCCCTCACCCGAACGGGTCATCTTCCTTTACCGCGCTGCTTCCATTCCCGCGCGCGAGGAGCGCGCCCCGGCAAACTCGTCGATCGCCTTGTATGTCTCCACGTTGCGCAGAATCGCTTCCACATACTCCCGCGTCTGGGTAAACGGAATCGACTCCACAAACTCGTCCATCCCCTGATAGGGCCCCGCGGACTCCCAGTCGGTCACCCGGTTGTCGCCCGCGTTATACGCCGCCAGGGCGTACTCTTCCACGCCGTTGAACTTGTCCAGCATCTGGCGCAGGTAGCGCGTGCCAAGCCGGATATTGATCTCCGGATCGAGAAGCTGGAACGTCTGAAAGTGACTCATGCCCTCTTCGCGCGCCAGTGTACGGCCCACCGAGGGCAACAGTTGCATCAGCCCATACGCGTTGGCATAGGAGACAGCCGACGGATTGAACTCCGACTCCTGGCGAATCAGAGAAGCCACCAGGTAAGGATTCAGGTTGTTCTTCTCTGACTCGGCTTTGATCGTGTCCCAATAGGGCTCGGGAAACAGGATGCGCCAGTAGCTGAGCGGAATCGAAGAGATTGACGCCGTTGACGCATACGGCAGCGCACGCTTGAGAGAGCGCAGCGCGCGAAAGGTTTCGCCATAGCTGGCATAGATCTGCGCCTCGGCCAGTGCGCTCCACGAGTCGGAGTTGGGATCGGCCTTGATCTCTTCGGCGATGTACTCGTTCAATCCGGCATTCGCAATCAGCCGCGCCTTGGCCAGGTGAGGGCTGTCGGCTGGAAAGGTGTCCACCAGCTTGGGCTCGGGCAGCGGCTGGAACTGGTCCAGCTCAGGCTCCTGCGCCGGCTGCATCTTGCCCAGCGCCGCCAGGCGCTCGCGAGCCATCTGCGCATAAAAATAGTGCTGATAGGCGCGAATGATCGCTCGGTAGTTGGCTGCGGCCAGCGCCGGATAATGATCCTGGCTCTCGTAGAGTCGTCCCCGCCAGTAGAGGGCTGACACGGTCTCCGGCGCCGAAGGATAGCGCTTGATCTGCTCGTCGAAGATGCGCGATGCCTCGCTGTAATTGCCCAGACGGTAATTAAGCCATCCAGCGCGCCAGTGCGCTGCGGCCGCGTTCTTGTCGTTTGGAAAGTGCTCGGCCAGATAGCTGTAGTAGCTGATCGCGGTAGGAAAATCCCGCTTGAGCAGATACATGTTGCCTGCCGAAAAAAGCGCCTCGGCCAGCCACGGACTATGCGGAAAGCGCGTCTCCATCTCCGTCACAATCCGCTGCTGCCCGTCGGTATCGTCGCGGTCCCGCGCCAGTTCCATCAGCAGTTCCAGCCGCCGCGCGCCGTTCTCGTCGTTGGTGTCGGGCAGCGCCTCAGCCTGCGAGGGAGACAGACGCTTGAGCTTGTACTCGCAGGCAGCCACGGCTACGTCGAACCCTTCGCGGTCCGCGGCGCTCAACTGGGGTGAGCGCGCCAGCGCGCGATATTGTTCCTCGGCGTCGGAATAGCGCCCGGCATTGTAATAAGCATCGCCCAGCGTGCGCAGGTCGTCCGCCGTGAGCGTGGCCTCCGCGCCAGACTGCATCAGCTTGTCGTGCGCGGTCTGCGCCTCGGCGCTCAAAGGATGATCGAGCAGCAGCTTCTTGAACGCCGTGTTCGCCGCGTCCTGCTCGCCAAGCGCCAGCTCCACCTGGCCCTCGGCAAGCTCAAATCCCGGCCGGTCCGCGGCGTCGGTATCCTCCACCGCGGCCAGCACCTGGCGTGCGCCGGTCGGGTTATTCAGCGCCAGCAGCACATTGGCTTCCAGCTCCGGTGCGTCGTCGTCAAAGATGCTGTCTGGATAGCGCGTCGAGAAACCGTGCAGCAGCTTTTCGGCCGCTGCCTCATTGCCTGACTCATGGTTGGCGCGGGCCGCCAGAAAATCCGCATAGTCCGCCAGTTCCTCGCCATCGCGATGCACCTGTGCAAAGCTGGCAATGGCCTCTGCGTAGCGCTTGTCGAGCAGGTAGGCATGGCCCAGCGCCAGATAAGCCGCGGCCGCGGCCGCTCCGGTGTGCGAATGCGCATACGCCGTCACCCCCGCGTAAGCCTCCGGTGTGCGCAGCAGTGCAAGCTGCTGCGCCATGGGCCGCAGCTCCGTTGAAGCCACAAATGCCTGCTTGATGCGCGCCGTCCGCGCCGTTCGCACCGCGCGGCTCGCCGTTCTCCGCGTCGAGCGCCGGTGACGGCGATGCGTCACGTGCTTCGTCCTGGCCGTAGTCTTTTTTCGGTGCGTCACCGTCGACCGGGCCGAATGCGCAGCCGGATCGCCGGTGCCCTTTCCATCCTGCCCAGCCGCGGGCAGCGCAAGAGGCAACAAGAACCACAGCGCCAGGCCGCATACCGCCTGGCGAAAAAATGAACCGGGGGAATACCGCACCGTCATACCTTCACTTTAGTCCCGTTTTCGTCCGGCTGCGTCACCGCGGAACCACTGCGGTAACCGGAAAAGCCCAAGCCGGACGCCGCATCCAATTACGGCACAGAGCAACATCTGGGACTGCATCTACTTAGACGCACCCGATCGCAAATGCGGTCGCCTCCATTCGTCTCCTCGGAACCCGCCACACAGAGATCTCCCCGCTGCGCAGCCCGGATGCCGCATGGGATTGGGAGTCAAAGACTTCCGAGCAGGCTCCCAATGCAGCGGAGCAAAGCCGGTCGCGCCTGCCATTGTTGCCTGCCGCCGGCCTCTTCCCGGACGGCTGCGGGGCCACTCTGGGACCACTTCCAGACCGCTCCCGGACCGCAGTCTCGTCAGCGGCTCGCCGGCCGGCCTGATTCTCTGCGGTTTGGTCCACAGCCCGGCCGTCGATTACACTCTTCTATTAGGGGTTCGGCAGCCGAAAACATCTCCGGCCCCTGTCTTCCTCGCGCACCGCAAACGAATTTCCGGGAATTCCCGCATCCAACGGACATGTCGACCATCCAATCGATTGCAGAAGAAAACGAGCAACATCCCGACGTAGCCCTGGTCGAACGGGTCCGCGGCGGCGATGTCTCGGCCTACGATGAGCTGGTCCGCAAGTACGAGCGGCAGATCTTCCGGATTGCGCAGCACATTACGCAAAACCGCGAAGATGCTGAAGACGTCATGCAGGACGCGTTCCTCAAGGCATACGAGAAGCTCGATCAGTTCCAGGGAAACGCGAAGTTTTACACATGGCTGGTACGGATCGCGGTAAACGAAAGCCTGATGCGCCTGCGCAAGCGGCGCACCGGCAAAATGGTCTCGATCGACGAGGATCTGGAGACCGAAGAGGGCACCGTTCCCCGCGACCTGGCGGACTGGGCGCCCGACCCGGAACAGAACTACAACCAATCCGAGCTGGCCGAGATTTTGCGCAAGACCATTCAGGGTTTACCGCAGGGCTTTCGTGTAGTTTTCGCCCTGCGCGACGTGGAGGGTCTCTCCACGGAAGAGACAGCGGAAACGCTCGGTTTGAGCGTGCCTGCCGTCAAGTCGCGACTGCTGCGCGCGCGGCTGCAATTGCGCGAGCGGCTCAGCCGGTACTTCAAGAAGAAGACTGGACAGGCAGTTCCGCAGGAAGCGGGGTTGAACTGAAGTGACCTGCACTGAATTTATTTCTCTCCTCGACGATCTGATCGACAACAGCGCAGCCTCCTCCATCCGCGCCGAAATCGAAGCCCACATGCACGAGTGCGAGCACTGCGAAGTGGTCTTCAACACGACCCGAAAGACTATTGAGATCTACCGGTCGCACGATATTTACGAGCTACCCAACGACCTCCGCGAACGACTTCACTCCGCCATCATGACCCGCTGCAAGAAAGGCTGCTGACCCCCTCCGCAAAGCTCCCGCAGTCCCTTCAGCCCTCCGCTACTCAAGCCCCTTCAAATACATGCGGCACCGAGATGCCCAATGCAGTCGCCAGGTCGTGCTGGTGCTCCTGCTCCTGCATGATGATCGTTCTGAGCTGCTCGGCCAGCGCATAGTGCCCCACCGCCTCGGCCTGCTTTACCCGCTGCCGGTAGTTCCTGATCGTCTCCGTCTCGTTGTCGAGATCAAACCGGATCATATCCTCGGCCTTATCGCTCAACTTCACTGCCTTGGGCGTCGCGGTCGGCATTCCGCCCAGGTAGTCAATCTGGTCGGCGATAATCATCGCGTGCTGCAGCTCCTGCGTGGCATGCAGCTTGAGCTCGGCGGCGATATTCATCCACTTGGCGCCGGAGAGCACGTTGCTGTAGACCGTGTAGGCAATGATCGCCTGATACTCCCGCGCCAGGTCTTCATTGAGCGCGTCGATGAGTTCCTTGATCACCTTCTGCTGCTGCGGATCTTTCTTCTGCGACTTCTTCGTTTCAGCCATCCTGATTTTTCCCTCTCTCGAAATTCGCCGGCCTCGTAGCGCCGGACTCGTAGCTTAGATGCCGGGAACCGGATCGATGTCCATTCGAAATATGCCTTTCAAAACCTGTAACTTGGAACCCGCCGCCGCCGGTTCCGCGTCGTCCGGCTCAGCGTTATACTGGCACCGGGAGCGGCGGCTCGCGCTTCGACACGAGCCTCACCACAACTTTCGCCCGGAATCGGCGTCTGCACATGCAGCGAGTCTGTGCCGCGATCTTTTCCCGGCCAACCCTCCGCACTGGAGCCCCTTCGATGGAATCGCTCAAAAGCGCGCTGGCGCTCATCCTCTGCGGCACGCTCTGCTCTCCGGCGACCTTCGGCTACGCTCTCGCTCCTCCGGCCTCAGACAACGCGCCGCCCGCGCCGCGCAAACACCGTCCGGCCTATGAGTCCGCGCAGTTGCAGGGCAACGAGCGCGTCCTGCAGGCGCTAAACCGCTTCACCTTCGGTCCGCGTCCCGGCGATGTGGAAGACGTGCGCGCCATGGGCCTCGACGCCTGGTTTGAAAAGCAGCTCCATCCGGCCACCATCGACCAGACCGATCTCAATGCGCGCCTGGCCCAGTTCCCCGCCATGCAGTGGAGCGTCGCCGACCTCATTTACCGCATCCCCTCGAATGCCATGATCCGCCAGGCAGCCGATGGCCGCATCCAGATTCCCGCCCGCGGTACCCTGCACGCCGTTTACGAGAACCAGATCTACCGCCAGCAGGAAAAGAAAGCCGCACAGCAGGAGAAAAAGCAGGCTGAAGCGCAAAACGCCGGTCAGGAAGCGGGTCAGGGAGCCGGTCAGGAAGCCACGCCGGCAAACGGCATGACAAGCGGCATGAATGGTTCGGCCGCAGCCGATCCGGCCGCGCGCGGTGAAGCCAGCACCGGCAACACGCCTCCCGTATCTTCCACCGCCATCCTCAACCAGCTCGATCAGCTCGATGCGCCCATGGCCGGCAGCGCAGCCGCGCAAAAAGCCTCTGACAATCAGCCGACGGACGAAAGCCAGCCCGGCAACCAGGAGCTGTTCTCTGAGATCGCAGCGCTCCCCGCCGAGCGCCGCGTTCTCCGTCTCCAGTCCATGCAGCCCGAGGAGTTCGACGCCTTCTTCAAGTCGCTCCGGCCCGTGCAGCGCAGAGCGCTCGACGCGGGCCTGAGCCCCGATCTGCGCGAGGCCGTCGCCGATCTTGAAAATCCGCAGCGCCTTCTGGTGGAAGAGCTGCTGGCCCAGCGCCTCACCCGCGATATCTATTCCAATGCGCAACTGCAGGAAGTGATGACCGACTTCTGGTTGAATCACTTCAACATTTACCTGCGCAAAAACGACGAGATGCCCTACTACCTGGTCGGTTACGAGCGCGATGTGATCCGTCCCTACGCGCTCGGCAAATTCCAGGATCTGCTGGAAGCCGTGGCTCACAGCCCGGCCATGCTGCTCTACCTTGACAACTCGGAGAGCATCGGTCCCGATTCGCCCGCCGCTGAACGCGCCAAAATGAATGCATGGCGCAATCCCAAAAACAAGGCGCCCGAAGGCATCAACGAAAACTACGCCCGCGAGCTGATGGAGCTGCACACGCTGGGCGTCAACGGCGGCTACACGCAGGCTGACGTCATCCAGGCAGCGCGCGTGCTCACCGGCTGGACCGTCGACCAGCCGCAACGCGGCGGCGGGTTCGTCTTCAATGAAAATCGCCACGAGCCCGGAACCAAGACCGTGCTCGGCAAAAAGATCAAGGACAACGGCGAGAAAGAAGGCGAAGAGCTGCTCCACCTGCTGGCCTCGCGGCCGGCCGCTGCGCAGTTCCTCTCCCGCGAGCTGGCCATCCGCTTTGTGAGCGATAACCCGCCTCAGTCCCTGGTTGATCGCATGGCCCGGACGTACATGTCCTCGGGCGGCGACATCTCTGCCGTTCTGCGCACGCTCTTTCACTCGCCGGAGCTGTGGGCCGCCAACGACTATCGCGCCAAGGTGAAAACACCGCTTGAATTCGTCGTATCCGCCGCCCGCGCCAGCAATGCCGACGTTGAAAATTATCAGCCGCTCGAAAACGCCCTCCGTCAGATGGGCATGCCGCTCTACGGCTGCATCCCGCCCGTCGGCTACAAGTGGGACGCGGCCGACTGGGTCTCCACCGGCGCGCTGGTTGACCGCATGAACTTTGCCCTCAACCTCGCCGCCAATCGCCTGCCCGGAATTAAAGTGCAGTGGTCCGCGCCCGCGCAGCCCGTTGCCCCGAATGCCGGCATGCTCACCAGCCCCATCGCCGACTCCGGCGATTCGACTCCGGAGAGCGAGGAAGCGCGGCTTGAGCCTTTGATTGTCGCCGGTGGCGTGAGCGTCGCCACGCGGTCGGCCGCCTTACAGCAGTTCCAGGCGCAGATCGCGCAGGATGAATCCCTGATACGCCCCGTCTCCGCGGAACGGCCGCAGAATCGCGCCCGCGCGGCCTCAGCTCTCGAAAGACAGGACCAGGTGCTCGCCGGCCTGCTCCTCGGCTCACCCGAATTTCAACGCCGCTAAGGCGTCAGGAGTTGAACATGCAAATGAATCGCCGATTCTTTCTGCACCGCGGCGCGCTCGCCATCGCCGGCACCGCCGCCATTCCCAGCTTTCTGGTGCGCAGCGTGCTCGCTGAGAGCGCAGCCGCCGCTCCCGGTCAGCGCCTGGTGGTCATCTTTCAGCGCGGCGCAGCCGACGGGCTCAACGTCGTAGTGCCCTATCGCGAAAAAAACTACTACTCCATGCGCCCCACCATCGCCATTCCACAAAATCAGGTCCTCGATCTTGACGGATTCTTCGGCCTCCATCCCTCGATGGCCGCATTCAAGCCTCTTTACGATCAGGGAAATCTCGCCATTGTGCACGCCGCCGGCTCGCCCGATATGTCGCGCTCCCACTTCGATGCGCAGGACTACATGGAGTCCGGCACGCCCGGCGTAAAAGGTACGGACGATGGATGGCTCAACCGCGCTCTGCAGGCTGAAGACCTGGTGCACCGCTGCGCCGGCACCTGCGAGCAGCACACCGCCTTCCGCGCCCTCGCCCTCGGCGCCGACGTGCCGCTCACTCTCGCCGGCCGCATTCCCGCCATCGCGCTCAACAACGTCAATGGATTCTCGATCGCCGGCCGCGGCCCCGCTCTTTCGCCCGCCGCGAGCGCCTTTGAGGCCATGTACGCCGGCTCCGGCGACCAGATCTTTCACTCCGCCGGCGACGAGACCTTTGAAGCTGTGAAGATGTTGCGCGACGCAAACCCTGCGCAATATCAGCCCGCAGCCGGGGTCAATTATCCCGGCACCGAGTTCGGCAATAGCATGAAGCAGATCGCGCAGCTTCTCAAAGCCAACCTCGGCGTCGAGGCCGCATTCACCGACGTGACCGGCTGGGACACGCACCACGCGCAGGGCGGCGTCAACGGTCAGCTCGCAAACCGGCTCAGCGACTTCTCATCGAGCATCGCAGCCTTCTGGCGCGACATGGGCGACAGCGCGGAGAACATCACGCTGGTCACCATGTCAGAGTTTGGCCGCACCGCGCGTGAAAACGGCACCGGTGGCACCGATCACGGCCACGCCAACGCCATGTTTGTGCTCGGCGGCCGCGTAAAGGGCGGCAAAGTCTACGGCCGCTGGCCGGGCCTGGACAACGATCAGCTCAACCAGGGCCGCGACCTGGCCCTCACCACCGACTATCGCGCCGTGCTGGGCGAGGTCGTTACCCGCACCATTGGCGCAAGCAATCTTGAGATGATCTTCCCCGATGCGCGTCTCGATACCAGCCATTTCCTGCGCCTCGTCTAGATGGGAAGTTTCACGGCGCATCTTTGCTGCGGCGTTATAATCGCCCCATGCCGGTGCAGCGCATCCTGACCCCGCAGCACATCCTGACCCAGAGGACTCTTTCCCTTCTCTTCTTTGCCGCTTCCGTGCTCGCTTCCGGCGCGGCGCTTGCGCAAACACCGGCAGCGAGCACATCTTCCGCCGGCCCCTCCCTCGCTGGACCATCCTTTGACGTTGCCACCGTCAAGCCCTCTGCTCCGCTCGATCTCGCCAGAATCCGCGCCGATGTGCAGGCCGGCAAAATGCCTCGTTTCGGCCCGCATGTCGACGCGTCGCGCGCCGAATACATCTACATGACGCCACGGCAGCTCATCGCCATCGCCTATCACGTCAAGGAATACCAGATCAGCGGCCCTGACTGGCTGACCGATCAGCACTTCGATATCGTGGGCACCCTTCCGCAGGGCGCATCGCGCGACGATGCACCGGCCATGCTCCAGTCGCTGCTCAGGGACCGGTTCAAGCTCAACGCCCACATGGCCAGCGAGGAGCACAAAGTGCTTGCACTCGTCGTCGGCAAGGATGGACCCAAGCTGAAGAGCGCGCCCGCGCCCGCGGCCATCGATGAGAACGCGCCACTCAAGCCCGGTGAGCAACAGATGGACGGGCCCGACGGTCCGGTGCGCATGATGCGAAATCCCGACGGCTCCATGACCTTCAACCTCGGCAATCGCGGAACGGTCACCAACCGCATTGATGCCCAGGCGCAGAGCCTCGACATCGAATCGAATGGGGTAACCATGTCGGGATTCGCTGACATCCTCACCCGCGTGCTGCAGATTGGCAACCAGGATGGGCCGCTGGTGGTGGATCAAACCGGCCTGACGGGCTACTACGCAGTCACCACCGAAATCTCATTCGCTGATCTCACCGCCGGCATGCACCGGTTCAACCGCGGCGCGCCGCCTGGCAACGATGCCAATGCAAACCCTGCCGCCGCCGCATCCGATCCCACGGGCGGGCAAACCGTCTTTGCCTCCGTCGAAAAACTCGGGCTCAAGCTGGAAGAGCGCAAGGCGATGGTGCAGCAACTCGTCATCGACAACATGGAGAAGACGCCCACGGAAAACTGAGTAGCCGTCCAATGCTTCTCTGCTCCAGTTCTCTTTCACTCCGCACGCAGCGCCTCGGTCGGATTCACTGAAGCCGCGCGCCGCGCGGGCAAAAAGCTCGCCGCCATCGACGCGCATGCCAGCACCACCGTGACCGCACCCAGCGTCTCCGCGTCCCACGCCGTTACCCCAAACAGCAGCTTGCGCATCAGCAGCGACGCGCCAACCGCGCTCACCATTCCGACCGCCAGGCCCACCGCCGTCAGCCTCCATGCCTGGCGCATCACCATCGCATAAACGGTGCCGCGCTGCGCGCCCAGCGCCATCCGCACGCCAATCTCGCGCGTGCGCCGGCTCACTGAATAAGCCACCACACCATACAGGCCCACCACCCCCAGCACCAGCGCCATCCCCGCGAATCCGCCCACCAGCCACATCGAAAACTGGTGCAGCAGAGAAGTCTCTGACGACTCGATCTGCTGGGTCATGGTCATCTCGCCAAAAGCTCCCAGGTTGGGATCGATCTGATGCAGCGTGCTCACAATGGACGGCAGCATCGCCTTCTCATCCGGTGACGTGCGCGCCACAATCGAGAACAGCCGGTCCGTCTCGCGATCCATCGCAAAGTACTCTGAAGGCCACACCTGGTCGTCAACCGCTCCCTCGCGCACATTGGCAATCACCCCCACCACCTGCCGCATCGAGTCCGGTGACAGATCCCCTTCGCCAATCGACTTGCCGATCGGATCTTCGCCCGGGAAGTACTTCTGCGCAAGCGCTTCGTTGATCACCGTCACCCTTGGATGATGCGCATCATCCGTCTCGGTAAAAACCCGTCCGCGCAACAGCCGCGCCCGGAGCGTTGCAAAATAGGCCGGACTCACCTCGCGCTCGTTCACTTCGTTGTGTTCGCCATGAAACGGCTTGCCCGGAATGCGAATCCAGTCGGTGTCGCAGTTGCACTGCACCGGCAGATCAGAAGTTAAACCCACAGACACCACTCCGGGCAGTGCCCCCAGCCTGCGTTCAATCTCGTGATAAAGCATCACAAGCTGCGGGTCTTTCGTATAGATGTTCGCAGGCGCCATCACCTGCACCGTTGCCAGATGCGTTGTGTCGAATCCGTTATCCACATGCATCAGCCGGTAAAAGCTCTTGCCCAGCAGCCCCGCTCCGGCCAGCAGCACAACGGCTACCGCCAGTTCCACCACCACAAGATTCGCGCCCATCCGCCGCCAGAGCCTGCCCGCGGCGCCGCGGTCTCCCTCCGTCAATCCGTCGCGAATATCGGCAAAGCTGAGCCGCATGACCGGC
>Ga0335072_10008953_pt1 | contig 14479 bp, 11 predicted proteins | sample Lox_Sample_21_FD_206725 | JGI IMG/M metagenome (GOLD analysis project Ga0335072, IMG submission 206725) | Soil microbial communities from Loxahatchee National Wildlife Refuge, Florida, United States - Lox_Sample_2.1 | ecosystem: Environmental > Terrestrial > Soil > Wetlands | place: USA... | reverse complement strand
AACGGAGGCGGTAACGGCGGCGGTAACGGCGGCGGCAACGGCGGCGGCGGCCACTGAGCCAGGCTAACCTCAGCGGCGCTCAGCCCGGCCGGTGCTGCCCGGCCGGTGCTGCCTGGCCGGTGTTTCAGCCTGACAGGCGGCGGCGGACCTCGGCGGCCACGCGGGCGCCGTCGGCCCGGCCCGCGACCCTGGGGGTCACCGTCTTCATGACCTGGCCCATGCCCGCCATGCCGCTGGCTCCGGTCTCGGCGATCGCCGCCTCCACCAGCGCGCCGAGCTCATCGTCGCTGAGCTGCGCCGGGAGGTAGCCGGCCAGGACTTCTCCCTCCGCGCGCTCGGCCGCCGCCTGGTCGGTGCGCCCGGCGGCGCCGAACGCCTCGGCGGCTTCCCTCCGCTTCCTGGCCTCGCGGGTGAGCACCTTGAGAACCTCGTCATCGGTGAGATCGCGGGCCGAGGCGCCGGCGACCTCCTCGTTCGTGATGGAAGTGAGCGCCATCCGCAGGGTCCGCATCCGTACCTGGTCGCGTGCCCGCATGGCGGCGTTCAGGTCCGCGCGGAGCCGTTCCTTGAGTTCAGCCACGAAGCCATCCTAGAAAGCGACGGATCGCCCGCGGTCCGGTGCATACCCGTGGTCATGGCACCATAGGTGCGTGCGACTGCGAACTCTGATCCCGGTCACCGCCGCTGTCGGCGCCGCTGCCCTCGGTTATGCCGGGGTACTCGAGCGGAACTGGTTCGCGCTGCGCAGATTCGAGATCCCGGTTCTGCCCGCGGATGCCAGGCCGTTGCGCGTACTGCACATCTCCGATGCCCACCTCACCCCGGGCCGCAAGCGCCTGCGGTCCTGGATCCGGGCCCTGGACGACCTCAACCCGGACCTGGTCGTGAACACCGGAGACTCCATCGCGCACCCGCAGGCGGTCCGGTACTTCCTCGACTCGCTGGGACCGCTGCTCGACCGGCCGGGAGTATTCGTCCTGGGGTCCAACGACCTGTACGCCCCCGAGCCGTTCAATCCGGCGCGCTACCTGCTCGGACCGAGTTCACGCCGGCGCAAGAAGAAAAAGCCCGATCTGCCCTGGGAGAAGCTCAGGGACGGCATGACCGAGGCCGGCTGGCTGGACGTGGACAACCAGCGAGGCCGGCTCACCGTCGGCGGACTCGACATCGCCGTGGCCGGCGTGCATGACTCGCATGTCAACCGCGATCGCTATGCCCAGGTGGCGGGGCCCGCCGACGCCGGTGCCTCGCTTCGCCTCGGCGTCATGCACTCACCCGAGCCCCGGCTGCTCGACCAGTTCGCAGCCGACGGCTACGACGTCCTGCTGGCCGGGCACACGCACGGCGGCCAGCTGTGCCTGCCGTGGTACGGCACCCTGGTCACGAACTGCGGGATCGACCGGAAGCGGGCGCGCGGACTGCACCGGCATCCGGTCGGCGGGCAGGCCTGGCTGCACGTATCCGCCGGGCTGGGCACGTCGCCGTGGGCGCCGGCCAGGTTCGCCTGCCGTCCCGAAGCCAGCCTGCTTACCCTGGTCCCACGCGATTCCGGCTGACCCGGGCGGGCTGGTCGCCTCGGGCCAGCTCCTGGTGTGCGCAGCCGTCCCGAGCGGGTCCGCGTTTCCGCTAGACTGTCCAGGGTTCGCTCGGCACCGAGGTTCGGTGCGGGCGGCGGGGTGTAGCGCAGCTTGGCAGCGCGCTTCGTTCGGGACGAAGAGGCCGCCGGTTCAAATCCGGCCACCCCGACCAGCCAGAAGGCCATGACCACGCAGCCGAAGGCATGGCCTTTCGTTGTTGGCGGCCAGGACCGGCCCGCTGGGCCGAGTGCCCACCCGCAAGCGGGCGTCAGCTGCTAATACGCAGCTACGGGTTCGTCGCAGCGCCGGTGGAGTACCGTCCGTCAGCGGCGGGCATGGCCAGCTGGGCTCAGCGGTCCCGGGAATCTGCTGTTTTCCATGATCATGAAGGATCCACTACTCCAGGCCGTAGCAAATTCTTCGCGATCATGAAGTTACCGCTTCTGTGTCCGGGTTGGCGCCGCTGGCCTGGGCAGCCGGAGCGGGAATGCGGCCGCTGCCGGGGCCGCGCAGCGGTCCGGCACGCCCGGCGCCCGGCGTTTCCGCAGGCGCCACGGTGCGTGCCGCAACCATCAAGGCCGTTTCCCGGCAAGATGCGCCCGAAGAATCGGTACCTTGCCGCAACCACTGGTTACGTGCGCGGCCCGCAGGAGAGTTTGCCCTTCTTGCGGCTTTCGGCCGCCCGGCGTAAAACCCCTGCGGGCTGATGGGCGGCGCTAGCCGGCGGTGATCTGGCGGCGGTTGCCGCTGGCGCCGCCGATCAGGCCGGTGCGCAGAGTGGGGGCGGGGATGGCGACGGGCACCGAGCGGGTCGGCATCAGCGTGGAGCTGCTGAGGCGCAGAGCCAGGGCCGGGCACATGTGCACGGCTTGCTGGGCGTCCTTCTCCAGCCAGGCGGGCACGGGGATGTTGAGGATGACCGGGTAGCCCTGGGCGTCCAGGTGGATGATCTCGGGCACCAGGTGAGCGCACAGGCCGTGTCCGTTGCAGCGCGTCCAGTCCACCACGAGCCGCTGGCGTCCTTCCTGTTCCGGGCCGGCCGGCAGCGGCAGGACACCGCGGACGGGGCGGCCGCAGGAGGAGTGGAAGACGTGCGCGGCGAGGTCTTCGGTGAACACGTCCAGCGCCGACAGGACGAACCTGGTCACCCCGTCGGGGTGCGCGCATGCGCCGCGCCCGTTGACCCCGGCCGCGGATCGCCTGGCCACGTCGAGTGCCTCGATGCCGCCCGATCCGTCCACCAGCGCGGCCAGGGCCCGCGCGATGGCGGGCAGGCCGAGCTTGCACGGACCGCACTGGCCGGCGGACTCACCGGCCAGGTAACTGGCTATCCGCGACACTTCGCCCAGCGGGCAGGTTCCGTCACCCAGGGGCAGCACGATGCCCGAGCCCAGGGTGCCGCCCACGGCGGCCAGCCCCTCACGCGAGACCGGGGTCACGTAGGCCATCTCAGCCGGAAGCCACATGCCGTGATAGCCGCCGACCAGGACGCCGTCACCCGCGGGGGCCTGGCAGATGTCCAGGACCGCGGCCAGCGGCAGGCCGCTGGGCACTTCGACCACGGCGGGGTGCGCGGCCGAACCACCCACGCTGAGCAGGATGGTGCCGGGCTCTTCGGCGGTGCCGACCGCGGCGAAGCGCTCCGGTCCGAGCAGCGCGAGTACCGCGAGCTGGGCGAATGTCGACGCGTTCGAGAGCAAGGTGGGCAGGTCGTCAACGCCGAGGTCGCTGGCCAGGACCTTCGTCCCGGGTGGTACCGGCCGCTTGCCGTTGATCGCCCGGACCAGGGCGCCCGATTCACCGGAGATGAACCGGTCGGGTGCCTGCACGACCCGGACCATCTTGCGCAGGCCGGACTCGGCCGCGATGGCGGCCTCGATCGACCGGTTGGCCAGTTCGTTGCCCGCCACGCCGACGATGATCTCGTCGGCGCCGAGGGCCTCGGCCACCAGGGCCGCTCCGCTGAGGATGAGGTACGGCGAGCGGATCATGAGCATCTTGTCTTTGACGCTACCCGGCTCGCCTTCGGCCGCGTTGACGACCACGATCGTGGGACTGTCGTTCGCTTCGGCGGACTTGACCACCGCGCGCAGTTTGCGGGCGAAGGGAAACGCCGCCCCGCCCTGGCCGCGCAGGTCAACCTGCTCGGCCATTGAGATCAGTTCCTCGATGGAAAGCCTCGGCAGCGGGCCGAAGATCTCGCGGTGGGCGTCCAGATCGAGCCGGGGCATCCGGTCCAGGCCCGCGGTCAGCCGGGCGGCCCCGATCCTCATGATCGCGGGCGCGTCGAGTCCGTCGGCCTGGCTCATCTCCACTCGTCGCCTCCAGCGCGGCCGGGCTTGTCGTGGTACCTCGGGTCTGTCGCATGCGCCCTGCGTGACCGGCGGGTGGCCGTCGCGGGCGCGGGCCCGGTACGCGGACCGTGCGATGGGTCAGGGCCCGGCACGGGGCCGGTGCCGGACCGGGGCCCGCCGTCGGTCCGCGGCCGGGACCCGGTGGCGGGGCGGGGATCCGGACCCGTACCGGAGCGGGGCGCCGGGCCTGTTCCGGTCCGGTGAGCCGGGCCGGAGTCGGTCCACGGCATCGGGTCTGACCCGGGCCACGGCATCGGGTCTGACCCGGGCCGCGGCGCCGGGCCGGAGTCGGCGCGCGGCATGGGACCGGTCCCGAGCCTGGGCATGGGACCGGTGTCAATCCGCGGCATCGGGCTGGTATCGGCGCGGGGCATCGGTCCTGACCCGGGCCGGGGCATGGCACCGGTATCGATGCGGGGCATCGGACCCGTGTCGGGGCGGGGCGTCGGACCCGCGACCAGCCTCGGCATCGGACCGGAATCGGCACGCGGCATCGGGCCCGTCCCGGACCGGGGCATGGGACCAGAATCGGGGCGGAGCACCGGGCGGGAGTCGGCGCGCGGGTTCGGGCCGGTCCCGAGACGCGGCATCGGGCCGGAGTCGGCGCGGGGCATCGGGCCGGACCCGAGCCTGGGCATCGGGCCGGAGTCCGCGCGGGGCATCGGGCCGGACCCGAGCCGCGGCATCGGGCCGGTGTCGACCCGGGGCATGGGGCCGCTGCCCGGTCGAGGAGCCGGGCCGAGGGGCCGCGGGCCGGGGCCACCGTCGCCCCGTCCGGGCTGAGGGCCCGGCGCGGCGTACGGGTACGACGACAGGTCGTCCTGGGGCACGTGCTTCCTCGGTGCTCCCTCGAAGCGCGGCGGGCCGTCGTATTCCGGCTCGTACAACGGCTGCCTCCCGGGCCCGGGAGCGTACGGGTAGCCTCCGGTCCCGGCCGTCGTGGCCACCCCGTGCACGGGCGCGCCCAAGGGCATGAGGGCGGGGTCCGCGCCGTAGGCGGGATCCATGTGATCCGGTGCCGGGTTCAGCGCGGGCAGCGGGCCCGATGATGTGCGCCAGTCCGGCGCGGCCGGAAGCGCGGCCCAGGCCTGGCTGCCGGGCATGCCGTAGCCGGCTCCCTGCGCCCCGGCGCCGGACGGCAGCATCTGGATGGTCCCGCCCAGCTGGGCCTGAGTCATGCTCAGCGCCGCGGAACGCAGCGGCGACGTCCTGGAGTACCCCAGCCCGCCGGCGGCCCGGTCGGCGCCCGGAGGCGCGCCCACCCGGTCCTTGGAGCGCAGCGAGATGGCCAGGAACCTGACCACCAGGGCCAGCGCCGTCAGCGCGATCGCGAAGCCGTAGCTCCAGTCCACGTACGGCTTGGCCGCCCGGCCGCCGAGCAGCCCGTGCATGACCCCGAACACGAACGCCACGTAGGAGCTGTAGTGAATGGCCCGCCAGCGCCAGGCCGCGCCGTGCGCGGTGAAACGCTTGCGGAAGATGCTGGTCACGACAATTAGCAGAATGAGATCCGACGCGATCGTGCCGAGCCCTATGTAAAAAGTCCGGTACGGCGACAAGAAGGGGATGAACGCGTCGATTACGTGCGACCGCTGCGCCAGGATCTCGGTCACGATATGGATGATCAGGAAGGCCAGCGCGCCGAACGAGACGGCCCGGTGCACGGCCTGGGCCATCACCCTGTGTCCCGGGGTCATGACGATCCGGTCGCTCGCCACCAGGCCGACGCCGACCGACGCGGTCAGCCCGATAAGCGCGAACACCCCGGCGTAGAACAGCATAAAGTGCTGCGTAGCGGCATCGATGTCCCGGCCTGGCTTCGTCAGGACCAGAGCGAAGATGATCACGACCCCGCCGGCGATCACCGCCGTCATGATCTTCGACAAGTGCTCGCCAACCGCTCCCTGCGTCCCCGAACGCATACCCTGACGGCCGCGTGAACGGCCGGCGGTCGTTGGCACGCTTATCCTCCTCAGGATCGTGATTAACGAGAGAAAGCCAATCGCGACGCCCGGAACGCAGGCTGTTATCTCTTGTCCGTATGCCGTGAAGTGCGACTATATCAGCGGCAATAACGCTTCGACTGCGAAATGGTATAGGAACGATTTCACCGCTGATGAGGCGAGTGCGGGCCGCGGCCGCGGGAGGAGGCCGGGCGGGCGGGTCCCGCCGGTCGCGCCGTCACCGGACGCGGGCAGCCGTGGACCCGAGGCAGATACCGGTCCGGCTGGGCCGATTGGCGTAGCGGGGCAACCCCGCCCAGGCGGGAGAACCCGCGAACCGGCCGGAGCATAGCGATCTACGAGCACGTTCCTCCTTCGCCCTACCCCGCCTCCTCGCCTGTTATATCGCCCCTGACCGTGGCAGATCTGCCAAACCGGCAAGCTCCTTGCTTACAGAACTCTTCCGGCCACCTGGCCCTGGCTTCACATATACGCTCATTCCGACTGGCCTGCCGGTTACCCCCCTAAATCCGACATCTATCCCCATATGGGTCATAACCAGCTGGCGCGCGGACGACGGCAGGCGGGCATCTCACAGCGCTTCCGGGCGTCCCGGGCGGGGCCGGGCCCATGCGGCGGGCGACGGCCGGACACCGGATACCGGATACCGGACCCGCCGGTAAGGGTCTCGTAATGCTTCTGTTGTCCCGGCGGCGACCGCCACGGCGGTCAGGAATAACGAGCGCGGTCCGAACTCGGCCGCGACCAGTTCCGCGATCTGGGCGGTGTTCAGCGCCGCGCCCTTGCGCAGGTTGTCGCCGCAGACGAAGAAGTCGATGGCGCACGGATCGTCGAGCGCCTGGCGTACCCGGCCGACCCAGGACGGGTCGGTCCCGACCACGTCGACCGGGGTGGGGAACTCGGCAGTCTCCGGATCATCGGTCACCACCACTCCCGGCGCGGCCCGCAGCACCTCCCACGCCTCCGCCCGGCTGACCGGCCCGGAGAACACGGCGTGCACCGCCACCGAATGCGTGGTGAGAACCGGGACCCGGACGCAGGTCGCGGAGACCCGCAGCCCGGGCAGGCCGAGGATCTTGCGCGACTCGTTGCGGATCTTCATCTCCTCCGACGACCAGCCGTCCGGCTTGAGCGAGCCCGCCCAGGGCACCACGTTCATGGCCAGCGGCGCGGGGAACGGCCCGAGGTCACCGACCGCGGACCGGACGTCGCCGGCCCGCTGCCCGAGCGATCGCGTGCCCGCCACCTTGTCCATCTGCGCGTACAGCGTGTCGATGCCGGCCTGGCCCGCGCCGGAGGCCGCCTGATAGGACGCGACCACCAGTTCCTCCAGCCCGAACGCCCGGTGCAGCGCGCCCACGGCCACGATCATCGACAGCGTGGTGCAGTTCGGGTTGGCGATGATCCCCTTGGGCCGGCGGGCCAGATGCTCCGGGTTGATCTCCGGCACGACCAGCGGGACCTCGGGATCCATGCGGAACGCGCCGGAGTTGTCCACGGTGACCGCGCCGCAGGCCGCCGCGGCGGGCGCCCACTGCGCCGAGACCTCGTCGGGCACGTCGAACATGGCCACGTCGATGCCGTCGAAGGCGTCCCGCGACAGCGCGACGACCTCGGTCTCGCGGCCGCGCACGGTCAGCCGCCGCCCGGCCGAGCGCGGCGAGGCGATCAGCCTGATCTCACCCCAGATGTCCTCGCGGCTGGACAGCAGGTCGAGCATCACCGTGCCGACCGCGCCGGTCGCGCCGACCACGGCCAGGGCGGGTCGCCCGGCCGCGCTCACCGGCCGGTCCCCCCGTAGACGACGGCTTCCACCTGCTCGGCGTCGAGCTCGAACGCCCGGTGGGTGGCGGTCACCGCGGCGTCCAGGTCATCCTGGTCCACCACGACCGAGATCCTGATCTCGGAGGTGGAGATCATCTCGATGTTCACTTCCGCCTCGGCCAGCGCGCTGAAGAACCTGGCGCTGACGCCCGGGTGGGACCGCATGCCGGCGCCGATCAGCGACACCTTGCCGATCCGGTCGTCGTACAGCAGCGACTCGAAGCCGATCGGCTCCTGCAGGCGCTGCAGCGTGCCCATCGCGCGCTGGCCGTCGTCACGGGGCAGCGTGAACGAGATGTCGGTCAGCCCGGTGGCCACCGCCGAGACATTCTGCACGATCATGTCGATGTTGATGTCGGCCTCGGCGATGGCGGTGAAGATCTTCGCCGCCTCGCCCACCCGGTCGGGCACGCCCACGACGGTGATCTTGGCTTCGCTGGGGTCGTGTGCCACTCCGGAGATGATGGCCTGCTCCATACCGGTTTCCTCCGACTCCTCGCCCGCGTGCCCGGTGACCCAGGTCCCGTTCCGGTTGGTGAACGACGACCGCACGTGGATCGGCACCCCGTACCGCCGCGCGTATTCCACGCAGCGCAGCATCAGCACCTTCGCGCCGCAGGCGGCCATCTCCAGCATTTCCTCGTAGGTGATCCGCGGGATCCGCCGCGCGGTCCGCACGATGCGCGGGTCGGCGGTGAAGACGCCGTCCACGTCGGTGTAGATCTCACAGGCGTCGGCGCCGAGGGCCGCGGCCAGCGCCACCGCGGTGGTGTCCGACGCGCCGCGGCCCATGGTGGTGACGTCCTTGGTGGTCTGCGACACGCCCTGGAACCCCGCCACGATGGGGATCGCGCCGTCGGCCAGCGCGCCGGAGATCCGGCTGGGCCTGATGTCGATGATCCGTGCCCGGCCGTGCACGTCGTCGGTGATCACTCCCGCCTGCGACCCGGTGAACGAGCGTGCTTCCAGGCCGAGGGTGGCGATCGCCATCGCGAGCAGCGCCATCGAGATCCGCTCGCCCGCGGTCAGCAGCATGTCCAGCTCGCGCGCGGGCGGCAGCGGGCTCACCTGGCCGGCCAGGTCCATGAGCTCGTCGGTCGAGTCCCCCATCGCCGACACGACGACCACCACCTGGTCGCCGCCCTTGCGGGTGGCCACGATGCGCTGCGCCACCCGTTTGATGCCGTCCGCGTCCGCGACCGAGGATCCACCGTATTTCTGCACGACGAGGGCCACGGTCGACGAGTCTATCCGCTAGAGGATTGTCCGCTCGTCCGCGACGTCGAGGCTGGCGTGCGCGACCACCGCGTGCAGCGCGCGCAGGGCGGCGCCGCCATGGGTGCCCCAGTGGTTGAAGTAGGAATACTGCCACCACCACAGCGCCTCGAGGGACCGGCCGGCCTGGTAGTGCCGGAGCCCGTGGATGAGGTCGGCGGCCACCGCCGCGACGTCATCGGAGATCCGGAACGGCAGGCAGGAGGTGTCCTTGTACGGGTCGAACACCTCGGCGTACTCGTCCACGGCGGCCAGCCGGTGGGCCAGCCCGGTGCGCAGCGCGTCGAGGTCCGGGTCGCCGCCCACCTCCGGCTCCCAGTTGCCCGGCAGGATCACGTCCCGGCTGGCGCCCAGCTGCGCGCCCGCGAGCAGGATCTGCGACACCTCGAGCAGCAGCATCGGCACGGTCTCGTCGCCGCCGGTCCGGGCGAGCGCGTCCACGCCGTCGATGAAGTTGTTCACGTTCGCCGCGATCTGATCCGCGATCGCCCGCCATTCGCCCCCCTGAGCTGGCGGTTCAGACATCAAGCAGTCTCCGTCCTTCGAAGGCGCGGCCCAGCGTCACCTCGTCGGCGTACTCCAGGTCGCCCCCGACCGGAAGCCCGCTCGCGGGCCTGGTCACCCGCAAGCCCATTGGCTTTACCAGCCTAGCGAGAAAGGTGGCCGTTGCCTCCCCTTCGAGGTTCGGGTCCGTGGCCAGGATCAGCTCGGTCACCGTGCCGTCGGACAGCCGCGTCATCAGCTCCTTGATCCGCAGCTCGTCCGGGCCGACCCCGTCGATGGGGCTGATCGCCCCCCCGAGCACGTGGTAACGACCGCGGAACTCGCGGATCTTCTCCACCGCCGCGACGTCCTTGGGCTCTTCCACCACGCAGATCACCGCCGGGTCGCGCCGCGGGTCGAGGCAGATCCGGCACTCCTCGGCTTCGGCCACGTTCCCGCAGGTCCGGCAGAACCGCACCCGCTCGGTGACCTCGATCAGCGCGTCGGCGAGCCGCCTGACGTCAGCCTGGTCCGCGGCCAGCAGGAAAAAGGCGATGCGCTGGGCCCCCTTCGGCCCGACCCCGGGCAGCCGCCCGAGTTCGTCGATGAGGTTCTGGATGACCCCTTCGTACACTGCAGGTCCTAGATCTCCGGGTCATCCTCGTCGTCCGGCTCCGGCGCGGGCAGGCCCGGGCCGCCCAGGCCGAGGCCGGACAGGTCCAGGCCGCCGGGCAGGTCCAGGCCGCCGGGCATGCCCGGTATACCGCCGCCCTGCATGGCCGCGGCGAACGGTCCCATCTGCTGCTGCTGAAGGTCCTCGGCCGCCCGGTACGCGTCGCGGACCGCCGCGAGCACGAGATCGGCAATCGTGCGCGCCGTCTCCTCCGCGTCCTCGGCATCCACCGCGGCCGCGGAGATGCTCAGGTCGAGCAGCTCGCCCTGGCCGTTGACCGTGGCCTTGACCAGCCCGCCGCCTGCCGTCCCGGTGACCTCGGCGTCGGCCAGCGCCTGCTGGGCGTTCATGAGTTGTTCCTGCATCTGCTGCGCTGCCGCGAACAGCTGCTGCATATCCATCTGGGGTTCCACATCGGCCTCCTACCCAGAGCCTACGACCAGCCCGCCGCGGTCAAGCCCGAGCAGGGCCCTGTTCATACCGGGGGCTCAGTCATCGATCTCGCCGATCACCTGGCCGCCCAGCTCGCGCTGGATCAGGTCCATCCCGGTGAGCTCGGTCACGGCCGGCGGCCGGCCGCCGCCGGGTTCGTCGGGTGGCATGTCGTCCGGCTCGTCCGGCGGGAACTCGTCGGACGGGCCGGACGCGATCTCACTGGGCGGGGGCTCGTCGTGGCGCGGCCGGGACCGGGCGGGAGCCGCCTCGACCGGGGCGCTCGCCACGGCCGGGCCAGGGCTCACCGGTCCAGAGGACCGGGCCGGGCCGGGACCCGGGTCGGTGCCAACCACGCCCTTGATCGCCACGTCCAGGCCGAAACGAGTGCTCAGCACGCGCTTGAGGATGGCATCGTGGCCACTCACGCCGAAGCCCTTCAAGTCTCCGTCTCTCGGGAACCGCAGGGTGAGGACCTTGTCCTGCAGGGAGAGCACGCTCGCGTTGCGAAGCAGCAGCCACGCCACCTTGCGCTCCTGCATGACCGCTTCGAGGATCGCGTCCCAGTTCTGCCGCAGCGCATCGGCCGCGGACGATCCGGCCGCGGCCGGCTTGGCCGGCTCGGCTGCCGCTGGTGCCGGCACCGCGGTCTCGGCGGGCTGGGCGGCGGCCTTCCGGTCGGCGGCCGGGGAAACCCGGGCCCGTTCGGCCAAGTCATTGGTACCGGAGTGCGGCGGGCGCGGGGGTGAGGCCGGAAGCGGAGCCGGTGCGGCCCGGCCTCCGGACTCCAGCCGTTCCAGCCGGGCGAGCAGTGACTTCTCGTCGGTGGCGGCGGCGGGCAGCAGGACCTGCGCGCACATCAGCTCCAGCAGCAGCCGGGGCGAGGTGGCGCCGCGCATCTGGTCCAGGCCCGCGCTGACGATCTCGGCCGCGCGGGTCAGCCCGGCCTGGCCGAACCGGCCCGCCTGGGCGGCCATCCGCTCGGCCCGGTCCGGGGCCAGGTCGAGCAGCCCGGTCTCGGCCGCGTGCGGCACCGCGGCCAGGATGATCAGGTCACGCAGCCGGTCCAGCAGGTCAGCCGCGAACCTGCGCGGCTCGTGCCCGCCCTCGATGACCCGGTTCACCACGCCGAACACCGCGGCGCCGTCAGCCGCCGCGAACGCGTCCACGATCTCATCCAGCAGGCTGGCGTCGGTGTAGCCGAGCAGGGCCACCGCGCGGTCGTAGCTGAGCCCGGACTCGTCGCTCCCGGCCATCAGCTGGTCCAGGACCGACAGGGAGTCCCGGACCGATCCCGCCCCGGCCCGCACCACCAGCGGCAGCACCGCGTCCTCGACGGCCACGCCCTCGGCCCGCAGGATGTCCTGCATCAGGTCCCGCAGGATGGAGGGGGGAACGAGACGGAACGGGTAGTGGTGCGTGCGGGACCGGATGGTGGGGATGACCTTTTCCGGTTCGGTCGTGGCGAAGATGAACTTCAGGTGCGGCGGGGGTTCTTCGACCAGCTTCAGCAGGGCGTTGAACCCCTGCTGGGTGACCATGTGCGCCTCGTCGATGATGTAGATCTTGAAGCGCCCGGACACCGGGGCGTAGAAGGCTCGCTCGCGCAGTTCCCTGGCATCGTCGACGCCGCCGTGCGAGGCCGCGTCGATCTCGATCACGTCGATGCTGCCGGGACCGTTCGGGGCCAGGGCGACGCAGGAATCGCAGACCCCGCACGGGTCGGGCGTGGGCCCGTTGACGCAGTTCAGCGACCGGGCCAGGATCCGGGCGCTCGACGTCTTGCCGCACCCGCGCGGGCCGCTGAACAGGTAGGCGTGGTTGATCCGGCCGGTGCGCAGCGCCTGCCGGAGCGGGCCGGTGACGTGATCCTGACCTTTCACCTCGGCGAACGTGGCCGGGCGGTACTTGCGGTACAGAGCCAAGCTGGCCCCGGAGACCGGGGTTGCCCCCTCGCGATCCGACGCGGCTGCGGCCATCAGCTCATCCTCACCGGTAATGGGAGGACCCCCCGCACACCCGTCAGAGCCCGCGTACCCTTGCTGCCTTCCGGCCCTGGGGGGGTTGGCGGGATAAACGCCGTGCGGGGGGTCACCGGTCAGTGTAGTCAGCCGCGGGACCGGATGCGCCCTCGGCCGCGGCCTGCTCCGGATCCTGGCTGGTTCAGCCGCTCGCTGCCCGGCCGCTTCGGGTAAGCTTCCCGGCGGAGGATTCGCCTAGTGGCCTAGGGCGCACGCTTGGAAAGCGTGTTGGGGGCAACCCCTCAAGAGTTCGAATCTCTTATCCTCCGCCGCACCTGAACAGGCAAATCTCCTAACCCACCTCGCCGCAGCCGTTGCGGTCCGGTCCCGATTCCGGTCCGCACTCGGCGGCAATATGGGGCGCTGACCAGCACAAACGCGGGCTTGATCGATCCGCTGGGAGGCGGCCCCGGCGATCAGCACGCGGTAGTGCCCAGTACTCCGGGCGCGGTCACTCGTGCATCGTGCGGGGCTGCCCGGTTATTTTTTCGGCGGGGCGGACGGCGGCGTGGTCGGCGACTTGGCCGGGTGGGCCTTGCGCTGCGCGGCAGCCTGGGCCGCGGCGGCGTCTGCCCTCGCGGCCTGCGCGGCCAGCGGCGGCGTCATCCAGGTGAGCATCGGGCCGAGGGCCGCGCGCCACACGCTGCCCTGGTGGCCGCCGCCCGCGATGATCAGGAACGGCGGAGCCGGTGCCCGGGTCCGCAGGAGCAGCCGGCTCTGCAGCAACTGCCGGGTTTCCAGTTGCTGCCGGAAGCCCGTCGCCGCGCTGACGTCCTGCGTGTCCTGCGCGCCCGCTGCGAACCAGAAGGCGGGCAGCTGGACGGTAAGCGGCACCTGGGCGATGTACGCCTTCGGGGTGTTCGTGACCTGGAGTGCCGGGTGCCCGGCGAACACATTGACCAGGTACGGCTTCCCGCCCGGCTTGTTGCCCTTGGGCACCTGGCTCTGGACGGGGGCGAAGTATCCGGACATGACACCCGCGGCCCCGTACCGGTCCGGTTCCTGCAGCGCGATGTTGGCGGCGCAGTACCCGCCCTCCGAATAGCCGGCCACGCCCCAGGCCCGGCCCGGTGGCTGGACCCGCACCAGCCGCGCGATGTAATCCGGCACGTCCTGCGCGACGAAGGTCATGTCCTGGATGCCGCCCGGATTGTTCAGGCATTGCAGCGCGTACTGCTGGCCGCCGTCGGTGTCGGGCATCACCAGGACCGCGGCGTCCGACGGATGAGCCACGAGCAGGTTGAGGAAGGTCGGGATCACGTCCATCACGGCCACCCACGCCTCCGGATCACCCGGCGAGCCGTGCAGCAGTTCGATCACCGGAAACCTGTAGTGCGCGTAAGCCTTCTGGAAGTACTGCGGCGGGAGGTAGACGTACACGTCGCGAACCAGGTGGCTGCGCAGCCCGGTGACCGTCGTCTGGAACAGGTAGCCGACCTGAGCGTCTTCCGCGGTGCTGGTGACCCGGCCGATGTCCTTGTCGAACTGCTTGTTGGAGCCGGCCCCGGCCACGGCGTACTTGGGAATGCTGCTCGCGCCCTGGCCGGTGAGATCGCTGATCATCCCGCCCCAGGTCTGGTAGTAGTCGTAAAACTTGTTGACCGAGGCAATACCGAACGCCATGGCCGGCAGGAAGGCCAGGCAGGCGGCGAGCACGCGGAACACCATCTGCTTGGCCAGGGCCACCCAGACGATCAGTGCCGCGAAGACCACCATCAGCAGCAGGAAGAACCCAGCTCCCTGGGGTTCAAACACTCAGATCTCCTCGCCGGGGGTCTGGCCGGTGGGTGGTTCACCTAACCCAGGCAGGCATACCCGCGCACTGCGGCATGATCACTTCTGCGAACGTCCGAGACGCGACGTTGAGTTCCCCGGG
>Ga0335072_10008952_pt1 | contig 14481 bp, 16 predicted proteins | sample Lox_Sample_21_FD_206725 | JGI IMG/M metagenome (GOLD analysis project Ga0335072, IMG submission 206725) | Soil microbial communities from Loxahatchee National Wildlife Refuge, Florida, United States - Lox_Sample_2.1 | ecosystem: Environmental > Terrestrial > Soil > Wetlands | place: USA... | reverse complement strand
TAGTGCGGCTGCTGCTCGATAAGGGTGACGATGTGGACTCCAAATCTAAGAGTGGTCGGACGCCGCTTTCCTGGGCAGCAGGGGGAGGGCACGAGGCGGTGGTATCATTGCTTGCTCCACTTACTCTGGACTCCTAATCAATTACCCATACCCTCCCCACCGCCCACCGTGAATGGCCTCTCTATTTTATATGCAATTTGTCTTTCTTTTGGTTTCTAGAAGACATCATGATTGCAATGGATTTCTAGGTTCTATAATATTCCTCAATGTTAGTAACATAGTTTATAGTGATTTGTCAAGCGGTGGCAAATAATATTTCAAATAGAACTTAACTACAATTGATTGACCGAGGGCGTTGCTAAGCCTGGACTCTACATTACTAAATGCAGACCCAGTCCGTAGGCGTTAGTCCACTTGTCCCGTTGTACCTTAGTGAGCAGACGGAGTCACTAAATACAGGGGTCGAATTTATTTACTGTAATTATAATAGTACTAGTTTACTAGAAATGTGGGGCTGAAATAAAATCATAGAGGGTCCAGAACTGAAGCCGATTTCTAATGCGACAGTATTACCGAGCTTGATATAAAATCAATTTAAGGGGTCTCAATTGCTTTAGACAATAAGTTTACAGCAGAGGTCCTCATAAGCTCGTCATAATACATTACTGTATAGAAATGGAGCTAGAAAGTCCTTATTCTTAACCAATTGACATGCAGTTTCGAACCCAATTCAAAGAAACCTGCAGTATAGCAGCTATCCTAAGCAATTGGTAAATACTTATGCTGGTATTGGACTATAAACATGCTTCTTCCTTACCCATATCGTCCCACAATCCTGGACGCCATGAGAGAACCTCACCAGATGCATTTACAAGCCATGATGCTAATTAAGCATTTCTGGCAGCCTTCCATGAACTTTATACATCTCATTCCTCAGTTCCTGATCCTGAGTCCTCGGCGTACCCGCTAAATTTTTTTGCTTTACGGTCCCTCTTTGACGGAGTGTCCCAAGGATCTTTTTCGTCCGGGCCAGGCAGACTTGGATGAGCAGCTTCATATTCTCGTCTAAATGCCAAGGCGTCCTGGTCCCATTTTAGAGCCTTTGCGGTATAATCAGTCAAAGCGGCGGCATAGGCCTCCTTCTGCAAAGCAGCCCGGTCATTGTATGGCTTCTTCTCCGCGTCTGACGCCTCTTTCCACATCTTCGCTAGCATGACGCGTACCTCATTCGGTATGGGCTTTCCTTTCCCAGGTCGACGACCATCCTCGCACTTACGGCGCGCCGCCTCAAAATTATCTTTTCCATATAAAATGTACGGGTTTGCGCTGATCTTGGTAGGCGGCCAAGGTGGCTCGCCAAGTTCGGCATAGATCGCTTTCCAAATCTCAGTCTCGTAGGCTTCCAGGCGAGCTGCCTTTGGATCCTTGGCTTGTTGAGGAGACATATCAGAGGCTTTGCGCTTCAGGTTTGTAACGCTGTCTTTAGGTAGGATTAAAGGTTTGGGTACAATAATAGGTCCGAGCATGGACTCTAGAACCTCCGATGCTGCCCGGAGGCCAGAAATGTATGCACCATGCACCGTAGCTGGATGGGTGCCGCAGGTATGCTCACCAGCGAAGAAGAGATTCCCAACAGGTTTCCCCATAACCTCATAGTCATCTTGTCTGAATTCTGGGCCAGTGTATGAGTAACTGCCCCGAGCAAATCGGTCCTGTCCCCATCTTGTGACAATGGCTTCCGATGGTTCTGGTACAGTCGGTCCAAAAACCGTCTTCAATACTGCAGTGGCTTCTGTAATCAAGTTTTTGTCTTGGCTCCCCTCTGTCTGAAATGCTGCGTCACCAGCCATTAATGCAATCAATGTTGGCACACCACTCGTTTTCGTACAATTAAACCATTGAAAGAAGCGTCCACGATTAGCAGTGTAGTCTTTCTGATTGAGGCTCGCACGATGTATCGGCTCCCGAAGTACCCCAAATATGTCTCGGCTCTGGTCCCAGAATGCCTTTTTATACACTAAAATGACCTTGTTCAAAACACCGAACCCTAATCGCTCAATAGCTCCGGTCTTCCAGCTTGGCAACGGAGGCTCGAAGGTTATAGATTTCTCCTTCAAGACCCCTAGAGGTATCGTTGAGACTACATAATCGGCCTCAATGACGTGCCCATCCTCGCACTCAATCTTGGATGTGGTGCTAGAGGCGCCAGTGTTGTAGATAATGCGCTTGACAACACTTTTCTTGCGTACATCCAGAGGCTGGGGACAATGAAAAAGACCACGCGGCACTTGTTGGTAGCCACCAACGATTTGGGTATGCTTGCCTTCCCATTCGTTCCCGGCATCAACATCCCAACCTCCCAAGCTCAACTCATTGTAGTTGATGGCATTGCTGTATTCTAAATTAGCGATGTGCCAATTGACGAGCCGCAAGTCGAGAGGCATTATATGAACCACATCACGATATTGTTTGATTGCGTCGTCCATTACCGATCCTAATGTTGCTCCTTTTGATGCCACAGCAGGTCCAAGATTCAGATCTCGCCGGTCATCTATACCATCTTTCAACGGCCAACCCATCATGCGTGCTTTGTATGCTGCTGTGTATACTGCTGGAATACCTAGCTCAACGTGTGCTCTTCCAGTGAGCCGATCAGAAGATACTGGAATAGGTACAACGGCATCTGCTTTAGGTGGTAGAGCACTAATCGTAGTCTCAGAGGTCGAAGGGGGAACCCTTTGAGACACAGCAGCATTATCTTGCTCAATTGTGTTAAAGTTTTTATGTCCAATTTCCGGGGCATCGCGCCCAGCTTCCAGCAAGTCCCTATCTCCGTCAATGGACTTTGGCGGGATTGTTTTGAACTTAAAGTCACTAACACGGTCCAGTACATCATTGTACAGATTCTCGGCCAATAGATCGCGTCTGGAATCGACAGGTGCTCCGTTCGAATCATATAGCGTCGTTGTAGGCCTTAAAGCATGATAAGGAAGTGCAAGTTGACCTCTGACGATAATGTTCAGCGGATTTCCACGATCAAAGCCAGTGATAATCATGCCACCCATTTCCGCAGTGCACCGGCTGCCTGGAACGAGTTTTGAGCGAGACGATTTTGTTACTAGACCACGAGAATATACTCTGCCCCCTATTCTGTCCCTTCCTTCCAGCACGATGACCCTCGGAGGTTCTTCTCCATGCTCACGGAAGCGATCCTCAAACTGGGCAAAAAGTCCTTCAAGCTGTCTTGCGCAACCGAGCCCAGACATGCCTGCACCTAGCACCGCAACTGTTTTGCGTTTCCGCTTGGCTCCGCGTGGCTTTTGGGATGGGTGTCGACTCTCGACATTTTCCAGGCATCCATAATTGATGTAGCCTCTGCGGACGAGCCATTCATAGCATAAATTTGCTACATCAAACCAGCGACTATCTCTGGCACATCCGAGAGCCTCATCTCGCAAGACAGCAATCATTGGATTCCTTGTCCACAGGCGGAGTATACTATTTCTGATGTTCAAGTACGTGGTGACTTGTGAGTGACTAAGATGTGCTTGCAATAATTCAAGTTCTTCGGGATGCAAACTGAAAGGGTTCAACCGGGACGATTCTGCAGCAGCAATGCATTGTCTGGCATATTCCTCTGGCGCGATATCTGTTGGTATCGAGACCTTGGGACGCACGTTGTCCTTTACCCATCTTTTTGCCTTTGATGGGGTTACCTGGGATGATGATTGCCTAGAATCTCGGAAATTATCGAAGTCCGCAGGCGATGTTGCATTGCTTGATACAGACGCCAGTGCCGAAGAGACCTCGGACCGTTCTGTCGTTGACGACGATGCTGTTGATGCTCGTATATGTTCGACTCTAGTTCGAAAAACACCATTATTCTGAGGTGGACGACGCTGTGAGGGTCTGAATGAACAATTAGTATTAGATTGGTCGAAATTTGGAGAAAGCTGATGTTGATTCGATGGCTTTCGTAATTTATAGTAGGATATGCATACTTAGATGCCCCATTGGCTTCAACAACTTTACGATGTATAATCGCGGGTTCAACTTTTCCATTGAAATTATTGCTCTCCAATTCATGTGAATGATTGCTTGATGTCAAATCAGTTGCATCATGAAAGTCATCTGATGAGCTATCGGATGGGGATGGTGCAGCCGTTTCTTCAAAAATGGCCAAGTGCGAGTCCAGTTCTTGCAACCCCATCAATGTATCGTGACCAAGATCATCTTGATGGTGAATTTGAGGATCAAAAGCTAAAGCCATTTTCGGAAGTTTTTACTCTTGCGGTTTGAGACAATTGTATAGATATATGTGATGGTTCGTCGTCCTCAACAATGGTAGGATTGGCTGTATGACTTGGCGATGATTCCATTGACAACCCTCATATATTGAACGGCATTGCAAAGGATATCGACTCGAATCTAGGAATAATTCCATATAAGCTGTGCTTCATGGTTAGCCGTGTCCCGAACACTCCCCTGTGGGCATATATGCGTGCCTTAGACCTGCCACACCTATCGCATGCGCTTCTGCCCTGCTGTTCCCCGTACGTATGCCACTCGACGACTCCCAATGTCGCCAAAGGAGAGGGTTCGGTAGGGACAACCGGTAGGGTTTATTTCTGACCCTTGCGATGTTGTGTCGAGTGGTTCTCGAGTCCTGATGTTCCCTTACGCTTTAGTCAAATCGGGCTTCGCGCAGGAATATGAGGTGGCGGATTATAAGTCGACACGTGATCAAGTTGAACCCCTACCCGAGGTCAACGTTGATTTACTCTTCCATACCAGATTTATTATTCAGGTATAATTTAAGGACAAGCATTCCTACTTTTGTAGAACAGTGGCAGGGTAATAGAGTGCCAATCTATCAACGACTGTATTATGTTATGGCTTTAGCTACCCGTTGTCTCTACTAAATTGCCCTTCTTGAATTGTCCCGTCTCTATTGCAGCATCCATCATCCTATTCCCACTGATGATCGATGTCGTACAAATAATTATTTGCTTCCGAGCTGGTTTAATCAAGTTAGCGTTGAAACAGCTAGATGAGCTCTCAACCTTACCATCCTCCCTTTTCGCAATAAACCTCAACGCTGCGATCTCCGTGAAAGTGATGCCTCCCAAAAATGCCACAACGATCGTTTTCTTCTCCCCACCGCCTGTTAAGAGAGACCTTGCCTTGACAGCTTTGTCTTCGCCTTTCTGAACTTCATCGAAAGTTGATCCTCGCGCATTTTTGGCAGCCTCGTCGAAACCGCGCCAACCTTGCCCCCCGGCTCCAGCACCATTGGCGCCCACTGCACCGTTGTTTGAGGTGCCCCGAGTAAATGAAAGCAAGTATTGCTTCTGAATAATGCACTGAACTAGCCTGACAGATAATGGAGCATAACCGCTATATACATATGCAATGTCGTTAGGATCCTGCTCATTAACCTCGTCCACGATAAGGCGAAGGTGCTTCCGCAAATATGTGTAGTTGGTTTTTATACCAGTACTGCTAGCCGCACCAGTCATCGGTATTGTTAGTGGGATCGCCGACCCTCGAGGTAGGAGTAATTGGAGTTTTTCGAGAGCGTCTAGTGTCAGGATATGCTGGTATCCGTAGGCCTGCATGATCAATCGCTTGAAATATTCTAGCTCTCTGGGCTTGATGCCTCCTGCTATGCATGACTCTAGGCACAAGACTCGAAGGACCTCGGTTAGAGGAGCGTCTCGTGAGATAAGCTCCTCAATCGCCTCGTGCTGAGATGAAGGGTCAACTCCTGCTGCCAGACTCTGTTGAACCTCCAATAGACTTCTAAATTGGGTTGATCGTGTGTGCTTCAGGATTTCTTCGCATAGCCCTGAGTGCACTTTGACACTCTGCTGTTCAGCTTGGTATCCTTTGAGATTACTCACAAACTCTCTTAACTCGGCCGTTGTCTTGCTGCCATGCATGCTATCATAATCGGCTTGAAGTCTTCGTGCAACCTTGTTCAAAAGGGGGCCTATAATTGCAAAGTTGCTATCTCTCAACTGCTCATAGAGTCTGTCAGATGAGTCTAGTAAGACTTTCCTTGTCTTGCTCTGTACGGTTGGTGCACTGGCTGTCTTGGAGGAACTTTGAGTAGCTTGTTGGGAAGCGATTCCAACTATTGCTGAATCCACATCGGTCTGATTATGCTTTACCCCAAATACTTCGTCGATCAGGCCCTCATAAGTTAGCTGCGTAAGCAATGGTGTAGCATAGTCAACCTCTCGGTCGATAACAATAAGGCTTTCGATTGTAGTACTTGGAGTCAGTCCTAGTTTCACACTTTCGTTCGAGTCTTCCCCCGCCACAAGCTCTTGACGCATCCGACCAAGTAGATCCGCAAGCCTTTTCGCATTGTCGCCTTTCCCTGTAATTCGGGGAAATAGGCCATGCTTCTGCTGTATCAACATCAAAGCTTTCGCCAATAGAAATGTTGGAGTCGGATCTTTCCGTAGATATAAGTCTGAGAACGCGTCGTCAAGTTCCAGAGACAGTAAGTCTTTCTCGAGCGGAATAAAATAGAGAGGAAACTCGAATATGCTAGTATCGCCCAGAACGCCAGCTTCTTCGAGAATCTTGACGGAGACAAGGGTTCGACGGGGAACCCAAAAGATGGAAAACTCATGACCAATCTGGCTCTCTCGCTGCAGACGTTTTATGTGCTCTGAAAGTTGTCAGCACGTAATGATGGCATCTACCGCATGTGACAGGTCGAGGAGACGCAATAAGACCGTGTTGTCTAGAGTATAAAATTATTCATGTAGGGATCAAGACTGACTAAGTAGAGTGGAAGCAGTCATCTACACAGTCTACTTTAGAGCCCATGCAGAGGAGCAGAAGCTCCAAGTATGGGCAATATGCTTAGAACAAGGGGTTTAATCAACAAATACACACCAGCTATTGATTGTGCATGCCTTGCCATCTCCCCTCGGGCGACAAAAACGACATTTCGCTGGCTGGTATCCGCATTTCCATTTTCCAGGAAGAATACTTTGTCAACTCCATAATCCTGCAGAGTAGAGAAGTTGACAAAAAGACCTATAGGACCAGCCAGGTCTCTTTCCAGGATCAAATTCTTCTTTCCGCGAACCTGTACATCGGTCAGTTGCCTACTCCCATCATCAGGCCAGCGGGATCAGACGGGTAGACCTTACTTACGCCTTCAAGTAAGTGCAGTAGATCTTTCCGCGCCTTTTGTTTGATTGAATCTGGATCAAACCCAGCATGAGGAGCCATAATGAGCTCTACATGGGGGCTGATGCACAATGGTGGGAGCTTGAGCTCTAATGACGCGCGCGCCAAGACAAGGTCGGTTCTGGCGAAACCCCTGTCAAAAAAAGTTCCAGCCTTGCGAACAACATCACTTTGAGTCACGGTTCCGTCTCAAGGATTTGGCGACTCCACATTGGTTGGAGGTGAGATGAATGAAGGCAATCTGGACAATACCTATTAGATCTATAAGGTCGTCACCATTTAGGAGCCTCCGCCAAAAACAGATCTTTCTCCGTCTGGTTGTTGTTAGACCACTCTCTCAGGCTGGCTCAGCAGAGACAGCTTCCAGCAAAGAAACCTCTGAGATGGCGCCCAAGTTCGAGTTGAAGACGCCCAAGGGCACCAAAGATTGTGAGTCTCTGCATTGCCGGTGCGGCTTTGTCTACAAGAATTTGCGAGCCTGTGCCATAACCTGAAGCTGGGAATTGAACAATTGCTAATGAGCAGTAGGGGAGGGCAAGGACATGGTAATTCGGGACAAGATCTTTGCGACCATAACCGACGTTTTCAAGCGCCATGGAGCTGTGACAATTGACACGCCAGTGTTCGAATTAAAGGAGATTCTAGCCGGCAAGTATGGTGAAGACAGCAAGCTTATCTACGACCTTGCAGACCAAGGAGGTGAAATATGTTCATTACGCTACGACTTAACGGTCCCATTCGCGCGATGGCTAGCCATGAATAGGGGTATACAGAATATTAAACGATATCATATTGCCAAGGTCTATAGGCGGGATCAACCAGCGATGACGAAGGGCCGCATGCGAGAATTCTATCAGTGCGATTTTGACATTGCGGGCACTTATGACCCGATGCTTCCTGATGCCGAGATAGTTCGAATAGTGACAGAAGTATTTGAGGGACTTGGCTGGAAGGGACGTTATACAGTCAAGCTCAATCATCGTAAAATATTAGATGGAATCTTTGAGGTCTGCGGTGTTCCCGCCGATAAGATCCGCACAATCTCTTCAGCAGTCGACAAGCTCGATAAGCTACCTTGGGAGGAAGTAAGAAAAGAGATGACCGAAGAGAAGGGATTAATGGAAGAAGTGGCTGACAAAATTGGCGAATACGTTGTTCAAAAGGGACAGAAAGACCTCCTGACCAAACTACAAGCAGATCCGACCCTGACAGCAAACCCTTCAATGAAAGCTGGCCTGGAAGAAATGGTACTCTTATTCAACTATCTAGAAGCCTTCGACTCGCTGGCGAACGTCTCTTTTGATTTGAGCTTAGCACGCGGATTGGACTACTACACAGGCGTAATCTTCGAAATTGTCACCGAAGGATCAGCACCACCAGCAGCAACCTCAACCGCAACAGCTGCACCTCCCAAACCATCCAAGAAGCCAGCCCACTCCAAACCAGGTGCAGACTTTGACGAAGACAGATCTTCTGATCCCAGCGTGGGCGTTGGTAGTATAGCGGCTGGCGGGCGCTATGACAATCTCGTTGGCATGTTTTCGGGCAAGACTCAAATCCCATGTGTTGGCATTTCATTCGGCGTAGACAGAATATTCTCCATCACGAAGGCGAGAATGGCGGCCGAAAGTGGAGCAGCCCAGGTGCGGAATAATGAAGTAGACGTGTACGTTATGGCGTTTGGTGGTGAGGGGTTTACTGGTCTTTTGAAAGAGAGAATGGCTGTTTGCACACAGCTATGGGATGCTGGCATCAAGGTACGCTCTACTACTAATAATCATCATCATTGCCCTCTCCTCTAACAACGTGCAAGGCCGAATTCCTCTACAAAATCAAGCCCAGAGTGCCCAACCAATTTAAAGCGGCCGAGATGAACGGTGTTCCCTTCGCCGTCGTACTAGGCGAAGATGAAGTAACACAAGGAAAAGTCAAGATTAAAGAAATGGGACTTCGAGATGGCCATCCAGAGAAGGAAGGCGTGCTTGTCAATCTTAGCGACTTGGTACCGGAGGTCAAGCACAGGATTAGGCGGAAGGCTGAGCTCGATGCAATGACGCAGCAGGCTGAGGGCTTAAAAGTGGTTGGTGGGTTGAAGGGGGAGCCTGAGAAGGAGGCAGATCCATCCATTGGCACGGAGGCGAAGGAGCTACAATCTACCGAGACGATTGGTGCCGTTCCTGCTTCATAGATACCACTCACTCCATAGACATCTTTTTCCAAACATGATCACGAAATGTATTATTCCCTACCTACTGCTCACGAGCACCATTTTCTTACATGTGCTATAACTATATTACACGCCTTTGCACATAACCCAAACAATACAAAGAGAATCCAAACACCGTTACCATGATGCGCTTTCCTGGACATCCAACCAAACGCATAACCCATGTGCCTAAAATTGATCATACCCCAAGAATCATAACGTCTTTTCCATAGGCACAAACCCCTCAAACTTGCAACTCCCTCAACGCCTCCTGACAAATTGCTCATATTTTGACCCATCAAACCTCCCCCTTCCCAACTTCCAGTCAATGCCTCTTTGTTTCAGCTGCGCAATTCTGGCTCTCCACTGCTGTGCTTTCTCCTCTTGCTCAGACTCAATGATATCAGGAAGGACGGGCGTAGAGTCACCGAAAATCGTGGAGAGATTGCATGACTGGTCGAGATTGATCTCTGAGGAGTGGCGCTCGGCGCTTTCTACGGACAAGATGAGTTCTGTAATGTTAGAGAGATGGTGGTTCAGCCGGTTTCTGAGGGTGGTTAGGTAGATACTGTAACGAGTAATGGAGCGGGAGAGGAAGAACGATGACACTGTGTCGGAAGTGATGGTGTTTACTGGCGGTATAGCTGTAGTAATGCCACCCTTGCGCGGTGATGAGCGGTCTTCGGGTCTGGATTGGAATACTCTGGACCTGAGCTGATCACACGACTCGTCTTCAGACTTCGAGAAAGACGAACATACTGAGGAGGCTGGAGAGTGCACTGGGGATAAAGATGAATACAGACTGGGGGAGTCTGTTGCAGAAATAACTGAAGAATTGCGGCTAACCACTGATGAGTCTGAAGATGACGAGGGAAAGCGATGGTGCATCTCAAGAGAGGTCCTACCCACAAGCCCAGATTTTGTGACATCGTGCCTCGATTCAGCCTCCCACATATAGTGTTCTCCTTTGATAGTAAACTCATGCGAGGTTGAAGAGAGGGAGCCTTTGAGGACAGTCAGTCCGCAAGGACCGTGCCAGTAATTCGAGGCACATAGCCGCATAGAATAAGAGGTAAATGCAGTGCAGCGAGAGGACCTATTGTGCAGGTTAGGGCATTGCGAGACAACCACAATTAATAATCGAGTGTTTAAAACTGGTTTAGAAAGGTAACAATTTTGGAAGCATAGCTCTCGCACTCTGATATTCTCTGCTATTAAAGATAAAGTAACTTGATATTGACGTACCATATCTGGGGCGCCCTGAAGCAGCTGCAAGCAGCGAGCAGAGCATTGCTTATACTGTCTTCCTAGGTATGCATTCCTAACTTCATCCAAGACTGTACGCCATTCCTGTTGCGTGCGTGGATGAGGCAATGCGGAAAACATTTGATTTTATGCGTCTGGGCGGTATTAGTGGGGATAGATTGGATTGAGGAAGCAAAAGAGGGTGTTTGACCGGTCGTAAGACAGGCTGCAACTTAAGAGTAATAAGCCGAACCATTTATTGTAACAATCCAGTAATGATTAGTATACTTCTGTTTGCTCGTCGATCTCGACTGTTGAATTGACTCGATGTTTACAACCGGGTACGGATATGCATGTACCCAGCACCCGTAGGTCTCCTTAGGGTAAACATACATCCGTTTGCCAAAGTCCTAGAAAATTGAAATAGGAGAGAAGTTGTCGAAGGAAGCGGAGATCGTGCGATTTAAACCCGAAAAGATTGTGTAACAAAGCGTACCATGCTACGGAAAGAGTGGCCTGTTTGTTTGGATTCTGGATGTTAAAAACAACATACAAGCACTATAGCAACCGAAAAGGCGAAAGCAAAAGGGAAATAAGAGAGATCGAAGCAGAAGAGAACTTCATCAACTACATAGGAGATACTTGGATCCAGGGCAGGGAGAGCGGGACGTTGACCCCTCATCTGCACTGGCCTCTGCGCATTGGCACCAGCCAGCGACCAAAGGGACGATTTAGCTAGCCTTGCATGAGCTACAGCAACGAGCCATATGTTCGTCTTGTGTTCTAGGTGTGGTCATCCAATTACAGCGCGTCTGTGGGAGGGGAAATCCCAGTTGAGGCCGTAGGTACGTATGTGCGCAAGACCCGTGCAGTGGCTGTCGGATTCTTCAAAGCTGCCAGCGAAGCCAGAACAAAGGATGAGCCAGCCCGAAAAGCCTCGGGCAGCTTCCCCTTGAGTTTATCAAGGAGAAACGAGGCGGAGGGATCGAAATCTCTATGAGGGCGGTTGAAGTCGTTGCTGAATGTTAACCAATTGGTAAACTGTAAGCTACTGCTATTTGCACCGTCGTTATCATTTATGCTTGTCAGAAGCGGATAAAGATATCAAACAGATGTCCAGCGGAATTATGGCAGTACAGGGCCTATCCACAAACTGGTACTCAGGATCCATCGAAATGTAATTGTTGTTGGAGAGTAACATGTGGTGGGGAAATGACAAGGTTCCTTCCGTCGGCCATGTTGAATTCTCAATCCGGTCAATCCAAGAAAGCCTTCATATGCATTACTTTGCTTCATATTCATGCATACGCCAGCGTTCAAATTGTGGAAGCTATCAAACAAACGGCTTTCTTCTAGTCATAATATCATCCCACAAGAGCCATTCTCTAAACCGAATTTTCGATTCCAGGGATCATACAGATCCAAATAAAGCACACTCTGCACTGCAGGCGTCCCTAAACGGGTATCGTCATCATCAGGAAGAAACAGAAAAGTAACCCAAGCCCACATCATGGCCTCCTAAACCATTATTCCTTAGCCCTGGAAACTTCGTCTCTTCGCCTCCTTCTCTTGGGCTTCTTTTTCCACCTTCAACGCTTGCTCCTGCTCCTTCGCATCTCTCACCTTCGCCAACACCACCTCCCGGAAAATAGCGCCCTTCCCAAAATCGCTAAAGCTTTTCTTCGCGCCTGGTCTTGCGCCGGCGTCTGTGCTTGCACCAAGGCCCTTTTCTAGAGCGCCTCCTGTGAGTGCAGCGTCTGCAGCAGCTTTCGCGTCCGCCGGCACGTCAGCCTCGTTGGGTGGAGTTTGCGACTCGTCCTCTTGCATTTTGAGGGCCTCAATGCGATTTGCGAGCTTGACCATCTCAATACCACGGCGAAGGCGTGCCCTGGCCATATAAGCGCGGATCTCCGGTAGCAAGTTGTGGTCCGATGCAGTCTGGCCAGTAAGCCATGGATGCTGCAGTGCTTCCTATACAAGCATAAGTAAAAGCACAGGATATATTTCGATGAGACGTTCGACTCACCTCACTTGTGGCTCGGTCTTCGGGATCTGGCTGCAACAAATGGCCAATGAAGTTCTTCGCATCGTCGCTAACATCCTTCCAGTATCTCTCGTGAAACACGACCTTACCATTACAGCACTCGTCGATTAAATCCTGTAGATTTTCGCTACGGAAGGGAGAGTAACCACAAAGGAGGGTATATGTGATCACACCCAATGACCACATGTCGACGGGCTTTCCATGACCTTTCTTGAGCATAACTTCAGGGGCAGCATAACCGAATGAGCCCGCCATAGTCGTAAGCAGTTCGTCTTGCGTGTCGAGCATCTTAGCAATACCAAAATCAGCAAGCACAAGGTCGGAATGCAGATCAGTCGTGAGATAAAGGAGGTTTTCTGGCTTAAGATCTTTATTACATTAGACTGAGTATGCTTCAATTTTCGAAGATATCGAGCCGTACCTCTGTGCACTACATTCCTTTTATGTAAGTAGTCGACGGCCTCAAGGACCTGCCGGATTGTTTGAGAGGCATCCTTCTCTGTGAATCTTCCTTGTTCGCAGATCCGATCGAAAAGCTCTCCTCCGGTTGCTAGTTGGGTCACGATGTAGTATTTGTCCTAAATAACAAAAACGAGTTAGTCGCTGTCTTGCTGACGGCATGGAGATAATGTAGCGCACTCTTGACTCAAACCAATCGACAAATTGGACGATATGTGGATGTTTCATCTCCCGTAGCATTCGAAGCTCGTCGACAACCATCTGTTCATTTCCTTTGATATTCTTTTTGAGGATGATCTTGATTGCGACCTTCTTCTTATCAGGCCCCTCGGCTTCTCTGACAATGCCATAGGTTCCTGCGCCAAGCGTTCTACCAAATTTATATTTCGATCTATTATTATCAGCGCGAGCTAGACAATTGTCGAGCCGTGGAACATACTTCTTATCGTAGGTCTCAGGTTGGCCGTGCAACTTATTGAGCATATTTGAGACTGGTAAAAACATTTTCAGTACGCCGAGAAGAATGAACGGAGAAGTATGAGGCCATTCAGCTCCTCCTTATGTGTTGGTGGGGCTGAACGGAAACAGTCGCGGTGGGCCTAGGAGACTTACAGCTCATCGTGACACTGTGTTTGTGGAAGTCTCAATCGCAACTTCTAATTCCTAACTAAGAGGTAGTTACCGGTTTTGGCACTGGTGGGGTCTGGTTCAAATTCCTCGTGCGCGTCCCACCGAGGTACCTGAATGTCCAGAGGCTATCTGGAGCTACTAAATGGCGGGGTTCCTGGCACGGGAACGCGTGCTTCAGATTCGACGGCCTTTCAGTGATTCTGGAGAAAATCTTTTGGCTGCAAAACAAAGAGGTAAGAGTGTGACAGGTGTTTATATGATGAGCTTTAATTACTCCGAATTCTCCCAGCTGTCTGCCTTGGGATTGTTGGTGTCGTGCTCAGCCTCGCGAAGTAGTGTGGCTGTGGCTGTAACATTAGGGCCCAATGCAGTATTGTTTTCGCCAATAGATCCCCGCCATTTACACTGCCATAAAGCTCACAGCTTATGTACCCAACTGAACTCGTCTTCTTTTTTACATTGTTTCTTTCTTGGAGCCAAAAGGAGGATTAGTTACTATTGTTATTGGTAGAGCTACATCGTGGTGAAGCACTTAAGGGATATCCACTCCACACCGCCAATCGATAAGCTTTCCGCAAATAGTGATTGCCTTGCAGATGGGCCTGGTCGCCTTCCATATGGTGATATGATCTCGAGCGATCATCTATTTTACATCTCTCACACAACAATTTGCAAACTTCACGCC
>Ga0335072_10008951_pt1 | contig 14482 bp, 16 predicted proteins | sample Lox_Sample_21_FD_206725 | JGI IMG/M metagenome (GOLD analysis project Ga0335072, IMG submission 206725) | Soil microbial communities from Loxahatchee National Wildlife Refuge, Florida, United States - Lox_Sample_2.1 | ecosystem: Environmental > Terrestrial > Soil > Wetlands | place: USA... | reverse complement strand
CATCGAACGTGGCGCTCCGGCCGAACTGTCTTTGCCGCGATCGGCGCTCATCCGTGCACCGCGCCATGATCGAGGGGACCAAGTATGAGAGCCTATGCCGGGAATAGCGGGTGCGCCCAGGCCGAACTTAGGTCTCCTGCTCCCTGCAGCCCGATCTAAACTAAAGCTCAGGGCATTTTAGGAATAGGAATTCATCGAGAGCTGCCCTAGACTCTGGAATTGCCATGAGATCACAGGAATTGCCAATCCAGCTCCTCGACCACGCGGACAGCCTTCGCCGGGCCGTTGCGCCAGGGCTCGCGCTCAAGCGCAAATCCGCCTTGGGGCAATTCATGACGCCTACGCCGGTCGCCCGGTTTATGGCTTCGTTGTTTCCCCCGAGCACCTTGGAGACGTGTGCTTTGCTGGACCCTGGAGCTGGCGTCGGGGCGCTGTCATGCGCGTTCCTCGATCGTTGGGCTGGCGACGACGGGTTCGCATTCCGCAAAGTTGAGATCGACGCCTTCGAGATCGACGCCACGCTCCGGGAGCATCTCTCCGCCACCCTGGAAAACTACGCCGGACATCTGCCTGTAAGCTGGCGGATTTCGGCGGAGGATTTCATCGAGGCCGCCGCGCTTCAGAGCATGGCCCCGCGCCGGTTCACCCACGCAATCCTCAATCCGCCTTACAAAAAGATCAATAGCCTTTCAGCCCACCGCTTGATCCTCCGTCAGGTCGGGATCGAAACCGTCAATCTCTATTCGGCGTTCGTCGCCCTGGCATTGTCCCTAATGAAAACCGGCGGGCAAATGGTTGCCATCATCCCGCGCAGCTTCTGCAACGGCCCGTATTACCGCCCCTTCCGCGAATTTCTTTTGCAGCGTGCCGCCCTGCATCACATGCACCTGTTCGCGTCACGGAACAAGGCATTCAAGGATGACGACGTGCTGCAGGAAAACATCATCATCCGGATTGAATGCGGCGGCGTCCAGGGACCGGTTACGGTGTCGCACTCGACCGACGACAGTTTTTCCGATCTTCTTGAGCACGAGCATCCCTTTGACCGCATCGTGTTTCCCTCGGACCCGGAGAGCTTCATCCACGTGCCCATGTCGCCGGGCCGTAACAGCATCGAGCTGTCGCATAGCATACGGTCCACCCTTTCCGACCTTGGAATTGGGATCTCCACCGGCCCAGTGGTCGATTTCCGGTTGCGGGATCACATCGAGGACCAGCCGACGAAGGGCACCGTGCCCCTGCTCTATCCCGGCCACTTTACCGGGCAGACGACGCAATGGCCGAAGGAGGGCCAGAAGCGCGGCAATGCCCTCCGGCTGAATGACGACACGAAGAAATGGCTCTATCCGAACGGCTTCTATACCGTGGTGCGGCGGTTTTCCTCGAAAGAGGAAACGCGTCGCATTGTCGCAAGCGTGGTACGGCCAGATGCGTTCCCCGGCGCAAAGTTTCTCGGTTTTGAGAACCACCTGAATGTCTTTCACGAGGACAAAGGCGGCTTGCCGGAGGCGCTCGCCTATGGCCTCGCCGTGTTTCTCAACACGACCGCTGTTGACGAGAATTTCCGGCGCTTCAACGGCCATACCCAAGTCAATGCGACCGATCTCCGCATCATGAAATATCCTGACCGGCGCATCCTCGCAGAGCTTGGCGAGTGGGCGCAACGCCAACATGAGCTGACACAAGCTATCATTGACGAACAAACAAAGAAGCTCACAGGATGACCAAGAACGAATTTGTCCAATCTGCCCAGCAGGTTCTTCAATCTTTAGGTTTGCCAAAGGCGCAGCAAAACGAGCGTTCTGCCTTGTCCCTGCTCGCGCTGCTTGACCTGCGGCCCAACAAGAAGTGGTCCCAAGCCGCGAGTCCATTGATGGGCATTACGCCGATCATGGACTGGATTGCGCAGCATTACGACAAAAAATACGCGCCAAACACTCGCGAGACGATACGGCGACAGACAATGCACCAGTTCGTTGACGCAGGTCTTGCCGTTTACAATCCAGACGATCCGAAGCGGCCTGTGAACAGCCCCGCCGCCGTCTATCAAATAGAGTCTTCCGCGCTCAAACTGCTCCAGTCTTTCGGCACAGACGCTTGGCATGACAACCTGACGACCTATCTTTCGAAGAAGCAAACGCTCGCCGCGCTCTACGCCAAGGAGCGACAGCAGAATCTGGTGCCCGTAAAGGTCGCTCCCGGCAAGGCGATCAAATTGAGCCCCGGCGAGCATAGCGAGCTGATCCGCGCGATTATCGAGGATTTCGCCGCGCGTTTCGTCCCCGGAGCCGTGCTAATTTATGCAGGAGACACGGGCGAAAAATGGGGCTATTTCGATGCACCATTGCTTGCCAAACTCGGCGTGACGATTGAGGCGCACGGCAAGATGCCCGATGTGGTGTTGCATTATCCCAAGCGAAACTGGCTCATCCTGGTCGAATCCGTCACCAGTCACGGCCCGGTCGACGGCAAGCGCCACGCGGAACTTGCGAAACTCTTTCAAGGCTCGAAAGCTGGCATCGTTTACGTGACCGCATTCCCGAACCGCGCAATCATGGGCCGCTACCTTGGTGAGATCGCGTGGGAAACAGAGGTATGGGTTGCGGACGCACCATCCCACCTGATTCACTTCAACGGCGAGCGGTTTTTAGGCCCCTACTCTGTCTAGTGTCGCGGGCTTGTCCACTGTAGAAAGCGAGGCATACGCATGAACCGCCGCCCCTCACCTCAAGATATTACTTGGCTTCTTGATCTCAACAAGAACGGACAGCTCGACCTCGATCCCCCCTACCAGCGCCGCAGCGTGTGGACCCGGAAAGACCGGCAGTTCTTCCTCGACACGATTTTTCGCAATTACCCGAGTCCTGCCATCTTTCTGCATAAGGATATCGTTGAAGAGGGAAAGACGATCTATCACGTCGTCGACGGCAAGCAACGCCTCCAAACGATTTTCGATTTTGTCGCAGGCAAGCTTCGCATCGCCGAGGATTTCGGCGATGTCCGCCTCAACGGAAAACGGTGGAACGACCTGCAAGGCGAACAGGAGCTGAAGCACCGCTTGTGGAATTACACCGTCACGGTCGAATTCCTCGATAGTGTTGAGTCTGGCCTCGTCAACAACGTCTTTGACAGGCTGAACCGTAATTCCCGCAAGCTGACCGCCCAGGAACTCAGGCATGCGCGCTTCGAGGGCTGGTTCATCACGACGGCGGAAACGGAAGCGAAAGCCGAGGACTGGAAGCGGCTTGCCGTTGTGACAAATGCCCGCTCCACCCGGATGGCCGACACGCAATTCATTTCAGAGCTGATGCTTGTTGTTCTGGAGAACAGGATGTTCGGCTTTGATCAGGAATCGCTTGATGAATTCTATGGGAAATACGACGATCCCGAGAACCCGGAAAATCCAACTGAAGGCTTCAATGAAGAAGACTTCGCTAAGCGATTGGATGCGGCAAAACGCTACCTATTGGACATGGAAGCTACAAACGGTTGCATCGCCGCTTATACGAAACAGTATTACGCCTTCTATACTCTCTGGTCTATCGTGATCCTGAGTGGAGCGGCCCTGGCGACAGCACAGGAAACGGCTCTCAAGTATTCGCAGTTCATGGAAAAGGTTGAGACGCTGGCGATAGAAAGGGAGCAACTGCCGGAATTTCTCGCCAAGGATAACCACAGCGAAGAATATGCGGACGCTTACGCTTACTACACGAACACGCGTGGGGCCAACACTGATCTTCAACAGCGGCAAATCCGTTACGATGCCTTGCTGCGGGCGCTCCTGGCTTAGCCCAATGAAAATCCCGGCTTCAATCCGGACGCTCTATGCCGAACAGTTGGAAGTCAACCGTCGGCTTCAAGACAAGGTCGATGCGCGTATCAAAAACCTTAAGCGCGACACATGGCATTATGAAAGCCGCATTAAGCAGGATCAGAGTTTCGCACTGAAGCTGGAGTCCGGCCGCGCCGCTGATCCATCAGCCATCGAAGATGTTTTTGCGTGCACGTTAGTGGTTCGCAACGGTACAGAAATTGATGAAGCAGAAAAACTCATCCGGGACCACTTTGTACTTGTGGAAAGGCGTCCGCCGGATCCAACTCAAACACACAAATGGCCGGATCAATTTCAATTCGACGATCTTCGTCTGTATGTTCAATGGAAGGAAGACCCTGACCTGCCGCCTTCGACCGTAGATGGCGTCACTTTCGAGGTTCAGATCAAGACTTTTCTCCAGCATGCATGGGCCATTGCGACACATGACCTTGTTTACAAGACGGATAAAGTCAGTTGGGGAAAACAACGCATTGCGTTTCAGATCAAAGCGATGCTCGAACATGCGGAACTATCCATTCAGGAAGCGGAAAGCTTAGCTGAAAGCAGCGCCTTGGCGATGACAAACACACGCACGAAAATCATTCAAGACTATATGGCGCTGCTGACCTCTGAGTGGAAGGTGTCCGAGCTACCGAGTGACATCAGACGGCTTGCGGAAAATGTAATTGGCCTCATGGAGTTAATGAAGCTACGTATCGAACAGCTGAGAGCGGCGCTTGATGCAGAAAGAGGCCGAGGCCGAGGTTCCTTGACCCAGAATCTTTCGCCTTACGGAATTGTTCTGCAGTCGCTCTTGACCGAGTTCCCAACCGAGTTCAAGAACGCTCTGACCATTACGGGGAAGTGGCGGCAAAAGATCGTCATACCAGCAGAATTGCCGCTTCCTGACGATATCGACAAAAGTCTTTGCAAGAACGCGATATTTCTTTAGCTCAGGCTACGAACCCGAATAAACGTTTCTGAACCATACGGGTGAAAGTCGGGAATCACGCTCCCGAGCATGCCAGACTCTGTGAGCCGGTGATGAGCTGCGGTAGGAAGCAATTGGGGTCGAAGCGGGATCAGTGCTCGCGGGTTGTGATACACATTCATCCCTTCGACCCACGTTTCCGAAAACGTCGGAGAATGAATTTCCTGAGTGAAGGGTTCAGATTGAGCCGCGTCTGGATCGTGCACGTATCGGGTTCCGATCCGCGTCATCTCAACCAACCGGGAACCGAATCCCGCTACAAATCCGATCCGATTGAACTTGGCAATGGTGCCGTGAGCGTTTGTCAGCACGGCGCTGATGTGCTCGGCCCCTGGTTGAAAGAAGAAACCGGACGGGATGGTTTTGTCACCCCATTTATGCTGATCGACCGTCTTCGACTCAATAGCCAGCTTTCCATTTGCATCGTGCCTTGCTGTGAATCTCTTTCCATAGAGGTAAGGCGCGAGGGACGGCTCGCTCCAAGCCATCAAATGTGGAAAGTGAAAATCTTGGATCGCCAGGACGATAGGGCTGCCTGATACATGGGGTAAATCCCAATACCGGCGCTTTAGTTTTGAAAAGAGCGCGCTGCCAAATTTGATCGGCATATATTCGTCAAGATATTTTTGCCGCTCTGCCTTTTCTTTGGGCAGCCCCTGCTCAGCACTAACACCGTTATGAATTGTCGGATTTACGGTGACGGCCTCGATGAAGAATCCCCCTTTAAGGCCAAGACAGAGATAATCAGGTGCTGGAAGGCTCCGATCAAAGGCGTAGCCGAGTTCGTGCATAGCCGCGAATAAGTAGAGCTCCCAGACACGCGCATCGAATCCGGTTGTCTGAAACTGCTCGACGAAGTTCCCATCGGGGTCCTCGAAGTAGTACATCATTGCCGCTATGATTTCTCGCGCCGGTGAATAACCCGGCGATTCACGCACTGTCTTGAACGTGACGTTCAGGCGCTCAAAACGGGCAACGGGAGTGAAGAAATCGAGGGTAGCCCCCTGCCCTACACCTTGAAAGAAATCCGCGTCTGGTCGATTGCTCCAGCCTTTAATTGCTCTGTCTAGCGTTCGTTTTGCATCGCTGAAACTCGTTTGCGACGAATCGACATCGACCGCCCGAAAGCAATGCCGCTCGTCTCGACCAAGAACGATCGAAACATAGTCGTTATCCACGGTGTCGCGAAGAATTACGCCGAGAACCCGTTCATCATCGTTGCAATACCAAGCAATCTCTACGGAAACTAAAGCGCTCCGAGGATCACGGATATATCCCGCGAGAGCATCAAAGCGCAATCTTGAAAGCCGCTGCATCACGACTCCTCTCACTCTGCCAGGCTAGTTCCATCACAACGCCGAGAGGATACTCGCCGCGGCCGCCAGCAAGACGGAACCTGCAGTCCACAAGGCTGCTTTCGCGTTGAGTTCAGCTGCGCGCGTGCTTGCCTGCATCATCCCTGCGATCCACCCATCCTGAGACGCGTCATGCTCCCCAGGCTCCATCAGCCCGACAGGTCCATCTGGCCAGATCGGATCTATCGGAACCCTACTGGACTGATACCAGTAAATCGCGGCGATCACCCCAGTGATGCCCGCGAGAATGGCCAGTCCGATCCCTATCGTTTTCATGCTGACCTCTCCTGACGTGCTTTGGTTGTTTGTATCATTCGCAGCTTCTCATAGCTCCTCTTTCCTATCGCCCCGTGAGACGGCGGGGTATCGGCACTTTGGCCGTCGCCGCTTGCTGTCAATGACGCTATTTTGGCTCCCCCTGCCCTTCGGTCTGGTCCCCCCAAAAAGCTATGACAGCCGCGCTCGTTTGCGCCGGCCGGCTTGCCTCCTCCACCCCCGCCATCGGGGGCAATTCACACGGAAAGAGGCACAACATGACGACATCAGTAGCGACAACAGTCAGGCACACGCGGCGCCCAGGCGACGCCCCGACCCGCGATCCGATGCAGGAATTCGCGAACCGTATCATTGCGGAACTTGAAAACGGCGTGAAGCCGTGGGTCCGGCCGTGGGACCCGGAGAAGGCCGGTGGGCCGCAGGCGCCCTTCAATCCCGTCACCGGCAAGCGCTATCACGGCATCAATGTCCTGATCCTCGGCATGGACATGCGCGCGTTCCAGACGGGCGATCCCCGCTGGATGACCTACCAGCAGGCACAAGGCAAAGACTGGCAGGTTCGCAAGGGCGAACGCTCGACCACGATCTTCTTCACGAAGCCCTACGAGGTCGAAGACGACGACGCCGAAGACGGCACCAAGACCATTCGCGTCCTGAAGCACTATGCGGTGTTTCACGCCTCGCAGATCGACGGCATACCGGCATACAAGGCTCCCGCGATCGACGAAGCGCCGTGGACGCGCCCCGAAGCGTCCGAGATCATTCTCCGGAACAGCGGCGCCGTGGTCCGCATCGGCGGCGACCGGGCGTTTTACTCGCCGAGTACCGATCACATCCAGCTGCCGCCCGACTTCGCTTTCAACGGCCCGGAAGAATTTGCGGCAACCGCTTTGCACGAACTCGCGCACTGGACGGGTCATCCCTCCCGGCTCAACCGCGATCTTCACAACCGCTATGGCTCTGCCGCCTATGCGATGGAAGAACTGCGCGCCGAACTCGCATCGGCCTTCGTGGCGAACGAGCTTGGCATCCCGACCGACATTCCGCATCACGCCAGCTACATCGCAAGCTGGATCAAGCAGCTGAAGGACGACAAGCGCGAGATCTTCCGCGCCGCAGCCGACGCGCAACACATCGCTTCCATGGAACTCGGTTTCCATCCTGACTATGCGGCTCAGGTGCAGGACGAGCTCGCGGCCGTGCCGGGTTAAACCCGGACCGGGTTTTCTTCGGGCGCATCCTTGAAGCGCCCTGCCCGCCATGCGGCCGGCCCGATTATTTACCTTCCAAAAAGACTTTGGATATTCTCGCCCGACAGCACTTCACCATGATGCCCCTGGACGTTCCAAAGACCTTTCGAGCCAAGAACACTGTTGGAATGCCACTTCCCGAGCCAGCCGGAAGACGCAGCACATTCCTCGCATTTGGACAGGGTGCCGATAATTCTTTCCTCAAAACGAATCCGGTCCGCTTTCAGGTCTATCTCCACGACGGAGAATGAAAAGTTCTCCGTCATGTAGCGGGTGACTTCGTTTTCGATAGCAGCCTGAACATCGTGGTCAATCACCGCCTCGTATTTGGCGCGATCGGCTTTTTTGGTGAGGTCATATTCCCAACGATCGACATAGGGATGATTGTCGCGCCTCAAAAGGCAGCGACCAATATGTTTGCGAAAAATACTGCGGTCCTTGTTTTTTGCGTAAAAATGTTCGGCAAGACGCTTCGGAAGGTTTCCGTCACCCGTATGCGTTCCGACGCGAACGATGCGCTCACCGCCATGCGCCTGTTCGCCCTTTTCAAATAGAAAGTAAATTCCGTTTGGAAGTATGTCGGAAACGCCGAAGCCGGTTTTCAGGCGGGGGAGCTTTCGCGCCTCGTGGTGAAGGCGATCGCAAATCTCAGACATCATTTTGCTCCGCAAGCCATTGGAGCTGCCTTCCAAACGACAGGTTTTCCATCGGAACGGAGTAATGCCGAATATGCGGCACCAGCAATTCCCGGTAACGGAGACCTGCCAGAAAAACGATGTGGTCTTTTTCGAGATCTGTCTGCTGTTTCAGGCTCGCCAGGACACTTTCCGCCCACGCGGCGCGCGCCGAAGACCGCAGTTTTTTCAAAGTCAGCTCATACGGCTCGATCACTGTTTCCAGATCGAGAAGCCCGTACTTAGCGGAAAGGATAAAAATCCGGCGCGGCCTGAGACTTTTCGCATAAGCCAGCATTTTTCCAAACAGCGGGCTTATGTACATTTCACCGGCGGCGCAAGGGGAAGCCCGCTTGGACTTCACACACGAAATGAGGACGACTTCCGCCATGATTTAGTTCCCAATCCCCACCGGCAGTGATCTACATGCCAGCTTGCCACCGTCACAAACGAACCGAACAAACTACCCAGCGAACGCGCGGAGCCAACCCCGGACGATGGCGTACCCTATCGATCCATCGGCGCGCGACGAATCAGCTTTCGATCATCCTATCTCGCCCAATGAGTACGACGTGCTGCGTCCACCCGCTGCGTCCTTCTTCAAAACGCCCTTGCCGACCAGATCTTCGATATCTCGCAACGCTGTATCCTGCGAGCATTTGGCCAGCCTGGCCCACTTTGATGAGGTCAGCTTGCCTTCAAACCCATTCAGCAGCTGATTGACGATCTTGCGTTGCCGGTCATTGAAAGCTGCGCCCGCATGCTTCTCCCAGAAGCGAGCCTTTCTAAGCACCGCTTCGAGCGTGGTTTCGGCATGCGTGAAAGCGCGTCCGAGACAGTCCAGGAACCATTCGAGCCAGCGGGTGATGTCGAGATCGCCCTTCTGCGTCGCTTCGAGGATGTCGTAATAGGCTTTGCGCTCCTGCCGTATCTGCGCCGACATGCTGTAAAAGCGCTGCGGGCTGCGCTCCGAACGGGCGAGCACCATATCCGCGATCGCGCGCGCGATGCGCCCGTTACCATCGTCGAACGGATGGATCGTGACAAACCACAGATGCGCGACCCCGGCCTTGAGCACAAGATCGGTCGAGCGGTCCTCTTCGAACCAGTCCAGGAATTTCTTCATTTCAAACCGGAGGTCTTCGGCCGCGGGCGCTTCGTAATGGACGCGTTCCTTTCCTATTGCCCCGGACACCACCTGCATAGGTCCTGTCTTATCGTCGCGCCAGGCCCCGACCCTGATCTTCGTCATGCCGCTGCGGCCGGTCGGGAACAACGCCGCATGCCAGTCGAACAGACGCCGGGCCGTTAGCGGTTTGTCGTAGCCCTGCGTCGCATCGAGCATCATCTCGACGACGCCCTCGACATTCCGGTCCGCCGGTGTCAGGCCGCCGATATCGAGCCCGAGGCGGCGCGCGATCGAGGACCGCACCTGGTCCCGGTCGAGCTTCTCGCCTTCGATCTCGCTCGACTTGATTACATCCTCGGTTAGTGTGTGCAGGACGGCTTCGGCACGGAACTGGAAGCCGAGCCCTTTCATCTGGCCAACGAGGCGTCCCTGCCGGTAGCGCACATCGACGAGGCGCGCGGAGATGCGCTCGTTATCCCAGCGGAACTCCGGCCAGCCCTTCAGCTCGTGGATATAGGTCGCTCGTTTTATTCGCCGCGCCATGTGCGTCGAATCTACGCCCTATTCGCCGCAAAGGCAAGGATAATCTCCGCGTAACATGCGGTGAATATATGCCCTATTCGCCGCATGCGCCCTGTGCCCCTGCCCGCTCGCAGGAGACGGACGGAAGCCATGTCCGCCCTCTCCGCGTGACCCATCCTGGCGGGGGAGAGTCACCGTGACAGCCGCCGGCTCGCGTCAAGGCGCTTTCGCGGCATAAACGAGCCTCCCCTCCGGGCCGCCCCTCATTTATTCCACGGTCGCCTGTGACGCCGCGCCTCGTTCGCGGCTGTCGGTTGCCTCTCTTGCCCCCGCCTTGGGGGTCACTTCAAACCAGAGAGGACACCATGACTACGACCACTATCTCCCTCAGCAAGCTCATCGCCTGGGACGGCAATGTCCGCAAGACCGAATCAGACAAGGCCATCTCCGAACTCGCCGCCTCCATCGCGGCGCACGGGCTCCTGCAATCCCTTGTCGTCCGCAAGGACAAGCGTGGCAAATACGCCGTGATCGCCGGACGCAGGAGGCTGCTGGCGCTCAAGTCGCTCGCCGACAATGGCGATATCCCCGCAGGATTCCAAGTCGCCTGCAACCTGCTGGAAGACGAAGCCGACGCCACCGAGATCGGCCTTGCCGAGAACGTCGTCCGCGAGGCGATGCACCCGGCCGACGAATTCGAAGCGTTCCGCGCTCTCGTCGATGACGGAATGCCCGTCGCCGACATCGCGGCGCGCTTCGGCGTCACCGAAACCGTCGTGCAGAAGCGGCTCAAGCTCGCTCGCGTGAGTCCCACGCTGCTCGACGCCTTTCGGCGCGGCGAAATGACGCTCCAGCATGTCATGGCCTTCACGGTCTCCGACGACCATGCGGCCCAGGAGCGCGTCTGGTCCAATCTGCGCGACTGGCAGAAGAACGATCCGTCGCTCATCCGCGACTGTCTCTCGGAGCACGAGATCACGGGTTCCGACCATCGCGTGCAGTTCGTCACGCTCAAGGCCTACGAGAAGGCCGGCGGCGCGATCCGTCGCGACCTGTTCAGCGACGGCGAGGATGGCTTGTTTATTCTCGACGAGACCTTGCTCGAAGCCCTGGTCGCGAAGAAGCTCGGCCGCGTCGCCAAGGACGTCCGCAAGGAAGGCTGGAAATGGGTCGAAATCCGCGCCTCCTACGACCATGACGAATGGTCCGACTGCGAGCGGCATCATCCGGAGCCTTCTCCCCTGCCGCCCGATCTGCAGCAGGAAATGGACGCGCTCACCCCCGAAGCCGAGACTCTGGCCGAAATCGACGAGCCGACCGAGGATCAGCAGGCGCGGTTCGATGCCATCTCGGAGCGCATCGAGGAGCTCGAAGACCGGCCCCTCCTCTGGTCGCCGGAAACCCTCGCGATCGCCGGAGCCGTCGTCAGCCTCGGTCCCGACGGCGACGCGGATATCCACCGCGGCTTCGTGAAGCCCGAGGACATGCCGGAAGAGACGCCCGTTGCCGGTGATGCCGACGAAGCGGCCGAAACCGGTGAAACGAACGGCGCGCCCGCGCTTTCCGCAGCTCTCATTGAGAGCCTCACGGCGCATCGGTCCGCCGCGCTCAGCGCCGCCCTGCTGGAGCATCCGGAAGTGGCGCTGGCATTGCTGGTCGAAAGGCTGGCGCTGCCAGTGTTCTACAACGGACCCTACGGCGAAGGCGTTCTCCAGATCGCACCACGCATTGCCTCGTTCCACCGCGTCGAAGGCTCACCCGCCTTTGCCGCGATCGATGCCGCCCGCGAGCATTGGAGGTCCCGCCTGCCCGCCGGGAGCGAAGCGCTCCTCCACTGGTGCTTCATGCAGAGTATCGCGACCTTGCAGGGCCTTCTCACCTTCTGCGTCGCGCAGACCGTGAACGCGGTGCTGCTGAAGGGCGAGCGTGCCACATGTCCGCGTATGGAGCAGGCTCAGACTGTGGCATCGCTCCTCAATCTCGACATGGCCGCATGGTTCACGCCGACCAGCGCGAATTATTTCGGCCGCGCGAGCAAGGCGACCATCATCGGCGACCTTGAGGAGATCAAGGGCGGCGTTGCTCCGGCATGGAACGCGATGAAGAAGACGGAGCTTGCGAGCCTCGCCGAACGCGAAGCCGTCAAGGTTCGCTGGATTCCGCCGATGCTCCGCGTCCAGCACCCCCTGCCCGCGCCGGAATCCGTCGTCACGCATTGATGCCGAAAATGGCGGCAGCCTCGTTCGCGGGGCTGTCGCCTTCTTTCCCAGTCGCCGTCCCTTTGAGATCGGCTTACGGCCGCGGGGCGCACCCGATTTCCGGCTACGGATGTTTCATCGTTTCAATGTTTCTCTCTTCCTGCCGCCCCAAACTCGGCGGGGAATCGGCACTCTAGCCGCCGCCGCTTGCCGTCAATGACGGATTTTGGCTCCCCTCCCCCGCCGTCAAAGAGCGACTGCGCTGCAGTCACCCCCAAAATCCTATGACAGCCGCGCTCGGTTGCGTCGGCCCGCGCTTCTCTCATCCCCCCCGAAGGGGACAGCAAATCGAAAGAGAGGCACATCATGACAAACGCAGTTGAGAAATTCCGCAACACGATCATCCAGGGCGACTGCCTCGGCGTTCTCCCGCAGCTTCCGGCGAACAGCGTCGATTTCATCCTGACGGACCCGCCATACATCACGCGGTACAAGTCGCGCGACGGACGCATCGTCCCGAACGACGACAACGACACCTGGCTCAAACCAGCTTTCGCGCAGATGTTCCGCGTTCTCCGCCGCGACAGTTTCGCGGTCAGTTTCTACGGCTGGCCTCATGCCGACACGTTCATGCAGGCGTGGCGCGAGGCCGGTTTCCGCATCGTCGGTCACTTCGTCTTTCCGAAACGCTACTCCTCGGCGGAGAAGTATCTCCGCTATCAGCACGAATGCGCCTACCTGCTGGCCAAGGGCTACCCGCAACCGCCGCAATCGACCATCGGCGACGTCATCGACTGGACCTACAGCGGCAACAAACTGCATCCGACGCAGAAGCCGCTGCCGGTTCTTCTCCCGCTGATCGAGACATTCTCGAAGCGCGGCGGTCTCGTGCTCGATCCGTTCAGCGGCTCCGGCTCATCCCTGCTCGCGGCGAAGATGCTCCGGCGTTCCTGGCTCGGCGTCGAACTTGATGCGAAATATCACGCCATCGCTACCGAACGGCTGGCGATAGAAGTGGCGCGGGCCGCATGAGGCCGCTGCCCGCTCTTGAGCCTATCGCCGCCATCGTCATGCGCCTCGGTTTTCTCGCGGACCGCCCGGGGCGGGGTATCGGCACTCTGGCCGCCGCCGCTTGCCGTCAATGACGCTTTTTGGCTCCCCCGTGCCCTGCGGTCACGGTCCCCCCCAAAAAGCTATGACAGCCGCGCTCGGTTGCGGCGGCTTCCCGTGCCTTCTTTCGCCCCCGCCACGGGGGTCACTTCAAACGAAACGAGGCGCATCATGTCGAAGTCAAAAACGCTCACCGAAGCCGATCTCCACCAGTTCACCGGCAGCGAAAACTGGTACCGGCACGGGATCAACCGCAGCGTCGTCTTCACCGACGGCGCGAAATACGTCGCCGATCAGGGCGGCGCCTACTGGCTGCTCGACGCAATCGCGATAGCCCAGCATCGCGAGCGAGACGTCGCCTTCGAAGAATTCCAGGTCTGGAGACTGAAGGTCAGTGCCGACCGCTCCGCGAGCCTCACCTGCGACGACGGCAACGGCAACATTGTCTTTACGCAGAACATCCCGTTCACGGATTTTCCGCTCGACGAGATCAAGCTCTATTTCACCGACCACACCATTCTCCTGCCGTCGGAATATTGACGGCAGCGCCCGCGCCGGGGTCCGGCGCGGGTTTTCCGTGGCGCTCTTTATGAGCGCCACGTCGCTGTCAATTGACCACGGGCGGGATGATGCCAAGACGGCCCAGGCTGCGGGCGATTTCCCCGGACACAATCACAAAATCGCCATTGCGGAAACGCATCCGCACCGCTTGATCTGTTCGCCAGCGATCCGTTCCGATCACTTCCGACGTGTCCATGGCGACGTAGCCGCCCGGCGCGTCCGTCAACACCTGAATATTCATTCCGCCTCCCCCTCCAGTTCGGCCGTCCGGCGGACGACAAAGTCCATCACTTCGGCCAGCATTTTCTTGTCCGCCTTTACGCAGGCCGTCTTGAATCGGCGGTGAAGGCTTTTGGGCAGATCGATGCTCAGCCGCTGTGTCGGCTCTGCGTCCTCCTGTTTCGCCGGCTCAATCGTTCCCACTTTTGGGGAAATGTGGGTTTGTGTGTCCTGCCCTGCCCCCCTTCGCTCGAAGGCCGCGATGACCTCAGGCGCCAACGGCTTTGGCTTCGGGGCTTGTGCGAATGTTTTGCTCAATGAGAACCTCCAACAGTTCGTGCGCCAGATTTTGGATATCGATGACGGCTGGGGGTGGCCCCGCG